>Ga0070713_100002239_pt1 | contig 12551 bp, 8 predicted proteins | sample LARL82metaG_FD_65465 | JGI IMG/M metagenome (GOLD analysis project Ga0070713, IMG submission 65465) | Corn, switchgrass and miscanthus rhizosphere microbial communities from Kellogg Biological Station, Michigan, USA - LAR L8-2 metaG | ecosystem: Host-associated > Plants > Roots > Rhizosphere ... | reverse complement strand
CCGGATTGAACTTGATGATCATATCCGAGCCTTTGTCGACAGCCCAGAGATTGTCTTCTTTATCTACCCGCACCGTATGCGCGAACGACCACGCATAAAGATTGTGTCCGATCTCACGAATGTACTTGCCATCCGGACCGAACTCCAGAATCTGGGCGGCGGTGGCGCCATAGGCCGGCCCGATGGTGTTGCCGCGCGAGAACACAAAGAGGTGACCCTTTGAATTCACCGCCACGCCCGACGCTTCGCCCAGATGCAGGTCAGCCGGAAACTTCAAAAAATCCTTTGCAGAATCGAATGCAATCTCCCCTGCCTGCTGCGCGGGCAGTAAAGCCGCTCCCAGCAGGAACAGAATTGTCGCGTGCACTTTCATGGTTGGCCCTCCTCCTCGAATCCAATAGCTGGCAGTATATACCAATCCTTCCTGCGGACGTTCGACGTCGCCTCGTCAAGAACCTCCCCAGTCGTTTGTACGAAATAACCCTCCCCTAACCTTCGATAGCGTTGTTTTGATGCCGCTTTGGCCTTACGATGCAGTCAACGCCTGAAATTTCTATCGGGTGCAGGTGCTAACTCCAGGACCTTCGATGTTGACTTCCCTGGTTCGTGTTTTCTTCGGTTGCAGGCATAGCCGCACTACCTTCCCGCAAACGGGAGCGGAAGGAATGATAGTGACTTGTCTCGATTGCGGCCAGCAATTCACCTACGATTGGGAGAACATGCGCATCGGCCAAGCCTTGCCGCCAAACCCGGGGACAGACGGAACGTTTTCCTCCGTCACCAAGTCTCGCGTTTGACCGGCCCTCACTTAGAGCCTGTGGTCGCCGGGGCCGCGCTCCGCGGCCGAAACGATTTGTCCGGATAGGCGGGGGGAGCCGGATCCTTGACCGGCTCGCGCCGGATCAGATCTTCCAGATACCGGATGGCCGCCTCGAGTTGCGCATCTTGGCCCTCGAACGTTGCGTGCGGTAGATTGTCGACGACGACGTCCGGATCGACGCCGTGCCCCTCGATCAGCCACTTGCCTTCGGGCCCAAAGACGCCATCCTCGGCGGCCGTCGCGACGCCCTGATCCGCCAGCGTGTTGCTCCCCGTCAGCCAGATCTCGCCGCCCCACGTGCGTTTGCCGATAATCTTCCCGAGCCCGAGCCGCCGGAATCCTTCCGCGAACGCTTCGCCATCCGATGCCGTGTGTTCGTCGCAGAGAAGCACCAGGTGTCCGCGAAAGGCATACTGCATATTCCAGGTGGTGGGACCCACTCGCGGCTGCCAGTACATCCACGCCTTTCGCAGCAGTTTTCCCAGGATCCAACTGTCGATGTTGCCACCGTTGTTGTGGCGAACATCGATGATCAGGCCTTGCCGGTCGAACACGGGAAAAAAGTCTTCTTCCCATTGGTTGATGTCGTTGGCTCCCATCGCGCGAAGGTGCACATACCCGATGCGGCCGGCGGCCTCTTTATCGACCATTTGGCGGCGCGTGAATTCCCACTCGTGATACCGCAGATCCCGCTCCTGCTGCAGGGTGATCGGTTTGACGATTACCTCGCGCGTTTCCGTTTTTCCCTTCGGCTGCACGCGCAGCAGGACCTGTTTGCCGGCCTGGTTGCGCAGCACTTCGCCCGGATTGGCGGCGGAAGCGAGTTCTTGTCCGTTAATCGCCACCAACCGGTCACCCTCTCCGACACCCACACCCGGACGGGCCAGCGGCGCGCGCCAGTCCGGCCGGTCCGGATCGGATTGATAGATATGTCCCACCAAATATCCGCTGCCGGACGGATCGCGCGCGAGCATCGCGCCCAGCGACGACAGCTGCACCTGGTCCGGGCTGGCCCGCAGATCGCCGCCGCGGACGAAGCTGTGCAACACCGATAGTTCGCTCACCATCTGCGCCAGCAGATCGCTCAATTCCGTGCGATCGCGGACCCGGCTGACCAGCTCCCCATACTTGTCCCGCATGACGGCCCAGTCGACGCCGTGCATGTGCGTGTCGTAGAAGTAATCGCGGTGCAACCGCCACGCATCCAAAAACTCTTCCTTGAATTCGTCGCCAGGAATTACCGAGTAGGTCCAGTCTTTTAGTTCGATTTTAGAATCCGCCAGTGTCTGGGCCGACCGGGCCGCCGCCTCTTTGACTGACGCGTCCATAATGTACAAGTCATTCTGGCGGCGAATCAGCATTTTCTTTCCATCCGCCGACAATTCATAATCGCGCACGCCTTCCATCAGGGTCTCCGGCTTGGCGCCCTTATTGGCGATATCGAGACACTGCAGCGTCATCTTCTCCGGGTTGAGCAGGTCGCGATTCATCCAACACAGCCGTTTGCCGGTAGCGGTGAGATTTAGATAATTTCCCGTGGGAGTGGGAACTTCCTCCAGACGCCCGGCGATCCCGTCCAGGTCGATTTCCACCCGCGGTTTCTCAGACGCTTTCTCCGCCGGTTTGCCCGCATCCTGCGGCTTGTCCGGATGCAGTTCATCCGGCGGTTCGAACGGCGACCGTGCGCCCTTCTTCAACGCTACTTGGTAAATCTTCATCGTCCGGTCAAAGAAGGGATCCGGCTGCCGCGGCCCCCAGGGCGCCAGCACGGCCGACTTCAACGACCGGTCCGACAAAAGATAAATCCACTTGCCGTCGGGATCCCACGCGGCGTCCACGCTGTTGTACCGGTCGGTGGTAAGCGGCGTCGAGTTGCCGGTCTCGACGTTGTACAGGATGACCTGGACAAATTGATTCTTGGCGGGACGGCTGAAGCTCAGCCAGCGGCTGTCCGGTGACCATCGGACGGAAAGGAATTGTGGGCTCGAATTGTCGCCGTACTCGGCGTATTCGATTTCCTTCTCGGTCTTCACTGCCGTATCGAGTAGCCACAGCCGGTTGTTTTTGTCCTGATGCGCGATCCACTTCCCATCGGGAGACGGGATTCCTTCCCAGCGCAGCACTTTGCCGCCGCTTGTCAGTTGCTCGGCGGGGCCAACGCCGTTGGCCGGCACTTTCCATAGCTCCACTTCTCCCGTCTCGGTCGAAAGCGCCAGCAGCGACTTGCTGTCCGGCATCATGCGCGCATCCCGGTAGCGGCCGGGCTTGTGCTCGCTGACGTCTACCAAGCGCCCCTGCTTGGCCGGAATGACGAACACGCGGCCGCGCGAAGTCGCCACGACGCTCTCGCCGTCGGGAGCGATGTGCAGCGCGCTCAGGTACTGCATCGGGTTCTTGATCCAGTGTTCGCGGAGATGATCGAAGTCCGACGGCAGCTCGATGTTGATGGTCTTATCGGTGTTGGAGGAGATTTCGTATACGTGGAGATCGGCGCCCAGTTGATACACCACGCGGCCTTGCGAGAGCGCGGCCGATTTGATGTCCCAACCCTGATTCCGAGTGTGCTGCCGAAGGCTGCGGCCGTTGGGGTCCATCGACCACAGGTTCATTGTGCCGTCGCGATCGCTCAAAAAATACACGCGGCCGTTCCACCACATCGCCTCTTTGCTGGTTCCGGGAAAATCGGCGGTGAGCGGGATCGCCTCCTGCCCGGACGTGTACTTCCACAGGTTCTGCACCGTTCCACCCTGATAGCGTTTCGCTTCGCTGCCTTGGAACGGAACTCGCGTAAAGAACAGGGTGCCTTCCGCCATATCGAAGACCCCCTGCGCCGCCTGGCTCAACGGAATGCGCTCGGCCCGGCCTTGCGCGTCGATGGTCAGCAGTTGCGCATCCGGCAATCCCGAGAACCGGTTGGTAGAGTACAGAATTTTGCCGTCTGGCGTCCATCCCACCACCACGGCATTTCCGCCGTCGAAAGTCCGCCGCGCCGGCAGGCCGCCGCTCGCCGGAATCGTATAGACCTCAGTCGGCCCTTCGTAATTCGCCGAAAAGGCGATGGTCTTGCCGTCCGGCGAGAAAGCCGCATGCGTTTCATCGCCCGGCGCCGTCGTCAGCCGCCGCGCCAGTCCGCCTTCCATCGTCGTTTCCCAGAGATCGCCTTCCGATGTGAACGCGATGTTGGTCCCCGAGATTGCCGGGTAACGGTAATATCCGCGGTTGGCCTGACCCCAGCCGGCTACTGCCAGGATCAACAGAAATGAGGCACGAGATAGCAGCCGCATAGTGTGATTCAGTATAGAAGAAGGCACTTCCCGTAACAATGTAACCTTCGGAAAGGGATCGCTCACCCCGTTGTATACTGCCCCCATGGCTACCGCCCCAGAAACTCAACACCCAAATCCAGAAATGGTTTTCGATACCCTAATGTCTTTCCAACGCTCGGCCGCGCTCCGCTCAGCTATCGAGCTGAACGTGTTCGGCGCTATTGGCGAGGGCAATTCCGAGGTCGCATCGATCGCCCGCCGCTGCCAGTCTTCCGAACGCGGCATCCGGATCCTTTGCGATTACCTCACGGTCATCGGCTTTTTGAAGAAGTCGGAGGGCCGTTACCATCACACTCCCACCAGCGGTGTGTTTCTCGATCCGCGGTCGCCGCACTGCATCGCTTCGATTTCGCACTTTCTGACCAATGCCATGATGTATGACCCGAGCCGCCAGCTCACCGATATTGTCCGCACCGGAACCACGGTTCTGCCTGGCGAAGGCTCCGTGGAGCGCGAAAACCCGGACTGGGTGCAGTTCGCGCACAGTATGGCGCCGATGATGGCCGCGATGGCCGGTCCGCTCGGCACTGTCGCTCTCGATGGTCTATCCGGCCCGATGCGCGTGCTCGATATCGCCGCGGGTCACGGTCTTTTTGGAATCGAAGTAGGCAAGCAGAATCCGCAGGCGCGTATCGTCGGTCAGGATTGGGGGCCGGTTCTCGAAGTCGCCAAGGCCAACGCCGTCAAGGCTGGAATTGGCGAACGCTACGAAACGCTTCCGGGCAGCGCGTTTGAAGTCGATTTCGGCGGCCCCTACGACATCGTTCTACTGACCAACTTCCTGCACCACTTCGACGTGCCGACGTGCACGGCCATGCTCCGCAAGGTGCGGGCGGCGTTAAAGTCGGGCGGCCGTGCCGCGGCGCTGGAATTCGTTCCCAATGAAGACCGTGTCTCGCCGCCGATGGCTGCAGGCTTCAGCTTGACCATGTTGACCACGACGCCGTCTGGCAATGCCTATACCTTCCGCGAACTGGAATCGATGTACCGTGATGCCGGACTCGCGCGCGTCACCAGCCACCCGGTTCCAACCGGTCCACACACGGTAGTAATGGGCTACAACCAGTGAGCGACTAGCTGTCCCGACGTAACCGCGACCGCAGGGAGCGGCTCAGAGGCGGGGACAAGGGGCCGCGGACGGCAACACAAGCAGCGGGCTGTTACTTCTTCTCTTGTGTGGCTCCGTCGAGAATGGCGTTGAGCGTCGGATCTTTCACGTCCGCCGCCGTGCTTTTGAACGAGCGGATGTACGCGTAAATGTCCTTCGCCTGCTTATCTGGGATCGACTGCGCACTGAAATTGGGCATCGACGTGGCTGGCGTCACCGGGGCCACATTCGCCCTCCCGCGCAGAAACGTCAAGAACGACTGCTCGGTCTGCAGGTTCCCCCAGCGTCCGACAAAGGGCCTTGCGCCGGTCTCGCCGTTATACCCGTGGCAGGCATAGCAGCCGTAGGTGTAGTACAGACCTTTCCCCGCCACCGCATTACCGGAGACCGGACTGGTCGGCGCAGGGACGTTCGATATTGGAGCGGCGCCGCGGCCCGCTCGTCCACCGCCTTGCGCGCAAAGTGTAGCCGCCGTCAATGCGGCCAACGCCGCCGCAGCCAAATATTTTCCGTATTTCCGCATTTCCATTTCCTTACCGCGGCTGCGTGATCACGTCAATCATGTATGGTTCGCCGCGTTTGGCAGACGCCACGCCGCGCTTCAGCGCCGCGGAAAGCTTGGTCGGATCCGTAATCGGCCCCTCGCCCGCCATGCCGTAGCCCGCCGCCATCTTCGTGTAATCAAGGAACGGCTCGCGCAGCGTGCTGCCGATGTGAGCCCGGTCCGCCCCGCGTCCGCGCACGCCCGCCATGTATTCGACGAACATGTATTCCTGGTGCCAGGCGCGGTTGTTGTGCATAACGCTCAGCATGGGCAGTTTGTGATGCGCGGCGGTCCACAGCACACCTGGTGCGTAGTTCAGATCGCCGTCCGTCTGGACGTTGATCACGATACGGTTTCGCGCCTTCGCGGCGAGTGCCGCGCCGACCGAGGCCGGAGCGCCATAGCCCATTCCGCCGGCGCCTTGGCCGCCCAGATAGCTGTACGGCTTGTTGTGATCCCAGAGCTGCGCGTTGTGTCCGCCCGAGAAATTGCTCGGCGATGCGAGACACCAATCTTCGTTCCGGATCAGCGGCCACAGTTCCGCATAAATCCGCGCCGTGCTGATCGGGCTTCCATTCCACCCGGCGCGCTTGCTCTCAATGGCCTGCGAGAGCGCGGTCACATGGGCTTCGTGGTTGGCGGTTGCGTGTTTCGCCGTGCGTGTTTGGATCCGGGCTCGCTGGTCCGAAGTCATCTGCTGCCGGACTTGGTCGATAATCAGGGGCAAGCTGGCTTCAGCGTCGGCTTCGAGGCGCGTCCCGGCAGGCGCGGCTCCTCGTCCGCCGCGGCCTCCACGCCCACCGCCTCCGCCATTGCCACCGCTGATTCCGCCGAATCCAATGTTGATTTTGTCCCGCTCGGCCGCTACTTGCGTCAGCGCCGGCCCTTGGATGTAGACCGATGCCGCCGGTGCCTCCAGGCCCAGCGTGTAATCGTAATTCGTATCCGCCCCCGGGCCGCATAGCGGATGCCGCTGCGGAAAACTCATTGGCCCGTTAGTAGCCGCCGTGCTCGTGCACGCGCCCACCAGGTCCGCCAGTTCCACGGATCGCTGCACGCCTTCCGGCGTCCGAAGGCGGCCGACCGCAATGCGCGGATTTTGGGCATCGAGCAGCGCTTTGGCGATCTCGCGGGCGCGCGTTGTGTCGATGGTGCTGTACTGCGGGGGCTTGTAAACCGGCACCTTCGCATTCGGCGCATTGTCTTTCTGAAGTTCCGAGCTCAAAACCACTAGCGTCGGCCCCATCGGCGGCGTGATGGCTTCGTTGTAGGCGCGCTGGATCGCGGCGAGTGATTCGTCGAGGGTCTTTGGCTCCGCATCCCACTTGGTATAGCTGCGGACAATGCCGGCCATGTCGTGCGCGGTGTGCGCCGCGATGAAGTCCGGATCGTTACCCGCAATCATGAGTACCGGCACGCGGTCGTAATAAGCCTGGTAAATCGACATGGCGGCGTGCTGGATGCCGATGGTGCCGTGCAGCAGGGCCAGCATTGGCTTGCCTTCGGCCTTGCCATAGCCGTGCGCCATGGTCACCGCCGATTCTTCATGCAGCGCGGTGATGAACTCCGGCATGCGGTTCGGCGGGTTGCCGTAATTGATCAACGATTCCTGCAACCCTTCGAAGCTCGACCCGGGATTGGCTGCCACGTATTCCACGCCAAGTTCCTTCAGGGTTTGAACCATGAGGTCGGAACCGGCTCGCGTGATGGTCCGCGCCACTGCGGGCGGCCGGACGTTGCCGGCATCTCGGGCCAGTTGTGAATCGGTGGGACTAGGTGCGCTTCCGGGAGGAGCCTGATTGGCGCCATTCCCGCGTGTCTGTGCTTCCGCCAACGGACTGGCGGCCAGCGCTGCTGCTCCGCTCGCCGCGCCTTTCAAAAATCCGCGCCGTCCCAACTTCACTTTTGACGATTTGGCCATTGTTTTATGCCCCTCCCGCGCCTTCTCCGCTTCGGCTAATTATGATATCACTCCATGGTGTCAGGCCTTTGTCGTATGCCGCAGCCCGCTGCCCGCGTTACACTCAAGCTGATCTCTCGTGAACCAGAAGCGCGTCCTCATCGTCGGCGGCGGGATCGTCGGTTTAGCTACCGCCTACCGGCTCGGCGATCGCTACCCGGATGCCCGTATTACTGTTCTCGAAAAAGAGAATGGCGTCGGCAGGCATCAGACCGGTCACAACAGCGGCGTCTTGCATTGCGGCCTCTACTATCAGCCGGGCTCGGTGAAAGCGCGGATGGCCGTTTCCGGTATCCGGCAGATGGTGGCGTTCTGCCAGGCCAATGCGATTCCGCACGACGTTTGCGGCAAGCTGGTGGTGGCCGCCGATGAATCCGAAGTTCCGCGCCTGCGTACGCTGCAGGAACGCGGTACGGTCAACGGCCTGGAGGGTCTGCGCTGGCTCACGCGCGAAGAGATACGAGAATTCGAGCCGCACTGCGGCGGGGTTGCCGCGCTGCGAGTACCGCAGGAAGGGATCGCCGACTATCCGAAGGTCTCAGAAACACTCGCTGCTCAGATTGCGCAGCGGGGCGCCCGCGTAGTCACCAACGCGCGCGTCACCAAGCTGACCGCCTCCGGCCGTGGGTGGATCGCCGAAACGCCCGCCGGCGAATTCGAAGCCGATTTCCTGATCAACTGTGCCGGACTTCACTGCGACCGCGTCGCGGAACTAGCCGGCGAACGCCGGGAAACTCGCATCCTGCCGTTTCGCGGCGAATATTACAAGCTCAAGCCGGAACGCCAGCACCTGGTGCGCAACTTGATCTACCCTGTGCCCGATCCGCGGTTTCCCTTTCTCGGACTTCACTTCACCCGCCTGATCCATGGCGGCATCGAGGCTGGCCCGAATGCCGTGCTGGCCTTCGCCCGTGAAGGCTATCGCAAAACCGATCTCAACGTCCGCGACCTCTTCGATGCCCTCTCTTACGGCGGATTCCGCCGGTTCCTCCAGCGTTACCCATCGGTCGCGTGGTTCGAGTTGCGCCGCTCGTTCAGCCGAGAGCTCTTCTGCCGCTCGTTGCAGCGCCTGGTCCCAGAAATTCAGCCGAACGATCTCGATACCGGCGGTTCTGGCGTCCGTGCGCAAGCGATTTCCGCGGCCGGCGAAATCGTCCAGGAATTCTGCCTGATTGCACGCCCCAACGCACTGCACGTGCTCAACGCTCCGAGCCCCGCGGCCACCGCATCTCTCGCGATCGGCGCCGAGATCGTCTCCATGCTGCCTGCCTGAGCCCCCCACCGACGGGAGCCGTCTGCCGGTCGTCCCCGCTATAATCGTCTATACCATGCCCGAAACGCGGCACTCGGTTTGCGCCCTCGATTGCCCGGACACCTGCTCGCTTCTAGTGACGGTCGAGAACGGCCGCGGCACGCGTCTGCGCGGAGATCCCGCCCACCCAGTCACGCGCGGGTTCCTCTGCGGCAAGGTCGCTCAATATCTGGAGCGCGAGTATTCTCCAGCCCGCCTCCTCTATCCACAGCGGCGCGTGGGCGCAAAAGGGGAAGGCCGGTTCGAGCGCATTTCCTGGGACGAAGCCCTCGAAACGATTGCCGAGCGCCTTCAGTCCATCGCCGCCGAGCACGGTTCCGAATCCATCCTGCCGTACAGCTACAAAGGAACCATGGGTTTTCTGAATAGCGCGGGCATGGACCTAAGGTTCTTCCATCGGCTCGGCGCATCGCGGCTCGATCGGACCATCTGCTCGAGCGCCGGCGGCGCTGGATTGACCGAAGCCCTCGGCATGCGCTATGGCACCGAGCCTGAGCAGTTTCGCCATGCGCGCCTGATTCTTGCCTGGGGCGCCAATATTCTCGGCACCAACGTCCACCTCTGGCCTTTCATCCTCGAGGCCCGCCGCAACGGCGCCAAATTCTATGTCATCGATCCGCACCGAAACCGCACTGGCGCATTGGCTGACAAGCATTTCTTTATCAACCCCGGCAGCGATACGGCGCTGGCATTGGCCCTGATGCACGTGATCATCGCCGAGAATCTGCACGACACGGACTACGTCGCGAACCACACGGAAGGATTCGACGGCCTTCGCCGGCGCGTCAAAGAATGGACGCCGCAGCGCGCCGCCGAACTGACAGGCATCGCCGCCGAAGAGATTGTACAGCTTGGCCGCGAGTACGACACCACCCGTCCTGCCGTTATCCGGCTCAACTACGGTGTGCAGCGCAGCGACCGCGGCGCCATGGCGATGCGAGCGATCGCCTACTTGCCGGCCATCACCGGTTCCTGGAAAGACATCGGGGGCGGTTTGCAGACCACCACATCTCAGGCTTTTCATGTGAACCGCGAGTCTCTGGAGCGCCCGGATCTGCAGAAGAGGGCGCTCCGCCGCGAGGCGCGGCTGGTGAACATGACGCAACTCGGCTCGGCATTGACCACGCTCGCCGATCCGCCTGTGAAGGCGTTGGTGGTTTACAACTCCAATCCGGCGGCGATTGCGCCGAATCAAAATGCCGTTCTCGCAGGGCTGCGGCGCCCCGATCTGTTCACCGTGGTGCTGGAGCAGTTCCAGAACGACACGGCCGATTACGCCGACATTCTGCTTCCCGCCACCACGTTTCTGGAGCACACGGACCTCTACCTTGCCTACGGTCATTACTATCTCCAGTTGGCCCGCCCGGCGCTGCCGGCGCCTGGCGAGGCGCGCTCCAATGTCGAGATCTTTCGCGCGCTCGCGCTGCGCATGGGCTTTGACGAGCCCTGCTTCCGCGAGTCGGAGGATGAGATGATTCGAGGCTTGCTCGACTCGCCGCACCCATTTCTGCGCGGCATCACGCTCGAGCGGCTGGATCGCGAGCATTTTGTGCGTCTGGAAGTTCCGCAGCCGTTCCAGCCGTTCGCCGCAGGATTTGGCGCCAGCGATGGCAGGTGTCATTTTCGCGCCGAGTCGCTCGATTATCAGCCGCCGGTCGAATCCCGTTTCGGCGATCCAGGACTGCGCGCGAAGTATCCGCTGGAGCTGATCACTCCGAAAAACGACGACAGTATGAACTCCACTTTCGGCCATCGCGATGCGGTCGATCTGCAGACCGCGACGCTGGACATGCATCCCGATGATGCGGCGGCGCGTGGAATCCGCGATGCCGACCAGGTTCGCGCCTTCAATGATCGCGGCGCCTGCGTCCTGCTTGCCCACGTGGATGGCGCCGTGCGGGCCGGCGTGGTTTGCGCCCCGGCGGTGCGCTGGGGAAAACGGTCTCCAGACAAGCGCAACGCCAACGCCCTCACTTCCGAGCGCCTCACCGATTCCGGTGGCGGCCCCACGTTTTACAGTTGTCTGGTGCAGGTGGAGCGGATCGGAGACTGATGACTGCTACCGGTTGGCGCGCGGCCTCCGCTTGCTTTGCGGCGGTGCTGACGGCGGGCTGCGGCTCCTCTTCTCCGCAGCCGGAGCCATCCCCACTCGCGTCCACAATTCACGTCGCCGATCCCAAAGAAGCAAATCAGTTGGTGAGTGGGTTCTACAGTATTGAAGAAAACTCCTGGCGTTGGACCGCGCAGAAGTTCTCCGTCTTGCTGCATCCGCCGGCAGGGTCCGCGCAGAAGGGCGCCACCCTGTTGATGAGTTTCACCGTCGGGGACGGGACCATTCAGCAGCTGAAAGACCTGACGCTCTCGGCCTCGATCGCCGGTTCGATGCTGCCTCCGCAAACCTACACCAGTGCCGGCCCTTCCACCTACATCCGCGAGGTTCCGCCCGGGCTTGTCGGTAGTCCGTCCGTGCAAATCGATTTTCAATTGGATAAAGTCCTCGCGCCCACAGGCGGGGACGTCCGCTCGCTCGGCGTAATTGTCGCCAGCATCGGCTTAGAGCCGAAATGACGATTCAGTTATGATGAGGGAATGACCAGCGTCGTTCCCCCCGTTGTGGATCCGTCCGCCCAGTCGGCCCAGGCCATCATGGACCTGGAGCGCGGCTTCCTGCTGCAGAACTATGCGCGATACCCGCTGTTGCTGGCTCGCGGCAAAGGCTGCTACGTTTACGATCTCGAGGGGCGCCGTTATCTCGATTTCATCACCGGCATCGGCGTCAACGCGCTGGGCCACGCGCATCCGCGCATCGTGAAGGCGATCCGCGATCAAGCCGCGCAGTTGATCCATTCGTCCAACTTGTACTACCATCCCTATCAGGGTCCTCTCGCCGAGCGACTGGCGCGCATCAGCGGCTTGCAGCGCGTCTTTTTTGCCAATACCGGAACCGAGGCCACTGAAGGCGCCCTCAAAATGGCGCGCGCGCACGGGCATTCGGTCAGTCCGGAGAAATACGAAATCGTTTCACTTGAAAACTCATTTCACGGCCGGACCCTGGGCGCGCTTTCTGTTACCGGCCAGGCCAAGTACCGCACCGATTTCGAACCGCTTCTGCCCGGTGTGAAGTTTGTTCCCATCAATGACGTGGCGGCGCTCGAAGCTGCCGTCAATGAGCGCACTGCCGGGATCATCCTCGAATTGATTCAAGGAGAAGGCGGCATTTATCCTCTCACGCCGGCCTTCGCCGCCAAGGCGCGCGAGTTAGCCGATCGCCACAACGCGTTGCTGATCGCCGACGAAACGCAGTGTGGCGTGGGGAGGCCTGGAACCTATTTCGCTTATCAGCGCGCCGAGACCGTGATCCTCCCGGATGTCATGGTAGCTGCCAAGCCGTTGGCCTGCGGCATCCCGCTGGGCGTGATCGTCTCCAATGAGAAAGCGGCCGCGGCCATCAAACCCGGAATGCACGGCAGCACTTTTGGGG
>Ga0070713_100002234_pt1 | contig 12560 bp, 12 predicted proteins | sample LARL82metaG_FD_65465 | JGI IMG/M metagenome (GOLD analysis project Ga0070713, IMG submission 65465) | Corn, switchgrass and miscanthus rhizosphere microbial communities from Kellogg Biological Station, Michigan, USA - LAR L8-2 metaG | ecosystem: Host-associated > Plants > Roots > Rhizosphere ... | reverse complement strand
GATGAGGCGATCTTCACCTATCCCGCGCATCCGAACTGGGGCGGCACCGGGCTGATCTCGGCCGCCGGCGAATTGATCGGCATCGGCTCGCTGCAGCTCGAACGCGAGCGCGAGGGCAAAGCCGAGCACGTCAACATGATCGTGCCGATCGACTTCTTGAAGCCCGCGATCGACGATTTGCGCAAGTTCGGCCGCGTCAACAAGCCGGCGCGCCCCTGGCTCGGAATGTATTCGACCGAGATCGACAACAAGGTCGTGGTGATCGGCATCTCCGGCAACGGACCCGCGGCGCGCGCCGAGCTCAAGGCCGGCGACGTCATCCTGGCGGTGAAGGGCGAGAAGATCACCAGTCAAAGCGCGTTCTACCGCAAACTCTGGGCGCTCGGGCCGGCCGGCGTCGATGTGCCGCTTACCGTTCACCACGAGGGCGTCACCTTCGACGTGGTGCTGGCCTCGACCGACCGCGCCAGATTGCTCAAGGCGCCAAGACTGCACTGATCAAGACTCCACTGATCAAGACTGCATTGATCGAGGCTGCATCGATTTAAGAGGAAGCGTGATGAGCGAGGCCGTGGTGGACGACATCGTGGCCGTGCTGCCGCCATTGCTGCAATCCCTGGAAGCGCTCGGCTTTGTGGCGCGGCATCTGAACCCGCCGGATTTCGGCCGCGTCATGGAGGCAGCCGGCGCGCCCGACCAGGCGTTGCAGGCGGCGCGTTCGCGTCTGAAGGATTGGCCGGAGGAATTCTCGCAGATCAGGACCTTGCTTGATGCGGCCAACGATGCGGCACTGGCCGGCTTCGCCGGATTGCGCGCCGTGCAGCATGGCAATGGCGACATCGTCGCGGTGTTTCGCGCGCTGCGCTACGCGCCGCGCGCGCAGGAGGCTCTCTATCCGCTGACGCAAAAATTTCCGCCGGTCTCCAGCTTCTTCCTCGATCCCGCCTCGCGCGAAGATTCCGATCTGCTGACGCGCCTGGCCCAGCCTGCAAACGCCGATACCGGCATCATGCATGATCACAACGAACCCGGCAGCCGCGGCGGCTTCTCGCTCTATGTACCGGAGTATTATACGTCCGACCGCGCCTGGCCACTGGTGATGGCGCTGCATGGCGGCAGCGGCAACGGCCGCGGTTTTCTCTGGAGCTGGCTGCGCGATGCGCGCAGTCATGGTGCGATCCTGGTCGCGCCCACGGCGACCGGCCCGACCTGGGCGTTGATGGGCAACGACACCGACACGCCGAACCTCGCGCGCATCCTCGAAGAGGTTCGATCGCGCTGGAATGTCGATCCGAAGCGGATGCTGCTGGCCGGCATGAGCGACGGCGGCACGTTCTGCTATGTCACGGGATTTGAAAGCACTTCGCCTTTCACGCATCTGGCGCCGGTCGCCGCCACGTTTCATCCGCTGATGGCGGAAATCGCCGACGCCGACCGATTGCGCGGCTTGCCGGTTCATATCGTTCACGGCCGGCTCGACTGGATGTTCCCGGTGCAAGTGGCGCGGCAGACGCGCGACGCCCTGTCGGCAGCCGGCGCCAATGTGACCTATCGCGAGCTCGACGATCTCAGCCATACCTATCCGCGCGAGATGAACGCGGAGATTCTGAAATGGCTGAACGGTTCGTGATCAAACCACGTTGCCGTGCTTGCGAACGCGTGAACAACAGGTGGAACCATCATTGCCCGACCGCGTTATCCGCCGTCACTGGAGGGTTCTGCCATGCGCGTTTTTCTGGGAATGATTTTGGGTGCGCTGCTATTGTTCGTTGGCGTTTACGCCTATGATTCAATGCAGACCTCGAGCGTAGCCAATGGCCAAGTCGCGCAGACCAATCGTACCATCGTGAACTGGGACGTCGCGGCCAGCAACTGGCACGCGCTGAAGGCGCGCGCTCGCGAAGACTGGACCAGGATCTCGTCGAGGTAATCGGCTTTTTGCAGCCACACCGGAAACAAGCGCCTTCGCCACCAGCGAGGGCGCTTTTGGTTTGGACTAATTCATCTTGGCCTTGCGCGCGTCGGCGATAACCTGCTCGAATTCGGCGATGGTCAAAGCGCCGGGCACGCGGAATTTTCCGACGATAAAGGACGGCGTGCCACGGAAGCCGAACGCGGTGGCCTGATCGTTGTTGCGCGCGAGGATGGCGTCGACCGTCTTCGCGTTGCTGGCAAGATCTCGCTTGACGCGATCGACATCGATGCCGGCGCCGGCCAGAAGCTCATTGATGCGCGGCTCGGTCAGTTTCGAGTTGACGCCGATCAGCGCATCGTGCGCCTGGCTGTATTTGTCCTGGAATTTGCACGCCAGCGCCATCCGCGCCGCGACGACCGACACGGGTCCGAGGATCGGCCAATCCTTCAATACCAGACGTACCTTGCCGTCGTCCTGTACCACCTGGCGCAGCTCGGGCTCAAGCTTGCGGCAATAGGGGCACTGATAGTCGAACCATTCGACGATGCTGATGTCGCCGGCCGCATTTCCGGTGACGGGAACGTCAGGGTCGCGCAGCACCAACGCTTCGGTCAGCACCTTATCGTCATCGCCCTCCGCGACAGCCAAACGAGGCACAAAAGCAGCAGTGGCCGCACCCAAGCCCAAAAGGCCGAGCGCGCGACGCCGGTTCAACCCGGCTGATTTGGTCGGTTCATCCATCTTTGTTCTCGTTACGGCCCTATTGCCTGTCTACGCTCAAGATAAGGATAAGTTACGCGCCAGCATATAGAGCGCGACCAGAATAATGACCGCCGCGAACACGATGTTCAGCGCGCCGCGCCGCTCCGACAAGTGCCGCGCCGAGCTCGTGCCGGCAAGACCGCCGGCGATGCCGCCGGCGACGAACAGCGCGGCCAATCCCCATGACACCAGTCCGGAATAGGCGTAGCTCGCCGCCGTGGTCAGGCCGAACGCAGTCACCGCGACAAGCGAGGAGGAGACCGCGTTCATGATCGACATTCCCGTTGCCAGCATCAGCGCCGGCACGATCAGGAAGCCGCCGCCGATGCCGAAGAAACCGGACATGGTGCCGGTGGCGAGCCCAAGGCCGATGATGGCCGGCAGATTGGCCATACTCATCTTGACGTCGGGCAGGCCGACCCGCGCGCGCGTCTTCAGCATCAGCATCGCGATCACCAGCATCACCAGCGCGAACAACGCCAGGAGCTTCTGGCCGTCGAGCAATTTGCCGAGGATCGAGCCGCAAAAGGCGCCGATGATGCCCGCCGCGGCGAATGTCAGCGCGCACGACCATACGACGGTGCCGCCGCGCGCGTGGTTGGACAAATTGACCGCCGCATTCGCCGCCACCGCGATCGCGCTGGTGCCGATCGCAACGTGGGGTTCGGGCACGCCGACGACATAGACCATCAGCGGCACTGCGAGGATCGATCCGCCGCCGCCGACGAGGCCCAGCGAAAATCCGACCAGCATTCCCGATGCCAGCCCCAACAGGCTTTGCGTGGCGGAGATAATCAAAACGGACGACTCGACTGCACCGCCGGACGGGCTTTCATTTTTGACGCGTTATTTCACGCGAACGGGGAATCCATCCCGCATCAGGGGGCGGGGCGGGCTTTCGCTTGAAGACGCTATAGAAGAAATTTCTGCCGGCCGCCATGCCGGTAGCACAAAGCTGCACCGCAACAGAGATCAGCGCACCAGCAGCGTTACCGCCACCGGCACCAATAGCGACGTCACCAACGCGTTGAGGCCCATCGCAATGCCGGCGAACACGCCTGCAACCGCATCGACCTGAAAGGCGCGGGCGGTGCCGATGCCGTGGGCGGCGATCCCGGCCGCAAAGCCGCGCGCGCGGAAGTCGGTGATCCCGGTCCGGTTCATCAAGGGCGTCACGATGATCGCGCCCATGATGCCGGTGAGAACCACTGAGACCGCGGTCAGCGACGGATCGGCGTGCAGCTGCTCGCTGATACCCATCGCGACACCCGCGGTAACCGATTTCGGCGTCAGCGCCAGAATGACCCCGCGCGGCAGGCCCGCCGCCTCGGCCAGCACCACCGCTGAAATGATCGCGGTGAGCGAGCCCACGACAAGCGCCACCAGCATCGGCAGGATCGCCGCCAGCACCGCCTTGCGGTTTTCGTAAAGCGGCACGGCCAGCGCCACCGTTGCCGGACCAAGCAGGAAATGCACGAACTGGGCGCCGCCGAAATAGGTCGTGTACGACGTGCCGGTAATGAGCAAAAACGCTCCGATGGTCCAGATCGAATGCAGCACCGGATTTGCGAATGGATGCCGGTTGGTCGCGAGCGACACCGCGTCGGCAGCCGCATAAACCGAAAGCGTGACCGTTAGCCAGAGCAGCGGCGATTGCGAAAGATAGAACCCAGAGCGAGAACGGATTTTCGCTCATGGCGTATCCTCCCCGCGCGTCATGAGCCAGCTTGCGAGAACAAATGTCGCGACGGTGGCGAGCAAGGTCACGACCACGGAGACCGCGAGAACGACAATGATGGCGACGCCGTGTTCGGCAAGCAGATCAAGCTTCTGCACCACGCCGACGCCGGCCGGGACGAACAGCAGCGACAGGTTTGCAAGCAAGACCCGGCTGGCATTTTCCACGCCGCCGCCCGACAAGGGCCCCGTTGCGAGCAACGCGAAGCGGTCGCGCGCCAGCAGCAACAGCAAAAGGAATAGTAGCCCAAGCACCGGACCGGGCATCGGCAGGCCCAGGCCTCGGACGATGACTTCGCCGATCAATTGACAAAGCAGGATGAGGCTGAGGCTTGCGATCATTGGCAATCCACGCGCGGGACGAGTAGCCCTATCAGGCGATCCCGGCGCAATGCCAGCTGGCCGAATGTTCGAGATCCGGCCAGCCTGACTTGACGGAAGCGATCAGCCCTTCAGCTTCTTGTTGCATTCGCTGTAGTAGCCGCCGCCCTTTTCGATCCACTTCATGCCGCCATTGCCGCCTGTCGCCTTGTTGGCATTGTACTGGTCGACGCAGGTATGCATGCGCCCCTTGCCGGCGCTCTCCTTGGCATATTTCGGATCGACCGCGGACGGGAACACGGCGGGCCCGGAAGGCGCGGCCGGCGCCGCAGCGGGGGCTGCTTCCTTCTTCGCCTCTTTCGGCGCGGCAGGTGCGGGCGCTGCGGCCGGGGCCGCGGCGGGCGCCGCAGCGGGCGTCGCATCCGCCCCGCATTGGGCCTTGCGGAAATCATTCCACTTCTGGCCACCGAGCGTGCCGGCGGATTTGGCGGCCTGGTATTTCGCGCTGCATTCCTGCGTGGTCAGGGCCTGCGCCGGCGCGGTCGCAACCAGCGCCGCAAAACCCGATACCGCAACTGCGCACAATAATTTTGCTTGAATCGACATCCTTGGTCTCCCTCAGGGACATATGTGGGGGTGCCATCCTAGCGCAGGGAGCGCGCATGACAACGGAGCCTCACAATGGGGCCGGCGAAAATATCGTGGCCCTGTCAGCAGGTGGAATAGCTTTATTCATCGGCGGTTCATCATCGCCAGCCGACGTTGCGCCTCCTTTCAATCCCTTGAGGTGCATCCATGATGACGATCGCTTCCCGCACGGCCGCAGCGGCCGCCTTTGCATCCCTGTTGTTCTTGAGCTCGGCCTACGCGCAGACCACGGCACCTGCCGCGGCCCCCGCGGCGACAAAGGCGGAGAAGCCGCGCAGCGCGGCCTCGCTGGAATGCTCGAAGGAAGCCGACGCCAAGGGGCTGCACGGCAAGGAGCGCAAGAAATTCCGCTCCGAGTGCAAGAAGGGCGCCGCCGCGAAGTGATGGCTCTTCCCTGACCCTCCCCCGGCCAGGGGGAGGGTCGAGACGGTCGAAAATCGCGCGCATTGCTGCATCGCATTAGCGCAATTGTCCGGCGTCGGCGGATTTGCCATAAGGCGCCGTGATTCAATTTCCGATATCGACGGCGTTTGCGCTTCCGAGCCGCGCCAAAATCCTCAGCGCGCTTGAAGCGCTGGTGATCGGCGCCGCCGGCGGTTTGCTGTTTCTTTGGGCAAACCTTCCGGGTGGGCTGATTTCGGGCGCCATGGTCGCGGTCGGGATCGCAGCGCTAGCCGGACGCCCGCTCGCCGTGCCGCCGATCATGACGCAGACCGTGCTGGTGCTGCTCGGGATTTCGCTGGGCTCGCTGGCGTCGCGGCAACTGATCCAGCATATCGGCGCCTATCCCTTGACCATCGGCCTCTTGGCGCTCGCGACATTCTGCTCGACCTTCGGCTCCAGCCTCTATCTACAGCGCTTTCACGCCTGGGACCGCACATCGGCGTTCCTCGCGGCCAGCCCGGGCGCGCTGTCGCAAATCGCGATCCTGGCAGCCGAACGCGGCGCCGATGTGCCGGCGATCGCGGTGGTGCAGACCATGCGCGTGATCATCCTGACCGCCGCGTTGCCGCTGATACTGACGCTCACCGGGCTCGTCCCGTCATCGCCGCCGGCGGTCGTGGCGGCCACCGCCTCGCCGCTCGAACTGGCCGCGCTGATAACAGCCGCCGTCGCGGTGTCGCTGTTGCTGCGGCTGATGAAATTTCCCGCAAGCTGGATGTTCGGCGCGATGATTGCCTCGAGCGTGCTGCACGGCATGGGGCTCGTCGACGGAGGCTTGCCGAATTGGGTGCGCGGCGTGGCGCTGGTCGGGATCGGCGCCTTGATCGGCACGCGCTTCGGGAGGATGAAGGTCAAGACCCTGCTCGGCCATGTCAATGCCGGGCTCGGCTCGTTCGTCATCGCTATACTCATTTCCGCGATCTTCGTCGCCATCATCGTGCTGACCACCCATGTGCGGATCGCCGACATCATCGTGGCGTTCGCGCCGGGCGCGATGGACGCCATGCTGGCGCTGGCGCTGACGTTGCACATCGATCCGATCTTCGTCGGCGCGCACCATCTGTCGCGCTTCGTGTTCGTCACGATCGCAACCCCCGGCATCGTCCATCTGTTCGGGCGGCCGCAGGACGATGTCGACGATTAAACCCGCTTGATCGTCCTGGCGATGCCCCACGCCGCGATCGCGGCCATCAGCAGCGAGATCAGCACGTTGTAGCCGGCGAGCGACAGGCCGAGGAAGCGCCACTGCACTTCGTCGCAGCGCACGACTTTCACGGTATCGAGGCGCTCCAGAAGATTGCCGGCGCTGCCGAAATTTCCGATCTGGCCGGTGCAATCGGTCGGGCCCTTCCAAAGCCCCCATTCGACGCCCGCGTGATAGGCGCCGAGCCAGGCATTGGCCAGCACCGCCAGCACGAGGAAAGCAAGCCCCGCCAGCAGAAGCGGCCGCGGCGCGCCCTTGGCCGCTACCAGCGCCACCAGCGCCGCGAACGGCACCGCGAAATAATAAGCGTAGCGCTGCTCGAGGCACAGCGGACAGGGCAGGATTTCCAGCACCAGCTGGAAGAACCAGGCGCCCGCCAGGGTCGCGGCCGCGATCGCCGTGATCGCGAGCGAGGCGGTCAGCGCCGGATTGGCGGCGTTGCGCACGTAAGGCGGATTTGCGGTGGCGTGCAGCGTCACGGTGGTTTTTCCTGTGTTGAGAAGCGTCCTATCCCGCGCCATTAACGCTGTCGAGGTGACGGACAATCACATACGCGCGGGTTGACCGCCAGTTCCCGCCCGCTATATTCCGCCGGCTTCGCGCGACCCCCTTCGAGGTGGCCGTCCGAAGGCCCCTGTGGCGGAACTGGTAGACGCGCTCGACTCAAAATCGAGTTCCGCAAGGAGTGCTGGTTCGATTCCGGCCAGGGGCACCATCCTACCGTCCGCCCTCATTCGCCAACGTTCACTTTCCTCAATAACGACAGGCACAAGTCGCATTTTTGGCTTCGCGGCCGTTCGCCCAAATCTCATGGTATCCCGTGACTTTCATGGTATCTTCCATGGTAGATCATTGGGGTCATGGTATCGCGACTTTTGGGTGGAATCGAACCGATGCCGGTCAAGAACGACACCTATTTTCGGCACCTGAAAGCTGGCGAAAAAGACTACAAGCGATCCGACAGCGGCGGCCTCTTCATGCTCGTCACCAAGACCGGATCAAAGCTCTGGCGCTACGCGTACAACTTTGACTCCAAGCAGAAGCTGCTCGCGCTGGGCCAGTATCCTGTCACTTCTCTCGCGGACGCGCGCATCAAGCGCGACGATGCCAAGAAGCTGCTTGGCGAAGGGATCGACCCCTCCGTCAGCCGCAAGGAAGAGCGCCGTAGTGCGCGGATGGCGCGGGCCAACACCTTTGAAGCCGTGGCCAAAGAACTCATGGACAAGTCCGAGGCAGAGGGCGATGCCCCGAAAACGCTGAAGAAGAAACAGTGGCTGCTTGATTTCGCGAACAAGGAATTCGGGAAGCGGCCGATCGCGGAAATCAAGGCGCCGGAAATTCTTGATGCGTTGCGGAAGATCGAGAAGCGCGGGCGGCACGAAACAGCCACTCGCGCGCGTGGTACTATTGGTGCCGTATTCCGTTTCGCCATTGCAACGGGTCGCGCTGAACGGGATCCAACCGCAGACTTGCGCGGCGCGCTGATCACCCCAACGGTGACTCACCGGGCGACGATTGTCGAACCCAAAGCTGTCGGTGCGCTGCTGCGGGCAATTGATGGCTTTGAGGGGCACGCCGTAACGAGATACGCCCTAAAGCTGGCACCGTTGGTTTTTGTGCGACCTGGCGAGCTTCGCCAGGCCGAATGGGCCGAGTTTCAGACATTAGAGCTCTACTCAATCACCTCGTCGGCAAGGGAGAGGAGGTCGTCCGAGACTTTCAGGCCGAGGGCTTTGGCGGTTCTCAGATTAATTACCAACTCGAATTTGGTTGGCTGCAAGACGGGCAGCTCCGCCGGGTTCGCGCCGTTTAGAACCTTGCCGGTACGCCCATTTGACGGTACATGTCGGAAAGGCTCGGTCCATAGCTCATAAGCCCGCCTGCCGCGACCAAGTCACGGACCTGGTACATCGCGGGTACCGCATCGCGCGCAGCGAGTGACACAATCCGCTTGTTGAGGAGAAAGGCATCGGGCTGGGCAAGCAGCGCGCCCGCGCGCATTTCGCGTACCCTATCGAACGCGGCGTCAATCTCGGCTTCGCTGCTCGCATGTAGAATTTCCATACGCTGCTCAAACTTGCGTGCCGCGCCGAGCGCATCCCGCACATTGGTCTCAGTGATCGGATTACGCGGGTTAACAAGAAAGACGATCACTGTCGCGGTAGGCACCAACTCGCGCAATAGTCCGACCTGCTTGGCCGCAAGCCCACCATACATCGAGGTTACGCCGGTTGCATTGCCGCCAGGCCGGTTGAGGCTCGTGACAAGTCCGCTCGCCACTGGATCTTCGCCCGTAAAGAAAACAACGGGGATCTTGCCGGCGGCGTGTTTCGCAGCTCGCGCCGCCGGCGTGTTTGCCGCTGTCACTGCGACTTGACGGCGGACAAGATCGTTCGCCATCTCCGGGATACGGTCGTAATGACCATCGGCCTAGCGATATTCGATCACGACGTTTTTGGCGACGATATAGCCCGTTTCCGCAAGTCCGCGAACGAAGGCTTGCGCGTATGCGGCATAGGCAGTTGCTGAGGATCCGTTGAGGAAGCCGATTGCGGGTGTCGGAGTCTGCCGGGCACGCGCCGCGAACGGCCAAGTGGCTGCCGCGCCACCAATTAGCGCTAGGAATCGGCGCCGTTTCAATTGATCGAATTGCATCCGCCCCTCGATCAGCCAGAACCGATCCGAGCATACCGAGACCCCCACGATCTGTCAGTGAGTAGTTGGAACAGTCCCAATGTCCGCTAATGGAATGGTCCGAAGGCGCCGTACACTGGACATAGGTCCGCGCAATCTTCTCCCAGCTGTCTTTATTGTACTGCAGCGGGGTGATCCAGGTAGCGAAGCTGCCGGCAAAGCGATCGGCAATACGGCGCGGGAAGCCCAAGTCTACGTCAAAATGCTCTCTTTCGAACACACTAAGCAGTCCACCGAACTCACGCGACAGGCAGACGAACGTCGGCGGCAAGCCGCCGCTTCGCCCGCCTGAAGGCAGCCGACGTCAATGTGGAATAAGCCGAGTCACCTGTGCTGTTTGTTGTTGAACATTGCGCGCGCATTTTGAAGAATCTTGCTTCAGCAAGTTTTTGTGTCGCAACTTTGCGTGCCGATGTTGCGTCAAACCAACGGTTCACGGTTGCCCGTTACGGGTGATTGGACGAAAGTTCTTGAAAGCGGACGCGGTCTGTTGCGCTTGCGCCGGACAAGCCCAGTTCCTCTTCCGCACCGGAGAAAAACCATGCAGCGATCCAGGGCAGTCTTTATCACGGGTATCATCTACGCCTTGATAGGCGTGGTCCTCGCGGGCGGCGGCATTTGGCTCGCCGCATTGGGTGGGTCCGTCTTCTATATTGTCCTCGGTGTCGGCATTCTTGCCACGGGTGCGTTGTTGCTGGCGCAGCGCCGTTCGGCGCTATGGCTGTTTGCGATCGTGCTGGTCGGCACGCTGGCGTGGGCCGTCTACGAGGTGCAATTTGATTGGTGGCCGCTCGCGGCGCGCGGCGACATCATCTTCCCCATGGCGCTCTGGCTGCTCACGCCGGTGATCGTTCGCGGGCTAATGCGAAACGAGCCGGTGTCTTACGGAAGCACGACGGCGCCACTCTGGGTCGGCATCGTGGTAGCCTCGGTCGTACTCATCATCGGGCTTCTGTCCAGCTATCACGACATCAACGGCACGATCGTCGAGTCCGGTTCTACGGTGCAGCAAAGCGAAGCCGACCCGCAACCGGATGGTGATTGGCGCGCCTACGGACGCACGCAGTTCGGACAACGCTATTCGCCGCTGAAGCAGATCACGCCTGACAATGTTGGCAACCTCAAGGTCGCCTGGACCTTCCGCACCGGCGACGTGTCGACACCAAACGATTCCGGCGAGACGACGTTCGAGGTCACCCCGATCAAGGCGCGCGATACGCTCTATCTCTGCTCACAGCACCAGGTCCTGTTTGCGCTCGACGCCAAGAGCGGCACGGAGCGCTGGAGGTACGATCCCAAGCTAACGTTCAACAAGACGTTCCAGCACATGACCTGCCGCGGGGTCTCCTACCACGAAACCGCGGCCGGCACCGTCGACAGCAGGAGTAGTCCGGCGCCCGCCGAATGCCCCCGGCGGATCTTCCTGCCTGTCAATGATGGGCGCATGATCGCTCTCGATGCCGACAGCGGCAAGCTCTGCGATAGTTTTGCCGATCACGGCTCCCTCGACCTGCAGCAAGGGATGGGGATCAAGACGGTGGGCTTCTTCGAGCCGACATCACCGCCGGTTGTCAGTGACAAGATACTGGTCGTTGCCGCCGCGGTAATCGACAATTATGCGGTCGAAGTGCCATCGGGCGTGGTCCGCGGCTTCGATGTCTACACCGGCAAGCTGGTTTGGGCCTGGGACTCCGGCGCGGCGGACGAGAATGAGTTGCCGTCGCCGACGCGTCATTACACCAACGGTTCGCCGAATTCCTGGATCACGGCCTCGTTCGATCCGAAATTGAACCTCGTTTACATCCCCACCGGCAATAACGGACCTGACATCTGGGGAGGCAATCGCGATGCACTCGTCGAGCGCTATTCCAGCTCCATCGTTGCGCTGGATATCAATACGGGCAAGCGCGCCTGGTCGTACCAGACCGTGCATCATGACCTCTGGGACATGGACGTCCCCTCGCAACCGAGCCTGGTCGACGTGACTACGGCCAAGGGCATCGTTCCCGCAATCATCCAGCCGACCAAGGTGGGCAACCTGTTTGTGCTCGACCGCAGGAACGGCGAGCTGATCGTGCCGGCGCCGGAACGTCCGGTACCGCAGGGGGCCGCGCCCGGCGACCGCACCGCACCGACACAGCCGTTTTCCGAGCTGACATTCCGCCCGGAGGCGAAACTGACCGGCGCGGACATGTGGGGCGGCACGATCTTCGACCAGCTCCTGTGCCGGATCATGTTCCATCAATTGCGTTACGACGGCACGTTCACGCCGCCGTCGTTGCAGGGCACGCTCGTATTCCCAGGTAATCTCGGCATGTTCGAATGGGGCGGCATCGCGGTCGACCCCGCGAGACAGATCGCCATCGCCAACCCGATGTCGTTGCCCTTCGCGTCGAAGCTCATTACGCGCGGCCCCCTCAATCCTCCCGCGCCGACGGCCGAGAAGCCGGTGGGCAGCGAGGTTGGGGTGCAGCCGATGTATGGCACGCCGTTCGGGGTGGATATCTGGAGCTTTCTCTCGCCCCTCTCCGTGCCGTGCTACCGGCCGCCATGGGGCTCGATGGCCGCAATCGATCTCAAGACGATGAAGGTCGTCTGGCAGCATCCCAACGGCACTATCAGGGACACCACGCCCCTGCCACTTCCTTTCAAGATGGGCGTGCCGATGCTGGGTGGGCCGATCACTACCGCCGGTGGGGTCGCATTCTACACCGGAACCTATGAGTACGCGATCCGGGCTTACGACGTACGTAACGGCAAGGTGGTCTGGGAAGATCGCTTGCCTGCCGGCGCCCAATCGACGCCGATGAGCTACGAGGTCGACGGCAAGCAATA
>Ga0070713_100002233_pt1 | contig 12562 bp, 13 predicted proteins | sample LARL82metaG_FD_65465 | JGI IMG/M metagenome (GOLD analysis project Ga0070713, IMG submission 65465) | Corn, switchgrass and miscanthus rhizosphere microbial communities from Kellogg Biological Station, Michigan, USA - LAR L8-2 metaG | ecosystem: Host-associated > Plants > Roots > Rhizosphere ... | reverse complement strand
GCCGGCGGCCGGGTCGAGCCGTCGAAGACCACGGTCACCTCGGCGCCGGTGCGGGCGACCAGCGCGCCGAGACCCTGGATGAGCCGGGACCGCTGCGCCGCCAGCGGCAGTTCTCCGTACCCGGACTTGGTCACGTTGTAGCCGTCCACGACGAGGTGCACCCGGGGCAACCCGAGCAGCCGATCGACGAGCTCGGGGTCGTCGCCGCGGGCGGTCCGGGCGTCCGGCCGCGGCTGGCTGGCGGCGACCGAGTCGGCCGGGCGCTCGTCGGTCGGGGTCAGCGCGAGCTCCCGGCGCAGTCCCTGGGCGGCGGCGGTGAGCGTGTCGAGCAGCAGCCAGAGCCTGGCCTCGTCGGACTGCCGGCTCCCCCTGGCTGCGCGCCGACCGGCCTCGAGCGCGTCCTCGGCCTCGGCCAGCCGTTGCCGAAGCCGGCGCAGCTCGGCCTGACCCCGCGAGTCCTCGGCGGCGCTGCGGCGGCGCTCCTCGGCCAGCGCCTCCTCGGCGGCGGTCCGAGCCCGCTCGGCCGCGCGGCGCGCGCCGGTCTGCTCGCGCAGCTGCCGGCGCAGGGTGTCCGCCTCGGCCCGGGCGCCCTCGGCCGCCGCGCGGGCCCGCTGCGCCTGCTCGCGCTGTGCGGTGTGGACGTCGGCGAGCTCGGCCCGCAACTTGTCGACCTCGGCGTCGCGAGCGCGGTCCCGGGTTCGGACGGCGCGCTCCTCCAGCGCGGTCCGGCTCCGCTCGACCAGCTCGGTCCAGCCGGCCGGCCGGAGCAGGTACGCGGCGGCGGCCAACTCGACCGGGTCGGCGGCGCCAGGCAGCACGCCGGTGCGGGCGGCCTCGGCCATGTCCGGCGACTCGAGCTCGACCTGCTGGGCGGCGCGCAGCCGGAACACCGCGTCGGCGGACAGCGTCGCCGCCAGCGCCGGCCCGGCCAGCCGGACCCGCTTGCTCGGCGTGAACCGGGCCGCCGCCCGCAGCGCCGGCGGCACCTGGTCGGCCGGCAGCCGCCCGAGCGCCGTCGCCGCCAGAGCCAGCACCCGGGACCGCACCACCTCCGGCAGAACCGGCTCCCCCTCCTCCGGCCCTGCCCCACCGTCCGGCTGGGATCCGGGCGCGGGTGGGGTGGGACCGGCGGCCCGGCCCGCTCCGCCCGCGTCCGGCGGGAACGGAGCGGGCGCGGCGGTCACGAGCCCGCCGGGTGCTCCGCCGGCTCGCCCGCCATCGCGGCGTCCACGCCGGGAGCGGCGCCCTCGCCCGCCTCACCCGGCCGCGGCACGACCTCGACCGCGTCGGCCCGGCCGCACCACCGGCATGTCACCTGCTCGACCGTCTCGGCCAGCAGCCGCCGCTCTTCGACGACCGGCTCCCCGGCAAGCGACACGTGCACGTACTCCCGCACCCGCGTCGAGCGCTGCACGTCGAACCGGGTCAGGTTGCCGCACAGCGTGCAGCGCCACCGGCTCGTCTCGGTCGGGACGGGTACGGGCATGCGCGCAGGGTAGCCCGCATGTCCGGAAGGAGGCTCAGAGTTCACCGACCCGCGTCCGGTACGCCGGCAGCAGCTCCCGCCAGCGGTCCTCGTCCGCCGGCTGCCCGGAGGCGAGCACGTCGAGGAAGTCGTGCCAGCCGGCCGACAGTCCGGCGAACTGGGCGACCGGCAGGCGGCTGTGGTCGAGCACGAGCAGCGTCCCGTCCGCGGCCGGCGTCAGCTCCACCCGAAGCAGCGTCGGCGGCTCGCCGTTGATCGTCCACTGCCACTCGAGCAGCCGTGGCGGCTTGTGCGCCTGCACCAGCAGCTCGACCTGCGAGTCGGCGTCGTCGCCCCAGACCAGCCGGGCCGTCGACCCAGGCGCCAGCGCGCCGACCAACTTCGCGCCGAGCCAGCGCGGGATCCGCTCCGGAGAGGTCCACGCCTCCCAGAGCTCCTCCGGCGCCGCCGCGTACACCCGCTCGAACCGCACCGCGCCGAACGAGCCATCCCGCCGTACCGTGCCGAAATCCGTCACCGAGTCCTCCGCAGCTCCGTGTCGAGGGCGTTCAGGCGCTGGGCCCAGAACTCGCGCCAGCGGGCGAGCCAGGCGTCGACCTCGTCCAGCGGCGCGGGGTCGACCGAGTAGAGCCGGCGCTGGCCGTCGCCCCGGGCCCGCACCAGCCCGGCCTCCCGCAGCACCCGCAGGTGCCGCGACACGCCCGGCCGGCTGATGTCGAACTCCGCGGCGAGCTCGCCCGCCGACCGCTCCCCCGCCGCCAGCAGCTCCAGCAGCCGGCGGCGGGTCGGGTCGGCGAGCGCCGCGAAGACCGGCACGACCAAAAGCGTAACCGACTCCTTACATAAGTCAAGCCGTACGGACGACGTTTCGTCGGTGGCCGGACATAGCGTTGGCTTCGTGCGCGACGCCTCCGCCCCGGTGTACGTCCAGGCGGCTTTCGATGAGCTGGACGAGCCGCTGCGGGAGGTCACCTTCGTCGTGGTCGACCTGGAGACCACCGGCGGCGGCACCGACACCGAGGCGATCACCGAGATCGGCGCGGTCAAGGTGCGCGGCGGCGAGGTGCTCGGCGAGTTCGCCACGCTGGTCGATCCAGGCCGCGGCATCCCGCCGCTGATCTCCGTGCTCACCGGCATCACCGACCTCATGGTCGCCTCCGCGCCGACGATCGGGGCGGCGCTGCCGGCGTTCCTCGACTTCGCCCGGGACACCGTGCTGGTCGCCCACAACGCCCCGTTCGACGTCGGCTTTCTCAAGGCCGCCTGCGCGCAGCTGGGGCGCCCCTGGCCAGCCCTGCGGGTCGTCGACACCGCGCTGCTGGCCCGCCGCGTGCTGACCAGCGACGACGTGCCGGACTGCCGGCTGGCGACGCTGGCCGCGCACTTCAAGGCGACGACCGTGCCGGTGCACCGGGCGCTGGCCGACGCCAGGGCGACCGTCGACGTGCTGCACGGGCTGCTGGAGCGGGTCGGCCCGCTCGGCGTGCAGTCGCTGGACGAGCTGCGCACGTTCACCGCGCAGGTCAGCGAGGCCCAGCGGCGCAAGCGCCACCTGGCCGAGCAGCTGCCGAACGCGCCGGGCGTCTACGTGTTCCGGGACGCCGCCGGCCGCCCGCTCTACGTCGGCAAGAGCAAGGACATCCGCACCCGGGTCCGGCACTACTTCGTCGCCAGCGAGCTGCGTTCCCGGATGGCGGAGATGGTCGGGCTGGCCGAGCGGGTGGACCCGATCGTCTGCGCGCACGGTCTGGAGGCGGAGGTCCGCGAGCTGCGGATGATCGCCGAGTACAAGCCGCCGTACAACCGGCGGTCCCGGTTCCCGGAGCGCGGCATCTGGCTGAAGCTGACCCAGGAGGCCTACCCGCGGCTGTCGGTCGTCCGGTCGGTACGGGACGACGGCGGCTCCTATCTCGGGCCGTTCGGGTCCCGGAAGTCGGTCGAGCGGGCGATGGCCGCGGTGCACGACGCGCTGCCGCTGCGACAGTGCACCGACAAGATCACCGAGTCGACGCAGGGCTCGGCCTGCGCGCTGGCCGAGATGGACCGCTGCGGCGCGCCGTGCGAGGGCCGGATCTCCCGCGAGGAGTACGGCGCGATCGCCGCGCTGGTGCGCGACGCCGTGGCCGGCGACCCACGGCCGCTGACCGAGCCGCTGCTGCGCAAGGTGGCCCGGCTGTCCGACGCGGGCCGGTACGAGCAGGCCGCGACGGTCCGGGACCGTGCCGGCACGTTCGCCCGGGCGTGCGCGCGGGTGCAGCGGCTGGCCGGGCTCACCTCGGTCGAGCACCTGGTCGCGGCCCGGCCGGACGGCACCGGAGGCTGGGAGCTGGCGGTCGTACGCCGCGGCCGGCTGGTCGCGGCCGGGGTCGCCGTCCGCGGCGCCGCCGTCCGGCCGTACGTGGCCGCGCTCGTCGCGACGGCCGAGTCGGTGCTGCCGGGGGTGGGGCCGCTGCCGTGCGCGACCGCCGAGGAGACCGAGCGGATCCTGAGCTGGCTGGAGGAGCCGGGCACCAGGCTGGTCGAGCTGACCGGGACCTGGTGCTGCCCCGCGCGCGGCGCCGGCGGCCTCGGCGAACTGCTCGACTATCACGCAGACCCGACCGACCCGACCGGCGACCGGCGCCGGATCCGCCCCATCCCCCGCCCGGCCCGCTGACGCGCGAAATCACCCGATCAGGTCTGTGGATACCCGGCAACGTTGTCGCTCTCTGATCTAGGATGACATCATCCCGATCCAGAGAGGAGACATGGTGAGTACCCTGACGTCCGTGACCGAGATCCCGGAGGGAGAGTTCGTCGACCACCCCGACGAGATCCTCCGCCGGATCAAGGCCGGCGAGGAGATCACGCTGACCGCCGAGGGCAACCCCGTCGCCCATCTCGTTCCGCACCGCGGCGTGCCGCACCGGCCGCGTTCGGTCGGCTGGGACGAATTCTGGAGTTGGCCGAAGGCAGACCGGGGGATGCTCCAGCTGCTTCGCGAGATCCGCGCGGAGAACACCGACGAATGGACCGACCCCTGGAAGCGCTACGGGGCCGGCCGGTGACCAGCGGCAGATCCAACGCGCTGGCCGACACCTCCGTCTTCATCGCGCTGGAGCAAGGCCGTCCGATGCTTGCCGACCCGCCGGCCGGGCTGATGGTCTCCTGGATCACGATCGCGGAGCTGCGTGCGGGGGTCCTCGAGGCCAGCACGCCGACGCAGCGCTCGCTGCGCGCCGCCACCCTGCACCAGGCCCGGCGACTTGACCCGCTGCCCGTCGATCGCGCAGTTGCATTCGCCTGGGCACACCTGCGCGCGGCGCTGCGCGAGGCCAAGCGCATGCTGACCGGCAACGACATGCTCATCGCGGCGACGGCCATCGCCCACGGCGTGCCACTGGTCACGCAGGACCGGGACTATGTGGACGTGCCGGGGCTGGACGTGATCCGGGTGTAAGACGGTCAGGCGGAGTCACGGACGACCAGGTGGGTCGGGAGGATCACCAGGGACTCTTCCGGCGTGCTGCCGGCGATGCGGGTGAGCAGCATGCGCACCATCTCCCGGCCCATCAACTCGACCGGCTGGTGCACGGTGGTCAGCGGCGGGTCGGTGTGCGCGGCCGACGGGGAGTCCTCGAAGCCGACGACCGCGACGTCACCGGGCACCCGCCGGCCGGCCGCGCGCAGCGTCCGCATCGCGCCGATCGCCATCGCGTCCGAGGCGGCGACGACCGCGTCCAGATCAGGCCGGCGGGCCAGCAGCGCTCTTGCGGCCGCGGCGCCGGCGTCGAGGCTGAAGTCGCCGGGCTCGACCAGCGAGTCGTCCACGGCCAGCCCGGCCTGGGCCAGCCCGTCGAGATAGCCCGCGTGCCGCTCCTGGCCGACGGTCATGTCGGCCGGGCCGCGGATCGCCGCGATCCGGCTCCGGCCCGCAGCGACGAGGTGGGCGACGGCCTGCCGGGCCCCGCCCCGGTTGTCCGCGTCCACGCAGGCCACCGGCTGGCCGGCCAGCGGCCGGCCGCAGAGAACGGTCGGGACTCCTCGCCCTTCAAGCCGGCCCGGCAGCGTGTCCATGCCGTGCAGCGAGACCAGCAGCACGCCGTCGACGTGCTGTCCGGTCAGATAGGTCTCGAGCTGCTCCCGCTCGGCCGGCGACTGCGCCACCGCAAGCAGCAACTGCATGCCGCTGCCCGTCAGGCCGGCGGAGATCCCGCGCACGACCGCGGCGAAGTACGGCTCGGCGAAGAACCGCTCCTCCGACTCGGACACGACCAGCGCCACCGAGTCGGTCCGCTGGGTGACCAGCGTGCGCGCGGCCCGGTTCGGCACGAACCCGAGCTCGTCGATCGCCTTCTGCACCGCCTCCCGCGCCCGCGGGCTCACCTGTGGCGAGTCGTTGATCACCCGGGAGACGGTGCCGCGGGAGACGCCGGCCAGCGCGGCCACCGCCTCAAGGGTGGGACGTGCCGGGCCCGGCTGCGGCTGGGCCAACCCGTCCACCTCCTCAGCTGCCTGGCGCGGCCCCGTCGGCTGCGGTCTCGGGTCCCATCATCGCGCCCCGCCTGCGCCGGGCGCGGCCGGGTCGGCCCGGAGCGGGGCCGGCGCGTTGTGGCGGGCGCTGTCGGCGTACCAGAGCGCGCTGTCTTTGAGTCGCCGTCGCTGGCTGGCGAAGTCGACGTGCACGAGGCCGAATCGCATGTCGTAGCCCCAAGCCCACTCGAAGTTGTCCAGCAGCGACCAGACGAAGTAGCCGCGCAGGTCGACCCCGGCCGCCACCGCGTCCCGGCAGGCACAAAGGTGCGCGGCCAGGTACGCGGTGCGCTCGCGGTCGTGCACCCGCCCGTCCGCGGTCACCGTGTCCGCGAAGGCGGCCCCGTTCTCGGTCACGTACAGGGGCGGGGCGGCGTACTCGGTCGCGACCCGGGTGAGCACGTCGACCAGCCCGGCCGCGTGGATCTCCCAGCCCATCGCCGTCCGCTGGGTGCCGGCGTCGGCGAAGCCGATGTCGTCCGCGCCCGGGTGCGGCGTGGGCAGCAGCCGGCCGGCCGGACCGGGCCGGGACTCGCCGGCGCCGGCCCTGACCACGTGCCGGCTGTAGTAGTTCACGCCAAGCGCGTCCAGCGGCTGGGCGATCAGCGCCAGGTCGCCGGGCTCGACGAAGTCGAGGTCGGTCACCGGCGCTAGGTCGGCGATCACGTCGGCCGGGTACGCCCCGCGCAGCACAGGGTCGAGGAAGAACCGGTTCTGCAGCCCGTCGATCCGCCGGGCCGCGTCGGCGTCCGCCGGCCCGGCCGGCTGCACCGGGTAGAGGTTGAGGCTGAGCGCGACCTTGGCCCCGACCGCCCGCAGCACCTGCGCGGCCAGCCCGTGCCCGAGCAGCAGGTGGTGCCCGGCCCGGAGCGCCGCCGCGGGCTCCTGCCGTCCCGGCGCGTGCTCGCCCGAGGCGTAGCCGAGGAACGCCGAGCACCACGGCTCGTTGAGCGTGGTCCAGACGCGCACCCGGTCGCCGAGCGCGCCGTGCACCAGCGCCGCGTAGTCCGCGAACCGGCCCGCGGTGTCGCGTTCGGGCCAACCGCCGGCGTCCTCAAGCGCCTGCGGCAGGTCCCAGTGGTAGAGGGTCAGCCAGGGTTCGATGCCCCGCTCGAGCAGCCCGTCCACCAGCCGGGAGTAGAAGCCCAACCCGCGCCGGTCGACCGGCCCCCGCCCGGTCGGCTGCACCCGCGGCCAGGACACCGAGAACCGGTACGCCGACAGCCCGAGCTCGGCCATCAGCCCGACGTCCTCGCGCCAGCGGTGATAGTGGTCGACCGCGATGTCGCCGGTGCCGCCGCCGCGCACCCGGCCCCGCGCATGGCTGAAGGTGTCCCAGATCGAGGGTCCCCGACCGTCCTCTGTGGACGCTCCCTCGATCTGGTACGCGGCGGTGGCGGCCCCCCAGACGAAGCCGGCCGGCAGTCGGCCGCCGCCCGTGGTCGTCGGGGCGGCGAGCAGTCGTTCGGTCATGCCTTCAGCGCACCTTCCATGATTCCGCCGATGATCTGCCGTCCGAACAGGACGAAGACCAGCAGCAGCGGCAGCGTCGCCAGCGCGGTGCCGGCGAAGATCTGCGCGAAGTCGGAGTAGTAGCCGCTCGACAGCGTGGCCAGCGACAGCTGCACCGTCGGCTGGTCCTGGTTGAGCACCGAGTACGGCCAGAGGAAGTCGTTCCAGGTCTGCATGAACGTGAACAGGCCGAGCACCGCCGCGGCCGGCCGGACCGCTGGCAGCACGACGTTCCAGTAGATCCGCAGCGTCGAGCACCCGTCCACTCTCGCCGCCTCGATGAGCTCGTCCGAGACCGCCGACGCCGAGTACTGCCGCATCATGAACACGCCGAAGCCGGACACCAGGAACGGCACGATGACCGCCTTGAGGTCGCCGACCCAGCCCAGCTTGACCATGAGAATGTAGAGCGGGATGAGCCCGAGCTGCACCGGGATCGCCATCGTCGCGATGATCACCAACAGCAGCATGCTGCGGCCGCGGAACCGCAGCTTGGCGAACGCGAAGCCGGCCAGCGTGGAGAACAGCACCACCGCCAGGGTCACGCTGCCGGACACCAGCACCGAGTTCGCCAGGCCGCGCAGGAAGTGCGCGTCGCCGTTGGCCAGCAGCCGCTGCACGTTCTCGGCCAGCTGGCCGCCCGGGGTGAGCACCGGCGGCAGCCCGCCGATCGCGTCGTTGGACCGGGTCGCCACCACGAACATGAAGTAGAGCGGGAACACCGACAGGGCGACGCCGAGGGCCAGCACCGTGTAGACCAGCGGGCCGGCCTTGCCGACCTCGGCTCCGCTGTCCCGGCTGCGCCGCCGGCGTCCCGTCTGCCCGACCGGCGCTGTCCGGTCGGCCGGTGCCGCGAGCACCATCGGATCAGTCCTTCCCGCCGAGCCGGCGTACGGCGAGGAAGTTCAGCGCCGAGGCCAGCAGGATGATGACGAACAGCACCCAGGCCACGGCCGAGGCGTAGCCGAAGTCGAACTTGACGAAGGCGTTCTCCCAGACGTACATGGCCACGGTCTGGGACTGGCGCAGCGAGCCGCCCTGGTAGTTGGACGATCCGGAGTTGAACAGCAGCGGCTCGGTGAACAACTGGAACCCGCCGATGGTGGAGATGATGACCGTGAACAGGATCGTCGGGCGCAGCAGCGGGACGGTGACCCGGCTGAACTGCTTCCACGCGCCGGCGCCGTCCAGCGCGGCCGCCTCGTACAGGTCGCGCGGGATGGCCTGCATGGCCGCGAGGTAGATCAGCGCGTTGTAGCCGGTCCACCGCCAGTTCACCATCAGCGCGATCGCCGACCAGGACGACCACTTGGCCGCCTGCCACTCGATCGGGTGCACGCCGACGCCGCCGAGCACCCAGTTGATGATTCCGAAGTCGCGGCTGAACAGTTGGCTGAACACGATCGAGACCGCGGCGACGCTCGTCGCCATCGGCAGGATCACCGACAGCCGGAAGAACGTGCGCCCGCGCAGCCGCCGGTTGAGCAGGTTGGCCAGGAACAGCGCCAGCGCGAGCTGCGGCACGGTCGCGAGCACGAACATGCCGGCTGTGTTGCCCAGCGCGTTCCAGAAAACCGGGTCGGTGACCAGCTTCTGGTAGTTGTCCAGGCCCGACCACGGGTGCTCGGCGCCGGCCAGGTCCCAGTCGTGCAGGCTCACCCAGGCCGTGTAGACCAGCGGGTAGAGCCCGAAGATGCCGAACAGCACGAAGAACGGCGCGATGTAGAGGTACGGCGAGACCTTGGCGTCCGTCCGGCTGCGGAGCAGGGCGAACCGCTCCCGCCGGCCGGGCCGGGCCGGCTCAGGGGCCGGCGCCGGACCGACTGCGTGGGCCGGTGTCGTGACGTCGGTGGTCACTGCGCCCTCCGTCTGCTGTGCACCGTCTGCTGTGCACCGTCTGCTGTGCACCGTCTGCTGTGCACCGTGTGCTGTGCACCGTCTGCTGTGGACTGTGTGCCGTGGACCTTTGCGGCGAACCTCGGTTGTGGATGGTGGTGCCGGCGACGGCCAGGATCGTCACCGGCACCACCGGCTCGGACCGGGCGGCACCGGGGCCGGGCAGCGGGAGCCCGGCCCCGGTCGCGGGCAGGCCCGCTGGCACCGCCCGCGTCCGGACCGCTGTCCGGACGCCCCCGAGGAATCAGTCCGCTGCCTGCTGGGCGTCCTTGATCGCCTTGTTCCAGGCGTCCTGGGGCTTGAGCTGCCCCTGCTGGACCGCGAGCAAGGTGTTCTCGACCGCGTCCCGGACCACCTGGTTGTGAGGTCCGAAGTAGACCGGTTGGAGCTGCTTGGCGCCGGTACCGAAGATCTTCCCGACCGGCGCGTTGTTGAAGTAGGCATTGGTGAACGACTGCAGCGCCGGGTCGTCCAGCGCCACCGGCGAGGACGGCAGGTTGTTGACCGCCTTGAACGCCGCGACCTGACCGTTCGGGCTGGTCAGGAACCGGATCAGCTCGGCCGCCTCCTTGGGGTGCTTGCTCTGGGTCGGCACCGCGAGCCACGAGCCACCCCAGTTGCCGCCGCCGCCGGGCGCCGTGGTCACGTCCCACTTGCCCGCGTTGCCGGCGCCGGCCTGGCCCTGGATGTAACCGAGCATCCAGGCCGGGCACGCGATCGTCGCGAACGTGCCCTGCTTGAAGCCGGCGTTCCACTGGTCGGAGAACGACTTGTAGCCGGCCGACAGCCCGTCGCCGATCATCGCCAGGGTCTGGTCGTACGCCTGCTTGATCACCGGGTTCGAGTCGATGACCAGCTTGTTGTCCCGGTCGAAGTACGTGTAGCCCGGGGCCTTGCCCGCGTTCTGCACGAGCATCGTGTTGTACGTGTTCGAGGCCGCGTCGAACCACTTGGCTCCGGTGTTCTTGGCCTTGAACTGGTCGCCGACGCTCACGTACGCGTCCCAGGACGGCCACAGCTTGCCGACGGCGTTCCGGTCGGTCGGCAGCCCGGCCTTGGCGAACAGGTCGCGCCGGTAGCACATGCCCATAGACCCGACGTCGGTGCCGAGGCCGATGAGCTTCTTGCCGTCCGCCGACTGGCCGCCCTCGAACTTCCAGGGCAGGAAGTTGGACCGGTCGTCGTTGCCGCCGTACTGGCCGAGGTCGACGAAGTTCTGCGCCTGGGCCTTGAACTGGATCATGATGCCCTCTTCTAGGGCCACCACGTCCCCGGCGCCGCTGCCGGCGGCGAGGTTCTTGGTCAGGGCGGGCGTGTAGTTGGACAGGTCCGAGCCGGTGCCCCGCTCGGTGATGGTGATGTTCGGATGGGCGGCCTCGAACTCCTTGTAGAGCTGCTGGTAGCCGAAGTTGCCGAACACGTTGACGGTCAGGGCGATCTTGCCGCCGCCGCTGGCCGACGCGGAGCCGTTGTCGCCGCCACAGGCGGTGGCAGCGAGCAGGACCGCCGCCAGCCCGGCGCCGAGCGCCGCCGGGCCGCGGCGACGCAGTGCACGGATCATGCCGAGTACCCCCTCTTAGGGCCACTGAGAGCGAATCGGTGTGACCGCCGCCACACCGTGGGAGCGCTCCCAGAACCATCCCGGCAGACGCACCAGAGTGTCAAGGACTTCTTGGGAGCGCTCACATAACGAGTCGGTCACGACGCGCGAAGGAGGCCGGCCGGGTAGGCTGCCGGCGTGATCACCGCGATCGTCATGGTCACCGCCGCCACCGACGCGATCCCCGAGGTCGCCGAGGCCATCGCGGCCCTGGACGGGGTCAGCGAGGTCTACTCGGTGGCCGGCGACGTCGACCTCGTCGCCGTCGTCCGGGTCCGCGAGTTCGACCAGATCGCCGACGTCATCGCCGGACAGTTGGACAAGGTGCCCGGCGTGCTCGACACCACCACCCACATCGCCTTCCGGGCGTACTCGCGACACGACCTCGAGGCGGCTTTCTCCATCGGGTTCGAGTGACGTGGTCGGGGAGTCCTAGCCTGTCGAAGTTAGGACAGGCTAACCTGACCGTATGACCGCCGTCGCCACCCTGCCGCCCGCGACGGCCGTCGTACCCACTTCCGGCTGCGCCACCGTGGCCCGCACGCTCGGCGAGGCGCCCGAGGGCACTGCGACTCCGATGCGGTCGTGGCTGCTGATCGAGCACCCCGAAGCCTGGGCTCGCGACGTGGCCGACCGCGTGCTGGCCAGGGCGCTGCCCCGGTCGCGGCTGCGCGAGCTGGCCGAGCTGCGCCGCCGCTACGGACTGCGGCCGCTGCTGGTGCGCCGCCCCGGCTACCGCGCCGGCCGGCCGGCGGGCCGGACGGTCCTGATCGGCGGAGTCGGCGGCCCCACTCACGCTCGCGACCACGGCGCAGTCGGCGGAGTGGGTTCCGCCGGCGCCGGCGGCCCGGCGGCCGGCGCAGGTGGCCCGGCCGGCGCAGGTGGCCCGGCCGGCGCAGGTGGCCCGGGCGGTCGCTGGCTGGAGCGGCTCGAGCTGACCGACCTGCGCGAGCTGGCCGACCTCGACCTCGGGGCGGTCGCCACCGGCTCCGGCGGCCTGGGCACGCCCGTGCCCGGCGCGGTGTTCGGCGTCTGCACGCACGGCAGCAAGGACATGTGCTGCGCCACGCACGGGCGCCCGGTCGCGAAGGCGCTGGCCGACGCGGCGCCCGGCCGGGTCTGGGAGACGACCCACCTCGGCGGCGACCGGTTCGCCGGCAACGTGCTCGTGCTGCCGGCCGGCTTCCTCTACGGCCACGTCAGCGCGGCGACGGCGGCGAGGCTCGCGGCCGCCAGCGACGACGGCCGGGTGCTTCCCGAGCTGCTGCGCGGGCGGACATCGGTCGACATGCGGGCGCAGGTGGCGGAGATCGCGGTCCGGCGGGTGACCGGGCTGCACGGAGTCGACGACGTCGAGCCGGTCGGCGAGGACGGGACGGGGCTCGTGCTCGTCCGGGCCGGCGGCGCGCGGCTGGGCGTCCGGCTCGGCCGGCACCCGCTCGGCGTCTGCGGCACCAGCCGCTGTGCCGGCCCGACCACCCCGTGCGGCTACTCCGTCGACGAGATCGTCGACCTCACCTGAGTCGCGCGCCCGGGGTCAGGAGCCGGCGGCCGCC
>Ga0070713_100002232_pt1 | contig 12563 bp, 9 predicted proteins | sample LARL82metaG_FD_65465 | JGI IMG/M metagenome (GOLD analysis project Ga0070713, IMG submission 65465) | Corn, switchgrass and miscanthus rhizosphere microbial communities from Kellogg Biological Station, Michigan, USA - LAR L8-2 metaG | ecosystem: Host-associated > Plants > Roots > Rhizosphere ... | reverse complement strand
CCATTCAGCTTCCTGCCCTATCTGCTGCCGCGGCTGTTGATTGCCAGCCCTACGCAATGGGAGAAGGTCGGCAGGAGTTGGGCGGAATTCGCCAAGCAGCCCTCCGGCACCGGCCCGTTCAAGATCACCAAGGTCGTACTGGGCCAGTACGCCGAGATGTCGCGCAACGAGGCGTACTGGGACAAGACACGTATTCCGAAACTCGACAAGATGGTGGTCTATCCGATGGCGGAATCCACCACCCGCGTCGCCGCGCTGCGTTCCGGCCAGGTGGACTGGATCGAGGTGCCGCCGCCGGACTCGATTCCCTCGCTGAAGCAGGCGGGACTGCAGATCAGCCTGTGGCCGTATCCACATACGTATCCCTATGCGCTGAGCTGCCTCGACGGTTCGCCGTTCAAGGACGTGCGCGTGCGGCAGGCGATCAACTATGCGGTCGATCGCGAAGGTCTGTGCAAGCTGCTGAACGGATCGGCAAAGCCGGCGGTCGGGCTCTATCCGCCGGACAATCCGGTCTTCGGCACGCCGAAGAACCGCTACACCTATGACCCCGAGCGGGCGAAGGCGCTGCTGAAGGAAGCCGGCTACGGGCCGGACAAGCCGATGAAGGCGAAGATCATGATCTCGACGTCGGGGTCGGGACAGATGATGCCGATCCCGATGAACGAGTTCATGCAGCAGAACTTCAAGGCCGTCGGTATGGACATCGACTTCGACGTGGTCGAATGGGGCACCATGCTGGTCGCCATCCGCAACGCACCGACCGCGGCGCAGTCACATGGTGTGGACGGAATCAACATCAGCCTCAGCTTCACCGACCCTTCCTCGATGTTTCGCTATTACGCGATCGATAGCTTCTCGCCGACCAACTACAACTGGGGGCATTGGAGCAACCAGGAATTCACCGACCTGGTGCGCAAGGCGCAGGCGACGTTCAGCTCGGACGAACAGACGAAGCTGTTGCAGCAGGCGCACGCGATCGTGGTGGACGAGGCGCCGTGGCTGTTCATCGTGCATGATCTCAATCCACGGGCGATGAACAAGAAGGTGACCGGCTTCAAGCCGGCGCAGAGCTGGTCGCAGGACTTCACACAGATCACTATGACGTAACGGAGGGCAGCGATGATCTCTCGCCGCAATTTGCTCATTGCCGCCGCCGGTGCTGCCGCGACGCCGACGTTGCCGGCTGATGCGCAGGGCCAGAAGGTCCTGCGCATCGCCATGACCGCGGCGGACCTTCCCTCCACCCACGGCATTCCGAACAACGGCTTCGAAGGCTTCCGCTTTCTCGGCTACCCGCCCTACGACGGACTCGTGAACTGGGACCTCCGCCACAACAAGGACACGGCCGCGGTGATAGAGCCCGGCCTCGCGTCGGAATGGCATGGCGACGAAGCCAACCCGTTGCGCTGGGTTTTCACCCTGCGCAGCGGCGTCACGTTCCACGATGGCTCCGAGTTCAACGCCGATGCGGTCATGTGGAACCTGCGCCGCATCTACGACGACAAGTCGCCGCAGTACGACGCGCCAGCGGCGCCGATCGTGAAGGCGGCCGTGTCGATGGTCGACAGCTTCGAGAAGGCCGACGACAAGACCATCGTCATGACGAGCAAATACCCATTCAGCTTCCTGCCGTGGCTGCTGACGCGCGTTCTCATGGTTAGCCCGACACAGTGGGAGAAGGTGGGCAAGAGCTGGCCGGAATTCGCGAAGCAGCCGGCCGGCACCGGGCCGTTCAAGATCACCAAAGTCGTGCCCGGCCAGTATGCAGAGTTGTCACGCAACGAAGCCTACTGGGACAAGGAGCGGATTCCCCGCGTCGACAAGATGATCGTCTATCCGATGCCCGAGGCGACCACGCGTGTCGCGGCGCTACGGTCCGGGCAGGTGGACTGGATCGAGGTACCCGCGCCCGACTCGCTCCCGTCTCTGCAGCAGGCGGGGTTCCAGATCAGCCTGTGGCCGTATCCACACACGTATCCCTACGTCCTGAGCTGTCTCGACAACTCGCCGTTCAAGGACGTGCGCGTGCGGCAGGCGGTGAACTACGCGATCGACCGGGAAGGCCTGTGCAAGCTGATCAACGGCACGGCGAAGCCCGCGGTCGGCCTGTATCCGCCCGACCATCCGCTGTTCGGCTCGCCAACTGAGCACTATAGCTACGATCCGGCGAAGGCGAAGGCGCTGCTGCAGGCGGCCGGCTATGGGCCCGACAAGCCGATGAAGGCGAAGATCATGATCTCCACTTCGGGCTCCGGCCAGATGCTGCCGATCCCGATGAACGAGTTCCTGCAGCAGAACTTCAAGGCGGTAAACGTCGACATCGACTTCGACGTGGTGGAATGGGGCACCATGTTGGTGGCGATGCGCAGCCCGCCGACCGCGGCGCAGTCGCACGGTGTCGACGGTGTCAACATCAGCCTGAGCTGGGTCGATCCGGCGACAATGTTCCGCTACTACTGCAGCGACAGCTTCTCGCCGACCAACTTCAACTGGGGACACTGGAGCGACCCGCACGCCGACGAGATGCTGCGTGGCGCGCAGCAGACGCTGGATACCGACGAACAGACGAAGAAGCTTGCCGCGGCGCACAGTGTCGTGGTGGATCAGGCGGCATGGCTGTTCATCGTGCACGACCTCAATCCGCGCGCGATGTCGAAAAAGGTGCTGGACTTCCATCCGGCGCAGAGCTGGTTCCAGGACTTCACGCAGATCAGCATGGCTTAGTGTCTGCTGTCATCGCGAGGATCGAAGCGACGAAGCAATCCCCATCGTGCGTGCGCGCACCCGCTGAAGATTGCTTCGCTACGCTCGCAATGACAGCCTTCCCATGAACTCCCGCAGAGCCGGCGCCCACTTCGCGGCATCGGCGCCGGACGCGAGGTGCCCTAGTTCGCTGTCGATCTCGAAGTAACTCGCCGACACACCGGCTTCGCGCAGGCTCGCCATCACACCCGGCGCCAACTCCGGCGGGAACAGCTCGTCCGTGCGTGACAGCACGTACAGAACCGGCACGCGAATGCGCCGCAGCTCAGCCGTCACGTCATACGACTCCATCGCGCGGCCCAGTATGAGCAGGGAGTTGGCATCGAACTCCTTCGCCCAGATCGACGCCAGCCGCTCGATCTCCGCGTCGGATGCGTTCATCCCGTAGCGCTTCAGCGTTTCGACCCGCAGCGCCTGCATGGTCTCGCGCATGCCCGGCGTGTCGTAGTAGTCGCCGCCGTGCCAGTTCGGATCGCGCTCGAACCGCGCAAGCAGTGTCGCCACACGATCGCGGCTCTGCGCGCGCGGCGACGACACCACGGACACGATTCCATCCATGTCGTCGGGAAACGTCACCGCCCACTGGAAAGCCTGGAACCCGCCGTACGACGGCCCGACCACCGCGCGCAGATGCCTCACACCGAGGCGCTGCAGCAGATGACGTTGCGCCGTGACGATGTCGGCCACCGTGATGTGCGGGAATCGCGAACCATACGGCCGGCCGGTGCGCGGATCGCGCGATGCGGCGTTGGTCGATCCGTAACTCGACCCCAGCATGTTCGAGCACACGACGAAGCACCGGTCGGTATCGATTGGCGCACCAGGACCGACCAACGTGCTCCACGAACCCTCGGACGAGCCTGCACCGGACTCGATCATGCGATGCCCGCTGGTGTAGCCGTGCGTCACCAGCACCGCGTTGCGCCCGTCAGGCGCGAGGCGCCCGCGCGTGCAATAGGCGATGGTGACCTCGGGCAGCACCTCGCCGTTCCGCAGCCGGAAGTCGGCGAAGGTGAAGCTGCCATGCTGGGTCTCGCTCATGCTGATCCTCCTCGCGGGGGGAACGAGCCCCTCCCGCGAGGGGCTCAGTGCCGATTACGCGTGGCCTGCCTGATACAGGGGGCCGCGCACAATCTGACCCGGAAGTGCGTCGGTCAGTTCGCCCTTGTCCAGCAGCACTGTGCCGTTGACCACCACGTAATCGATCCCGACGGCGTCGCGCTTCACCCGCACACCACCGGCCGGCAGGTCGTTCACCGGCTCGCGCGGCTTCGACGCGATCGTGTCGGGATCGAAGATGACGAGATCAGCAACCTTTCCGGCAGCGACGATGCCACGGTCGTGCATGTCGTGCATCAGCGCCGTCCGTCCGGTGAGCCGATGCACCGCCTCTTCCAGCGTCATCACCTGCTGCTCGCGTACCCAGTGTCCCAGCAGATGCGTGCTGTACTCATGGCGGTCGGCCGAGTGTGGACGCGCCCCGCCATCGCTCGTGCCGATCACGGTGTAGGGTGAGCCGAGGATCTGCTTCTGTGCCCCCGGATCGTTGTTGCGATCGACGCCGATGAAGAACGTCTGCAGCTCTTCGTCCAGCGACAGGTCGAGGAAGGCGTCCATCACGCTCTTGCCCTGCATCTCGGCGATCTGCGTGACGCTCTTGCCCTCGAGCCCGCGGTTGCGCGCGTGCTGAGTCATGAACACCTGCACAAGGTCCCAGCGCCGGTTGAAGAAGCCGCGCGCACGGCCACGCCGATCGGTGCCCGGCCGCTCCTGCGCGACGGTGCCCTCCACCGCTTCGGCGCTCAGCGATTTCCGTACAGCCGGATCGCGGAATGCCCGCATGCGCTCGCCGTACGGGAGCGCCATCACCTTGTCCCATGTCGGCATGCCGGCGAACAGGCTGTTGGGGTTGGTCAGGTCCTCGTCCTGCGGCACGTCAAGCCCGAGGCGCAGGTCGAAGATCGGTCCGGCAACGACGGAGACACAGGAGCCGTAGCAGCGGGCACCTGATTTGAATGAGTCCTCCAGCCAGCGCAGGTGTTCCTGCCATTCGTCGGGCCGCTCGATCGGCTGCGTGACGAGATTGTAGATGGTCGGCCGTCCGGCATGCGCCGAAAGCTCGCGGGCGAGTTGGCGCGTCGCCTTCGTGCCGCCCGGCGCGCCGCCGGAGACCTGCATGACGCCGGTGCCAAGGTCCCCGAGTACGCCGGCGAGTGCGAGACGCTCGGCATCCGTGGCGGCGCCAGCGGGGTCACCGCGGCCGAGCGGCGACGTGCTGAAGCCGAGCGCACCGGCATACACGCCCTCGCGGAGCAGCTTCTGCATCGCCGCGATCTCGTCGGACGTGGCCTCGGCGCGCTCCGAGGCCGCCTCGCCCATCACATAACGACGCAACCCCGAATGACCGACCAGCGTGCCAACGTTGCAGCCGCGGCGTTGGCCGAGCGCATCCATGTACTCGGCGACCGACTCCCAAGTGAAGTTCACCCCCTGGCGCAGCACGCTCATCGGGATGGCCTCGGCTTCCGAGAAGAATTCGAGATACCAGTCGTGGTCGCCGGGGCGTGCCGGCGCGATCACCTGGCCGCACTGACCGACGAGGATCGTCGTGTGTCCGTTCTGAACCGACGAGCCGCAATACGGATCCCACAACGCCTGCGGATCGAAGTGCGTGTGGTGATCGATGAACCCCGGCGCGACAACGCGGCCGCCGGCATCGATGGTGCGCTTGGCGGCGGCACTCGTCTTTCCGACTCCGGCAATCTTTCCTTGATGCACCGCGACGTCGGCACTGAATGACGGCTCTCCGGAGCCGTCCACCACGCGTGCATTCTTGATCAGCAGGTCGTACGTCATGGCTCTTCCTCCTATCGGCCAAACTCATTCCGAATGAGGGCCTTTGTGGCGAGCCGTGTTACGAGTGAACCGGCTGACCCGCCAGCTCCCTTTCGCATCTTTGGTGTCAGGCTAGGCCGAAGTCTTAATTCCAGCAATACGCCGGTTGTGCCCGCGCTGGCTCTCCTCGCGCGCTCGGTGATAGGCTGGTGCAAAATCATCCGGAGAGGAGACCGCCATGGCCATCATCGTCGGCACGGGCGAGCATCGCTACGAAGTAGTCGAGAACTGGGGCAGGTTGCCGGACGGCTGGCACTACGGCGAGGTCGCCGCGGTAGGCGTCGACAGCAAGGACAACGTCTACGTCTTCGCCCGTAGCGAGCACCCGATGATGGTGTTCGACCGCGAGGGCAATTTTCTGCGCTCCTGGGGCGAGGGACTGTTCCGCCGGCCCCACGGCGTGCATCTGGCGCCTGACGATACGATCTACTGCACCGATGACGGCGATCACACCGTGCGGCGGCTGACGCTGGAGGGGAAGCTGCTGCTGGAGATCGGCGTTCCTGGCGAACCGGCACCACTATACGGCGGCGATCCATTCAACCGCTGCACGCACACCGCGCTGTCACCGGAGGGCGACCTCTACGTCGCCGACGGCTACGGCAACGCGCGGGTGCACAAATACTCGCCGAACGGCAAGCTGCAGTTTTCCTGGGGCGAGCCGGGCACTGAGCCTGGCGCGTTCAATATTGTGCACAACATCTGCTGCGACGAGGACGGCTGGATCTACGTGGCTGACCGCGAGAATCACCGCGTGCAGGTGTTCGATGGCAAGGGCAAGTACCACACGCAGTGGAACAACATGCACCGGCCGTGCGGGTTGTGCATGACGCGGGGGAAGAATCCGATCGCCTATATCGGCGAGAGCGGCCCCGGGATGGCAGTGAACGCGAAGTCTCCCGGCATCGGGCCGCGCGTCAGCATCTGGACGCACGAAGGCAAGCCGATCGCGCGGCTCGGTGACGCAACGCGCGAGCGGGCCAGCCAGTTCATTGCACCGCACGGCGTGGCAATCGATTCCCGCGGCGACATCTATGTCGGCGAGGTGGCGCGCACCGCGATGCGCAACCGCGGCACGCCGATCGCACCGAACGAGGACATCCGCTGCATGCAGAAGCTGGTGAAGCTCGCCTGATGCTGAGCGATGAACGCAACCGGCTGCTGACCGAGGTTGGCCCCGGCACGAAGATGGGCGCGCTGCTGCGCCGCTACTGGCAGCCGATCGCGGCAGTCGCCGAACTCGACGACAGCCCCACCAAGCCGGTGAGGCTGTTCGGAGAAGATCTTGTGCTGTACAAGGATCTTTCCGGCCGGTACGGCCTTTTGGAACGTCACTGTCCGCATCGCAGTGCCGACCTCAGCTATGGCATCGTCGAGCGGCGCGGCCTGCGCTGCAATTACCACGGCTGGATGTTCGACGAGACCGGCGCCTGCCGTGAGCAGCCGTTCGAGGACACCGACGCCCCACAGATCCGCTTCCGCGACCAGATACGCATCCGCGCGTATCATGTCGAGGCGAAGGCGGGACTGCTATGGGCCTATCTCGGTCCGGAGCCTGCGCCGCTGGTGCCCAACTGGGAGCCGTTCACCTGGGCCAACGGGTTCGTGCAGATCGTGTTCTCGACCGTGCCCTGCAACTGGTTCCAGTGTCAGGAGAACTCGATCGACCCCGTGCATTTCGAATGGATGCACGACAACTGGGGACAGCGCCTGGCAGGACGCAACGGCGCATATGCACCACGTCATCTCAAACTGGCATTCGATGAATTCGAGTATGGCCTGGTCTATCGCCGCGTGCGCGAGGATTCTGACGAGACCAGCCAGCTATGGACGGTCGGCCGCGTCTGCCTGTGGCCGAACGCGCTTTTCACCGGCAACCACTTCGAGTGGCGCGTCCCGATCGACGACACCAGCACGCTGAGCGTCGGCTGGTTCTTCACGCGCGTCCCGAAAGATCGCGAACCATACGTGCAGAACAACATCCCGTACTGGTATTCGCCGATCATTGACGAGAAGACCGGGCGGTGGATCACCAGCCACATCATGAACCAGGATTTCGTCGGCTGGGTGGGCCAGGGCGCGATCACCGACCGCAAGCGGGAGCATCTGGGGCGCAGCGACCGCGGCATCATCATGATGCGTCAGCGCTTCCTTCAGGACCTCGACACAGTCGCCGCCGACGGTGAGCCCAAGGCGATCGTGCGCGACCCCGAGGTGAACCGCTGCGTCACGCTACCGATCGTCGGCCGCAGGCAATTCGTCGACGGCCTGACGCGCGAGGAAATCGAGCGGGAACGTCCGGGCATCGCCCCGCGCCGCGAATTCCCTTTCCTCGTCGGGCAGCCTGACTCGGTGCGACGCGCCTATGACGAGGCGATGGGGTTCAACAACTGACCCCTGTCATTGCGAGGAGGCGCGGCCGAACGAAGCAATCTCCACCCAGTTGAGCGCGTAAAGCGTGGTGGAGATTGCTTCGCTGTGCTCGCAATGACAGCGTATCGATCAGACTCTTTGTACTGCCGGCACCGCGATCCCGAGCAGTCGCGCCGCATTCAGCCCAAGGATCGCCGCGCGTTCCTCGGCGCTCAATGACGCGCCTTCGATGAAGCCGATCGGATCGATCTCGCCCATGTCGGCGGGATAGTCCGTGCCCACCAGCACATGATCGGCACCGTACTGCCGCACCAGATACTCCAACTGCGGATGCGTATAGACCAGCGAGTCGAAATACAGCCGCTTCAGATATTCGGTAGGCATCGCGCGGATCTGCTCGCAGCAGTCGGGACGCGCGCTGGCAGCGTGGTCGATGCGGCCCGAATAGGCCGGCAGGTATCCGCCGCCATGCGCAAGCACCAACTTCAGCTTCGGGCATTCCTCCAGCACGCCACCGAAGATCAGGTGATGTACCGCCACCGTGGTGTCCAGCGGATTGCCGATCACGTTGGTGAAGTAGTGATCGCCAAACCGCCGCGCCTCGGTGAACCCTGTCGGATGCATGAAGATCGTCAGCCCAAGCTCCTCGGCCTTGGCGAAGATCCGGCGGAAGCGCTCGGCAGACAGATCCTCGCCGGCGACGTTGGTGGCGATCTCGATGCCGCGCAGCCCGAGCGATCTGTGCAGCCGCTCGAGTTCTGCAACCGCCAGTTCGGGCGCCTGAAACGGCACCGTGCCCAGACCGACGAAGCGATCCGGATGGCGGCCGACGATGTCGGCGATGTTGTCGTTGATGGCGCGCGCGGTGGCGATGCCGAGATCGGGCGGCGTTTCGTAATACGTCTGGTTCGGCGCAGGCGTGAGCGCCTGGATGTCGATCCCCATCAGGTCCATGTCGGCGAGCCGCTTTTCCACCGAGGTGAACTGCACCCGCGTCCGTTCCGACTGCTGCCTGTTCACCTCGCGCGTGTGTACATTCGCGAACACATCGCGCGGCCGGCGTTCCACCTGACCCGCGGCGCGGAACATCGCCTCGGCTGCCTCGGTCAGCACGTGACAGTGGATATCGACAGTGAAGTGCTTGCCGCGCGGATGTGATGGACCGGGAAATCGACCCGGAATGCGGGCATCCGATGGAAGACAACTGAACAGCATCTATGCAACCCCCGTGTCTACAAAGCGCCTGGTCTGCGACGCGCTCATTCCGCCAAGGCCCATCCGCTCCGACGTCCGCGCCTCGTGGGAAAAATCCTTGCCGGTCATCGCGCGCACCAGCGTGATCAGCGCATCGATCGCCGGTGTCGGCACGCTAGCGGCGGCGCCGAGTGCACTCATTGGGATCAGTCCCACCGGCACGTCCTCGGTGATGTACTTGTGGTCGAACGATTTTGGCGTGCCCGTCGCCTGATACGGACCGTCGCTGTTGGTCGTGAGTAACTGACAGGTCTCCACCAGATCGGCGCCGCGCACGCCATAGACCCGATCGAACCAGTCCTCCAGCGTCGGAACCGACGCACCGAACGCCGCGGCCACCGCTACGCGTTCGGCGTTGATTGCCTGGTAAAGGCGCGCCACGGACGGCGTCACACCATCGGCGTAGAACCTGTAGGTCTCGCCACGATCGATCCTCCCGGCATTGCCGACGCAGTTTGCCACGTGCAGCATCGCATTTGCGTTGGTGAAGCCCGTATGGATCACACTCGGGGCCGCAACCGCATGGGGAAACAACGGGCTCATGCGGGCAAACACCGACGCGATGCGGTTGCCCGGAAACGAGGCGATCTGCAACCAGCGCTTCTTTACAATCGGACGGATCCGTGTCAGCGACAGCCGCCAGTTCGAGAACGGATAGTTGTCCATCTCCGCGACGTCGACGTCGGCGCGGCAGCCCGCCGCAGCCAATGCGCGCCGCACCACCAGCGAGCCGCCGGTATTGCCCTGGATCAGCAGGATGATCTGCCCATCGCGCAACAGCGGCGCGAGCGATCGCGCCACCGTCGGCTGCGCATTGCCGCCGGTCACCACGATGATGACCTCCGCGCCATCGACCGCGGTGGCGAGATCCGTCGTCGCGCAGTCCACCGCGGCGAGGCCGCCGGGCTCCACATCGACGCCGCCATGCGCACGGATCTCTGCAAGCCGCGTGTCGTCGAGATCGTGTAGCCGCAGTCGATGCCCGGCCAGCCCCAGCTCGGCCACGAGATAGACCCCGCCTATCCCCGCTCCGATGATCGCGACCGTTGTCATGCGATGACGCCGGCCTGCCGCAGCCCGCCGAGCGTGTCGCGATCATAGCCGAGCAGCCGCCCAAGTATTTCGTCGGTGTGCTGTCCCGGGGTCGGCACCGGTCCGGCGTGGCCCGGCGTCTTCGACATCTTCACCGTGACGCCCGGAACATAGAGTTCGCCGGCGACCGCATCCTCCATCTTCACCAGCATCTCGCGTTCCCACAGATGGGGGTCCTTCGCGACCTCGGGAATCGTACGCACCGGCGCCACCGGTACACCGATCTTCATCAGCGCCGAGCAGATCGTTTCCACCGGCCGCGCAGCGCACCAGGCTTCCAGCGCCTGGCGCACATCGCCACTGCCCTGGCCGGCGGTGATCGGTTCGCCTTCGCTGAAAGTGTCACCTGAAACCAGTTGCACCAGCCGTGCCGCCATCTCACGGCCCGCGGCCGAGATCACCACGTAGCCGTCCTTGGCGCGATATGGCGGCCGGCCGCCTTCGCCGCCTTCCTCGCCGGTGGCGAGATAGTAGGAGGTCGGAATTTCCACCATGGTCAGCGCGGAATCGAGCAGGCAGACATCGACAAGCTGTCCTTCTCCCGTACGGTCGCGATGCCGCAGTGCCGCCAGCGCACCGATCGTGGCGTGCAGCGCAGTGTAGCGATCGACCACCGATGATGCGGTACCGAGCGGCTGACCCACAGGCTTGCCGGTCAGCGACATCAGGCCGCTCATTGCCTGGCCGAGTGGATCGAATGCAGGCCGGTTCGTGTAAGGACCGTACTGACCGAACCCGGACACCGACACCAGGATGATGCCGGGATTCAGCGCGCGCAGCTTCTCGTACTCGAAGCCCATAGCCTTCATCGTGCCGGGCCGGAAATTCTCCAGCACGATGTCCGCGGTCTTCACCAGCGCGGAAAAAATCTCCTTGCCGCGCGGATTGCGAAGGTCGAGGCAGAGGCTCTTCTTGCCCCGATTGTACACTGTGAAATAGATGCTCTGCCCGCGCACCATCGGCGCATGCCTGCGTGTCTCCTCGCCGCCCAGTCGTTCGATCTTGATCACCTCGGCACCCAGATCGGACAGGATCATTCCGCCGCGCGGACCTGCCTGGTAGCGCGCCAGTTCGAGCACGCGGACGCCGTCGAGACTGAGGCTCATCGCAACAACCCTCCATCGATGGGGATGATCACGCCGGTCACGTAGTCGGAGAGATCGGTCACCAGGAACTCCACCACCTTGGCACAGTCATCCACCGTGCCGAGGCGTCGCAGCGCGACGCGCTCCGTCCGGTCGCGATTGGCGTCGGCGCTGCCCGGCATCACTGTCGCCACGATGCGGCCGGTCGTGATGGTGCCCGGTGCGATGCAGTTGGCGGTGATACCGTACGGCCCGAGATCTTGCGCGAGATACCTGGTGTAATGCGCGATCGCCGCCTTCGCCGCACCGTAGTGCGCGTAGCCGCCGTCGGACGACGGCGACAGACCGGCGACGGAACTCACCGTGACGATCTTGCCCGACCGCTGCTGTTTCATGATCGGTGCGACGGCGTTGCAGCAGTACACCGTGCCGAACAGGTTCATGCTGGTGACGAGATGCAGCAGCGCCGGATCCAGCGTGCTCGCCCTGGTATCCACCGGCCGTCCGCGCCCGCCACCGGCATTGGCGACCAGCACATCCACCCGTCCCCATTCCGCGACCACGCGCTGCACCATCGCCGTGACCGCCGTTTCGTTGCAGACGTCCACTTCGATACCGATCGCGCTGCCGCCGCCTGCCTGGATCTCCGCCACCGTGCTGTCGGCGGTCATCGACGCCGCCTCGGCTTCGAATTCCTCGAACGACTTCAGGTTCAGATCGGTGACCGCGACCTTCGCACCCAATCCCGCGATGCGTCGCGCATAGGCACGGCCCAGCCCACGTGCCGCGCCGGTGACGATCGCCACCTTGCCGTCAAGCTTGCCCATCGGTTCCCTCCCGCATGTAGGCTAGCCCAGCCGCCGCCAGATCCTCCAGGGCACTGCCGACCGACTTGAACAGCGTGATCTCCTTCGTGTCGCGCCGCCCGGGCGTTTCGCCGCGGCACAGCGAGAACAGGGTGCCGGCAATGTCCTCGCGGCGCAGCACGCCGTGAGAGATCGGCTCGATCAGATCGCCTGCCTCGGCCAGCGCCGCGTCAGTGTCGATGAATACGCGCGAACGCCGCACCGCTTCGTCGTCTGCCTCGCGCATCACTGG
>Ga0070713_100002231_pt1 | contig 12564 bp, 13 predicted proteins | sample LARL82metaG_FD_65465 | JGI IMG/M metagenome (GOLD analysis project Ga0070713, IMG submission 65465) | Corn, switchgrass and miscanthus rhizosphere microbial communities from Kellogg Biological Station, Michigan, USA - LAR L8-2 metaG | ecosystem: Host-associated > Plants > Roots > Rhizosphere ... | reverse complement strand
TGAAAGTCCTACGGAATATTTTGCTGGATGTGGCTGTCTACCTAGTGCACGGCAGACACTGAGGTTTGCGGCAAAGCGTGGGACATCAGCGAGAGGACACTATGCCCAAAAAGAACAAAGACGAGATTTTGCACGATCACAACAACGATGGAGTCGACAGACGCGGGTTCCTGAAATGCATGGCCTGGGCTGGAACAGGCGCGCTCTGCGTGATGGAAGGTGGAATCCTGAAGTCGTATAGCTTGAGCCGATTGGGAGAAATCAGCGCCAAGGAAATGGCTGGCGAACTCAGCTTTGTGCAGATCAGCGACAGCCATATGGGATTCAACAAGCCCGCTAATCCCGATGTGGCAGGGACGCTCAAAGCCGCAGTCGACAAAATCAATGGCCTGAGCAGAGCGCCGGAATTCATGCTGCACACCGGCGACATCAGCCATCTCTCGAAACCGGAAGAATTCGACACGGTCGATCAGATTTTAAAGAGTGCCAGCGCAAAAGACGTGTTCTTCGTGCCGGGTGAACACGATGTGCTGAACGATGACGGCAAGTCATACCTGGAACGCTACGGAAAAAAAGCCAAGGGCGCGGGTTGGTACAGCTTCGATAAAAAAGGCGTGCACTTTATCGGGCTGGTGAACGTGATGAATTTGAAGGCCGGCGGACTTGGCAGTCTCGGTCACGAGCAGCTGGAGTGGATGGAAGACGATGTTAAACATCTGAAAAGCAGCACGCCCATCGTGGTGTTCGCGCACATTCCGCTGTGGAGTGTGTATCCGGAATGGGGCTGGGGAACAGATGACAGCGCGCAGGCGCTGGCGTACCTGAAGAAGTTCGGTTCGGTGACCGTGCTGAATGGTCACATTCATCAGATCATGCAGAAGGTCGAAGGAAACGTCACCTTCCACACCGCGGCGTCGACGGCATTTCCGCAACCGCAACCCGGTAAAGCCGCTTCGCCGGGACCGATGAAAGTGCCTGCCGAGCAGCTGAAGAGTGTCTTGGGCATTACGGACGTAAATTACGTGCAGGGCCGCAATGCTCTGGCGGTGGTCGATTCAACGCTGGCGTAACCCGCTGGCGTAACCGGAAAAAATCCGGAACAAAATCGATTTCCACTAAATCTCGAAAGAAAAACGGAAAGAATAAAAAAGGAAAAGAAACATGATCAGGAAAAGTGTGTGCATTGCAGGTCTATTCGCAATCGTGATGATTGCAACGCTGCTGCTGTTCGCGGCTTTGCCGGGCAGCTCAGCGAAAACTCCACAGCCTGCAGGCGCGGAAGTGAAAGTGGATAATTTCAGCTTTGGGCCGGCGACGCTGACGGTGGCCGTCGGAACCACGGTCACCTGGACCAATCGTGACGACATTCCCCACACCATTGTCAGCACCGACAAAGTATTCAAGTCCAAGGTGCTGGATACCGACGAAAAGTTCTCCTTTACCTTCAGCAAAGCCGGAACTTATCCGTACTTCTGCTCCATCCACCCCAAAATGACCGGCTCCGTCGTGGTGCAGTGAGCCGCCAATGAGCGTAAATCCCTTCGATCTCAAAACCATCATTCTTGCGAAACACGCGCAGCATGTTGTGTTAATTCATTTTCCAATTGCATTATTTCTTGTCGGCGTCGCGTTCGATTTTCTGGCGCAGCAAACCAGGCGGCGCGGATTGGCTGAAGCCGCGTACTTCAACTTCCTGGTCGCGGCAATTTCAACCGTGCCTGTTCTAGCTACCGGCATTCTTGCCTGGCAGTTCGCACTCGAAGGACAAAAATTAAAAGGCACCCTGCTCCAGCATCTGGTCCTCGCGTCCGTGTCAACGGTAATGATCTGGCTGGTGTGGTGGGTACATTTCCGCGGCCGGAGACGGCCAGAACCATTGCCGAAGTATCGTTTTGCAATCGAATTTCTAGCTTTCGGGATCGTCGGTCTCACTGCGCACTTGGGAGGTTTCCTGAGCGGCGTCAATGGTCCTGGTTAAGCGTAGATCAGACTTAGGGCTTCGTTCGAAACGGACGGAGTCGAGAAACAGGGGGAAAATTATGAAACTACCGTATGGAGCACTCGCTCTTGCGTGCACGCCATTACTACTCGCGGGAAATGAAGCGGCTTATCCCACCGAAAAGATAGCCGCGTTTGTGTTCGAGAAAGTGGATGTAACGACGCTTCCATCCGCGATTCGCCCCAAGCCGGTAAAAGGAAAAAAGACGTTCGGCGATTACGGGTATGTGGCGCGGGAGCTCGACGAAAAGAAAGCGCTCCTCGATCCGCCGCAAGGGGCTCCGCAAATTTCGATCGAAGTATTGGAAGCGGAGAAGTCTGGCATTTACGTTTGCATGAATAGCCAGCCAGCAAAGAAAGGCGCTGGCCGTTTCCAGCGCGCGTTTTTGTTGAAGATGAAGAATGCAGACGGGCTCCTGAAGGGCAAAGAGACCTGGAAGGAATTCGACAGTTGCCCAGTCATTGGCGGCGCAGCCGACGATTCTTCAAGCGGCTACTAAAGCATGCAAATGCCACGCAGCATCAAAAATGGTCGGTGACTTTGATTTGATCTTCAACTTCGCCGAACTTTCGAGGTATCCCCAGCCCAAATTCGCGGTGAGTGGCTAGCAACGCCGCTTTGACGGACTCATCCGAAACGACGAAGGAAATGTTCGTTTCTGAAGAACCTTGCGCGATGGCTATGATGTTGACTCCTTCCCTTCCCAGCGCATGGAAGGTGCGGCCCGCAACACCGGGCGTACCGCGCATGTTTTCTCCCACTACTGCGACGATCGCGATGTTGGGATCGATCGTAATGTGATCGACCACTTGATGCGCGAGGTCCTGCGCAAATTCCTGGCGTAGCGCTTCGACCGTGGCCTGCGCGTGCGCTTTTGCGACAATAAAACAAATGTCATTCTGCGATGATGATTGGGAAATCAGCAGGATTTCCGCGCGTAATTGCGCCGTAGTGGAAAACGTGCGCCCGACAACATCCGGCACGCCGACGATGCCCGGACCCCCTACGCTGATGAGTGCAACATCGCGAATGGCGGTGAGAGCCTTGACGCCGCCCCCAATGCTGCGTCCCTGGGGAGTGATTTTCGTCCCGGACTTTTCCGGGGCAAAGCTGGTGCGAATCCATACAGGAATGCCAGCGGGCAGCACCGGACGCAACGTTTTAGGATGCAAAACTTTCGCGCCAAAATAAGCGAGCTCGGCAGCTTCGCGATAGGAAATCTCTGGAATGGTGCGCGCTTCGCTGATCAAGCGCGGATCGGCGGTAAGCACGCCTTCAACGTCAGTCCATATGATGATCTCGTCCGCGTCCAGAGCCGCACCCAGAATAGTGGCGGAATAGTCCGAACCGCCACGGCCGAGAGTGGTTAGCACGCCCTCAGCCGTGGCGCCGATAAATCCGGTGATAATCGGGACCTGGCCGGCTTTCAGCAACGGGCCAAGGCGGGCTTGCGAATTCTGCCGGGTGAGCGCTGCTTGCGGCTCGGCTCCTCCGTGAAATGAATCCGTCACGATCAGCTCAGTGGCTTCGACGGCGATGCTGGGAACGTCCAACTCCCCCAGCGCGGCGGAAAAAACTGGCGCACAAAGCCGTTCGCCTAGACTCGAAATCGCATCGAGCGTTCGCGGAGTGAGTTCCCGCAGAAGCGCGGTGCCTTCATATAAACGCGAACCTTCGGCGAGAATTTCTTCAACTCGGCACTCCACCCGCTGCCGGGCAGGCTCCTCTGTCACGAGCGCCGCCAGAGCCTCGGTATGCTGGCTGCGCAATACATCTGCGATGGTTTTGCCGGCTTCACGATCGCCGCGTTTGGCTTGATGCGCGGCATCAATTAAGCGATTCGTGACGCCACACATCGCGGAGACAACCACGGCGACGGAAAATTCGCGCGAGGCATTCGCCACGATTTGCGCCGACCGCCGGATGCAGGATGCATCGCCGACGGAAGTTCCGCCGAACTTCATGATTTGTAATTTGGTCTTCATGTTTCGCCAGAATCGTAATAAATCACGCTAATATAGAAATAATACTTTGCGGGACCAGCCGCCCAGCAATTTTTTTTCGCGATGTGCGGAATGCGAAGGAAAGCCGGTTCCGGCACGCTCACGTAGACTGTGCAACCTGCCAGCATCGCGGTATAAAAGACTGGGATGCAGCGGCCTTCGCCGACGGAGGGCCCGAATAAAAGTGACCGATTTTTTTTCTGCAGCATCCAAAGCCTAGAGCCAAGTGTATGCCAATCATATTTTTGGGGAATAAAGAATGCCGAACCCGGTAATGCTGACCGTAGATGATGATCCGGAAGTGTTGCGCGCCGTGGAACGCGACCTGCGAAAGAGGTATGCCGATCGGTACCGCATCGTGCGCGCGGATTCAGGCGCTTCAGCGTTACAGTCGCTGCAAACCTTGAAAAAGCGGAACGAAGCGGTCGCGCTGCTGCTGGTGGACCAACGAATGCCGGAAATGAGCGGCGTGGAATTCCTGAACAAGGCATTGCCAGTGTATCCCGAAGCAAAACGCGTGCTGCTGACGGCGTATGCTGACACCGATGCAGCCATCCAGGCCATCAATGTGGCGCGCATTCAGCATTATTTATTGAAGCCGTGGGATCCGCCGGAGGAGCAATTCTATCCAGTACTCGACGACCTATTGGAAGATTGGCAGGCGGGCTACCGGCCGGTATTTGACGGCGTACGCGTGCTGGGCCACCGCTGGTCTCCGCGCGCTTATGCGCTGCGTGATTTTCTGGCGCGAAACCATGTGCCGTACAAATGGCTCGACGTGGAAGCTGCCGAGCGCGATAAAGACGTTCAGGATGCCATGGAGTTCGCGCAGCATGATAATTTAAAACTTCCCACCGCCATTTTTATGGACAACACCGCGCTCGCCGATCCTTCCACATCGGAAATGGCCACAAAGCTCGGCCTACGCACCAGCGCCACGACATCGTTCTACGATCTGCTGATCGTGGGAGGAGGCCCTGCTGGGCTCGCAGCCGCGGTTTACGGAGCATCCGAAGGCCTGACTACCGTGATGATTGAACGCGAAGCCCCCGGCGGACAAGCAGGTATGAGCTCGCGTATCGAAAACTATCTGGGATTCCCCTCTGGAATCAGTGGAAGCCTGCTGACGCAGCGAGCTGTGATGCAAGCACGGCGTTTCGGCGTGGAAATTCTGGCTCCCCAGGAAGCGATGGCACTTCGCGTAGACGGCGGATCAAAATTTGTGAAGCTCGCCGATAACGTTGAGATTGGCGCGAAATCCCTGCTGATTGCGACGGGTGTTGCTTATCGCAAGCTCGATGTGCCGGGGCTGGAACGGCTTCAAGGCGCGGGGGTCTACTACGGCGCGGCTATGACGGAAGCGGCTACCTGCAAAGACGAAGACGTGTTTATCGTAGGCGGCGCAAACTCTGCCGGGCAGGCAGCGATGGAATTCTCGAAGTACGCGCGGCGCGTGGTAATGCTGGTGCGCGGCAGTTCGCTGGCCGCCGGCATGTCGCAATATCTGGTCGAGCAAATTAAAGAGACACCGAACATCCACGTCGAACTGAACAGCGAGATCACCGAAGCATTTGGCACGGAGCGTCTGGAAGCGATTGCGATCCAGTGCTCATCGAGCGGCGAAACGCAACGGGTGCCCGCGGTGTCTCTCTTCATTTTCATCGGGGCCGCGCCACAGACAGAATGGCTGCACCAAGCGGTAGAACGCGATGAAAAAGGATTTATTCTCACCGGCGGCGATTTGATGAAGGCAGGCAAGCCGCCAAAAAGCTGGTCGCTTGAACGCGAACCCTGGCTATTGGAGGCCAGTGTGCCAGGAATCTTCGTGGCCGGTGATGTGCGATACCGCTCGATCAAGCGGGTAGCATCCGGCGTTGGCGAAGGCGCCAATGCGGTGCAGTTCGTTCATCAATATTTGGGTTCGGTGTGAAATGGCTAGCCCGCCGATTACTCCGCAGCTGCAACACATCATCGATGAATTGAAGACCAGTACCGCGTTTGCCGATCTGCCTGAGGAAGACCTTGCCTGGCTCGCCGAACGCATGGAAGAGAAAACCATGAATGCGGGCGAACTCTATGCGCATGCAGGCGATCCGCTGGAACATTTAAACGTGCTGCTCGAAGGCGAAATGCATGTCGAGCGCCCAAACGCGCCTGGTGCGCCCATGTTCACAGCGCGCGCGCCAATGGTCACCGGGCTATTGCCCTTCTCACGGTTGACGAAATATCTGGGCAACGCCCGGATCGTGCGGTTCTCGCGCGCTCTGCTTCTGCACAAGAAATATTTCCCGGAAATGCTACAGCGTATGCCCTTGCTTGGCGAACGGCTGGTCGGGCTGATGTCCGACAGGATCCGCGAAACCACCCGGCAGGAAACGCAGCGCGACAAATTGATGGCCTTGGGAAAGCTTTCCGCGGGCCTGGCGCATGAACTGAACAATCCCGCAGCGGCCGCGCAACGCGCCGCCAAGAGCCTGCGCGAAGCCATGGAAAATGTTCGCGATGCGAGTCTGCGGCTATTGCAACATCCGCTCTCCCAGGAACAACGCCAGGCGATTTTCCAGTTCGAGCGCGCTGTCACCGATAAAGTCACCTTCGAAAATCCCGTCCATCTCGATCCAATGGAATTAAGTGATCGCGAAGCCGAAATCACCGAATGCCTGGCGGAGCACAAGATCGCGGAGCCGTGGAAAATCGCCGGGCCCCTGGCCGAGGCCAACGCGGACCCGCAAAAGATGGACGAGTTGCGGGCGACGATTGGCGACGACATTATCGGCGATGCACTACGAAGAGTGGCATCGGTGGTGACGATTTTTGGATTGATTCATGAGATCGACAACAGCACCAAGCGCATCAGCGATCTGGTCGGCGCCATCAAGCGCTACTCCTACATGGATCAGGCGGCGATGCAGGAAGTGAATTTACGGGATGATCTGGAAAACACGTTGAAGATTTTTGGCCATTGGCTGAAAAAAGGAATTACCGTCACCCGCGAATATGATCAGAACGCGCCGCGAGTCTGCGCGTATGGCAGCGAATTAAACCAGGTATGGACCAACTTGATCGACAACGCCATCGACGCGATGAACGGCTCCGGGGAGTTGCGAATCCGCACCTGGCGTGAGTTGGATTGTGTCGCTGTCGAAATAGGAGACAGCGGGCCGGGTATTCCTGCGGCAATTCAGTCCAAGATATTCGATCCCTTTTTCACAACGAAAGACGTTGGCGAAGGCACCGGTCTTGGCCTCGACACCGTGACGCGCATTGTGCAAAAACATCATGGAAACATCGAAATGAAAACAAAGCCCGGAAGTACGCGCTTCATCGTGCGACTGCCCATCAGCCAACCCAAAATACCTTCCCAGCAGAACCACCATGAAGCTGCAAAGAAGGAGGAGGCATGAGTTCAGTTTGCTCTCACACCAGCCACATCAAAAATGTTCGTCCGCATACAAAAGGCTGCGAAGAGTGCCTAAAGACAGGCGACAGTTGGGTGCATTTGCGGCTTTGCCGCGAATGTGGGCATGTCGGCTGCTGCGATTCATCCAAAAACAAACACGCTACCAAGCACTTTCATGCCACGAAGCATCCGATCATGCAGTCCATCGAGCCGGGAGAGTACTGGATGTGGTGCTTCGTCGATCAGGTCGAATTGGAGCCATAAACGAGCATATTTTCGCCTCCAGCGCTTTCACCAATTCCATTTTTTATTTTCGCCGCGCTCCACTGCTATCATTTCGCATGAACAAAGTGCAATGCAAAGGTGTGTTGTTTGATCTCGACGGAGTTTTAGTTGATTCGACTCCTGCGGTGAGCCGCGTTTGGACCATCTGGGCAAATAAGCATGGCTTTAATCCGGAAGAAACCGTTCGCCGCGCGCACGGTAGGCCCAGCATCACTACCATCCGAGAACTGCTGCCCGACGCAGATCACGAGACCGAAAATTCAATTGTGGAAAAAATGGAAATTGCGGACCTTGATGACGTAGTTGCCCTGCCGGGAGCCGCGGAGCTGCTTCAGAATCTATCAACCCATCAATGGGCCGTCGTAACCTCGTGCACCAGACCGCTCGCACTCGCTAGGTTACGCGCGGCGAGCCTTCCCGTACCGGAAAAAATCATTACGTCGAATGACATCGTAAATGGCAAACCCCATCCAGAGCCTTACTTAAAGGGAGCCAGGTTGCTGGGGCTGGCTGCAGCCGATTGCGTTGTTTTTGAAGACGCGCCTGCCGGCATACGCGCCGGAAAAGCCGCTGGCGCCAAAGTGATCGCATTCCAAACTACCGATCAAGACAAATTTTTGCGGGACGCCGGCGCCGATTGGATCGTAAAGGATTGCGCTTCGGTTCGCGTTTCAAGTTCGAACGCGAATGACGAGATTTCGCTGATTCTCTCCGCCGCGACGTAAAGCATCCCATTAATCATCACGCCACGCATTCGCTCAGATTTCACTGTGCCGTACAGTATCCCTTCTATACTGAATACGTTCACCGGCGCATCCCCTGTTTCGCCGCATCTTCTTTTTCCACGAGCAGACACCCATGGGCACCACAGCCGTCACTAACGCAGCTCCCGAGGCAGCAACCGAATCCAAACAACGTGCGTTCGGTGTGCCGCAACTTATCACCGCCATGCTTAAAAGCGGCGGTCACATCAGCGATTTGATTTTTTCTCCTGGACGCGCGCCGCAAGTCGAGGTCAGCGGCCAGCTGGTGGAGTTGAAATTCAAAGGATTGGAAAGCTTGACGCCGGAAGCCACGCGTGGGATCGCCTACGAGCTGATGGGAAAAAACGAGCACCCTATTCGCAAGCTCGAACAGGACGGCTCAGCCGACTTATCATACGGAATTAATGGCGTCGGGCGATTTCGCGTAAATATTTTTCGCCAACGCGGAACCTGCGCGATTGTGATGCGCGTGATTCCCGACAATATCCCCAGCTTCGAGGATCTTCGTCTTCCCGCAACGTTGCAGGAAATCGTGCAACTGCGAAATGGCATTGTACTAGTCACCGGCCCAACCGGCTCCGGAAAATCCTCCACTCTGGCCGCGATTCTGGACAAGATGAACCAGGAGAAGGCGTATCACATCCTGACCATCGAAGATCCCATCGAATTTCTGCATCGCCACAAAAAGGCGACTATCCATCAGCGCGAGCTGCACAGCGACACGCCAACATTTTCTTTAGCGCTTCGCGCCGCTTTGCGTCAGGCGCCAAAAGTAATTCTCGTCGGCGAAATGCGCGACCGCGAAACGATTGAGATCGCGCTCGAAGCTTCCGAAACCGGTCACCTGGTGCTCTCCACTCTGCACACGATTGACGCAGCGAAAACCGTGGAACGCATTGTCGGCGTTTTTCCACTCGCGGATCAGCAGGCCATTCGCACCCGGCTATCGAAAGCCTTTCGTTTTATCGTTTCGCAACGACTGCTGCCACGCAAAAACGCCACTGGACGAATCGCCGCGATCGAAATCTTAAAATCCACCATGCGCACCCGCGAATATGTGGAAAAGGGAGAAAGCGAAGGCAAGTCCCTACTTGACGCCATGCGCGATGGATCCACTGAAGGCATGCAGCATTTCGACGGCGAATTGGATAAATTTATTCGTGAAGGACTCGTGGAATTTGAATTGGCGCTCGGTTTTGCGACCAACGCTGGAAATCTTCGCCTTGAATTGCAGGACTACCTCGACGATCCCAAAAATCGCAAAGCTCGCGGTTCTCAGGCTGAATTAGAAATCGAGCCCTAACGCCAAATCCCTTTGGGACAAAAAGCGCTCGCCTGTATCATCCTGAACGTGCTCGCATTGATCTGTCCTGACCCGCCCGATTTGGATCCGCTGGCTCGCAGTTTCCAGCAGGCATTGCTTGCCGGAGGAATCCTTCTTCTTCTTCAATCCATCTTCTGGAAAACGAGCGATCGGATATCCGGCTTCATTTGGAACTTTTTTCTGCCGCTTGCGCGGCGAAACTTTCTTTGTGGCATCTTGCTGTTTGTATTCGTTGTAGGTGCACGCCTCGCACTTCTTCCGCGCTTGCCTATTCCTGCGCCAGGCATTCATGACGAATTCAGCTATTTGTTGATGGGAGATACGTTCGCGCATTTCAGGCTTTCGAATCCTCCGCACCCGATGTGGATGAGCTTCGAGACTTTTCACGTCGATTGGTTTCCGCGCTACGCCTCCATGTATCCACCAGCGCAAGGTCTCGTACTTGCGGTTGGTCAATTGCTCGGCCATCCATGGATCGGCGTGCTGTTGAGTTGTGCCGTGATGTGCGTTGTCATTTACTGGATGCTGCTGGCTTGGGTACCGCCACGTTGGGCTTTGCTCGGCGGCATGATCGCGTGGCTGAAATTCGCATTCGTCAGCTATTGGATAAACAGCTATTGGGGCGGCGCTATTGCTGCAACTGCCGGTGCGTTCCTGCTGGGCGCGCTGGCACGGCTTCTCCGGCGTCCTCGCCCGAGAGATGCGATTCTATTTAGCCTGGGGCTCGCAATTCTTGCAAATAGCCGCCCATTCGAAGGCGTAATTTTTTCCCTGCCGGCTCTGATACTTCTGGTCCACTGGTTTTTTTCAAATACTCGCATGGCTAAGCCCTTGCAAAATCGCTGGCGAACGGTCGCGCTTCCGATTGCGCTAATATCGCTGGTTACGGGCGCGGCTATGTGCTTCTACAACTACAGCCTCACCGGGCAAGCTCTTCTGTTTCCGCATACCCTGAATGTTCGCACCTACCACACTGCGCCGATGTTCCTCTTCCAAAAGACCAAGCCGATGCTGCATTACAACAATCAGCAGTTCGAAGATTTTTACAATGGTTGGGAGCGCGAAGAATACGATCATTCCTGGGAAAGCGTGAAGTGCCTCACCTGGCTGAAGTCGGTGCGTTTTTTTTCGGCCTTCGCGTGGTGGGGCATGCTGCTGGCGTTACCTGGTTTTTGGTTTGCAATTCGCAATCGGTGCATGCGCTTGCCCCTGATTACGCTCGCCTCAGTAGCTGTTGCAACCTATCTGGTCGTCTGGTCCAACGCACACTACGCCGCGCCGGTCACTTGCCTGGTCATTTTTCTCTACTTGCAAGCGCTTCGGCATCTTCGCGTGATGCGGTGGAAAACATTTCGATGGGGCGCAGCATTGGCGCGCGCGTCGCTGGTCCTATTGATCGTAGACACCGCTGGCGCGGTCGTTCGAAAACAGTGCGATGTTATTTATTGGACTTGCCAGGGCGACGTCAGCCGGCTGACGATTCTGCGTAAACTTGAATCGCTTCCCGGTAAACATCTGGTAATGGTGCGCTATGGCGACGACCACAATATTCACGACGACTGGGTTTACAATGGCGCGGAAATCGATTCCGCCAAAGTAATATGGGCGCGAGAAATCGATCCCGAGCAGGACGGCAAACTTTTTGATTATTTCAGGGACCGGAAAATCTGGCTGGTCACACCGGACACCGACAACACTTATCTGGAGCCGTATACTGCACCAGCTAACTTGGAGAAGTCTGACGAATAACCGGCTCGCGCTTGGCGCGACTTCTCACCAATCACGCAATCGAGTACGGATTCCTTGTAGGGGCGCAACATGCTGCGCCCCTGCTTGCCCCATGTGTTCGATGCACAAGCTGGTTTTTCCCCTCGGTTTCGATTCCGGCGGCCATACTAAAAACCACCTCAACGTGTCGCAACCATTAAGTTGTTTAATCCCAGCTCAAACTTTTCGTGATGAAATTCCTGGAAACCTGCGCGTTCCAGCAACCGCTTCACTCCGTCTACGGGAATTCTCTTCTGATGCTCGTCGCTTTCCATTTCATCACTGATTAAATGCAGCGCGTGCAATGCATTCAAAATGGGATCGACCACCGCGGCCGGCCAGGTCATGATCAGCGATCCGCCTGGCACCAGAATCCTCCACGCTTCGCGCAACACCGATTCGGGGTCGCTCAAATGTTCAAACACCGCCAACATCACGACATGATCGAATTGCGCGTCGGCAATCGGCAAACGGCCCCGCAGGTCGGCATGGATCCGCTGCCAGCGGCCTTTTGTCCCGTTTTCCACTTGATCGTCAATGCCTACGCCGCGCGCGATTTTGTCTTCCGCGAAATCAAGAAAGGCCATCTCCAGTCCGCAGCCCAGATCACACACGCGCGAGCCGGAGTTCAAGTGCGGATAGGCCGCGCGGAACCTCATCTTTGCTATGAAATGATCGATTTCTGTATAGGGCATCTATTTGGCGGCCGTTTTGCGCTCGCGGGTGAAGAGATCGTAGTCGCCGATGTAGGTGCCGCGACTGATTCCCAGCATGCTGAGAAAGAACGACGAAAAAATAATTTGTAATCCCAGAAAAAGCCACATCGACCAGAACAGTACCTGCCTGACTTGCTGCAGCGGTCCAAATCCATCAGCAGCCCACTTCCACGTAATGTGCGCGCAGCCCACAAGCCCGCACAAAAATAATCCGCCCCCCAGCAGCAAGCCGGATTCAAAAGTCACACGTTTCAATATCCGCTTCAATGAAACGGTGTTACGGTCAAATCGCTCGACATAGCTGAA
>Ga0070713_100002230_pt1 | contig 12564 bp, 11 predicted proteins | sample LARL82metaG_FD_65465 | JGI IMG/M metagenome (GOLD analysis project Ga0070713, IMG submission 65465) | Corn, switchgrass and miscanthus rhizosphere microbial communities from Kellogg Biological Station, Michigan, USA - LAR L8-2 metaG | ecosystem: Host-associated > Plants > Roots > Rhizosphere ... | reverse complement strand
CCGCCACCGCACCGTCGAGATCCAGGCCGGCGAGCACACCCATCACCGCAGCCGACCCCCTGCCGGATGATCTCCGCGAAGCCCTCGACCGCATCCACCGCCACACGGGTGCGCACTAAATTGAGCCAACTCAGGCATGCGGATTACAGGAGGGAACTTCGGACTAAAAGAAGGCCACAAGCAACAGCCTCAAGCCACCCAACCAAGATCACGAAAAGATGCAGGTTAAGCCTTCACGAACCACGAAAACGCAGGTCAGCACCCTGCAGAAGCGCTCAAAATCAAACGTGGCCCAACTCAGGTTTAAGGCGATGTCTCCACGTTACGAGGGAAGCCCACTTGTCATTGGCGACCCGGAAAGCTGGCCGTTAGCACCCCATCCTGGCGCTGTGCCACCAGCCGACGGTCAGCCCGGTGCGGGCCCTCGGAGACCTGGCGCCGACGGTGCCAGCGGGATGCTAATTCTAGATTTCCTGAACTGTGCGCCGGTGCCCTCGGCGAATGACCTGCGCAATATCGACAACCCGCCAGGGCCAACCGATGGCGAGTCACCCTCCTGGTGCTCGGAAACTGACCAGCTGAGCCATCGCCGGGTATCCTGTGTTGATGGCAAATTCTCCTAGCCGACTCATGATTCGGTCCGCGGAAAACTCTTGATAACCGTAGAGCTCAGCTTTATCGCCCGCCACCATCTCGTAGCCCAGAAGATCTCCAATCCACGCTACCGAAGCGTTAATGCCCCACATGTTCTTCCGGCAGCTGCAGAATGGCACCAAGTCCAAGAAAAGGTCGATCGTCAACACCACCAAACCCCCAGGAACAAGAACATCCTTGATTGCCGCTAGGGCCACCTCAATGTCGTGAGGCGGCAGGTGCTCGAGGGTCGAGACGCAGATAACCGCCGAGAAACTATTAGCGAACTTGACTTCTGGCAAGGTTGAGCGGTGTAGGACGACATTAGTGCGGAAGGCTCGGTTGAGCGATGCATGCTCAGCGATTGGATCAACGGCGTAATCGCCGTGTCCATAGTCAACAAATGGATCAACATTGTGGACCTCATGGCCGTTCCTCGCTAGCACAAATTGCAGTCCAGACAAGGCGCCACCGATCTCGAGTATGCGGGAAGGGCCCAGCCCTGCCAACTGATAGTAAGCCCATGGGTACTCATAGATACGAGTTGTCGAGTTGGTTTGAAACCCAAACGGCCCTCGGACTCGTCGTACCCCGTGGCGGCCGAGCAGCCTTAGCGGTGCGACGGCCCATTCAGGGCGACCATATGGAGCGGCCCAGGCACGGTTCCACTGAGCGTACTGATCGGGCAATTCACGTCTGGCGAGCATGTATAGTCCTATCCAGTGAATGGTGCCTATTTTCCTTAATTCTTGCCCGTGGTACGGGCATATACTGGTCCCAGCGGCACTTTCTCATTCGCTCAGCTCTAATAGCATGAGGTAGCTTGATGCCCGGACTGACCAACGAAATGACTTATCAATTATTTCGCCTCCTTCCGATTCCGCTGTGGTTGGAGCCAGGGTGACGGGAGATAGTCAACTGGGCTACATGTGATGGATCTTCTATCGTAACTCCGAATGCCCAGGCCCGATCGTGGCGTGCAGCCAGCTTCCCCTCGCACAGCACCTTGATGTACCTCGGGTTTGCGATAATGTGCACCCGGCGACCGATCGTAGCCGGGTGGAGTGAGTAGTCGTTGGAATCGAAATGAAAAAATGGCTGGCTTCCCACAGTCATCGACAGACGCCATCCAGTTGACGGGGCCACTGACGGCAGAGGTAGCATGCCCTGTCTGTCAGTGTTTATTAGCTCATATGGCGAGAGGTCCGACGATCTGGCTCGCCATTTGTTAGCAGAATCCAGCCAACCAGCCAGTTGCGCATTGAAATCTACGGGGGAGGCAAAAATCCGATTGCTCAGGAATGAACGCTCCAAGTAGACGTGCACGCGCTCAGTTAGTCCACTAGTACCGGAACGGGCTGATGTACCGACAGCTTGTTCGATACCCAAAGCGCGATAGAAATCTCGATACTTATCAATAATGTCCGTGTTCCCAGCTTGTCCTGGGCTGAGGGCGCTATCACTATCCCATGTCAGTGATCGCGGCACTGCGCCAAATTTCGATAGTAGCTCCCACAGGCCAGCGAGCAGATCGTTTGGGTGTCCAGAAGGAATTAGTATCGCTGACAGACATCGGGAGTAGCCACTGATTAGGGTTAGCACGGGCAACTGCCAAGCTGACCGGGTCTGACCGAAGCCGACCGGGATCTCAGTTGGCGGGAACCACAAGCCGCACTGCATGCTCTCGCCAGGCTCGGACCTAGACCAAACCCTACGCTGGCCGAGATCACTATATACCGGCCGTAGATTTGTCACATGGTCCAGCAGGATCTGGATCGACTGATTCCAGCCAATCCGCTCGGCGATTAGTGTCGTTGGCATCGTAGGCCATCTGGTCAGCAGATCCCGGATCTGTGGTTCGAACGCATAGATGATGCGCCGCGATTGAACCTCGGCCTGTGTATTTCCCGCATGTGCCTGGCTTATCGCCCGATGATGATGGCCAACAGTCCCGGTCGCAAGAACGAGCAAGCCTAGTACGAGGGACAGGCCCTGACCCAGTGCCCAGCCGCCCGCTGCTGCGGTGAGTCCAAACGGTAGCAACATTCCAACGCAGCCGAGAATAAAGATGGCGTTTGCCACGTTCATAAAGATATATGCCGCTGTCCGGTCGCGCGCGATGAGCAGCGAGTCGACAACATACGTTCCCCCGGCTAGCAGCGTACTCAGCGCGAGGACACGAAGGCAGCCAGTGGCTGCCAGTGCATAGGCTTCACCGAAGAGACGGAGTAGCAGCGGTGCAGCCGCGACCACGATGACCAAGGCAGGTAGCAGCAGCCCGTACACTCCGCGGATTGCCTTTCGTAGTGGTCTTCCCAGAAGTACGCCCTGGCGTGAGGCTTCGGCGAAGAGGACCTGCGCTACCGTCGATGGAATGAAATTAAGAAATCCAGCGATCAAAAACGCGACCGCGAAATAAGCTGCCTCTGTGGCTCCACGTATGACCAGGACCTCGACTGGAACAACGGTCAGGGGCAGGATTCCTATGACGTTGGCTGCGTAATTACCGGACGTGAGAGACAGGTATCTGCGCAGCAGGCGAAAAGATCTGAGCCCTATGTTTTTTCCGACGATTCGGCGGATCAGCGCCACGCCGCTGATGGCGGTTGACAGCACCAACCCTAGGCCGTAGGAGATCAGCAGGCCTGATGACCGAAAGCTCGCTAGCGGGAACAGCGCTACCACCTTGACGATGCTGCCCACTAGATTCTTCATCAGAACGGAATGGCTCGATCGGATCGCAATCAGGCCGGCATCGAAAGTACCGCTAACAGCGGTGAAAACCACTAGTACTACCACCAAAAACACCATTCGTCCATGTTGCTGGAGGTGAAGCGCCGCGGGTAGGGTCGGCCCGAGAACAATAACAGTGAGAAGGCACAACGCGGTGCCAACCGTGGCTATGGCGGTCACAGCTACCACGATCAGCTCGCGAGGGTTCTCGGTACTGGTGATACGGCGAATCATGGTGTTCGGCAATCCGAGTGCCGCGATTGTTGCGAGCAGGACCACCCCGGAGGTCACGCTGGAGAACACGCCTACTGTTGGTGCAGGGTAGATGTGCGCGGCAAGCGCCCAGAAGCCGAAGCCAATGGCTGACATGGCGGCGGTGTTTGCGAGCAGAGTCAGGGAACTGCGATACAGAGCATCATTGAAAATGCTCTTTAGCATCCTGAGGCTTCGTGAGCGGAAGCTGGTAGTCACGACAACTACTCCACGGTGCTCTGACCCAGCTGGCCAAATTCACTACTCGCAGAATGTTCGAGCAGTGAGATCATTTCAGCCATTGTTTTCTCCGCGCTCTCTTGCCATGTTCTCCCGGACGCGTAGTCTAGGGCGGCAGCCGACATCGCGGCCAGCGTCTTACTATCAACAAGGGCTAGGCGTGTCAAGGCGGCAGTAAGCGCCCGAATCTCCCCGTCATAGCGGAGCACGGCCTGGCCTGGGAGGTCAGCCAGCCCAGCTAGGTCGGGCACGATGAGCGGTCTCCCATGAGCCAGGCCCAGCATCGCACTGCCGCTTGTAGTGACCCGCCGGAAAGGAAGAACGATCACATCAGCGGCAGCAACCAGGTTGGTCACTTCCTCAACGGGCACCCATTCAAGGCGAAGCGCGACGCGATCGCCACTAGGCCTAGCGAGCGCGTGCAGGAGTGACCGCAGCCTCTGGTCGTCGCATTGGCCCGCGACGGTGAGATGGGCTCGAACGCCGTCGGGCATCGCCGCGAACGCAGTAAGCAGGTTATCTACGCCCTTGTACTCCTGCACGCGACCGAAGAAGAGGAAGCGACGAGGGCCGCCAGAGGTACCAGGCAGGCGCAGGGACGCAGCGGGCACCACCGGAGCGATCGGGCCTTCCTGGATCACCGCGCTTCGGTGCGGCACCGCCCCTAGCGCCGATAGCTCCGCCAGCGTCGATTGCGAATGGGCCAGTACCAGGTCACTGGCTCCGACCAGGGCCCGCCGTGCGGATACGTCGTTGGCGAAGACCTGCTGGTGCGGCAAGACGTTATGCGCGGTCCATACGACGCGCATGCCGAGCGTCCGGCAGGTCCGCAGCCAGACAAGGAACCAGATCTGCGCGACCCAGCGCATCACTGGAAGGCGTTGCGCGCCAGGTAGGGCGAACGCGAATACCCAGTGAAGATGAACTACGCGCGCTCCAGCAATGCGACGTGCCGCGACCTCCAGAGGCAGAAGCAGCAGGCTGAGCGTGTTCGAGGGTATCAATTCGCCTATGTAGGTAACTCGAACGCCGAGACGCTGCATCTCTGTGTACAGCAGTGTCTGATAGGGATTCGGGTCGCGTGGGAAAACCAAAAGCCTCATCGGCCGACCAGCTCCGCAAGAACACCTGCCCCGAAGATAAGATGACTAGCCACCACTCTCACTGCTCCGTCGGAGCGGTTACGCCAAGCGGGGATAAGAAGCAGAGCTGGGTAATAAGGGAAGATCAGGGTCAGTGGCGAGCCCAGCAAGAACAGCGGGTACACGATAACCACAGGGTCGTCGCGCAGTACATGCTTAAGCCTCTTGCGGTGCTTGCGGTAGAGTCGCGTGGCCCCCTTGCCGTAAACGTACGAACGGCGCAACTGCCGTCCCCATGTTCCCCAATCGTGACGCACAACAGCATCAGGAACACTGCGAATCTGATAGCCAGCGTCCATGAGACGCCAGCCAAAGTCTGTGTCCGAAGAATAAGCGAACTCTTCGTCGAATCCGCCGATCGCGTCGAACACCGACCGGCGAAACGCAAGGTTTCCCGATCCGGACTCCGATACATAGCGGGACTCCAACACTCGCCGTGCCGCGTTCCCCCACGGGCACGGCCCAGTGTTGTCCGTGGCCCCAATGAAAAGACCAACGGTGACATGCTCATCCTTGAGCAAAGGGGCGACGAGGCGTGTCAGCCAGCCTTGCTCTGGCTGGCAGCCGGCATCAGTGAAGACGATGAACTCGCCGCATGCGGCATGCACACCTGCGTTCCGCTGGTGCGGTATGGAGACTGTTACGCCCGGCGGCTGCTGAAATTGTACCCATCGCACCTTGGCCTCGTGACGCAGCCGGATATGATCGAGCCGCCCCTCGGACGCGTCGACAACGACTATCTCGCATGCTTCTTTGCACGCTTCAGCTTGGGCGTAGACATTGGTCAAAGTTCCATCAAGGCTTGCTTCATCTTTACTGATAATGACGATGGAGATCACCGATGGAACACCTCCGAGGACCCGTTTGTGTATACGAGGTCATAGTTAGCCTTTAGAAAGTTAGCCGGAAAGACGTAAATGACAGTGTGACCATTGTAGAGGGTGCGGCCCTGCTTATCGACTACGTTAGATCTGTCGGCATATACCCATGCAAATTGGTTGATCGTCTGCGGTGTTACATCGCCTATCAGCCCGGTGAGACCAGTCATCGCGACGAGAGGAAGCTGCGCATAGCGGTCAGCATAGACAAGTTCTCCTGGAAGCACGGCATTACCAAGCCACTGAGCAGAGGCCAGCTCAGGTGCCGTTATGTAGAAACGCTCATAGTCCTCACCACTGTTCGTCAAGTTCGTCTGCATTGGCCCACCCAGCAACGCGCCCAAAAGGCTACTCGCAGTAACAAAAAGTACGATCAAGGAGATAGAGGCCAGCGCAAGGATTCCGGCCTGCCTCCACTTTCGCCAGCCAGCCAGACGCTGCATAAGCCAGCAGAGCGTGACGGACAGGACTGCCGCCGCCTGGAGAAGTGCGCGTTCCTGATTGTAGGCAGCGGCCAGCGTGCCGCTTAGTCTGATCACCGCAAGGAAAAGCACTGCCGCGAGAGTCAGCAGTCCTATCTGTCGGGAGATGACTGAGACCTTACGCCACAGTACGATGAGCAGCGCTCCGATGGCACCGAGCACATTCACAAGTTGCTGAGCGATCAGTGCGCTTAGGTTGAGGGCACTGTAACCGGCGTGCCATTTCACCGGAGGGGCCGGCAGGGTCGAGTTGCGAAGCGCATATTGTGAAATCCCGGCGTCAGGAAGCGGTGCAACGAAGGGCTTGTGCGCCGTATAGTAGGCATGGACGAGTCCTGCGTAACGCGCTGCGGAGATTGGCGTCTGGGAGTTACCTTTAAGGTAGACTGCGAGCAAGCTGCCGCCGGGCACCTTGTTCGGAAGAGCAGCGAGCCCCTGCGCCTCGACTGTCTGCGCGAGTTGCGCAAGGCCAGAGCCCGCGGAGTGGGTCATAGGTCCGTACCAAATCACCGCGCCCACCAGAGAAGTAACGAAGGCGACAGCGACAGCAGTAGTTAGCCGAGGGATCTCGCGGAACCAGGATATCAGCCACTGTAGCGGCAGCATAAGTGCAAGAAGTATAATCGCGACGTAGGTTGTAGAGTAATGCGAAAGGACCATTGCCAAGCCGAGAAGGGCGACCAGAGCCCACTGCGAGCGGCGCGGTATTCGAGTGTCCAACATCGCTGCGATCAGGGCGGCAAAGAGCACTAGAGCAACTTCCTGCCGCGCAATGGCCGGGAGTTCTTGCGCAAAACCAACCTGCGCAACAAAAAGCGCAGCAGCCGCGAATGCCCAGCGGCGGCAAAGCATTCGCCGCGCGAGCCCGAAGATTGCCACCGGGAATAGCGCGCCGATAGCTGGATAGACTATCCTGAGTACCGACAAAGCCGAAACGCCAGACAGAAAATGGAGCTCGGCTGGCATGACAGTTACGCTGAGCATTGCACCATAAGCGTCGCCGGGCTGGGCTGTGTGCCAGATACCCGTAAGAAGCGTCTGATGTAGGTCATAGTATTCGGTGGCGATGTCGAAGCCGTAGACCAGGTTGCCGCGCAGGGAAAATGACCACATCAACGCAAGCTCTGCGGCGTAGAGGATAACCGCGAGCAACGCTTTGTCAAGCCGCGAGGAAAACGTCAGGCCAGCGGCGAGTAGGGCAATACTGGCCGAGAGCGCAATCAACGCGACACCGTGACCATGACCGCTATTGAGCCGAAGGGATCCGGCCGCTGCGATAAGGGGCAGAGTGAGTGGCCATGCGAGTCGAATTGGTCGCGAAAGCGACCGCCAGGGTATTGCTGCATCCGCCGGGCCATTAACGGACGCGGCAAGCAGCATAAGGCAAGTGGCTTCAAGACCCACCAGCAATGGCGTAGCCCGAAGAGGTGCCGTCACGCCCAGAAACGGCCCAAGCAAGTCCACGGCAAGGCCAGAGCCAAGCAGCACCACGATTGACGCGCACGGCACATAGATCGGGAACGACGCCACAGCACGGCCCGGAACCCGCAACGCTCGAAGGAGAACCGCGCCCGGAACGGCAAGCAGCAAAGGCACCAGCAACAGTTGCACAGCCCATGACGAGTTCAGTGGCAAGAGCAGAGCAACTAGTACAAGAGCAGCAGCATAAGCTCGCAGGTCACTCCCCATCCGAGGAGCGGCATGTCGCCCAACCTTTCCGGCGCTCGGCGCCCTTCCGGACGACGTTGCGGGTGACTTGAGGGTCACAGTCACGAAACCAATCCCGTCTGCTTCCCGGGCTCGGCGGCATGAACCGTTTCGGGTGCCGCTTCCGGGACTAGACCACGGAAACGCCAGAGCCCTTCGATGAAGCCGATATCCCCACATACGTCCTGTGCCAGCTGCACGTAAGCATCGAGCAAGCTTAAAGCTGACCGGTTCGCGATCGCATAGCGTGCTCCGTACGGATAAATCAAAATGGGCATGGCCAACGAAGCCACTGCGAGTGAAGGAATGTACGCCGACAACAACAGCATCGCTAGGATCACGATTGGCCCGGGGAAAAATACTGGTGGCACAGACGGCCACTTGCGGTACAGCCGTGCCGCTCCTCGGCCGTAGGCTCGGCTGCGGCGCAGTGTGTCGCGCAGAGATGACTTGAAATGGTGCTTAACTTTGGCCTCGGGAACGAACACCAGATGTCCCGAAGGGAAGGTAAGCCGTAGCCGCCGACATAGATCATCATCCTCCGCGCCGAAGTAGAATCGCTCGTCAAGGCCGCCGACAGCCAGGAAGGCCTCGCGCCGCACTGACATGTTCGCTGATGCGAATGAGAAAACGTTGCGTCGACCACTGAGAGTAGTGGTCTTCCATTGCCGCTTGAGGTAAAGGCAAAGGCGGTAGGCTACCCTGTCGCTCTTCGCAAGATCCAATTCTTGCGGTTGAAGAGGGTTATGCCGAGCGAGGTAACCAAGCATGAATCCCGCTCTCCCACTGACTATGAGAGGTCCGCCGACCCCGACGACGTGCTTGTCATATCCTGCAACCAGCTGTTCGGCCCACTGCTCTTCCGGTTCGCAATCGTCGTCGAGAAATGCCAATATTCGTGCCGAGGCGACATTAACGCCCGAGTTGCGGGCTGCTGACACTCCGCGATTAGTGGCATGGCGAACGACGATAGCACCATGTGCGTGAGCTACTTTGCTGGTCTCATCGGTTGAACCATCGTCGCACACGATAATCTCTAGACAAGAACAGATGGTCTGCCTGGCAAGTGCGCGGAGACATCGGTCGACACCTGCCGCGCCATTGAGCGAACAGATGACCACGCTCAATCTAGGAGACACTAGATGTCCATCTAGAGTCTGCGTGGGAGACTGCACAGCTCGACCGCATTGCGACATCGAGGACCCGGGCAAGGCCCGATCCATGTATTGCATGAGAACAATATTGACTCATACGGATATCTAACTCCCAGGCGTCCAGCAGACCGTCCAAGCAGCAATTGACTCAGTCGGACGCATTAGTCTAATAACAATTTGAACCCGTCCCCGAATACAGGAGATCGCTGCAGATCGAGTGATCCTAGCGTCATGTCCAGCCGCGATGCGGAGACCGCCAGCGGCGACTCGGCGAGTATGGGCTCCATGGACCAGTAGCATTGACCACTGATAGTCACGTGTTGTATTGCCAGAATTGTGGATCGTGAAGGAGACAGGGACATCCGCACGCTTGGACTGCAACTGCTCTGGCAGAGACTGGGGGCGCAGGAAGGCCAGGGAGGTGTAACTTGTCGTCCCTTCCAATAGGCCGAGTTTCCGCAGAACCACATGACCGTCACTTGTCTGGCACGCGCCTGCAACTGCTGCGGCGATGGCAACGAGGGCAATCGTTGCCGGCCAGGTCATTATGCGGTACAACCCTGCAGACAAGAATCGATTCCTTCCCCGGAGCCGTCAAGATGCTAGACGTTGCTATGTGTCATATGATTCATAAGCGCCGCATCTACCGTCACGTTGACCGAAGAGCATCGCATACCCAGCGCAGCGTGGATCCGGCATGCTCCACAGCGGTCGTGTCAAGTCTAGAGCAATGCCCGGGCTCTGGTTGGCTATTCACGAAGATCGTTCCCTCATCGATTCTTTGAGTGATGTCGCGATTACACTTAGTGGCCTGACGGACATGCTAGAGCCCGCTCAGCATCTGGAACGCGGGTGGTTGTATATGGAACCGCTCCGTGCCCGCCGTGTCCGGGCACCGCAACCGACACCTACAGTCATGCGCTGAGTCCGCGCTCGACTGATCAGCGCGGTTGCGCTCGAATTGTTGTATTTTCAACGCAGCACGGATGACTGCGCAGTATCCTCAGTATCCTAAAGATATGTGGAACCCCTTTCGCAATTGAAGCGTGAGGGTGCTGTGAGCTGCGGCGGTCGCCTTAGGGCAGGATCGTTCGGATGCAGGCTAGAAGGGAAGCATGCTGTGCCGGAGAAGACCTTGGTCAGCTTCGTTGTAATCGCGTACAATGAAGCAGAAAATATCGCCTGCACCCTGACGGCAATCACGGCACTTGAAGATCTGGGCGAGCACGAGATCGTCATCGTCGATGACGGCTCCCGCGATGGCACCACGGGCCGAGTAGCAGATATCGCCGCGCAGAATCCTCGTGTGCGGCTGATCTCTCTGCCAGAGAACTGTGGTCGTGGCTATGCGCGAAACACAGGAGTCGCAGTGGCACGTGGTGGCCTGATCGCAATGGTCGACGCTGACATCACTCTTCCCCCCGATTGGCTAGCGCGCACGCGTGAGGCGCTAAGCGATTACGATGCGGTCGGCGGAATCGCCGTGCCCGATGGAGATGTCTCTTACCTATACAGACGCTATAGGCTCGTGCCGCGCGTGGTGCGCGGTACGACAACTGTGACAGGGAGTAATGGGCTATATCGCCGTGATATCTTCAACGTTGTGAGCTTTGACCAAGGGTTGCGAGATGGAGAAGATATTGCCCTGAACCATGCGATAGACCGCGAAGGGCTGTCGACGGCGACCGTGCCCGGGCTGATTGTCCACCATCAGGAGAACAAGAGCTTTGGTACATCATTGAGATGGTTGTTCGATACAGGGAGGGGCGCAACGCGTCAGCTACTCACCTATCACCAGATGCGGCAACCGGACATCGTTACCGGGGCGTTCTTCGGCTCGGCCGCGCTGGGTTTGTTCGCAGCGGTGTGTGAACACCGAATCATCGGTATGGCAGTTCCTGTCGCCTTCATCCTAGTCACGAGCGTTCTACATGTAAGGAGTCGCTTCGAGATCCCTTGGTGGCACTGGCCTAGGATCGCGCCTGCCATTGCGGTGGACAGCGCATTGCTCACTGCTTACTTTGCTGGGAGGCTTTCCGGTCTAACAGCTTTGTGGCGGCGTCGCTGACTCTGTACAAGGCGTAACTCTGGGCGTCATCAGAGTGTTATGGGTTAGCGGCTATTAATGATGCGGGTCTTTATACGCTTTTGCACCCTGGCGGAACGCGGCGACAGCCGCGGGACTGCTAAGACTCCAATTCTGAATATTCTTCGCGTCGAACCACACAAATCCCAGCAAGCCGTAGGCTCGAATACCTGCGAACAGATCTGCGATCTTCGCGGGCTGGCCTGCGGCAGTGCCCGCGCCTGTCTCGGCGATAAGGATCGGGTCATGGGTCAGCGTACGCACTGCCTTGATGGTCGGCCCGAACAAGGGAGCGAAACTCCAGGACGGCTTGAAGTAGTACCCGTCAATCCCCACCCATGTCACATACGAGCTGCCAGGCCACCACGGAGCCGGGGAGCTAATACCGCCTTGAGGATCGATAATGTTGATCGTCCACAGCCAGGTCACATTCCGGGCTCCCTGCCCGTGGAATACGGTGACAATGTGCCGCCAGGCTGCCACGAACACAGTCGGCGATGTATTGCGGTATCCCCAAGAGAACCAGGACCCGTTCATCTCGTGACCGAAGCCTACAATGACCTGGTGATTGTAGGAGCGGACAGCTGCTGCGAACGTGCGCAGGTAATCGTCATACCTTCCGGATGCGATCGCGGCTAGCCTGACGTGGTCCGGATTGATCTGCACAAGCGGTATGGCGCCACGCTTCGCCGCCTCTGTGGCGAAGCCAACCTGGAACGGCTCGAGCCAGGAGCTGTAATAGGTCGCTAGGTTCGGCTGCTTGCCAATGGCACGTGCGAACTTGTCTATACTCGTGTATGACCGAGGTGCAGTCCGCTCATACACGCCGAGATAACGCAACGGTTCCAAAGGAGCCGGGCGGGGGGACGCGCTGGACAGTCGCGTGACAACGACCGCGAGCAGGAGGCCTATGATGACCACCGCGGATGTCACTACACCGGCATGTCCCCTGATCCATGTCGCCGACCGGCTGACCCGATGGGCGGTGCGCTTAGGGTTCGGCTGCGTCATGTCAGTTTGCCCTGGGGGCAGCAGCGAGCGCATCAATCAGGCCTTTGACCCGGCCGATGCCATCTGGCAGAGGTGAACTCGATCTCTTCAGTGGTTGGCCGGTGGTGGTGGTCATTGGCCGGGCTCGGGTCGGTAGATGACGTAGGTGCCCTGGCCGATGGGGGGGATTTCGGTGCCGTAGGGGATGACTTGGATGGGTTTGTCGTGGTTGCGGCGCAAGCTGGCGGCGATCTGGTGGTCGAGGGT
>Ga0070713_100002229_pt1 | contig 12564 bp, 10 predicted proteins | sample LARL82metaG_FD_65465 | JGI IMG/M metagenome (GOLD analysis project Ga0070713, IMG submission 65465) | Corn, switchgrass and miscanthus rhizosphere microbial communities from Kellogg Biological Station, Michigan, USA - LAR L8-2 metaG | ecosystem: Host-associated > Plants > Roots > Rhizosphere ... | reverse complement strand
GGCGTCCATGCGAAAGTTGCTCACAATGTTGAACCAGATGGTTCGCACTGGCGAACATTGGCGCGCACATCCCCATCCCCAACCGACACTCCCTCGATGAAAAAAAAGACAGTTGCTGACTTGCTCCGTGCGAGGGGAAGCTCCTCGCTCCGCTGTTGATTCGACTTTGTGAATGTCTCGGGAGGAGAGGCTTCCCGACGCAGTTCAACAAGACCAGAGTTGGACAGGGCACGAGGAGGCGTCGCCGCAGAGGAGAGCATCAGTGGCTTCAGTGGCCGCCCGCAGGGCGGCTGCGGCTTCAGCGATCCTTGCTGCGATTTCGTCTCACAGAGATGTCACGCCAGCCGCATCGGACGTCACCGCTCACTTCCCGAGATTTCCAGCGCATGCCTCTCGTCCCACTATCCTGCGCGCGCTGCCGAGCGGCGGCCTGGAGTACGAGCCAGGTCCAGATCGCGACTGATTAATCATTGCTCAACGCGCAGTGCGTCATCGCAGAGACAGGTCGACGCGTTGCTCGCGAATCGTCGGTGGCGGCGTTCGCAGCCACTGCATCGAACCATATCCTGTCGCGCGCAGAATCGCCGGACCCGACGTGAATCGCGCCAGCTGCGCCGGCGTCAACGTCACGGAGGCTGCTCCTCGCTGCGGACGCGAATCATAGACCGCGAGCCTGTTGCGCGGCAGGAATGTCGTGGCGAGTGTCTCCGCCACAGCTCCCTGGATCAGCTCGAGCTGCCCATCCGCTTCGGCGCGGCCCCACGACACCAGCTCAAAACCGACGGTGCTCCCCGGGCGCAGCGCGGCGCCGTCGATTCGAAGCTCGAGACTGCGGATCTGCCAGATCGCGCGGTAGCCCGAGAACGTGGCGAGCACGACGTGCATCACGACGAAGGGTAGAATGATCCACCGGAGCACGCGCATGGACGGCGCTTCACGGTGAAACTGGCGGACGGCGGTACTCGGCATGGCCTGGCAGATGGCGGACAGCCAATGCTACGCTGCTGCGCGTAGACAACAATGAGTCGCCCGTTACGAATCCATTACGGTCCGTTCAAACGCTGCTGGGCCAGGCGGCATCCTAGCGTGAGAGCCGTCCCGGAGGATCAATCGGTGCTCAACGCATTCGTTGCAATGACGGCAGCCGTGCTGCGCCTGTCGCCGACTCCAGCGATCAATTACATCGTCACACTGGACTCGGCGCGCCACGGCGTCATTCACGTTCGACTCCACCTCGAGCGCGCACCCACGTCGCTGCGCCTCGCCATGAAAGTGCACCCGGAGTATCCGGAGTATGACGCCCGCGCCTGGCGATTCCTCGATTCGATGGCAGTCCGGGGAACCGCCGCCGACGGCGGCGCGCGCGTAGTGCGTCTCGACAGCACATTGTGGCAGGTGACGCTTCCCGGAGGATACGGGGATATCGACTACGCAATCCATCTCCCCGCGGAACCCCAGGGGCTCCGCCGGGCGTGGCAGTGTGTCGTGCGGGATGATGGGGCGTTGCTAAATCCACCCGATGTCTTCCTATATCTCGTCGATTTGGCGAATTCTCCGACAAGCATCGAATTGCACGTGCCGCGGTCATGGTCCTTGGCCACGTCGCTCTCCCGCGAGAGAGTGCTGAACAAGCTGTACGCGCCGAACGCCGCCGCGATGCTGGACGCGCCGATCCTTCTCGGTGCGACGCATGCGTGGGCCTTCCATTTAGCGAACACTGACTTTCGTGTCGCATACTGGGCCCTCCCTCACGCGAGCCCGTTCGACACGACGCGGTTCGTCGATGGCCTTCGCCGGCTCGCACAGCAAGCGATCGCGCTTTTCGGGCCGCTACGGTCTCCCACCTTTGACTTCCTGTTGCAGGATGGCGCCGCCGACGCGCTCGAGCACGGCGCATCGGTCACGATCGGGGTGCCGAGTACGGAGTTGGCGCTGACTCCGCACGCGCGGTTGGCGGAGATCGCTCACGAATTCGTGCACAGCTGGAATCTCGTCGCCATTCATCCGGACCATTACGGCGAGCTGTCCTACAAGCCTCCGTCGCCTACGTCCGGCCTCTGGTTAGGCGAGGGCGTCACTCTCCACTACGCGGATGTGCTCATACGTCGTGCCGCGCTCTCGGACAGCGGCAGCCCGATGCGCGCTCAACATCTCACCAATTTGCTGGAGCGCTACTACGGGGCCGCCTGGTTCGGTCACGTTTCCCCAGAATCGGCGAGCCTCGCCTTTGGGCAGAATGCGCTGAACAACCCGAATGCCACGGGGAGCTACTATCTCCAGGGTGAGCTTCTTGGCGAAGCGCTCGACGCGGCCATTCGCGATTCGACGCACGAAGCGCGCACGCTCGATGACCTGATGCGGCTCCTCTATGTTCGGAGCGCCGACGGACGTGGCTACACGGCGCGGGAGCTTGTCACGCTTGCTGACTCGTTATGCGGCTGCCGCCTGGATGCTCTCTTCGCCACGACCGTTGCTGGCGCCACACCGATCGATCTCGCGCCGGCTGTAAAGCGACTCGGCTGGCGCCTCGTCGTCGATACGGTGCCCGCGATCGACGGGCAGGGACGGCCCGTGCCGGACCTCCGCTTGATCGCAGTAATGAGCGACTCCTCACTGGCGTTGATCATCCGTCCGTCGAGCCAGTGGGCATCGATCGGTTTACGTACCGGGGATCGACTCGTCGAGATCAACGCCACGCACCCCCGCATGTATTCGGAGCTATCCCGGGTGCTTCGTTCGCTCCGGGTTGGCGAGAGCCTGACGGTGACCGTGCGCCGAGGTGACCAACCGTTGCGGTTTACATCGGTCGTACGCACGTATCAGCGGCCGCGCGTGCGGTTGCTCGATATCGACCTGATCACGCCCGAGCAGGGAGAGCGGCGCGCGCGATGGCTAGCCGGCTGGTAACCAGCTAAACGTGCGTGTGCCGTGACCTCCCAAGCAACAGGGACGTCTGTCTCTATGACCAACTCGTTGCGGGAGGTCCAAATGTCCTCGTCCCTCGTACGTACGATAGTCGCGGCGACCGCGCTGTCTGTTGTTCCGGCCATCGCTGGCGCGCAGGCGCCACAGACAAAGGCTTGCAAGGATGGATCGACCAGCACGCGCTCGACATTCGCCTGCTGGGGCCATGGCGGCGTCGACACGACGCGTGCGACGGAACGACCCCATGCCGCGGAAGTCAAGCACCACGAAGCGGAGCCCGTTCAAGCCGGTACGCCGCGCGTGAAGCACACGAAATCGACGGCGCACAAGGCATCAAAAGCAACCGCACACAAGACGGCAAAAGCGCAGGCCCATCACGCCAAAGCTGAAAAGCAGGACGAGGGACGTCGCGGGTGGCTGCCCTGGCGTCACAAGAAAGCGGAGAAGCACGACGCGAAGAAGAAGAAGCACAAGAGCTCTTCTCACGCTCCAATTACCGAGCGTCCCAACGGACAACCCCGCCAGAACTAGCGCCAGAATTCGAGATCGTCTACCTGTGTTGCGAGATGAGTGCCCCAGCCTAACGGGTGCCGTGATCTGCCGCCAAAGGGTGACAGCACGAGCACCCGCGCGCAGCCGCTCGCCAGATCCGCATTCTCGTTGGATCGGTAGCCGCCGTCGATGTATCGCTGGTCGCCGATGCTGTGGAGAAAGGGCGGCACGAAGGCGTTCGCACAACTCGCGGTGACGGCGTCCACCAGGTCGACCCCGTTGTTGCCGTCGAACACGACCGGTTCACCGGTATGCGCATCGACGGCCACGAGGAGCATCGGTCGTTGCGGCCAGCGCTCACTGGGCAGCCGAGCAGCGACGGCGGCGCGCCGCTGCGTTTGCCCGGAGCTGTCCGAAGCCGCGGCCATTTCGAGCGCCGCCGCACCCATTCTACGGCGCATGTCGGCTGCATCCGCCGCGGCACCGATGATCTCGCTCGACCTCTGCATGTGGTCAATCGCCGCCCTGTTCGGAGCACGTCGACCCTGAGGCGTCTCGGCGAGGATGTTGGCAAGCAATTGGGGCGGTTTTATCGCGCTGCTTATCTGGGCCGCGACCGTCGATCCAGCCGACGTCCCGATGATCAGATCGGCCTGGGTCACGTCCAACCCGCCGTCGAACAGCCCGGCGATGACGCCGATCTCCCACGCATTACCTGCCGCTCCACCACCACCAAGGACTAGCGCGCGCTCGCTCATGATCACGTATTGTACTTAGTCCATAACGGGTTCTTCACAGAATTCCCGGGTGAGTCTGATGTGGCCGGCCGATATCTCTGCGAATTGGTATGGAGGGCCGCTGAGACCACTGCCGCCCTGCGGGCGGACACTGAGACCGCTGACTTGCTCCGTGGGCGGTGAGGCCTCGTCGCGCCAGTGGTGATTGGCTTTGTGAATGCCTCGGGGAAGCGTGCCTGAGGAGTAGAGGCCTCCCGAGGCAGTTCAACAAAAGAACACAGTTGACTAAGCACGAGGAGGCCTGAATGCTGAGGAGACTATCAGTGGCCTCAGCGCCCGCCCGCGGGGCGGCTGCGGTATCAGCGGCCTCACGGGCTTTCCGTTGAACAGAGAGCGAGCATCGTGAACGAACGAGAACGGCTGGAGCGAAGCGGTGTGGCAGCTGACGCGACCGACGCGATCGTCGCGACGCTCTCGGCGCGACTCGATGCGCTGCTGGCGTCATGGCAGCGCACAGTCCAGGCGGAAGTCAAGGCGACGCCGAAGACCGAGAATCTGAAACCGCGTTCGGCGGCCGACGTGCTCACCGAGCTGCAGCGCGAGCTCAACGATCTCGATCTTCGCATCGACGTGCTGCGACGCGAAGTGGACACCGAGAACCAGCAAGCGCAGGATTGGGAGCAGCGCGCGATCATGGCCGTGCGTGACGACCATGACGACCTGGCAAAAAAAGCGCTCCAGCAACAGTATCATCACGCGAACGCCGCCGCAGTCCAGGAGAGCGAGGCAATCGAGCTCGAAGCCGTGCGGGACGCATATCGGAGCGCCGTCACGGCAGTGCAAGCGACGCTCGGCCAGTAAGCAGGTCAATCACTCGTACCGCAGCGCTTCTACTGGATCGACTTTCGCCGCGCGGAGGGCTGGTACGTAGCTCGCGATGAGCGCGATGGCGGTGAGGAGTGCCGCGACGCCAACGAAGCTCACTGGGTCGAATGGTGTGACGCCGAAGAGCAGCGTACGCAGGAAGCGCGTAACGCTCAGTGCGCCGACGAGACCGATCGCGACACCGAGCGCGCCGAGGAAGGCGCCGTGGCCGACGATGAGCCGCAGCACATCGCTCCGCTGCGCACCGAGCGCGACGCGCACGCCGATTTCCTGGGTGCGCTGCGAGACGGCGTAGGAGATGACGCCGTAAACACCCACCGCCGCGAGCACGAGTGCGATGATCGCGAACGCGCCAAACATCTTCCCGTACAATGTCTGCTGCCAGTACGAGCGCGCGATCGTCGCGTCCATGCTCGACACACGATACGCTGGAATGGTGGGATCGAGCTGCTTGAGCTCCGCGAGGACGGTTCCGGTAGCCAGCGTCGGCTCGCTCGGCGTGCGCACGGTGATCACCGCGCTGTTCCACAAATCCTGACGGTAGGGCATGTACCCCTGCAGGTCCGGCTTCGACGTGAGCTGCCGGTTCTTGATGTCCGCGGCAACGCCGATGATCGTGATCCAGTGATGCGACGTGTCATCGGCCGCACCGAACTTGAAGCGTTTGCCGATCGGATCCTCGTTAGGCCAGAACCGTCGCGTCATGTACTGGTTCACCACGGCCACCCGTCCGGCGACGCCACTGTCCGCCCACTCCTGCTGGTTGAACATGCGGCCACGCAGCACGGGTACGCGGAGCGTTTCCAGGTACCGTGGCGAGACCCACCGGATCTCGAGCAGCGGCTCGGCGCCGAGATGCGTGGGGTGTCCTTCGACCACTATGAAGCTGTTGTTGTTGCTGCCGCTGAGCGGGATGTTGTTGGTGATCGAGGCGCTCGCGATGCCTGGGCGCGCGTTGAGCTCGCGAAGAAAGCGATCCCAGAACGCGAAGCGCTTGTACGTCGAGTCATATGCTGGCCCGGAGAGCGTCACCCGCATGGTGAGCAGATGACTCGGATCGAAACCGGGCTTGACGTTCTGCAGACCGAGGAAGCTGCGGATGAGGAGCGCGGCGCCGACGAGCAGGATGAGCGAGAGCGCAACCTCGCCGACGACGAGGCCGGACCTGAGGCGTTGCCGGGCGCGCCCGGCGCTGGCGCCGCGAGCCCCGGCATCGCGGAGCGTCTCGTTCAGATTGGGCCGTGCCGATTGCAGCGCCGGCACCAGGCCAAAGAGGAGGCCAGTCGCGACCGCGATGAGGGCGGTGAAGAGCAACACCTGGCCATCGATCGTGAAGTGCATCCAGAATGGCACGCCGGCGAGGAGGCTGGCCCTGATCCACTGCAGGAACGCGTACGCGATGCCGATGCCTAACGCTGCGCCAACGAGCGCGAAGAGGATGCTCTCGGTGAGCATCTGACGCACTATCCGCCAGCCGTCGGCCCCGAGCGCGACGCGCACCGCGATCTCCTTGGCTCGCGCCGTGGCGCGCGCCAACAGCAGGTTGGCGACGTTGGCGCAAGCGATGAGCAGCACGAACGCCACGGCCGCCATCATGATCATGAGGACGGGCCGAATGTCGCCCACCTGGGCGTCGCGCAGTGTCTCGACGTCCACGCCCCAACCGGTGTTCGAGCTCGGGTATTCGACTTCGAGACGCGCGGCGATGCGTCGGAGATCGGCTCGCGTCTGGTCGATCGTCACGCCTGACCGAAGGCGTCCAATCACCTGCCACGAGTGATCGCCGCGGTTTTTCAATGGGTCGAGCCGCTGTGGGGTCCACGCATCCGCGGCGTAAGGAAACGCGAATTCGCGCGGCATGACGCCAATGACGGTGTGGGGGACGCCATCGACCATCACGCTCTGGCCGATCACACTGGGATTTCCACCGAAACGGTCGTGCCACAGGTGATCGCTGAGTATGATGACCCTAGGGGCGCCGACTCGATCCTCGTCTTCGCGAAAGTCGCGGCCGATCTGTGGCGCGACGCCGAGGGTGCGAAACATCGTCCATGAGACGCGACCGCCGCCCACGTAATCAGCTCGGTCGCCACTAGCGAGATTATAGGACGAACCCTGGTAGATCCCGACGTCCGAGAGCGTGCGGTTGTCTGCCTGCCAACTCCGGAAGTTCGGGTACGAGACCGTATTCATGTGCCAACCGCGGGAAACGCTCGCTTCGCCGATCGCGACGAGGTGATCCGGGTCGCGATACGGGAAGGGGCGCAGCAGCATGGCGCGGACGACGCTGAAGACGGTGGCGTTGACCCCGATGCCGAGCGCGAGACATAGCACGGCTGCCACGGTGAACGCCGGATTCTTGATGAGACTCCGAATGGCGAAACGGAGGTCGTTGTGCATGGTCGCAAGCCATCTGGTGAGTGCGTCTGGTGGGACAGCACGTCGGGCGCATTAGTTTGAGACCGGAACTTCGGGCATTCTCACCAGGTCGATTTCTCGGCATCGTATGCGAACTTCACGTCGCACCACCGTGCTTGCCGCGGCAGTCGGCCTAACGACTACGGCGGCTGCACTCCGCGCGCAGCAATCGTCACGCGCGTCGGCCCGTGACACTGCGTGGATCGACGCCCGTGGCACGCGACTCTATGTCGACGTGAGAGGGCCGCAGTCACGTCGTGCCACGTAACGCGTGAAGCGCCTGTTCGAAGCGAGCACGATTGCTCTGCTGATCGGCCGGGACATGCTTGAGCGCCGTCGTCCAGTTCGCGATGGCGGCCGCGGTATCACCGAGCGCGGTGTAACCGCGCGCGAGCCCCACATACGGCCAGAACTGATCGGTCGGATGGTGCCGCCGGTTGGCGTTGAAGATCTGCATCGCCCGATCCTTTCGGCCCGCCGCGAGCGTTCGCAGGCCGTATTGATGCACCGCCGGCGCCGTGGCGTCCGCCATGCTCATCGCGCGATCCATCACCGTATCGGCGTCGATCGTTCTTCCCATCGCGGCGAGGACGTTCGCCTTCGTCGATAGCGTGGAGAAATCCGCGCTGCCCTTTGCCGCGTTGCGAAACGGCTCAGAGATCGCTTTCTCCGACCAGGCCAGGGCATCATCGAGCATCACCTTGTTCGACGCGGCGAATTGCGCGGCCGCTTGCCAGTTCTGGTAATTGAATCCGGCCCAGCCCCGGAGATCCTTCCCCATCTGAAGCGCATACAACTCGTTCACGTTCGGCACATCGATTCGCAGCGCGACGCGCTTATTCTCCCACTGCAGGTACATCGTTGCCGCGTTAGGCAGCCGATTCTCGAAGCCGTACGTGAGAAACTCGGTAAACTCCGCGTCCTGAGGAGTCGCGGATATGCGTTGCACCACGTCGCCTGCATCGAACTGAAAGGCGCCCCATCCGGGATTGCTGGAAAGAATCCAGGTCCACGGGCCCTCTTTCGCCAGCTCAAGAAACAATGCGTAGCTCCCCGCCTTCACGATCTTTCCGTCGATGGTAACGTCATGTGAAAAGCTGATGAGCGTGCTTTCATTTGCGCCCGCTCGCCACGGCGCCGCGCGCGACGGTCCAAATCCCTCGTCGTAGAGGCCGAACGGAATCAGCTCTCCCCAGATGTGACCGGTGCGCTCGCGACCCTGAAAGTGCACGCGCGGGCTGTGATAGCTCACCGTGACGCGCACCAGGCCGATCCACTGCGAGACCTCCGCCTTCTGATTGTCGCCGTTAGGCGGCATCGTCAGCTCGGCTCGATCCTGTGCGAACGCGTGGCTGCTCGCGATGAGAAGCGCGGCAAGAGGGACGAGTATCCTGTTCATCATATGGCGCATCCGTGTTCGAGCACGCGCCAGCGTACGTCGATCCGCCCGAGCCGCGCAACGAATCAGACAAAAGTTGATGAAACCCGAACCCGTTCCGTACCTAGTCAGGCAGCGGGTGCACCGCCGGCTGCGATCAAGTCGCTCCAGAAACGGACTGATCGAACCGTGTCGTCGTCCGTGCAATCACGCCGCACGCCGAATTCGTTGGCCACATACACCCGAAGGTCACGCCCGTAGTAAATGATGTCGGTCTGATAGACCGACATGACGGGGTTGCCGCTCTCGCACGGCTCGGCGGGAAGGTAGCGGTGAGAGTACACCGGGATGAGTAATGGCGCGGCCGCGATCTCGCGCTCTGCAACCGCGAACGCCTCCTCGAGCGTCACCGGCCGCGGTCCCCACGTTGGCCACCAGAAGCCGCTGTGCTCGATGTCGAACTGAATGCCTTCCAGCGGCCAGCGCAGCATGCCATCCAGTTCGGGGGAGCCGATCGACCGCCAATCTGGGAAATCGCCGACCGGAAGCGCCGCGCTCAGTAATGCTCGCAAGTCGGGCGGGAATCTGAATCCGTAGTGCCGCTCGGCTGCGGCGAGCTCAGTGGGCGAGAGCCCGGGGTCGAGGCGAGCTCCCGACTCGCGCAGCAGTGCCAGCTCGGCGTCCCAGTTGGCTGCCGTCATGAAGCGTATCGCTGCTGAACGTGAGACAAGTTCCCGCCAAGGCGTGTCTATCGTGAAGCTCAATCCTGTACTTTCCGCCACTTCGTCCCAGTTCTATAGACGCCCGTCGTCGTTAGGCGCTGCAGCTGCGACCCGTCGGCGTTCACGATGTACAGATCGCCAGCACCATCGCGCGTGCTCGTGAAGGCGATGCGACTACCGTCCGGCGACCACGACGGATAGGCGTCGCCGGCCTTTGTCGTGACCTGAACAGGATTCGACCCATCCGGGTCGACCGTCCAGATCCCGTCGGCGCCGCCGAAAGCACGCATGAAGGCGATGTGTCGTCCGTCCGCCGACCACGATGGGGCTCCCTCGGCTGATCCCGCAAGCTTCGTGATCTCCGTCAGCCCGGTGCCGTCGGCATTGATGACGAAGACGTGCGAGTTACCGCCGTCGCGAGTACTCACGAACGCGATGCGATTGCCGTCAGGCGACCAGTCCCCAGTCGCGAACACTTGGTCGGTCTGGAGCGTGAGGGGCGTTCCACCGGTGACAGGAATGGTAAGCAGATTGCCTTCCTGGGAACCGGTAACCAAAGAGTACGCGAGGACATTTTTCGATGACCAGCTCATCAGGTAGGCACCGCCCAACGAGGCTGGTGTCGTTACCTGGACCACGTCCGAGCCATCCGCACGCATCGTGTAGAGCGCGGCCTGCCCGCCACGATTGCTGGTGAACGCAATGCGGCTGCCGTCAGGCGACCAGGCGCCGTAGCCGTCGAAGTGGTTGCCGTCCGTGAGCCGATGCTCACCAGTCCCATCGGGGTTGATCGAATAGAGTGTGTTGTAAACTTGAAACAGGATCGCCCGCGAATCGAGCTTCGGCCCGGTGGCACTGTCACCGCACGCGATCGCGGCAAGCAGGAAGCCTACGGAAGTCGATCGTCGGAGTGTCTTCGATAGGTCTCTGGTCACGGATCCTCGTCAGGGCTTCAGCACGTAGAGATGCGATAACGTGAACGCGACGAGCGCGCTCCCGTCGGAAAGGCTGTACAACGCATAAGGACTGTCCGCGCCCGGGACGGTGAACGTCCACTCCGTCGTCACGCCCAGAATGTGATACTTGGTCAGTACGCGGTCGTCGAAAACGTAGGCGTAGACCCCGTCCGGCGTGATCGCGCTGAGGTTCAACTCACGGAGTCCGAGAAAGAGACGTATGCCGGTGGCCGAACCGAACGCGTACTGGTCGTCGATCGCCACGCTCCCAACGACGTAGCGCTTTCCGGTCGAGTCGGCGGAGCCGGAAAGGCCATATCCCTCTGCGATAAGACGGTTCGCGCTGAAGCGGTCGGATGGCTCGTCGTACAGCGTCGCCGCCATGGGAGAGCTGCCGTCCATCATCATCAGCATTCGAGTGCGGTCGATCGATCGAACCATGCGTGCCGCTTCTGACACGCAGTCCACATCGCTTCGGAGTTGATACGTCGCCGCGGCGAGATCGTACCTGAACACACGGCCGACGCCGCAGCCCCAGATACCCGTCGGATGCATGGTGACAAAGAGGTTGTTGCCGCGAAGGACCCGCAGACTCGTCCCGACGAGTCCGAGGGAATCGGCAACCCGTATGTGAATGGTATCGATGTGCGGTGTCGCGGCGTTGAGGTCGATGACTCCGAGTACAGCAGAGGACGCGGACACCAGAATGAGCGAGTCGCCGCCTAACGACAAATCCATGCTCGCGGCGTCGAAGCCAAACAGCGACGCTCGATAGGCACGGCCACTGATCGAGTAGACGGCGACCTCTCTCTTCGTGGGCTTGGCCAGGTACAGAACGCCCCGTTTCTGATCGAATGCAAGGTCGTGTACGGGTGCGTCGACCGGAGCGCTATCGACGATTGCCGGCGCCGCCGGGCTGCGATTGGGAGCCGTGTCGGCGTTGCTGCACGCCAGTGCGCCAACGGTGCCGGCCAGGAAAATGATGGTTCGATCGCGCAACGGTACCCGACCCGAGGATGAACAGCGTTCCACACTGAGTACAGCGTGCGAGCCGGTGCGCCCGCTGGGCGCTCGATTGCTCGCGGGATCCCAAAATAGGGAACTCTCAATAACCTGGCAAACAGCTCGTTCGTCCGGCACATTTGACTGACCATCGCTGCCGCATCCATGATTGGAGCCATGCGCGCGTTCTTTATCTTCTTACTCGCCTGCCGCACGACGACCGCGGCGTTGGCACAGCGCCCGGACACGAACATCGTGCACCTCGGCGTTCCGCAAGCCATCGGAGCGTGGGCTTTCGCGGGTCGACATGACTACGAGGATCCCGCCCTCGGCGTAGTCGTACGGTATCAACGACCGGATAGTCTCCGCGCCGACGTGTTCGCCTATCCCGGTCCCGACTTCGCATCACGCTGTCCACTCGCGTGTGCGAAGGACGTGCTCGATCGCGAGATCAAGGACTTCATAAGTGCCTTTCCCGAGATGATCAGGCGTCAGTACGTCGATACGATATTCGTTGTCTCTGACGACACGCTTTCTCCGGCCGCTGATGAAGCCTGGCAGCTCGGACGACATCTCGTGCTCAGCGTCAAGAGCAAAGGCACCGCGGAGCGCTCGGACTTCTACTTATTGTATCTTCACGGCTTTCGCATCAAGCTGCGCGCCTCGTACGTTGCCGACTCGGCCCACGTGCACGCCATCGAAGAATTTGCCCACATCGTGGTGCCAGCAATGTTGATGCGCCCTCCCGTTGCGCAACGAGAGGGCAATCGCGCGCCGACCGAGCGGCCGATCGGCGTTAGCGTCACCATCCTGGGGCGTCAGCCGGAGGTATTTCACCGACTCGCCGGCGCCGTCGTGCAACAGGGTTACACGATCGCTGATTCGAGTACAACCGATGGAAGGATCGTGACGGCGCCGCTCATTGGCTGGCCGAAGGGGGCAGCGACTGAATCGTGGCACGGCAAGGACTCGCCGGGTGTGGTCCTTTACATCTCGGCACACGCAAAGGGCGATTCGACCGCGATCGAGATTGGCAGCCGCTCGCCCAC
>Ga0070713_100002228_pt1 | contig 12566 bp, 14 predicted proteins | sample LARL82metaG_FD_65465 | JGI IMG/M metagenome (GOLD analysis project Ga0070713, IMG submission 65465) | Corn, switchgrass and miscanthus rhizosphere microbial communities from Kellogg Biological Station, Michigan, USA - LAR L8-2 metaG | ecosystem: Host-associated > Plants > Roots > Rhizosphere ... | reverse complement strand
CAAAGCCACAGACCGGTGAGCGGACGGGGTCAAGGCCGTCAGCCGCCGAAGGCGGGGGCGCGCAAGCGCCAGCCTTGAGACCGGCCGATCACCGGTCTACCTCACAACACAGTTGCTCTGGGTGAGGATGGGATGCGCGGAGAGAACCACACATTTCGGCAAAACGGAAGAACTATATTTTAGCCAGCGGGACTTGACATACTTCCGATTATCGGAAGTGATTTGCCCGACAGGGGTCGCCGCCGCCGGCTGATTGTCAGCCCTTCTCCGCCGCGCGGCCGCCGCGGAAACGGGAAGGCACCACATCGCTATCATGTGTGTGGTCTTCGGGAATCTCCGCCTCGTACTGCTTGACCTTTTCCATGAGGGCATCGCGCACCTTGCCGGGCGCCAACAACGAAGCCTGCTTCCGGGCCTCCCTCGCACACTCGGCGGATTTTTCCTGGATCTCGGGTTCTGTGGTCATGCGATCGAACTCCGCTCCTCATCGTCGTGCCTATCAGCTCTACGAATTGCAGCTCTACGAATTGCAGGATTGATCAGTGACGCGCACCCATTACCCCCAGCTCCTTGCGGACCGCGGCGGCCGAGTTGCCGACCTTGTCGATGACCTTCTGAAGGTCGTCTTTCGATACGCCGAGCTCCTTGGTCCAGTACTTCACCTCATAAGCCTCGTGCATGTTGATCTTCGAGCGATCGCGCTGATCTTTTTTGGTCAGATTGTCCATGATGTTTCCTCAAGCGGCTTTTAGCTGCTGCTCCTTGAATTTCTTGTACGCCGTGATCGCCCTGTTCGAGAGCATCAACCTTCGACGCTCCCCCCTCAAGACGAGGTCGGCAATTACCTTCTGCAGGAATTTGCTCGCTTCCGCAGGATCGGCGATCTCGCCCGACAACTCGAGAAAGTCCCAGGCGATCTGGACCGAGTTTTCGATAAGGATTGGCAACGGTTCATTCATGCAGGATCAACGGCTGAAAGCGAACGCCGTTCCGAAGCCCTGCCGTCCTAACATTTGTTAGGTTTGCATGATCACCATCGACGCTGGCGACCGATGGAGCGAAGCAACAAGCGGTTTGGTAAAATGAGTAGAATGAGACTTAGCCGTCCTGATGGGCGACAAGAAGCCAGAGCTCTCGGCCGCGACCGGTCCACGTAGTTCTTCCGGCGGACGCTCCGACTTGCTAGATTGTCCCGACGGCAGCGCTGCCTGGCTCGAACATCAAAGAAGTCGGAGGAAATGCCCCACAGAAAACTGGTAGCGCGTCTGCAAGCCGGACTTGGCGTATCGGAGCAGGATCGCGAGAAGCTCGCGAATATGCCACATACGATCAAGACGTTCGCCAACGGCGAATTTGTCTTGCGTCAGGGTCAGCGAACCAGCCGGTGCACCATCGTGATGAGCGGCTTTCTCTCTCGCCAAAAGGTCCTTGGTGAACGAAATCAGATACTCTCGTTTCATGTACCGGGCGACATCCCCGACCTGCACACGCTGCACCTGCCGGTCATAGATCACGACCTTCGCAGCGTTGGACCGTCCACACTGGCGTTCGTCACGCACTCCTTCCTGATCGAAACACTGGTCAAATCACCGGCGCTCATGCAGGCATTCTGGCGTGAGACGCTGGTAGATGCCGCAATCTATCGCGAGTGGGTTGCAAATCTCGGGTCCCGAACGGCGCTGCCGAGGCTAGCCCACGTGCTTTGCGAACTCGCCAGTCGTCTGGAAATCGTGGGATTGCTGGAGAAGGACAGTTTCGATCTTCCGTTCACGCAGCAGGATTTCGCCGATGCTTGCGGTCTCTCCGCCGTCCACGTCAACCGGACCATACAGGAGCTCAGGCGGCAGAAGCTCATCGAATGGGAAGGGCGCGTCGTGCGCCTGCTTCAACGCAGTGAACTCGAAAGAATGGCGGAGTTCGATCCTGCCTACCTTCATGTCGGCAAATATCAATGAGGCATCGCAACTCGCCGGCAGGCCGAAAAGCTGCAGCCTGCTGCCGGGCGCGGCGTTCTGCTCAAGAAGGCAAGCCAGGCCGACACCGCCTCGCTCGATGATTGGGCCAACTCACATGGCTTGCAACCGCCAGAACAGGGCGCCGAAGCTCATTGCTTCCTCAGAAGCTTCGAACCGAAGACTGCCGTAACCTGGAGGACAGGACCAAGCTCGTCGCGAACATCTATGGTGATGCGCTGATCGATTCCACCCTCCAGGACGAAGTCCTGAAGCGCGTCGGCGAGCGCCTCGACCGCTTCCCTGTGGGCGGCTTCGACGTCCGGCAACTCCTGCCCCTCATCGTCGGTCGATAGGACGCCGCTCGATCGAAAGTCGAAGAAATACTGTGTCATGCGGAGCAACAGCATCGGGGGAGCGAGGTTCCTATTGCCTTCGAAGGGGCGTTCTCGCGTTCCTGCCGGAGTAAGCGCGATGATCTCATGCGGCGAGCCCGCAGGCGATCCGAACGGCAAGTGATTCTGCCACCTCGACGCCACGCCCTGCACCGCGGCGACCACGCCGTGACATAACAACTCGTTGTCTCGGTTCCCCGGCCCTCGTCGCCGAAAGCATTATGCATTAATTTAGTAGCGCAGCAGGCATCGCGCGACCGAAGAGGGAGTGCCAAATGCGAGAGGGGGCCAAGGAAACCATCATCATCGTGCATGGCACATGGGCCACACCCAAGCCCGGCAAAACCTCTTGGTACCAGCGGATCGATGATACCTCTTCGACCGAGGGATTTGTCTGCAAGCTCGACGCAGCGCTGAACGAGCGCGGCTCTCAGGCGCGGTGTTGGGCGCACTGCAGCCGCAGCAGCCAAACCTTCTATTGGTCCGGCGACAACAGCTGGATTGCACGCTCCCATGCCGCATCCGAGCTCGTGGACTATGTCGTCAAGCTTGGGGGTGAAGGGTGGCGCTGTCACCTTGTCGCACACAGTCATGGCGGGAATGTCGTGATCGAGGCGCTCGCTCGAATTACGGAATTGCAGGATTCAACCCGTTCGCTCGGCAGGGTGGTGACCTTGGGGACACCCTTTATCGACGCGATGTCGCCGATACTTCGCAGAACCAGCCGGCAAGCGAAGCGGATCAATTCCATCTCGTGGGCGGTGTTTACGTTATTTCCACTGCTCGCCTTTCTCATCCTGAGCTTGATAGGCGCCTTGGGAGAAACCGTCGGGCTACCAGGCCCTGGCGCCGCCAGCGCATATGCCGCGGCCATCCTCATTTTTCTTTGGGTCGCCGTCAGCTGGTGGAGACGCTATGCGGAGCAAGGCAAGCTCTCCGCCGCGCGCCGCAACCAGGCTGCTCGCCCGCCGCCGCCATTCCTTGCCATCGGCAGCGATGTAGATGAGGCATGGCAAGTGCTGCACCACATGCGGAGCATGGAGAACCCGCTCGCCAGCAGATCGAACCTGGCAAAATATCTGTTTTCGTCGCTACGGGCGCAGCGCCGACTTCGCGTGGAGGTCGCTCGCGCGCATGGCGCAAAATCATACGGGGATCTTGCAATCGGCGGTCGGGTGATGATGGCTTTGATACATGTCTTCAGCATTTTTGCCGTAGCTGTCGGAACGCTTTTGCTTCTTGTCATGCGGCAAGGCGCCATGTTCCTGGTGGCGCCGGGCTACGAAATAGCGGTGAACCCGGCCGAATACATCATCTATTTCGGATTCTCGCTGTTGACGTCGGCAGCGATCGTATTTGTTTTTGTCCTCGTTCTCGTGAGGCCCTTTGGCGAAAGGTTCTTCTCGGCATTTTTGTCGCCGTTCCGTTTCCTGGGCTCTTGCGTTGGTTCCTTGATCGACATTCCCGGTGCATTGGCGACCTATGTGCTGCGTCACAAGAGCTGGTCTGTGCTGTTGTCAATGGCGATGGGGCTGGAAGGCTACCGGTTTGCGATGCCAACCGTCGAACAATCTCCAAGCAGCCTTTCGGGAAATTCAGCCATCTATGAAAACATGCCATTGGGCGCGAAGACGCGGGCCCTCGACAATCGGAGCTCATGGATTGCACGGCACCTTGGCGATGTCTCTCAAAGCTTTTCGAAATTGGCGATCACCGCAGCGGACCTGACCTTGCTGCTGCGCCAGGTCGAACAGGATCAAACACTGGTTCACGGTGCCTACTACACCGATGATGAGTGCATCGCTCGCATCGCGGACTGGATTGCCGGCAGGGGTTGATCGCTCCGGCACCTGGTCTGCCGGGCCACGACACCGAAATCGATGCGCGGCTGGACCGCATCGACAGCGCTGTTCATCTCGATTAGGAAGCGCGCGGGGAACGGGGCAGGGTTGACCTGGAACCGGAAAGGACGCGCGATGGCAAAGAACACGATCTGCCTCTGGTACGACAAGGACGCCGAGGCTGCGGCGCGCTTTTACGCCGAGACGTTCCCCGACAGCGTTGTGCACGCCGTCCGCCGGGCCCCCAGTGACTACCCATCCGGCAAGGCAGGAGACGCGCTGGTCGTCGAGTTCACGGTTGCCGGCGTTGCCTGCATCGGGATCAATGGCGGCCCGATGTTCCAGCACAACGAAGCCTTCTCGTTCCAGATCGCCACCGACGATCAGGAAGAAACCGACCGCTATTGGAACGCGATCGTGGGTAATGGCGGGCAGGAAAGCGCCTGCGGCTGGTGCAAGGACAAATGGGGCATCTCCTGGCAGATCACGCCGCGCGTGCTGACCGAGGCATTGGCGGCCGGCGGCGCTGAAGCCAAGCGCGCCTTCGAGGCGATGATGGGCATGAAGAAGATCGACGTCGCCGCGATCAAGGCAGCGCGGTGTGGCTGAAGGGCCACGCCATCGATCATGCGGCTCCTGCGCGACTCCCGTGCGGCGCGCCGAGGCTTACCAACCCCAGCCGCGTTGCGCCGGCTGATAATATTGGCCGCCCTGGTAATACTGGCCGCTGCGCTGACGCGCATAGCCGGGCGGAGGCGGGGGTGGAGGCTGACTGGGCTGGAAGAACGAGAAGAAGCCGTCGCCACCGCCCCAGCCATTGCTGGCAACGGGGTAACCTTCCGGCGGAACCCGCGGCGTCGGCTTGCGCGTGATGAAGCCGCCCTGGGGCTGGTTGTTGAGCACCGCGACGAACTCGGTGCGGTAGTTGGTCTCGGCGCTCAGCGGCTCGTCCGAGATGATGATCGAGGACCGCGGCGCGGCGGTCGGCGCGATGCGGTCGAGCACCTCCTGCGGAATGGTGATACGATCGAGCGCATCCTTGGCGTCGTCGCCGTCGTCGATCGTGACTTCGGTCCAGCGTAGCCCGGTGTCGTTCTTCGCCACTGCCGTGAAGATGTGCGTGCCGATCGGCTTGTCGGGATCGCGGATCGCAACCGGCGATTCAAAGGAATCGAAGACCTCACCGCCGCCGTCCGGCGCCGGCTTGTGGGTGTTGCGCCGCACGTAGATTTTCTGCGTCGCGCGGCTGATATAGACCGAGACCGGCTCCAGCGCGAGCCTGGCTTCGGTCGCAGCCTTGGCGGTCTCGGTCTTTTTGGCCGCCGCCTCCTTGGCGGCGTCCTTTGCGGCAAGGGCCGCGCTGACCTTGGTGTCGGCCTTGGCGGTGTCGAGCTGCGTCTGCAGGTCCGCGGCCTTGGCTTCCGCCTTCGTCTTCAGATCCTCCGCCTTTGCCTTGGCCTGGTCGGTCTTCGCTGCCGCAAGCAGCTTGGTGGTATAGGCGACCTGGGCGTCGGCGCTTTTCTTCTGCGCCTCCAGCTTCTTCAGCGAGGCCGTGAGCGTTGCGGCCTCGCGCGCCGTCGTGGCCGCGGTCTTCTTCGCATCCTCGGCGGCAGTGGCGGCCGCGGCGGCGTCGCGGGAGAGCGCCTCGGCCTTGGCGGGCGCCGCCTTGATGGCGTCCGCATTCGGCACGAACAGCTTCGGATCGGAGAAATCGACCGGCTCGACGTCGTTCGGCGAGATGATCACCCGCATCCCGATCTCGGTCTTGTCGAACAGCTTCTCGGCAAAGTCATAGGGCATGCGCACGCAGCCATGCGAGGCCGCATAGCCGGGCAGCGGCCCGCCATGCAGCGCGATGCCGTTCCAGGTGATGCGCTCCATGTTCGGCATCCAGGCATCGTCATACATGGACGAGTGGTGGTCCTTGTCCTTCTCGATGAGCGCAAAGACGCCGGCCGGCGTCTCGCGTCCGGTGGTGCCGGTCGAGACCGGGGCGCGGTAGATCCAGCCCTCGGTGTCATAGAAGGTGACCTTCTGGCCCTTGATCGACACGATCGCCATGATCGGCTCACCGACCTGGCGCTGCGCCGTCGCTTCCTTGGTTGGCGCGGGGCGCCCCTCTTTCGCGGCGCTGCCTGAGGTCAGCGCCGCCAGCAGGGCCATCGCCGCAAGCGTCGCAACTGCGGGAGGCCCAAAACGTCGCATCGCCCCGGTGGGTTGCGCCGTCATCAATCGATTTGCCATGCCATGCCTCGGTTGAGATACCTATCCGCGCTTGCGTCGATCATAACGCCAGATTGCGATTTTTGGATTAACTAATCGCGATCACCACCAACGCCGCCAAATCGGGCTCCTTACGAATATCGGCACGTTCCGGGCCGGTTAGTCATATACGACGGCCCGCTCCGGAGGAAGATGGCTCGCGTCCGAATTGGGCCCTGCCGGCCGTTCCCGGTTCACCGTCATGCCGGAAGCACGTCGCAACATCGTGTGAACGGATCGAATGCATAAAGGTTTCGTGAAACGATCGCTTTCCTTGTAGATATGCCGCCCCGGCGCCCCGCGCGCTTGTCGCTGCAAGCCGCGGGAGTATATTTTCCCGATGGCCGTCGCCTCGCCCGATCTGAAAGCGTTCCTGCTCGCCACGCCCTTCTTCGGTGGCCTTTCGGACGCGAGCCTCGATCTCCTGGTCTCCATGCTGGTCGAGCGCCGCTTCGAGGTCGGCGCCACCGTCGTGGCAGAAGGCGAACAAGGGCGCTCCATGTTCATCGTGCACTCCGGCAAGCTCGAGGTGAGCCGGCGCGCTGATGCAAAGCACGTCATTCACATGGCCGATCTCGCGCCCGGGGATTTTTTCGGCGAAATGACGCTGATCGAAATGCAGAACCGGTCCGCCACCGTCGTCGTCGAGAGCCCGACCGTGCTGTACGAGCTCACGGCCCGCCAGCTCTATTCGTTCTACAAGAGCGACGTGCATGCTTATGTGATCGTGATGCAGAACATCAACCGCGAGCTTTGCCGGCGGCTCCGCCGCGCCGACCATCGCATTGCCGAGCTGCAGACGCCTCACGCGGAAAGCTGAGCGCGCGGCCACCGCGTTCCCACACGATGCGACAATTGCCCGCACTCGATCCGCAACGCTCCCGAGCCGCGGATGTGACGCCTGTCACGGCGCAAATCTACTTCGCCCCGCAGCCTCTGCTCGCGGTTGGCCGGAATGGTTCGGCCCCGAAAGCAATAGGGAAATGTCATGACTGATCTGGACAAGGAAATTGCTCTCGACAAGAAAGTTGACGAACTGACCGTGGAAGAACTGGAAGCAGCGAGCGGCGGCATGATCAAGATCAATTACCCGCCGGGCGTGGTCGCATGGCTGATCGCCAAGTGCGAGGCCGAGAACCCCGGCTTCTGCTAAGGCCGGTGCTGCTCGAGGCCGCCTGGATGAGCGGCCTCTTTCGTTCAGACCTGATCGCGCATGCCGCGTCGCCTCTAGCCGCGCGACCGCCGGCCGGCCTTGCCTTTCCCGTTGCCCTTGGCCGTCGATCTCCGTTCCTCCCGCAACAGATCGATGAAAGCGCGAAGCCCGGCCGTCATATGCCGGTGACGGGGATAATAGAGACGCAAGCCGGGGAATGGCGGCGTCCAGTCTTCCAGTACCGCTTGCAGGGTCCCCCCGGCGAGATGTCCCGCCACCCAGAAGTCGCTGACGAAGGCGAGCCCGAGGCCTTCCAGCGCGGCTTCGACCATCAGACCATCATTGTCGAGGGTGAGCCTGCCCGGCACATCCAAGGCCATCTCCTCGCCGCGCTTTTCGAACTCCCAATGATAGAGCCTGCCGCCCGGCAGTCGCCTACGAATGCATTCGTGCTTGAGCAGATCCGACGGCGATCGTGGCAACGAAGTGCGGGCAAAATAATCGGGGGAGCCCACGACGATAAAGCGGGAATCCGGTCCGCAGGGAATGGCGATCATGTCTTGCGGCACGGCTTCGGCAAGTCGAATCCCGGCGTCGAAACCTTCCGCGACGATATCGATGTGGCGGCCTTCCAACATCAATTCGACGTTCATATCGGGGTAGCGCCGCAGAAATCTTGCCACGACGGGGCGCAGAATCTCGTGCGCGCCGCGCTCCTTCAGATTGATGCGAAGCGTTCCCGCCGGCGTGTCGCGAAATTCGTTCACGTCCTCCAGCGCGCCGGCGATCTCGCGTAGTGCCGGGCTGATCCGCGCGAGGAAACGCTCGCCCGCTTCCGATAATGACACGCTGCGCGTGGTGCGATTGATCAGGCGCACGCCGAGCCGCTTTTCAAGGGAGGCGATCGCATGGCTCAGCGCCGACGGGGAAATGCCGAGCTCGGTTGCGGCGGCGCGGAAGCTGCGATGGGCGGAAATCGCGGCGACGGCGTTCAGCTCGAAAAGGCCGGGGTGGAGCATCGTACGAAGTCTTTATTGTTCGAATTGTTGCATCAGCTCATGCCATTTTATGCCGATTGTTGCAGCAATCAAGCCGACTAGATTGGGCGCACCATCGAGATCGGAAAGGCACTTCCCATGGCAAAGACATTTCTCATCACGGGCGTTTCCTCCGGCTTCGGCCGGGCGTTGGCGGAGGCGGCGCTGAGCGACGGCCACGGCGTCGCCGGCACCGTGCGCAACGACGCCGACAAGCGGCGCTTCGAAGCGCTCGGAGCCGGCGCACACGCCCTGATTCTCGACGTCACCAACACCAAGGCGATCGCGCCCGCGGTTGCCGAAGTCGAAGGCAGCATCGGCGCGATCGATGTTCTCGTGAACAATGCCGGCTATGGCCACGAGGGCATTCTGGAAGAATCGTCGATCGACGACCTGCGGCGCCAGTTCGAGGTCAACGTCTTCGGCGCGGTGGCCATGATCCAGGCGGTACTGCCGTTCATGCGCAAGCGGCGCGCCGGACATATCATCAACATCACGTCGATGGGCGGGATCATCACGCTGCCGGGCCTCAGCTATTACCATGGCAGCAAGTTCGCGCTGGAGGGGATATCCGAATCTCTCGGCAAGGAGGTCAAGGAGCTCGGCATCAAGGTCAGCGCGGTCGAGCCGGGCGGATTCCGCACCGACTGGGCCGGGCGATCGATGGTGCGGGCGGCGCGATCGATCGGAGATTACGATGCGATCATCGAACCCATCCGCAAACGCCGCATGGAGCTGAGCGGCTGGCAGGTTGGCGATCCGCAAAAGGCCGCGCGCGCGATGCTTCAACTCGCCCTGTCGGACAACCCACCGGCACATCTGTTGCTCGGCAGCGACGCCGTGCGGCTGGTGGAGGAGAAAATGAAATCGCTGCAGGCCGATTTCGACGCATGGAAGAGCATCTCGCTCTCCACCGATGCGGCCCAGCGTTAGAGCGCAGGCGACTGCGTTACGCCGGTCATCGCGGCGGCCCTGGTCGAGGCGGACACCGGCGTCGACAGCGGCCCGCAGGGCCGTTAGGCTGACGGCACTTGAAAGTCTCAATGCCAACTGAGCAGGGGCAACGATGCCAGCATATTTTGTCGTTCAAGCCACCATCACGGACGAAGCCCGATATCAGAAATACCGAGAGGCGGTGGTCCCGTTCATCGCAGGGTTTGGCGGCAAATTGGCGGCAAGAGGCGCCAAGGTCGACGTGCTCGAAGGTGAGCATGATACGCGGCCGGTGGTCCTGTTCGAGTTTCCCAGCATGGAGGCCATCCATGCCTTCTGGAATTCTCCGGACTATCCGCCGATCAAGAAGCTGCGCGAAGGCGCCGCGACCATCAATGTCTGGGCGTTTCCCGGGATCTGAACGTCAGTGAGCCGGCGCGCGCTCATTTCGGTTGCTGCGGACAAGTGCGATGAAACGGGCGACGCGGATGGCGCGGCATTCGCCGTACCATCCATCGCCTCGGGATGAACTGGGCCGCGTAAACTCATCGTCGTGATGCGAAAGCAATGTCCGCTTTGCTCCTTGGCCGTGTGAAAACGGCCTTGAAGGAGGTCGGTTCTGAGAGCCAGGAGCCGAGGGCGTCTCAGGCCGTGATCGCCGCGATCAGGGGCTTGATCCCGACAATATTCATAACCCGCGTCAGATTATAGGCCAGGACCGAGAGCGCCATTTCGGCGGCGACTTTCGGCAGCGTTTTGGTGAGGAAGTGTGTCGCCCCCATGCGAGCCTTCATCGTGCCGAAGGGATGTTCGACGGTCTCGCGACGCTGGCGCATCGCTTGCGGATTTGCATCAAGGCGCTGTTGCACGGCATCGAGCAGATGCTCGTGCTCCCACCGTGTAATCCGCCGCTCTGGCCCTGGCGTGCATTGAGATTTGAGCGCACAAGTTTGACAGGCTGTGGTCCAGTAGCGCCGCAGTATCTTGCCGTCTTCCTCGTTCGTATAGCGATACGGCAGTCGCTCCCCAGCCGGACAGCGATAGGCGTCCTCCTCTGGCAAATAGACGAAGTCCTGCTTGCCGAAGCGCCCCTCTGACTTGGCATTCGAGGTCTGCGGCTTGGGCAGCGTCACTGTAATGCCGGCCTCGTGGCACGCGAGGATCTCCGGGCTGTTGAAGTAGCCGCGATCGGCTACAGCGTCGAGCGTCTCGGTCTTGAGAACAGCCTTCGCCTGCTTGGCCATATTGGCGAGTTGTGCCCGATCTGAGCCACTGTTCGTCACCTCGTGCGTCACAATCAGATGGTGCTCGGTGTCCACGGCGACCTGCACGTTGTAGCCGACAACGCCGGAGCCGCGGCCGCTCGTGGCCATCGAGCGGCTGTCGGGATCGGTCAGAGAGACCTGCTGATCGGGCGAAGCCAGCATCTGCTTCTCGTAGACGGCAAGCTTGCCCATTTCCTCCTTCAGCTTTGTCAGCTTCTCGGTAAGCCTCGTCACCTTCGTCGCCAGCGCCTCCGTCGGCTCCTGCCGATCGGCCGTGTCAAGCTGACTTAGATAGCGAGTGACGCTCTCCTCCAGCTGAGCGCGTCGCCGCTGCACCTTCGCCTTTGTGAAGTTCTTGTCCCGGTTGTTTACCGCCTTGAACTTGCTCCCATCGATAGCAACGCTCGCTGTCGCGAGAAGGCCCATCTCGCGGCTGAGTTCGACAAAGCGCGCACAGACTTTGCGAAGCGCCAGACCGTTGTCCTTGCGGAAGTCCGCAATCGTCTTGTGATCAGGCGTGAGTCGACCCAGCAGCCACATCACCTCGACATTACGTCCGGCTTCTCGTTCGAGCCGCCGACTCGACTGCACTCGGTTCAGGTAGCCGTAGATGTAAAGCTTCAGGAGCGCCGAGGGATGGTAAGATGGCCGGCCGGTTGCGGCCGGTTCAACGCCTTCGAAGCTCATCTCGGCCAAATTAAGCGCATCGACAAACGCATCGATCGCGCGGACAGGATTGCTCTCGTCAATGAAATCATCGAGGCATTCGGGCAATAGCGTCCATTGCCCTCGATCCGCCTCCTCAACGAAGCGTCTCATCGATTCCCCCACAAGAATCACGGGAGAATCATAACAGCGGGCACCGCGTTTTCACACAGCCAGCTCCTATAGCAGACATCGTGATGTGAGCTCATTCACATTCCGGATCAACCGATTTGTGCTTTAATCTCGCCCGCAAGGTCGTCCGGTCCCTCGGGAAAGCAGATGGCGACTTACTCGATCAAGCGACGCAATTCATCTGTCTTGTCAGCGGTATTACTCGCCCCGCTGCGCGCTCGCAGAAGGGTCAGCCTTGCGCATTTTCAGTCACATCTGCAACTGCCTCAAGGAGGGACACATGCCTCTGAGCCATTCGGCTTCGGCCATCATATTCTGTGCGTGGCTTGCCATGGGTGTTCCTGTGCCGGCAAACGCCAATGTCATCACCGACTGGGACGAAAAAGCCGTCGCTGTCGTCATGCCACCCGGGCCTGTCAGCGTGTCACAGCAGGTCTACACAGCTCAGCGAATGATGGGAATGGTCCACGCCGCGATGTTCGACGCGATCAACTCGATTGAGCGGCGCTACCAACCGTATCTCGTACAGCTGCCCGCGGGCCCGGACGTATCGAAGGAAGCGGCTGCTGCGGCGGCGGCTGCTGCGGTGCTGGCGACGATTGATGAAAAGACCGCGGGCGAAATGAAGGTCGCCCTTGCGAGCTATCTCGCATCGATTCCCGATAATGGTGCGGCGAAAGCGGATGGCATCAGGCTCGGCCAGGCGGTTGCTGCCATGGTGTTGGAGGCGCGCGCAAACGATGGTCACGACGCGGTCGATGATTACCGGCCGAGGACCACGCCGGGCGCATATGTGCCGACGTCCATCACCGCGGCCTCGACCTGGTCTAGAGTGAAGCCGTTCGTCATGACGACCGCATCCCAATTCCGGCCAGATCCGCCGATTTCGCT
>Ga0070713_100002225_pt1 | contig 12579 bp, 20 predicted proteins | sample LARL82metaG_FD_65465 | JGI IMG/M metagenome (GOLD analysis project Ga0070713, IMG submission 65465) | Corn, switchgrass and miscanthus rhizosphere microbial communities from Kellogg Biological Station, Michigan, USA - LAR L8-2 metaG | ecosystem: Host-associated > Plants > Roots > Rhizosphere ... | reverse complement strand
GCCGCGTTTACGGCATTTTTCACAATACGTCTGACCCCAACCGGGAGTGGCAGCTTTACGAAGTGAGCGAAGTGACCGGAGCCGAAAAGGTCGTGGCGTCATTGGATCTCCCGCCTGCATCCGCTGGACTGTCTGGGTTCAGCATCCATCCAGACGGCAAACGAGCTCTCACCTCGGTCGCGAAGTTTCCTTTTCAAATTTGGATGCTCGAAGGTTTCGAACAGCGACGCGCGAGAAACTGGTTCGCGAGGCTCGTGGAGCGGCGATGACCTTCGTTCCCGGACTCTGGCCCTGCGAAATTCCCAAGCTACCCAAAACTGTGCAAAAGCGAGAGATCGATCGGGGAATGGTGGCGGGACCTTTGTCGATAGCGTTCCTCACCCCGGAGGACTCGCACCGGGAGGATTTTGCCGAAATCGACGGAGCCTTCTTCGATGGCGCGGCGAAGGTCACCGTTGGCGGACTGGATGCCGCCGTTTATCCCTTAGGCTCTTATCAAACTTGCGACGGCTGCGAGGTGGCTATCTTTATCCAAATCCCCGGCCCGGTAGCTGTAGGATCTACTACTTTGGTTCTGACGCAGATATCAGGACAACCAGGCGTTATGTTCATCCCAGCAGCAGGACACACTCAAGGCCATGGCGAGGGCGAGGAAAGCTCAACGTGGGCATACTTCTAGGCATACCGCAAGGAAAGCTTCCAAAAGCAGCGGCGGCTGAAGCCCCCGTAAGTAATCTAATTGTAGTGAGTTATTGTGGTGCGCCCGGGCTGACTCGAACAGCCGACCTTCTGGTTCGTAGCCAGCCCGCCTTCCCTAACTCCTTGATTACAGAGCAAATATTTATGCAATAAAATTCAATTTAAGCACCAAAAATACGCCTGTGGGTGGGCAACTGGGTGGGTGCTTTGCACGGGCGCTGACCTTCTGGTTTTTGGCTAGTCAAAATGGGGCGACCAACCCGATTCGCAGTGTCGCGGATTACGCTGCGAAGAGGTGAATCCAGCGGCGCAGAGCCGCATACGAAAGGAATTGGTCGCATGTCTAAAATACGATTTGTTGGTCTGGATGTCCATGCTGACACCATCGCAGTGGCGGTGGCCGAGCCGGACGGAGAAGTCCGGGCGCTCGGGTTGATTCCCAACCGTTTGGAATCGATTCGCAAACTGGTAGTGAAGCTCGGACCTGTCAAGCAGCTGAAAGTCTGTTACGAAGCTGGTCCGACCGGTTACGTGTTGTATTGGCAACTGACGGCTTTGGGTGTTGCTTGTGAAGTGGTGGCGCCCAGTTTGGTGCCAGTGAAACCAGGCGACCGGGTGAAGACCGATCGCCGGGACGCTACGAAATTGGCGCGCAGTTATCGCGCCGGTGATTTGACGCCGGTGTGGGTTCCCGATGCCGCCCATGAGGCCTTGCGCGACTTGGTGCGAACACGCGAGGACGCCCGGCAGGATCAACACCGCGCGCGACATCGACTGAGCAAGTTCCTGCTGCGACATGGCCAGCGACCACCCGAAGATGTGAAGAAGACCTGGACTCTGAAGTACATGACCTGGATTCAAGAACATGTTCACTTCGACCAGCCAGCCCTGGAGGCCACGCTGCTGGATTACATCCACGAAGTCGAGCACATGGCCGAGCGGATTCTGCGCCTGGAGAAAGCGATCGCTGAAGCGATTCAAAAAACGCCTTCGGAAATTCGCGCCGTCATCGAAGCCCTGCAGGCTCTGCGTGGCGTGGCTCAACTGACCGCTGTCACCGTGGTGGCCGAACTCGGCTCTTTGTCGCGCTTCCCCAGTCCGCGTCAATGGATGGGCTACAGTGGTCTGGTCTCAAGCGAGTTTTCCAGCGGCCATAAAATCCAGCGTGGCCCCATCACCAAGACCGGCAATGCACATCTGCGGCGCGTGATCATAGAATCGGCTTGGGCCTACCAGCACCGGCCCTGGATCGGCGGATTTCTGCTGCGGCGGCAACGCGATCTGCAGCTGACCCCGGAGGTAAAAGAAATCGCCTGGAAAGCGCAATGGCGTCTGCACACTCGTTACAAGAAACTGGCAGCCGCCGGCAAAAAGAAGCCACAAATCGTGACTGCCGTCGGCCGGGAGTTTCTGGGCTTTATCTGGGCAATCGCCGTCCAAACCGAAGCCACATTTCCGACCGACCGAAAGGCGGCCTAACGACGCCTGCCATTTCCTCCTCTTCTTTTGTGTCGCATCTCCGCCACCCGTCCAGGCTCTTCGATCCTGCCGACTCGCTACGCTCGGCCTGGACGGGACCTGGCGTCGATGCGCAAAGACCCTTTCCTCGTAGGAGAAAATGGCAGGCTTGGTCTTGCCAGTCTTCACCATCGTGCCGCCTCCCGTTGGTCGGCACCCAACATTGCAACTTGATTCGGCCAAGTTTATGAGAACGACAGCGCTGGTGACAGGACGAAGTGGCACGGAAAGGAGAACCCTCCAACGTTCTATGTGGTACGGCTTCTCAGCCCAATCCGCGTTCCTAGTCCGAGGCAGCTCCCGACGGATCATGACTGTGCGGTTTCGACCCGCGGATATCAGAGTGATCAACCGTCGCATTGGCCTCTTGTCCTGTCACCTGCTCTGTCCCTTCAGTTCGCCAAAGCCCGGCTCAACTTGAATCTTGACAAGGTCGCCCCATATCAGAAGGTCAGTCTGGAGCGCAGCGTCAGAAAAGCTTAGCGCGGACTTCACTGTCAGAAACGAACTACTAACGGCCACGCTTCCCCGCACGTGGTCGGCGAAGGGCCGCCAAGACTTCCGCCCGATTGCGAACGACGACACTACCAGCGTCGGCGTTCGCCAGATACACTGCAACGTTGCGGCCAGCGCCCGTGACGGACGAAAAAACAACACTGTCGATCCCCTCCGAAATCCAGATGGCCGCCAATTCCTGCGAGACAGAATAGCCCGGCCTACGCAGAAAGAGACGAACGACGTTTGCCAGCTCCGATGGAAGCGTCGCGGCAAGATCAAGGTTTCTATTCGTCGCCACAGAGAGGACATAAGTCATCCGTGGGTACTCCCCGACACTGATCTGGCTTCGGCCACCCGGTTTTGTCAACTTGGGCAGCCAACTGACAGACTCATCTAATGAAGAGCGCCCGATCCCGTTACCACGGACACCGTTTCCGGCCGGAAATCATCGGCTACGCCGTATGGGTCTATCATCGCTTTTGTCTGAGCTTCCGTGATGTTGAAGATCTTCCGGCCGAACACGGAATCATTGTTTCTTATGAAGCCATCCGCCAATGGTGCTGGAAATTCGGACCTGACTATGCCAGACGTCTTAAAAAGAAGCAGGAACGCCTCGGTGATACTTGGTATCTGGACGAACTCTTCGTCAGAATCAACGGCCAGCAGCAGTATCTTTGGCGTGCCGTCAATCAAGATGGTGATGTTATTGATATTCTGCTGCAATCTCGCCGCGATCAGCGTGCAGCCGAGCGGTTCCTTCGCAGATTGTTGCGCGGTCAAGGCAAGCAACCATTCCGGATCATCACCGACAAACTGAAGAGCTATAGTGCTGCCAGTCGAACGATCCTTCCAGGTGTTACCCACGATACCCAACAATATGCCAACAATCGCGCCGTGATTTCGCATCAGCCTACTCGGATGAGAGAACGACAAATGCGCCGATTCAAATCCTCCCGGCAAGCTCAGCGCTTTCTGTCGCTCCACGGTGTCGTCCGGAATCTATTTTGCGTTGCGCGACATTTGCTGAGATCGACTCATCACCGACTCTTGAGATCTCGGTCCTTCGAGGTTTGGCGAAGCGTACCGGCGGCCTGACGATTTCGAATTCCCCGTCTCCAATCAACCCAAACTCGTTCCGAATAGCTTAAGTTGACAACACCCGGTGAACCGTTCTCGGAAGACGATGAGAAACTGGCCAGCTTTATGGCGGCCCAGCTTGCGGCAGCGAACGAAAATGTCGAAATGTACAACCTGCAGCAGGAAAATATCGAACTGGAGGAACAGAATCGACAGGCACAAACGGCCAGTCGGATCAAAGGCGAGTTTCTGGCAAACAATGTCACACGAGTTACGATCGCCGCTGAACGGCATCATTGGGTTTAGCGAATTGCTCTACGACGGTAAGCTGGGGCCGCTGGCCGATCGACCGAGGGAGTTCAGCGGCCGTGTTCAAGCCAGCTCCAAACACTTGCTTCACCTGGTCAACGACGTGCTTGATCTCAGCAAGGTGGAAACGGGGCGGATGGAATTTCGGCCCGAGATCATCCGAGTCTCAGAGGTGATGCGGGAAGTGGTCGGGATATTGGGAGGACTGGCGGCCGGAAAACAGATCCAGATTCAATTTGCCGTTCCTCACGCTTAACGAGCGCTTGTGCCTATCAGAAACTCAGTGCGGTGCGAAATTCCTTCGAACGCGAGAAGGTGAAAGCACAAAATCACCAGAAGTTTGCCAATAGTGAAAGGATACGGGATTCACCGTACGGCCATCAGTGGCGATTGGTGGCCTAAAGGGCGGGGAAACGTCCGTAGCAGCGCATATCTTCCGTGTGAACAATCAATGCCCACGCCGTTTTCAGGCTGCGCGTCGCTCGTAACGGTGATGGAGGCCGCCCACTTGTGGGACAGCGACGATGCGTCCGAGTTCTGGCGGCTGCACCGCCCGCGGCTCCGGCGAGTCCTTGGCCAGCGAGAGATGTGTTCTGGACCCGTGATAATATGCTGCGAATGATTTCATCTGCCGGTATAGCGACCCTTCGTTGAAGATGATCACATGATCGAGGCATTCGCACCGGATGGTGCCGATCACTCGCTCGACGTAAGCTCTTTGCCACGGCGATCGCGGCGCAGAAAGTACTTGCTCGATGCCCATGTCCTGGACCTGTCTGGTGAAGTCGTCACCAAAGATTCGGTCCCGATCTCGCAACAGATAACGGGGTGCCGAGTCCCAGGGGAACGCATTGCGAAGTTGCTAGGCGGTCCATTCCGCGGTGGGATGGGCAGTGACGTGGAAGTGCAATATGCGCCGCCGCTCATGGGCCAGCACCAGGAACACGTACAGAACCTGGAAGCGGATAGTCGGCACGGTGAAGAAGTCGGCCGACACGAGTTGTTGGATGTGATTGTCCAGAAACGTCCGCCAAGTTTGGCTTGGCGGCTTTCGCCGTCGGATCATATATTTGCTGACGCTAGTCTCACCGATGGTGATGCCGAGTTTGAGTAATTCTCCGTGTATGCGCGGCGCTCCCCACAGCGGATTCTCACGGCTCATCGTTCGAATCAAGCCCCGGACTTCACGCGACACTGCAGGCCTTCCACTCGTTCCGTGCCGAACTTTCCAGGTCCAGAACAGGCGAAAGCCCTTACGGTGCCAGGCGATGACGGTCTCGGGTTTGACAATGACCAGCGCCGATCGCCAGTCGGCCCAAGCTCCAGACAACCACGTCCAGAACAAACGATCCGCCACAGTTAACTTCGGTCGCTTTTTAGCAGAACGTCGGAGCACGCCGATCTGGTGTCGCAGCGCCAGGATCTCTACTTGGAGAGCGGCACGCGAACGGAAGACTGAGAGCAGGCTGGTAAGAAACGGAGACAAGGTACTCCACATTGGCTTGCCGAGTCACTCCTGGACTCATGATCTCAGAGAGATTGAGGTTTCCGAGAAGGACAGTCTGCTAGTCCAGCTCCGATCCCGCACCGCGATACCGGCGAACATCAACAACATTCCTGCCCAGAGAGCATATGGGGTGATCTTATTGAACGAGGATAACCAGCTCGGCTCCGCTAGGTGACGCGAAACCATGATCAGCTCCGCGATGTGAACGACTATTGAGATGAGGATGATAGTCAATCCGACACGGTGCAGCGTATCTCTGCGACGTGCATCGGGCTAACGGGTCGCCAGTAAGACGCCGATCACCAGAAACAAGAAAACAGCCGCTGCGATCCAGATGTCCGACAATTTCGGCTTGGTCAAGAATCGCCGGCACAGCGGTGTGGGGAATCCGCGAGTACGCAGTGACGGCGGAATGACTCTGTGACGTAGGGCGGAACGCTGGTACGTCATAAGAACCTCCCGCGGTAGCAATCATACGCCAAGTCCTGAAGAAATGGAAGTACTCAAACTCGCTTTTCAGCGTCGAAAATTTCTTGCATCCAGTTTTGCCTGGTCTGCATCTTCTTCGATCCTGCTCGAGAGGAACGGGAAGAATCGTGGGACAAATCTTCAAGTTGAAAAGACGCGGTAGGGCCATTTTGTCTGAAGAAGACTACCGGACCGTCATTCCCATTCCAGCGAAGGCCAAGGTGGTTCTTGTGGGCGGAGATATCGACGAGGACGCTTTTGTCAAGATTCGGTATGGGGGAAGAGTTCTCCTCATGCTCGCTGAAGACCTTCGTAGCGATGGAGAACTGTTAGGAAAAGTGGCGCAGTTCGTGGACCAATGATTTTGTTTCGGTAGGGCTTTACACCGGTCACTTGGTTGTGTTGCAACTTCCGTAGGCGTCCGGTTGACAACGTGAAAGAATCATGAAGTGGCTACGCGACCGACGATCTTCAAGTGGCGGCAAATTGAACCGACGCTCATTCTCTGTGCGGTCCGCTGGTACCTTCGATATTCTCTGTCGCTCCGGGATGTTGAGGAGTTATTGGAGGAACGCGGGCTGGAAATCGATCATACGACGGTCTGGCGAGGGTGCAGCGTTACGGCCCCGAATTAGAGCAACGACTGCGCCGGCACCTGAAGCCGACCAACAAATCGTGGCGGGTCGATGAAACCTACGTTCGGGTAAAAGGCCGCTGGTGCTACCTGTACCGGGCGATCGATTCGGCGGGTGCCACCATCGATTTCCTATTGTCCGCATTGCGTGCCGCCGATGCCGCCAAACGACTGTTTCGCAATGCGCTGAGCGATCTATCTCATCCTCAACCCCGCGTCATCAACACGGATCTGGCGCCGATCTACGGCTCGGCCATCGCAGACATAAAGAAGGAAGGAACCCTCCGCAGCCGGTGCCGCCACCGACCCGTCCAGTATCTGAACAACATCATCGAACAAGACCATCGCGCGATTAAACGGCGAGTGAACGCCAAACAAGGGTTTCGCGAATTCCAAGCTGCCCTACGAACGATTCAGGGCTATGAGGCGATGCACATAATTCGGAAGGGCCAAGTGCGGTGGCTGAGCGGGAGTGGCATCCGGCGTCAGAATCAGTTCATCAACGAACTCTTCGAAGTGGCCGCCTAAGGTCCCGAGGAACGACATCTTCTGTGTGAACTCTTGTTCTGTTCCGAAACTTGCAACACTGCCCACTGTCTTACTAAGGTAGCGCCGCTTGCCGGTCGCCGGGTCGCGGCCCTGGTAGAGGCGTACCAGCCAGGTATCGGTCGTGCGAGCGATGATTTGGCCGCTGGGCATGGAACGATCTCACACGGATTATGACAGAAAACAGAAGCGCACACAAACGTTTCAATTACGTATGCGGTCAATGAGATAGGCCCCGTTTGATCGGCTGAGAAGAACTCAGCCGATCAGCCCGCGATCATTCTCTGGCAACCCACCCACGCTGCAGCCCCTCCCAGGTCGGTGATGCAGATCGTTCCGATCAAGAAGGGGACTGAAACGGTATTGCGTGCGACGGCACGGCTGGGCCTTCAGTTCGGATCGCGCTCGGTGATCTGGATAAGACCGGTGGGCGGAGCCGCTGCGTCAAGTTAACGAAGCAGAAAGCGATCTCCGAAAGGCGTAAATTTGGTGGCCAAGATGCTGTTTTAGAGGGACAACAGATCATCAACTCGATTTCTTGGGCCTTCGCTCCTGGTTAACAATCCAGAGTTCCATCCGCTTGGCAAATTGGCTCAGCGGCGTCTTCAGCGCGTCAGCAATCTGCCACAGCCGCCCACCGTCGGGTTGATGATCCCTCTCTCGACCCGGCTGATGTATGTTCGATCGAAACCGCACTCGCCGCTGAGGCGCTCCTGCGAGTGTCCTGCCATTTTGCGGAATTCGCGCACGATGGCCCCGATGGCCCTTATCCTTAGATCGGTCGGTTGAATCTGCTTGTGGCGCCGTTGCATCCGCAGATCCGATGGTGCTACGTTGAAGGGTATCAGCCAACGGCATATACGCCTCATTTGCAGGGCGCGGCTGGTGCCCGAGGGCGCCTGTAAGTTGCTGATTTTTATGGTGCGCCCGGGCTGACTCGAACAGCCGACCTTCTGGTTCGTAGCCAGACGCTCTATCCAACTGAGCTACGGGCGCGCGATCACCATTATAACAATCACCATCGCGGTTGCGTCACGATTTTTCCATCGCGATCGAGTCGCAGACGCTGGCCGCGCCACTCCACCGTATTGCCAAAAAGGCCGGTCGCCCAAACGGCCACTCCCCCAAGGTCACGGACCGGAATCAGGTAGAAATATCTCCAGACGTCGGCGCTTTTCAAAACGAAGCCACCGCAGACGAACGCCATCGCGATCCGGATTCCGAGCAGCCCGAGTGCCGCCGGCCAGTGGCCAGAGACCGCCGCCACCAGCGCCCATAACGTCGCAAATGTAACCGGGAGACCCGCGTACCCTCCACCGCGCGATAACCGGATGGTCCGCGCCCAGCGCAATTGGTGCTTCCACGCTGAATGCCAAGATCCAGCCGATAAGTCGGTGCGTACGACTACGTGCGATATCAGGTTGCGAAGTCCGAGCGAGTGCAGCTTGCGGCCGAGTTGGTAGTCGTCGGCCAGATAGTCCGCGATAGCCGGGAAGCCGCCGATTCGTTCCAGGTCGGCCTTGCGAAACGCCAGTGTCGATCCCAAGCCGAATTCCGATACTCCGAACCATGGGGCCACCAATGTACTGGGAGCGAACTCGGTGGCGACGGCCAATGCTTCAAAACGGCTCGGCCAATCGTGCGCTTCGGCGCGATAGAGGCAGGTCACCAGGCCGACTGATGGTTCAGAGAGCGGGGCCGTAACATCGTGAAGATAACCGGGAGGAACCGTGATGTCGCTATCGTTCACGATCAGCAGCGGATAGCGAGCCTCCCGTGCGAGGTCCGCTAGTTTGCCCACTTTGGGGTTGGGCGTCTTGGAAGAGCAGACAATCAGCCGGATGGGAAGGGCAGGGAACTCGGCGATCAAGCGCTGGACGTCGGCGGATGCGGGATCGTCGGGGGAAACTACGCCGAAGAGAATCTCGAACTCGGGATATTGCTGAAGCGCGTGGGATTGGATGGCCTGGTAGAAGCCGGGGTCGCGGCCGTAGACGGGCTTGAGGATGGAGATGCCTGATACAGGCAAAGCGGCAGGCCGGGGACCTGCCCTACTGTGAACCAAAGCAGCGATGAGCGCGAGCAGTTGATACACCGCGGCGGCGCCGACAATGCCGAAAAGAAGCCAGGTCACATGGCCAGCAGCGCGACACCGCAGGCTACCAGGCAGGCGCCCGCCCATCGCTTGACCGTTACGGTTTCTTTGAGCACCAGTTTCGCGAGCACGGTCTCGATCACCACGCTGGCGGCCGTCACCGGCACCGCGAAACTCACGTCGGCGAGCGAGAGTAGCTTCATGAAGGCGAAGAAGGAGATGGCCATGAAGAATACTGCGAGTACAAGAGGTCCGCGGTGCGCCAGGCCGGCCAGCACACGCGCCAGTCTGCCAGGCCGCAGGTCTTCCACCTTCACGACATGTCGCTTCATTTCAAGGCTCTGAAGCAGATCGGCGAGGGCGGTGCAGCCCACAATGGTCGCCACCATGGGCCACTTCATCGGCGTGGCTCAGATCCGGTGGTGTTGGGCGGCGTCATCCCCACCAGAACGATACCGGCAACGATCAACACGGTACCGGCCCAGCCCTGGTAGGAAATCGCTTCCCCGAGAAAATATCTTCCCACCAGCGCCGTGAGGACGTATCCCATCGCAGTGACCGGAAGAACGTAGCTCAAGTCCGCCCATCCGAGCAGCGTCATTCGCGATAGCAGCCACAAGATCAGCAGCATCGTGCCCAGCATTACCCAGGGACTGAAGATCAGCCTGATATATGTCCAGGGTGAAAGGCCTAACTCTGCATTTTGGTGCTTCATGCCCCAGGACAGCGAGACATTGCCCAGGACATTGGTGGCAACAACGAAGAGCGTAAGCAGTTTGGTCTTGAGATCGACCGCCCGGCTGGCCGCCATTTAGGAAACGCTTTCTTCAGCGCCTCGCATCGCGTTGGCAGCCTTCTGTTCTTTAATGAATTGCTTTCGCTTGTTGCTCACGAACAGATATTCCCGCGCCTCTTTGTACAAGCGGGGAAGGTCATTGTTCTGGAAAGCTTTTTTCACCACGCGCCAGGCTGTCTTGGGGCGGAAGTAGTATTCCGAATAGAATTTCTCGACCCACTCCACCAGTTCGCCGCGATCAAAGCCCGGGTAAACGACGTTGGGCAGCTGATGACCGGTGTCGTCCGCCATGCCGTCGATACTGACCAGGCCATTGGCCTTGGCGTGCTCGAAGAACTCGGTTCCAGGAAAGGCGTGGCCGAGCGATACCTGAATTGTTTCGACATCCAGCTTCTTGGCGTACTCGATGGTCTTGCGCAGAGTCTGGCGCGTCTCGCCGGGAAGGCCGACGATAAAATCGCCGTGGATCACCAGACCGAGCTTGTGGCAGTTCTCGGTGAACCGCATGGCCATGTCGATGGTGGCGCCCTTCTTGATGTTCTTCAAGATCTGCTCGTCGCCGGATTCATATCCGACGATGAGCAGCCGGCATCCGGCATCCTTCATGGCCTTCAGGGTTTCGTAATCGGTGGTGACGCGCGAAGTGCAGCTCCAGGTGAAGTTCAGCTCTCCGAGTTTGTTGGAAAGCTCGATGGCGCGCGCTTTTCGGTAATTAAATGTATCGTCGTCGAAGAAAATCTCTTTGAGGCCGTGGAAATTCTCGAGAACGTAGCGGCACTCATTTACCACATCGTCCGAGGAGCGCAGCCTCCAGCGATGGCCGGAGTGCGTCTGCGGCCACAAACAGAACGTGCACATCGCGGGACAGCCGCGCGTAGTGTAAAACGAGACAAACGGATTCAGCAGGAACGGAACATTGTATTTGTGAAAATCGAGGTCCCGGTGGTAAATCTTGCTGACCCAGGGGAGCTCGTCCAGATTCTCGATCACGCCCCCTTCCGGATTATTGACGATCGATCCGTTCTTGCGATAACTCACGCCGGGGAGCTCTTCCAGCGGGGTGCCTTTGGCGTAATTCGCGATCTGATAATCGAACTCGCGCCGCACTACGAAATCGATGGCTTTGGACGCATGGAGAGATTTTTCCGGCTCGATGGTGACCGGCGGACCGACAAACGCCACCTTCAACTTGGGATTGGCGTCCTTCATCATTTCACTGATCTTGATGTCCACGTGGAGGCCGGGGCTGGAGGTGAAGAGCACCATCAGCTCGAAATCGTTGGCCATAGCCACCGTCTGATCGATGCTGATCTTGTGGGGCGGCGCATCCACCAATTTGCTGTCTTTGATCATTCCCGCCGGATAGGCCAGCCATACCGGATACCAATAGGATTCGATTTCGCGCGAGGCGGGCCAGCGCGAGCCGGCGCCCCCGTCGAAGCCTTCGAACGATGGCGGATTGAGGAAAAGCGTTCTCATGGACCCTCTAAAATTCAACGCGCCTGTTCTAGGAAAGCACGGAACAGGGAAGCGGACGGTAAATTGTCAGTTTATCAGGTAGATGCTCGGTGACGCACTTGCCGTGAGCCCAGGCGATCATTGCCGGGATCACTTCGGATCGTTCGCCGTGCCGGTGGCCGCGTCGGCCTCAGCCTCTTTGGAGAAATTCTGGTAATTGATGTCCAATTCCACCTGGCCGAAGAAACGCGCTTCAATCTTGCTCTCGGTCCGCTGTGGCACGGACACGCCGTTCTGCATCATGTAATGCCGGACGAACTGAACTTTCTTCAAGAAGACCGACGGCGTTTTTACGAAGGAGCCCGACTCGCGCACGGGCATGAAGGTCTGGGTGTCTAGCCACAACTCGCCCTTGAATAGTCCGACCTTTTTCTCTCTAGGCGTGACGCGCAAAACGTAGGCCTCGCGACCGTCCAGATCCTCGGTGCCTTTGTACTTGAATTTATAATTCTCCGGCGTGATGGAGAGATTCGAAGTGCCTTGAGCGGCTTGTACTTCCGCGCTGAGGTAACGGGCGATGACCTCCGTCTTCACGGTGTTGTCTCCGCTGAAACCCAACATGTGATAAGTGATCCGGCCCAGCTTGGAAATGTTGCGCAGGGCGTGCAGAGTGCCGTGCAACTTCCGCTTGGGAAGACGGGCGTCGATGTCTACTTCCATAGAGCCGCCGCGCAAAGCGGTTTGCTGCTCTTGGCTCGCATCCATATATCGACTTACGATCTCGTCTTCGGGAACCGGAGGCTTGGCTGGCTCGGCGGATGTTACGCCGATGCTAACCAATCCAACGAGTACCGCTATAAAAAATGATCTCAAGACTCTCCTCAACCCTGGTCCGGGTACAGTTCTATTGCCTCTGTTACTAACGGTCTTCCATACAATGTACCAGCCGTACTATCAAAAGGCAATCCCCACAT
>Ga0070713_100002224_pt1 | contig 12579 bp, 9 predicted proteins | sample LARL82metaG_FD_65465 | JGI IMG/M metagenome (GOLD analysis project Ga0070713, IMG submission 65465) | Corn, switchgrass and miscanthus rhizosphere microbial communities from Kellogg Biological Station, Michigan, USA - LAR L8-2 metaG | ecosystem: Host-associated > Plants > Roots > Rhizosphere ... | reverse complement strand
ATGATGTGAATCGGAGGGACGGCGCGCATCTGGTATTGGCTTAGGACCTCGTTGCCATAGATCGCGCGGTACGCGGCGCGACGGATTTGGTCGTCATTAATGGAGGTGGGCAACACCTCGATGTTATTTACGACTTTCTCGACACCTTCAATATGCTTGACCACGTTTTCGGCGTCCGATTTTAGCGTAGGACGCGAGACCTGGCCGAGCAGAGTCACTGTACCATCCGGGTCGACCTTGTAGGCGAGGTTGTCGAACACCCCGTAAAAAGGAAGCATGACGAGTTCATGACGCACTTCCTTGTAGATGCGCTCAATGCTCTTCTGACTGACGGCGCCCGTTGGTTGGTTGTCCTGGGCGACGGGACTGGCGACGGCCGCTATCGAGCAAAGCAGCGAAATACCGACAACTGCAATCAGCGATTTTTTCATTGGGTTAACCTCAGTCGATGTGTCTAACGCAGATGACGAAGCCTAATTGACATTGCATGTCTCAGACGCTTCGAGGTGCAGAGAAGTTGCCTCGAATTCTCCGCTGGAAGGGCGCGATGCCCGTGCTCCATTCTCGAATCGACCTCGGGCGCACGGGTCTTTTAGCCACAGGAGGGACAGGGGGCACAGGGGTTTAGGCACGGGCCTGCTACTGGGGATACGAAATCCAAACCTGTGTCTAGGCGGCTTTCGGTTTGCTCCGGCGTTCGCGGAAGCCCTCGATCAATAGATAGAGCACGGGAATGAAGAATAGATTCAGGATTGTGCTCATAATCATGCCGCCAAAGACAGTGGTGCCCACGGAGTGGCGGCCGTTTTCTCCAGCTCCACTGGCCGTGACCAGAGGGACAACACCGAGGATGAAGGCCAGCGAGGTCATGAGGATTGGGCGGAGACGGATGCGGGCGGATTCGACGGCGGCTTCAAGAATCGTCCTGCCCTGTTTGCGCAGTTGCTCGGCGAATTCCACGATCAAAATGGCGTTCTTCGACGAGAGTCCGACCAGCATCACAAGTCCGACCTGGCAGTAGACATCATTCTCTTGCCCGCGAATCCATTGGGCGGAGAGCGCTCCTAGCAATGCCATAGGCACGGCTAACAGAATAATGAAGGGCAATACGAAACTTTCATACTGCGCTGACAGGGTCAAATAGACGACAAGCGTTCCCAGGCCGAAGAGAATAAGTGTGGTTGACCCGGAGGCTAACTCTTCGAGCGAGATTCCCGACCACTCGTAGGCGTAACCCTGCGGCAAAACCTTTGCCGAGAGCTGCTGCATGGCATTGATGGCCTGTCCGGAACTGAAGCCGGGGGCAGCTGATCCGTTGATCTCAGATGAACGGAAAAGATTGTAGTGATTGATGACCTGGGGGGCCGCGGTCTGAGCGATGCTCACTAGATTTGCGAGCGGAACCATGGCGCCGGAATCCGCGCGCACATAGTATTGCCCGATGTCCTGGGGATGCGAACGAAACTGTTTGTCGGCCTGGACGTAGACACGATAAGACCGGTTATTGAAATCGAAATCGTTGATGTAAGCCGACCCCATGAAAACGCTGAGAGTGTCGGTAATCTGGCTGAGCGGAATGTGCAGGCTCTTCGCCTTTTCGCGATCGATGGTGACAACGTATTGCGGATCGTTGGCGGTGTAGGTGCTGAATAGCCCGGTAAGGTCTTTCTCTTTGCGCTCGGCGCTTCCACGAATGAGATCGTGAGTCGTTTTGTCGAGATCCTGAAGCGTGTGGGTCCCCTGATCCTGAAGTTCAAATTGAAATCCACCGAACTCGCCGAGACCTTGTACGGCGGGAGGTTCGAATGGGATAACGATGGCGCCGGAGATTCCAGAGAGCGGGCCGCGAAGACGCTCGATGATGGCGGCGGCAGTGTGTTCCCTGCCCTTGCGCTTTTCATAGGGCTGAAGGGTGAGGAACACGATGCCAGCGTTTGGCGTAGCGCCTCCGAAGCTGAAGCCGGCAACGGCGAAGGTGCCGAGCACCTCAGGAATATTTTTTGTTATTGCTGTTACCTGCGCGCCGATTTTTCTGGTGTACTCGAGCGACGCGCCGCTGGGAGCTTGAACGGCAACGATGAGATATCCCTGATCTTCGGTGGGGACAAAGCCCTGGGGCACCTTTCCGAAAACGAAATACGCCAAGCCCAAGCCAGCCGCGAACAAGATGAGGGCTACGATCTCAAAACGCAACACGGTGCGCAATGCCCGAACGTAGCCATTGTTAATTGCCAGGAGCACACGGTCGACAGTCTTAAAAAACCAGCCCTTTTCACCGTGCTCGCGGCCTAATAGAAGTGCGGAGAGCGCCGGAGTCAGCGTAAGGGCGTTGAAGGCTGAAATGGCGATGGAGAAGGCAATGGTAAGCGCAAATTGCCGGAACAGAATGCCGGTGGTTCCGGGAAAAAAGGCAACCGGAACGAACACGGCGACTAATACGAGGGAAGTTGCGATGACGGCGCCAGTTACTTCTTTCATGGCGTCGACCGAGGCCTTGACTGGATCGGATTCGCCTTCCTGCAGGTGGCGCTCGATATTTTCGATTACCACGATGGCGTCATCGACTACGAGTCCGGTGGCGAGCGTGATCCCGAAAAGGGTCAGCGTGTTGATGGAGAAGCCGAGCAGCTTGACAAAGGCAAAAGTGCCGATCAGCGAGACTGGAATGGTGACGGCCGGGATGATGGTAGAGCGCCAGTCTTCAAGGAAGACAAAGATGACGAGGATGACGAGGAAGATGGCCGTGCCTAAGGTCGAAACTACGTCGCGGATGGACTCGCCCACGGCATCGGTGGTATCGAAGGCGACCTCATACTTCATGCCTGGCGGAAAACGTTTGGCAAGACGCGCGAGTTCGGCGAGGCATTTGCGATGCACGTCGAGGGCGTTGGCGGTGGAGAGTTGGGTGACGCCGATACCGACAGCGTCGCGTCCGTTGTAGTCAAGATCTGAGCTGTAGTCTTCGGCGCCGAGTTCCGCATGGCCAACATCTTTCAATCGGACAAGCGTGCCATCAGTGTTGCTTTTCAGGATGATGTCATCGAACTGGGCCGGCTCAGAGAGACGACCGACAACGCGCACGCTGATCTGGAAATTCTGGCTGGGCATCGCCGGTTGGGAACCGACTTGTCCGGCGGCCACTTCAACATTCTGCTCCTGAAGAGCGCTAACCACATCACCAGCGGTAAGCGCTCGGCCGGCCATACGCACCGGATCGAGCCAGAGGCGCATAGAGAATTTTCGTTCGCCAAAGATGAGGACATCCGCAACGCCCGGAACGCGCTTCAGATTGTCACGAACGTAGACATCGAGGTAGTTGCTCATGAAGAGCGTGGAGTATCTTGCGTCCGGCGAAAACACGCCCGCTCCGAAGACGAAATTCTGCGAGGTCTTGGCGACCGTGACTCCGATTTGCTTGACCGCGTTGGGCAGGCGAGCCAGGGCCGTGTTGACGCGGTTCTCAATGTCCACAGCGGCGAGATCGGGATCGCGGCTGAGGTCGAAAGTGGCTGTGACGGTGCTGACGCCGTCGTTGGTGCTGGAGGAGGTAATGTACTTCATGCCCTCGGCGCCATTAATCTGCTGCTCAAGCGGGGTAGTGACGGCCGATTCCACGGTCTGGGAGCTGGCTCCGGTATAAATGGCCGTGACTCCGACCTGCGGCGGCGCTAGATCTGGAAATTGTGCAATGGGCAGAATAGGAATGCAGACGGCGCCTGCGAGAATAATGAGCAGCGCGCAGACGGTGGAGAATACGGGGCGATGAATAAAAAAATCGACCATAAGAAAAAGAGGTATCTCCCGCGGCCTCCCAACGCTCGGGCCGTTTGCTTTACTAGCTGCTGGTTTCCTGTGGGACTACTGACGCGCCGTCGATTAGAAATTGTGTGCCGGAAATGACGACCTTGTCTCCAGATTTAACGCCATCGAGGACAACATAATTGTTGCCGACGATTTGGCCGATCTGGAGCGGCTTCTGGTGGACTACGTATCCACCTTTTTGATCAGACTCAGCAACGAAAGCGAAATAAAGGCCGCCGATTCGCGAGACGGCTAGGATCGGAACCATGGGTTTCTCAACGCTTCCCCAGACGACACGCGCGCGAATGAATTGAGCGTGGCGTAGACTGTCATTCGAATTCGCGATGGTCGCTTTCGCGAGGACGGTTTGGGTTGTGGTATCCACCTGAGGCGAGATAAATGTTACTCGGCTGGCGGCAAGCAGGTCTCCCGAACCATCGACGATCTGAACAGGAAGATTCATCTTCAATTGGGACGCCTGCTCAATGGGCACATAGATGTACGCCTCGAGGCTGCCCGGACGATCAACCGTGGTAAGGATAGTGGTGGTAATGACACGATCACCGACGCGGACAGGAACGTCACCGACGATACCAGCGCGCGGCGCTATTACCTTGTAGTAACGCAACTGAACTTTCTGCTCACTAGCCTGAGCGTCGAGCGAGCGCATTTGCGCTTCTGCTGCATCAAGGGTCGCCCGCGCCTGGTCGAGTTCCTGCCTACTCACTACACCGGCACTGGCGAGGCCACTTACGCGGTCAAAATTTTGCTGCGCCCATTTGAGTTGGGCGACTTGGGCGGCCGTGGCACTCTCCTGGCTTTTCAGAGTGGCCTGCTGTTTTTCGGGGTCGATTTGCATCATGGGAGCACCGGCGGCAACCCGTTCGCCGGAATGCACGAAGATCTGCGTGATAATGCCTTCGACTTGCGGCATGACAACGGCGGAGTCGCGCGATTTGAGCGTGGCGACATAGTCGGTGGTGTCATCGACTTTTTGCGCCTTGGCCGTCTCCACTTTGACCGGCATGGCCTGCGGCGCGGCAGCCTTCGCTTCTTTGCTGTTGCCGCAACCAGCGGCGCCCAGGATCACGGCCATAAGTGCTCCCGGCAATATTAGAGATGGGACCTTTACAAAGAATTGGGACATAATATTTTTCTGGCGCAAAATTGTGACAGCCCCAAAAAATGACTTTGTTTGAATTGACTTCAGTTTGACCGCGCCATGGCGGCCAACTAGAGGACTCTCCCCTATTTCGCCGCTGCACCCCCACTGCAGCAATAATAGAGCATACATATCGTTTCAAGGGAAAAGTTGCAACCTCCGAAGAATTCTTGCTTCTGCTAAATTGTTCTGTCATGAAACCGATCCGAAGTTTTGCCAGCGACAATAACGCCGTGGTGCATCCCGAAGTATTGGAGGCGATCCGGCACGCCAATGAAGGACACGCCGTTGGATACGGCGATGATCCCCACACCGAATCTGCGGTAGGAAAGTTCCGGGAGCAATTTGGTGCCGACGTGGAAGTCTTCTTTGTTTTCAATGGCACCGCGGCAAATACTTTAAGTTTGCAGGCGCTGACACGGCCTTTTCACGCAGTGCTGTGCCCAGAACTGTCTCATATTTATACGGATGAATGCGGGGCGCCGGAGAAGTTTACGGGCTGCAAACTGGTGCCCCTTCCCGCTCCAGAGGGAAAGCTGACGGTGGAGGCAGTGGCGCAGGCCTATCACGGGATTGGGGACCAACATCATGTTCAACCGCGAGTGATTTCGATTACGCAGGCGACCGAGATGGGCACAGTTTATAAGCCCTCGGAGATTGAGGAGTTGGCGCGCTTTGCTCACGAAAGGGAGATGTTCCTGCATATGGATGGAGCGCGGATTTCAAATGCGGTTGCAGCGCAGCGACTTACCCTAAGGCAAGCGACGCGCGATTTGGGCGTGGATGTGCTTTCGTTTGGCGGAACGAAGAACGGGTTAATGGGAGCGGAAGCGGTGGTTTTCTTCCGTCCCGACCTGGCGCAGGATTTTCTGTTTGTGCGCAAGCAGGGGATGCAATTGGCGTCGAAGATGCGCTATATGTCGGCGCAAATGGAAGCGCTCCTGACGAACGACCTCTGGCGGCGAAATGCGGAGCATGCAAACCGGATGGCGCAACTATTGGAGCAGGCACTCAGGAAGATTCCAAGAATTAAGATTGTGTATCCGGTGCAGGCAAATGGCGTGTTCACGCAGATTCCGCGAGAAGCGATTGAGAAGATACAGGAACGGTATTTCTTCTACGTCTGGAGCGAAGCAGAATCGGTTGTACGTTGGATGTGCTCGTTCGACACAACTGAGGAAGATGTTCGGGAGTTTGCAAAATTTGTGGAGAAAGTAGTCGGGGCCGTCCCGAACTGAAGCTCGAATCCAGGGTTGTCGATGCTACAGATCCGAGATTCCGGTGTGGCCACGAGCCTGTCTCGATCTGAAGCGCTAAAACCATTACTTCTGTTTCTTGGCTGCTCTTACTTTTGCCCACCGGGCCCGTTGTGCGGCCGCGATTCGTCTGCGTCCCGCAACTGAAATTGTTCTCTTTCTGCCCGTTGTGACGGAAGCCCGTTTGGGCCCATTTATGTAGACCTTCCCGAAAGTACTTAGGGCTGCACTTACGCGACGAAGTTCGTTTTCAAGTCGCACGCGTTCATGCTGAAGCTGTTTGACCACCGTTTCAATTATTGTCTTTGCCATGGGGTGATTTTACCATTGCGAAATTTGACATCAAGCTAGTTCTCAAGAAGGAGTCTGATTGATGATCGCAAATTCCCGTTTATGAATGAAATCCCGCTCTGGGCAAGACTTATACTCATCCTTGTATCGCGTGGCACAGAGGTCAGCTCTCGTGGCGCAGATTCCGACTGGTTATCTCCCGAGGCGCGCGCACTCTACTTCCGGTTGCGTCGAGGCGAGGCTGTAAGGTGATACCATGCGCTACGGACGGGACGACAATGCCGCGCCATTATCGATCATTTATTTCTAATAGTTCTAACATCCATCGCAATGCGCGAAAATTTCTGATCGGTATCCTGTATTTTATGTTGATTTCAGCCAGCCTAACTGGCGGGCAAAAACTATCCCAAGCCGAGAGCGCAAAACCATCGAAAGAACCGCATTTATCAAACACGCTTCCGCTCACGCGTTTTTACAATGCACCGCACCCGCTACCCCTGGGAAAGCCGGGAGAACTAATACGATCCGAACCGAGCAATCAATACAGTATTCCTTATGAATTGTCCGTTTTGCGAATTCTCTATCACTCTCGGACGTCGCATGGTGAAGACGTGGCGGTTTCGGGAGTGGTACTAATTCCCGACGGCAAGCCCCCTGCAGGGGGATGGCCGGTAGTTGCCTGGGCACATGAGTTCAGAGGGACGGCGCGACAATGCGCACCGACACTCATGCGGAATCTTGGAGTAGGTCCTTTGCTGGCGATGTACGCCAACCTTGGCTACGCTGTAGTTGCGACCGATTATGCCGGGCTGGGATCTGATTCGGGTAAGTCGGTGGAGGACATGGAGTCGAATGCGCGGGATGTGATTTATTCGGTTGCTGCCGCGCGCGCGGCGGCGAAGGAAATTGGGGCAAAATGGATCGCGGTGGGCGCCTTTCAGGGAGCTTTGGCCAGCGTAGCCGTAGCCGAGAGCGAAATACGAGATCCCGGTTATCGGGGCAGCATCGCCACCTCAGGGCTCGCGGATGGGCATTCGCGTTACCAGCGTTTAGGGGAGGACTCGTCTGCCCAAATGATGCTGGTTCTGGCATCGACGCTGAAGACGCTTTATCCGGAGTTCCAGCTGAGCGACATGCTGACGGATGCGACGCTTCCAGCCTACAAGCACGCTGAGGAGAGTTGCGGAGCGGAGATAGATTTGGGATTCAATAACGAAATGATAAAACCGGGGTGGGAGAAGGGTCATTTCGTAGAGGACTTTTTCCGGAGGAATAGTCCCGGCCAGAAGACGGCGAACGGTCCCCTGCTCGTAATAAGCGGCGAGCTAGACAAAGTGGTCTCCCTGGACATGACAACGAAGACAGTGGATCGCATGTGCAAGGAGGGAGACCGCGTCCTGTTTTTAAAGTATTCGAATCTTGACGCCAGCGGGGTGATGGGAGCGTCTGCAGCGGACCAGATAAGTTGGATTAAGGCGCGATTTGCGGGCGATGCCGCTCCGAGTAACTGTCACTAACCTGCCTTCGGCCAAAAATCAGATCACCATTCGCGATCGGAGTCGGGGGCATCGTCGGCTCGTCTGAACTGATTGCGTTTGTGCCGCATAATAAAGATCATGCAGACCGACATAAATGTGGGAGGCACAATAAGGATTAAGATTCCACTGCGCAAGGCCTCGATCATTCGAGCGCCGGCCGATGCCGCCTGCGTGTAGCAAAGCGCGCAGCTTTGGGAGAATGCCGGCACGGGCGCGGCAAGAGCCACTAATCCCGCGAATGCAACGCCAATCACAAGCAGTGGTCGCCGGAGTTTGAACTCGATCTTAGATATTTTCGCCATCTTTACCGTTAACTCATTCCCTAAACTGGACCGCGCCGAAATCCTTCGTCTCTCATTGTACCTTTGAAAATGGGGCGCCGACGAGCATGCGGTTGCTATCGGTCCAGCCGTACTGCATTCCGAGCAGAACGGAAATCGTAAAAACAATAACAAAAATCAGAAAGGCCCGCTTTTCTGACCAAAGATGCATGAAGAACAAGACAGCGATGCCCGCCTCTATGCACGCAACCGTCAGCATGCGTGTGAATTTTTGACCTATGTCAATGTTTTGGTAAGCAATGAGGAATTGCACGCCTGCGAGAGCGAGCAAGCAAACGTAGACGATGATGTCTTTCCCGATTTCGCTGTTCTTGTGTGTTTCAGTGGCTGCCATGTCATTCGGCTCCGTAAGTTCTTGATCTAGTGGCTAAGATTCAAAAGGTAGACTAAGGGTACGACAAACATCCAAACCAGATCGACGAAGTGCCAGTAAAGACCTAGAACCTCGATATCGTCGGCATTGTAGCGGCCTCCCTTGTAGCGCACTCCCACAGCGATTAGAGCGACAACGCCACAGGTAACGTGGGTAAGGTGCAAGCCGGTGATGCTGAAGAAAGAGGCTCCAAACAATCCCGTTCCCCAGGGATTCTTGAACATCGTCATGCCTTCATTGATAAGACCAAGCCACTCACGAATATGGAGCAGCGCGAAGACAATGCCTAGAACCGCGGTAATCATAGTCCAGCGGAAGGCTCGAGCTTTATCTCCTGCGCGAGCTGCGCGTAGTCCAACCAGCATGGTTAAACTGCTGGTGAGAAGGATCAGAGTCATGACGGCGACGTTCGTAATGCTGTGGAACGGCCTTGGCCAATCGGGAGTGCCGTTGCGCAAAAATCCATAGGCCACGAGGCACGCAGCAAAGGTCATGGTGTCCGCGATGATGAAGAGCCACATCGCAAACTTCTTAGTAGGGATGGAAAATATCGGTCCCACCATTGGGGCTGTCGAATGTCCTTCCATGGTCAAATCCGCTTGGCTCACGGCGCCTCCTAAGTCTCGAGTCGGTACGGTCGTTACAGTTCGATGATTACAGTTCAACGATTACAGCTTGATCCAAAGCAACACAATCAAATACACCCACAGCACGCCCATAAAATGCCAGTAACGTGCGGCGGCAACAAGCGTGTTGCGTCGTAGCGTCGATTTATTCAGCTTGCTAATCACGTAAATCAATCCGCCCAGGCCACCAAGAACGTGGATGGCATGTATCGCGGTCAGGAGATAGAAGAAAGAACTACTTGGGTTTGTAGCTAGGTAAAGTCCTTGCGCGCTCAATTGTTTCCAGGCGATGTACTGGCCTAGCACAAACAGCAGCCCCAGAGCCAGGGTGATATATAACCAGCGAGCCGGGCTTTCCGCGTGAATTTTCAAGCCGCTCATGAACTCGGTGACGCGGCTACGGGCAATTTCCAAGGTGACGCTACTGACCAGCAACAGAAAAGTATTGAAGTAAAGGATCGACGGCAGAGTAAAGCTTTGCCAGTCCATCGATGACCCTTTGCGAACGATGAGGGCGCTGGTAAATGCAGCAAACATCATCGTAACGGCAAAAAGAACAACCCAGATGCCGGTGGACGAGGCAGGAGGCGAGTACTCGAGTGCCACGCGCAGATCGCCACCAGCCGTGAGGAGATTCTTTCCACCGCCATTGCCACCGTGCGCGCGTTCCGGTAATCGGTCGGGGTCGATCTGCGGCGGTTCGTGTACTGTAGTTGCCATAACTGACTGCACTCCCATTTACAGACGACTTCTACTCAAACGACTTACGGTCTTACTTCTCTTCGTGCTCGGTAGCGACCTGTTCAGGAGAAGCCTGCATGACGTAGTCTCCGACCGAACTCTTAACGCCGTATTGAAAGGGATCGTGGTACACAACCGGGTGCTTTCCACCGAAATTGTCGAAGGGCGGAGGCGTAGCGGTGCTCCATTCGAGCGAAGTCGCTTCCCACGGATTATCGGAAGCCGGCGCGCCGGCGAAACGGCTGTGGATCAGGTTGTACAGAAATATTAGCTGGGCAAAACCGGTGAACAGCGCCGCGATAGTGATGAAGCGATGCACAGGAATCAGAGGCTGCAGAAAGTCATCCACGAAGGTGGAATAGCGGCGAACATTTCCTGCCATTCCAAGATAGTGGAACGGCATAAAGATGCAGTAAGCACCTACGAAGCTCATCCAGAAATGTACCTTGCCGAGTGTTTCGTTCATCATTCGTCCCGCCATCTTCGGGAACCAGAAGTATGTTCCGGCGAAGATGCCGAACATGGCTGCAACACCCATCACAAGGTGGAAGTGGCCCACCACGAAGTAAGTGGCATGGAGCATGATGTCGATGGAAGGTTGAGCCAGGAAGAATCCGCTGACGCCGCCACTGACGAACATTGAGATAAAGCCCAAAGCAAAGAGAGAGGCCGCGTTGATCCGCAGCCTGGACCCGTACAAACTGAAAGTCCATATCAGTACGACGATAGTGGACGGGATGGTTATAACCAAAGTTGGGAAAGAGAATGCCAGCGAAGAGTAAGGATTCATGCCGCTGACAAACATGTGATGCCCATAAACCATGTAACTTAGAATGGCCAGGGCTCCCATGGAATAGATAAGTACTCGCTGGCTGAGCATGGGCCGGCGCATGTTAGTGATCAGAATATGCGAAACAATGCCGATTCCAGGCACGATTGCAATGTAAACCTCAGGATGCCCGAAGAACCAGAATAAGTGCTGCCAGAGAAGAGTTGAGCCACCGGAGTGTGGCAGTAACTGGTCGTTGATGACCAAACCCGACGGTACAAAGAAGCTTGTCCCGGCGACATGGTCAAGGATTACAAGGATGCAAGCCGGCAATAACACCGCAAACGCGGTGAGTCCCATGCACGAGGTAATGAACCAAGCCCAGGCGCTCAGGGGCAGGCGCATGAGGCTCATGCCTTTTACCCGTAGATCAAGAGTAGTGGTGATGAAGTTTAATGCGCCGAGCAACTGGCCAACGCAAAAGAGCGAAATCGAAATTGCCCAAAGTACAACACCAGAGCCTTGTCCGGGGCCGCCAACCGAACCAACAGCATTGAGTGGGGCATATTGAGTCCATCCGCCCAGCGTCGGACCATCGGCCACAAAAAACGATGCCATAAGAAAGAGGAAGGCGGTGAAGGTCACCCAGAACGACATCATGTTGAAGCGCGGAAAGGGCATATCCTCCGCTCCGACCTGGATGGGCAGGAAGAAGTTGCCGAAGGCTGCGAAAGGCGCGGTGGTGAGTACAAAGAAGACCATGATGGTGCCGTGCATGGTCATCAACTGCAGGTAGTATTCCGGCGTGATCACTCCGCCAGGCGCACCAGTTGACGAAAGCAATTGCAGGCCGGGAATGGCGGCGTTAGTCCAGGCGAGGTGAATACGCATGAGCCAGGACAGGAACATACCGACAAACGCGGCAACCAGGGCCAAGACGTAATACTGCTTGCCGATTACCTTATGGTCCAGGCTAAAGACGTGCTTCCGAATAAAGCTGGTCGGAGCCTGATGTTGCACCGCGTGCGCCGATGTGTCGTGCATATATCCACCTCAGGGGAAGATGTTTCAATTCGCCGCACGTTAGCGCGGACGGAACTACTTACTGCCCTGCTTGCTGCTTGAGCCAACTATCGAAGTCCGATTGCGACATTACGTCGAGATACGCCTTCATGTTGTAATGTCCCAAGCCACAAAGCTGGGTACAGACGATTTCGTACTTGCCAACTTTTGTCGCGGTGAAGTGCAGACTTACATCCAATCCGGGAACAAAATCCTGTTGCACTCGTAGCTCACGCACATAGAAGGAATGGCCGACATCTTTCGCATGCATGAGCAGATGGACTTCCTTATTTATCGGAATAGCCATCTCGGCGGTGACGACGTCGTCTCTGGAGTCGACATCATGTTCGGGATCTAGACCAAAGATATTCTGCGTTCCCTCATTTACCATCTCTGGGTGGATGGTTCCGAACTTTTTATCGGGACCGGGGTATCGAAAATAGAAAGCAAACTGACCGGCTTGCACCTGAATAGGCATGGCATCGGCTGAGGGCGGGGTGAGATATACGTTAGCCCAGGCCTTGACGCCGAAAATGCCGAGGGCTAGTACCTCAACACCTACAACCAAAAGCGCGGCGATCACCAAACCCTTTGCGCCGCCAGGAAACGTCTTGATTTT
>Ga0070713_100002220_pt1 | contig 12586 bp, 8 predicted proteins | sample LARL82metaG_FD_65465 | JGI IMG/M metagenome (GOLD analysis project Ga0070713, IMG submission 65465) | Corn, switchgrass and miscanthus rhizosphere microbial communities from Kellogg Biological Station, Michigan, USA - LAR L8-2 metaG | ecosystem: Host-associated > Plants > Roots > Rhizosphere ... | reverse complement strand
GGGCCCGGCTGCGCGTAGGTCTCGAACTCGAACAGGGAATCCACGCGCTGTCCGTTCACGGCGGCGGGAATCCCGATGTGGCTGACGTAAAACGTATCGCGCTGCGCGTCCAGCCTGCCGAAGGCGACGACCCAGCCGCTGTCCGCATGATAGGCGACGTAACGTTGCACTTTCCACGGATCCGGATTCGTCGCCAACAGCTGCGCGCTCGCCGTCCAGGCCGCGCGCTGATATCCGGCCAGTGCCCGCCCTCGGCCCGTCACGGAATCGAGCTCCTGCTGGCTTGGCCCGCTCTGCGCTCCACTCGTACCCGCAACGACGAACATCAATCCGAGTGTTGCAAAGGTGAACGTCCCAATCCGGCGTGACGGCATGTGATGCACCAACGGTGAGGGTGAAAGGCGGGCGGCGGTTCGCGCCGTTTCTTGTCCCTGGAAGACGATCTGTTGCGCTGCGCGAAACGGATGGCTCGGGTGAAAACGCTTCGGGCCGACTCGCAGGCCCTCGGCGAAAGGCAAGTACCTGGATATTGGAAACCACAGAGGACACAAGAGACACACGAAAGCTTCCCTCTTGTGTCTCTGTGTCCTCTGTGGTCAACCCAAAGGAAGTCCTGTTGCTTTAGGACGGTTTGGCTTTACGGCAGCGTTGAATATCCAATGCCGGCGATCTCGCCTAACGCTTGACCAGCCACGCGGGTAACCTCTTCGGGATCGAGCGATACAGAGACGTTGTTGACGTACAGCGCCATCGCGTACTGCTTCCCGGTCGGTGTCGTCAGATACCCAGCCAGCCCCTTCGCTGAAATGAGCTGCTTGCGGTTGAGCGCGTCGTAACCGCCCAGAGTTCCCGTCTTCGCGAAAACATGTCCCGCCGCCGGCGACGAAGTCTGGATGTTGAACAACGTGCCGTCCTTGCCCAGTATCGGGAGTGCCTGCTGGAAAAGGCCGAAGCTTGACTGCTTGGACATGTACACCAGGTAGTGCACCATGAAGTTGGGCGAGAAGCGCGCGTCGCCGCCGGCGCCGTCGGTCTGTTGCGCACCGCCCAGGTCGAGCCCTGCACGCTGCAGGAAATCGTGCTCGAGGTCGAAACCAGTCTTGCTGCTGTCGGCGCGCGCTAGCACCGATTTCACGATGAAGGGCGTCGTGCTCGCGTGGAGATTCTGGCTGACTTTGAGCGTCACTTTCACTTCTTCGCTGAGCGGCGGCGAGACGTGTTCCGCGACCACGTTTTCTGCCGTATAGGCGGCTGGTGTTCCGCGGTACTCCTTCTGCGCGGCGGCGGTCGCGAGGTTCACCGCCACGCCCTGCGCACGCAATGCGTCTGCGAGTACCACTTCGGCGAAGCGACTCGGCTCCGGTACAGCGTAGCTGAACAGGATCGGTTGCTTGTCGGCCGGGAAGGTGCCGGAAATGGTGACGGTGTGTGCGCCGTCTGGGTCGGTGACATCCGACGACCAATTGATTGTTGGCCGCGAACCGGCCGGCCCAGTCGTCGACTTGTTGACGAACTTGACGTATGGCGACGAGGGCGAGATCTGCACGGTCGTCGTCGCGCCGGCCTGAGGTCCGGCTCCAATCGTTAGGTCGACAAGATTGTCGTTGACGATGATCGGCGAGATGACGACGCCCGTTCCCAACTCCCGATCACCTTCCTTGAATAAGGAGGCGTCGACGAGCACACGTCCGGTGACGCGCTTGATGCCCTTCGCCGCGACTTGCGAGGCAAGTTCGCGAATGACCGCCAGGGGATCGCCGGGTACCGCGCGCGTATCGGGACTTCCGTCGTACGCATGGTCTTCGTTCTCGAACGCCAACTTGTCGCCAGGCTGAATTCGTCCCGAGAGATTCGGATCACCGACGCCGACCAGGATCAGATCGCCCTCGATGGTGCCACCGTTGAGACGGCCTGCGCGATAGACCCGAGTGTGGAAGCGATAATCGGCTCCCAGCAACTGGAGCGCCGTTCCCTCTGTGAGAAGCTTCGTCGTCGACGCCGACACGAACAGCTTGTCGGCGTTGTGCGACCAGACCATACGATTGTCGCTCAGCGAGTAGAAAGCGATGCCGAAGACAGCGTGCTTGAACTCCGGCCGATCCATGACTTGCTGCACTCTCGTCGCGAGCACATTCGTCGGATCATTGCTCTGCTGGGCGCTGCCGCCCTGCTGGGCGACGGCCGTGCTCGAAATCCCAGCTACCAACAGGGCACTCACCAGTTGTCTTCGCATCTATGTCCTCGTTTCCAATGCCATTCCAAGGGTTGTCGAGCTCTCTTCTTCAGACTCGACTTCAAGGGACAAGAACAACCTTGCCCGTCGTCTTTCTGCCGGCCAACGCCCGGTGTGCGTCCGCCGCGCGCACGAGCGGGAACTCCGCGCCGATCCTCACCTTCAATTTCCCTTCTGCAATCCACGAGAAGAGCTCGTTGGAACGCTGCACGAGCTCCTCGCGCGTCGCGACGTAATCGTTGAGTGTTGGCCGTGTGAGGAACAGGGATCCCTTGCGATTGAGGATCTGTGGATCGAACGCCGGTACCGGCCCGCTGGACTGACCGAAAAGCGCCAGCATGCCGCGTCGGCGCAGCGCGTTCAGCGACCCTTCGAAGGTCGTGCGCCCCACCGAATCGTACACTACCGAAACCCCCACGTCGTTGGTGATGCGCTTGACGTCAGCCACGAAATCGCGCGTCGTGTAGTTGATCGTCTCGTCGGCGCCTGCCCCACGAGCCAACTCCAGTTTTTCCGCTGTCGATGCCGTGCCGATCACGAGCGCGCCGCGCATCTTCGCCATCTGACAGAGCAGCAGTCCGACACCGCCCGCTGCCGCGTGAATGAGACAGCTGTCTCCGGGCTCGAGTGGGTACGTCGTTGTCGCCAGGTAGTGCGCGGTGAGGCCCTGAAGGAAGCATGCGGCCGCGACCTTTGGCGTCACACTCGCGGGAAACTTCACCGCTCGTTCGGCCGCGACCACCGCGCGCGATGCATAGGCACCGCGCATGGTCTGTGAGACCACACGATCGCCGACGCGAAACTCCGTGACACCGCTGCCTAACGCGCGCACCGTTCCTGCCGCTTCGCTGCCGGGCGTGAATGGCCGCGGCAGCGGATACACCCCTTCACGCTGATAGATCTCGATGAAGTTGACGCCGATGGCTTCGATGTCGACGACGAGCTCACCGGGACCAGGCGCAGGATCCGGGAGCTCCTCGATCCGAAGTACCTCGGGCCCGCCGGTCTTGTGAACGCGAATGGAATTCATCTCGGTGGTCGGTGATCGGTGGTCGGTGGTCGGTTATGAGTGGACGGTGCGCGGTGAACACCGATCACCGTTCACCGACCACCGACCACCTAACGCAGCATTCCCTTGGCGATCGTCTGAAGCTGCATGTTCGACGTTCCCTCGTAGATCGCGCCGATCTTGGCGTCTCGATAGAACTTTTCGGCGGGATAGTCCTTTGTGTAGCCGTAGCCGCCGTGCAGCTCGAGTGCAAGTGAAGTCACTCGCTCGGCGACCTGCGAGGAGATCAACTTGGCCATTGCCCCCTCATTCGCGATGTCCTGACCCGCATCCTTGAGACGCGCCGCGTTGTAAACGAGGAGACGCGCCCCTTCCAGCTCGGCGCGCGCCTGCGCTAGCTGGAACTGGACGCCCTGGAACTCCGCGATCGGCTTTCCGAACTGGCGGCGATCTTTCACATATTCCACAGCGGCGTGCAAGGCACCCTGAGAGACACCGATCATCTGTGCGCCAATGCCAACGCGGCCCCCATTCAGAGTATCGATGGCGATCTTGTAACCCTGACCCACCGGCCCGAGGACGTTCTCCTTCGGCACTTCGACGCCGTCGAGAATGAGCTCTGTCGTACTCGAGGCGCGAATGCCGAGCTTGTCCTCCTTCTTGCCAACGGCAAAACCCGGAAAGCCCCGCTCGACGACGAACGCCGTGATTCCCTTATAGCCGGCCGAAGGATTAGCGTTTGCGAATACCACGTAGACTTCGGCTTCGGCGCCGTTCGTGATCCAGAGCTTCCGCCCCGTGAGAATCCAGCGATCGCCTCGTTGCTCGGCACGCGACTGCATCCCGAATGCATCCGATCCCGACACCGGTTCGGAGAGCGCGTACGCTCCGACCTTCTCACGCGCGAGCTGAGGCAGATAGGTCGATTTGATGTAGTCGCTGCCGTAGGTTCGGATGGGATAGTTCACGAGTGTGTTCTGCACGTCCATCAGAATGGCCGCGGCGGGATCGACCTTGCTGATCTCCTCCACGGCGAGCGCGACCATCATCAGCGAGCCGTCGGAGCCGCCTAACGATTCCGGCACCTCGACCGCCATCAGTCCCATCTCGAAAAATTTGGCGATCAGAGCCGAATCGATCTTTCCGTCGCGCTCCATCTGCCGCACGCGCGGCCGGACTTCCTCTTCGGCGAAGCCAGCGATCGCATCGCGGAACATCGCCTCTTCGTCGGAGAGCATCGTCAGTGGCGGCCGTGCCGCCGTTGTCTCGGTCGTCATAGCAATCGTCAGCGTTGAACGCGGTATACCAGTTCCGCGACTGCTGTACTCTACCCAGTGGCCAAACGAGCGGCGAGGGGCTGGGCGATCCCGGTAGGACACTCGGCCCTACACGGCAAACGCCATCGCAACGTGCGTCAGTTGGTGGCAAAACACCGGACCGCTCGTTAGCCAGTGGCGGACACTAGCTCCGGGCTAACCTGCTGACCGTCAAGTCGTTAGGCAATCAGCGTTGCCTGCCGAGCGGATCGTATGCCCGCGGTCCCGATGTTGCCACCATAAACGCCTGCGGCGCTCCCCGCCGCGAAGTCCCATCGCGCCGTGACCCATCGCGTCGTCCCGTCCCCCCTCCCGACGGGCTCGAAGATGGGAGCAATCCGGCGCCGATCGCGGTACCGACATGAAACCCCTCGCATCCGGGGCGCTCGTGCTGCTGTTTGCGGCGAAGAGCGCCGCCGCACAAACGTCGCATCTCCTGCCCGTGCGGCCCGTACCCGCACCGCCGCACGTCGATGCGGTGACGGGAGACATCTGGCTCTGTCAGCAGGTTGCCACCGATCTGGACGAAAGCACACTGCTCGGCAGCGCGCTCCTTGGCCGCGTGAATGGCAGCTTCGATGAGTCGACAAGCCGTATTCAATTCCGGCGCGGCGGCGCCCGACTCGGCGAGGCGATCGCGGCCTTCGCGATCGAAGGTGATCAGGGAGTGATCTACGTCAGTGATTCGACTGATGGGTACACTCTCCTTCACGAGAGCGTCCACGCGGTGATGTCCCGCCTAACACCAGAAGAGGCTCGCCGAGAGATGGCCCGCGTTCTCGCCGCCGACAGCGCTGGCCGCATCGACTCCGACATCCTCGACCTGGCTCGCCGCTCGTTCACCCTCAGCTTCACCGCGAGCGCCAACCCTGAGCTTTGGGGACTCGTGCCGATGGTGTTGACGTCTGCCGCGCTGAGCGACAGCTCGACCGCTGGTACGCTTGCGCGACTCGTCCGCGCGACGGATACCGCGGCCGTGCACCTCGAGGGCAATCTCTCCAAGGGTTGGGGGCGGTCCACCATCGCTGACGCGTACGACGAAGCCGCCATGCTGCACTGGCGCTTCGCCGGCATCGATCGACCAACATGGTGGAGCTGGCGGGAGGAGCGCACCTTCCGCCTCATCGGGGAAGTCGTGGCGTACGACCGTGCGCGGCGCTGCGCCGCCCGAACGAACTAAGCTCGGGACGTAGCCCCTTCCACTCCGATGCTCTCGCGCGCGGCCGCGCGCGCACAGCAGGCATCGCCACACGTCCCGACAACACCGTCCGGACTCCAGCAGCGCGTACAGTCGACGCCCGCGCTCGGGATCTCCACACCGGCCCGCTCCGCCACGACCTCAGCGAGCTTGGCGTGGACGCCGAACGCCGGCGTCACACGGACCTTCAGCTCCGGATACTTCCTCGTGGCCTCACCGACTATTCGCGGAATGTCACGCGTCGAGTGCTTGCCCGGCGAGAGCATATAGGGGAAGACGACGAGCTCCGTCGCACCCGCTTCGACACACGCTTCGACTCCGTCAGGAATGAGCGGCTCCGCCAATTCCATGTGTGCCGCGCGGACAAGCACCGTGTCTCCAACCATCGTCTGCAGCAGATTGGCGACGCAGTCCAGCATGTGGTTCGCCTCTTGGCGAACGGACCCGTGGTCGACGAGAAGAATTGCCTTCATGTCATCGAATATCGCGCGCGGAACGGACGCTGAAAAGCCGGCAAGCAGGCCTAGGCCGTAACCTGCAGCGCCAACTCCACCTTTCCGAAGGGCGCGGACACCTGCACCCCCTGCACCAATCCTCGTACGCGGGCCAGCATTTCCCGCGCGATCGCGATCCCTTCGGCGGTCGCATGCTCCTTCGATTGCTCGCCCGCGCGTCGCATCCGCGCGATGACGTCGTTAGGCACCGACACGCCGGGCACCTCGTTCGCCAGGAACTCGGCATTCCGCAGCGAGACCAGCGGCCAGATGCCCGCAATGACGGGTATCCGGACGTGCTCGATCGCGGCGAGGAACTTTTCGAGCTGCGCCGCGTCGAACACCGGCTGGGTGATCGCGAACTCGGCCCCGGCCTCGACCTTCCACTCGAATCGCCGGATCTCGTGCGCCATGTCGATCGCTGCCGGATTGACACCGACGCCGATCGCGAACTTCGTTGGCTCGCCGATCGCATTGGCGCCCGGATCGAGGCCGCAATTCAAATTGCGAACCAGGTTCGTCAAACCGATCGAGTCGATGTCGAAGACGGCCGTCGCATCGGGGTAGGGGCCCATCTTCGGCGGATCGCCGGTAATGATCAGCAGGTTGCGCAGGCCGATCGCCGACGCGCCTAACAAGTCGCTGAGCATACCGAGCAGATTGCGGTCGCGACAGGCGTAGTGCGTAACGGTCTCGATGCCGACCTGTTGCTCGATGAGGACGCTCGTCAACAGCGCGCCCATTCGACTCTGCGCGCGCGGACCATCGGGAACGTTTACGGCATCGACGCCAGCGTCTTTCAACTTGCGCACATCCGCGATCATCCGCGTCGCATCCACGCCGCGCGGTGGTACGATCTCCACCGAGCTGACGAATTCACCAGCGGCAATTCGTGCGGCGAAACGGGATCGCTCCGCAAACGGCGTGGCGTGTGGCGCGGGGCGCGTGGCGCGTGCCTCGGCGGATTCTACACTCGCCACGCGTCCCTCGTCACGCGTCACCGCCAATCGCGGATTCAGCGGCCGAATGCCTTCACAGATCGCCTTGATATGTTCCGGAGTCGTTCCACAACAGCCACCGAGCGCCTTGGCGCCGGCGTGAATGAGATGGCGGGCGTAGGTCGCCATGTATTCCGGACTTGCCATGTACATGCTTCGCCCGCCGACGTCGCGCGGCATGCCAGCGTTCGGCTGTGCGCTCAATTTTCGCCGGGTCACAGTCGCCATGCGCTCGATGCATTCGAGAATGATCTGAGGACCCACCGAGCAGTTGAGACCGATCACGTCGGCGCCCCACGCGTCGAGCGCTCGCGCGACATCCTCGGCAGTCGCGCCGTATGAGGTCCGATGATCGGCACCGATCGTCATCTGAGCGACGATCGGCATCGTCGGATCGACTTCGCGAGCGGCACGAATGGCTTCCTTGATCTCGTGCAGGTCGCCGAACGTCTCGAGGATGAACAGATCGGCACCGCCCTCCTTCAACGCGGCCATCTGCTCGCGAAAGACCGCACGCGCCTCCGCCTCACTCGTCGGCCCATACGGCTCGAGGCGAACGCCCAACGGCCCGACTGCTCCCGCGACGAGCACGGGATGACTGGCGGCATCGGCTGCCTCCCGCGCGATGCTCGCGGCGGCCCGATTGATCGCCGTCACCTGACCCTCGAGGCCGTATTGCGTGAGCTTCAGCCGATTGGCACCGAAGCTGTTCGTCTCCAGGATCTCGGCGCCGGCCTTCACGTAGGCCCGATGGATGTCCCGAACCAGATCCGGTGAGCGTATGTTCAACTCATCGTAGCACTGATTAATGAACACGCCACGCTGATAGAGCATCGTTCCCATCGCACCGTCGAAAAGGACGATGCGCTCGGGATCGACGAGACGTTCGAGTGGAGTCGCCGCGCTCATTGACTCGATGCCGTCGACAGCTCGCGCCGATCACCCGAGCCGTCGCCGCCCTGGCCGCGGACCGCGTAGTACTTCGCCTCGGGGTGATGCACGATGATTGCCGCCGTGCTTTGCTCGGGTATGAGCTGATGGGCGGTCGTCAATTCCATGCCGAGCTCGCGCTCCACCGGCAGCAGCTTGAACACCGTCGCGTGGTCGTCGAGGTCAGGACACGCACCGTAGCCCCACGAGTAGCGCTTGCCACGAGCACCCGGAATACCGAGCTCGCGCCGGAGACGCCGATGCAGCCATTCGGCGAGCGCCTCCGCCGTCTCCACCGCAAGACCGTGGACGTAAAACGCCTCTGTGTACTCGCCGGCTGCCTGCAGCTCCTGGAATTTCTGGCTCGCGGCATCGCCCACCGTCACGACCTGAAGACCGACGACGTCTACGTCCGAGGATTCCGTCGACCGGAAGTAGTCGGCGATGCACAAACGCTCACGGCCTTCCTGTCGCGGAAAGTGAAAGCGCGCGATCTCCCGCGTCGTGCCGTCACGGTTGTATGCGGCCGGATCGTAGATGATCAGGTCGTTCCCCTTCGATTGTGCGGGGAAGAATCCGTAGACGGCTTGCGGCTTCAGCCAAGCGGCGCGCTTAGCGTCCGCCGTCAGACGCGCCAGGACCGGCTCGAACTCGGTCTTCACTGTCGATTCGTACTTCGGACCCGAGCCGCGGGCGCCCCACTGAAGCCGGTACAGCTCATCGAGATCGAGCAGGGCGAATACCTCGTCGAGGGGAATGTCGCTTTCCCTGAGCGTACGCACACCGAAAAACGGGGCCGCGGGAACCGGATGATCCTGACTCACGTTGCTCTTCGCGCCGCCCTGATCGCCAACAGCCACGTCCTTTCCGACCGCCGTGCGGAGGAACACGTCGTTTCGAGCGTCGTCGAGCAGCTTTGACACGAACGCCGCTCGGCGCGACTCGTCGTCGTTTTGAAGCAGGTCCATCGTCTCGAGACCCTCGAAGGCATCCTTGCAGTAAAAGACGCCGGCTTCGTACGGCCGCTCGCCCTCGACGAACAGCGCTCGACGGCCGAAGCGTCGATTGATTGCCGCGCCTCCGATGAGCACTGGAATCTCGAGTCCGCGCTTGTCCAACTCCTGTACGCAGAGCGGCATTTGCTTCGACGTCGACACGAGTAGTGCCGACAACCCAATGGCATCGGCGTCCACTTCGAGAGCTTTCTCGATGATTGTGTTCACGGGCACCTGCTTGCCCAGATCGTATACCGTATATCCGTTGTTCGAGAGAATGGTATTGACGAGGGATTTTCCGATGTCGTGTACGTCCCCGTACACAGTGGCCAGCACCACCTTGCCCTTCGTGTAGCCCTCGGCCTTCTCCAGAAACTGCTCCAGGTGCTTGACGGCTCGCTTCATCACTTCCGCCGACTGCAGCACGAAGGGCAGGATCAACTCGCCCGCTCCGAATTTGTCGCCGACCTCCTTCATCGCCGGCAGCAGCACTTCGTTGAGCACGCGAACAGGGTTCGCGCGCACGCCGGCGGCGTCGAGCGCATCCTCGATGCCGTCCTTCTTGCGGTGCACGACCATGTAGTGCACTCGCTCCTCAACCGAGAGGTTGGCGGTTGGATCTTCGGCGTTCGAGGCTTCTCTTCCTCCTGCCTTATCGCCAGCGGCGAGTCCCTCGATCACGCGCTGGAGCGCGTCTGGTCGCCTGTTGAAGATGAGGTCATCGGCCAACGCACGAGACTCCGCGTCAATCTCCGCATAGGGTTTCACGTGCGCGGGATTGACGATCGCCATGTCCAGTCCCGCCTCGACACAGTGATGCAGGAACACGGAATTCACGACGGCGCGCGCCTCGGGGGAGAGCCCGAAACTCACGTTCGATACGCCTAACGACGTAAAGACGCCAGGCAGCTCGCGTTTGATCAGGCGAATGCCCTCGATCGTCTCGATCGCGGAATCCGCCATCTCCGGATCGCCCGTCGCGAGCGTGAAGGTGAGATCGTCGTAGATGAGATCCTCGGCCTGCATCCCATACTCGTCGACGACGATGTCGTAGATCTTTCGCGCTACCTCGAGCTTCCGCTCGCGCGTCTTTGCCATGCCAATTTCGTCGATCGTGAGGGCTACGAGCGCCGCGCCATGCTTCTTGGCGAGCGGCACGACCGTATCGATTCGCTTGCGGCCATTTTCCATGTTGATGGAGTTGATGATCGCACGCCCCGGGATGTGCTCCAGCGCCGCCTCGATGACATTCGCCTCCGTCGAGTCGACCATGATCGGCGTTTCGACGCTCATCGACAGCAACTTCACGACCTTCGACATCTGCTCGGCTTCGTCAGCGCGTTCGGTGAGCGCGACGCAGACATCGAGGACGTGCGCGCCCGAGTCGACTTGCTCGCGGGCAACGTCGACGATGCCCTCATAGTCGTCGGCAAGGAGCAAACGCTTAACCTTGCGCGACCCCTGCGAGTTCACGCGTTCACCGATGAGCAGCGGCGGTGGATCCTGATGGAGATCCGTGGCGCGCATGGCGCTCGAGACGCGGGACGCGTGATGCGTGGCGCGTTGGGTGTTCGGCGTTGGGCGTTGGGCGTGTAGCGCACCAGCCGCCACTCGATCCACGATCGCCTCGAGATGCTCCGGGCGAGTGCCGCAACAACCGCCAACGATCCTGACGCCGTACTCGGATACGAACTCTCCCAGCATCACCGCCATCGGCCCCGGCTCGAGAGGATAGACCGCGTCACCCGTGCCGGTGTTGAGCGGCAGCCCCGCGTTCGGAATACAGGAGATCGGGCGCGAGGCGTTGCTCGTCAGGTAGCGTATCGGCTCGCGCATGTGCTCCGGGCCCGTCGAGCAATTGAGTCCGATGACGTCGATGGGGAGTGCCTCGAGCGTCGTCAGCGCACTCGCGATATCGGTCCCGAGTAACATCCGGCCGCTCGTGTCCAGCGTCACTTGCGCCTGCACTGGAACCCGATGTCCGAGCTCCGCAAACAAACGCTCGAAGCCGGCAATGGCCGCTTTCACCTCGAGGATGTCCTGAGCTGTTTCGACGAGCAGAACGTCCACGCCACCTTCGACGAGATATTTCGCCTGCGCGTAGTAGTTCTCGGCCAACTGAGCGAACGTGACATTCGACAGCACGGGATCGCTGCTCGATGGCAACATTCCCGTCGGCCCGATGGATCCGGCGACAAAGCGCGGCCGCTCGGGCGTCGCGAACTTGTCGCAAGCCGCTCGCGCGAGGCGCGCCGCCGCGACGTTGAGCTCGCGTGTCTTTTCCTCGATGCCCCACTCGCGGAGACGATGCGGCGTCGACTGGAAGGTGCACGTCTCTACGACATCGCACCCAACTGCGAGGAACGATTCGTGGATGCTCTGAATGATCTCGGGGCGCGTGAGGACCAGGTGGTCATTGCACCCCTCTAATGACTTCCCACCGAAGTCTCCGGGAGTGGGATGATGCAGCTGAATGTTCGTTCCCATCGCGCCGTCGAACACGAGCACACGCTCGCCAAGGGCGCTGAGATAGGACTGACGCTCGGATTTCGCGTTCTTGTGCATGGTGCGACAAAAAGAAAAGGCCCAAACGCTGTGCGCCGGGCAGGCGCTTTAGCGGTTGTTTAACGTGGCCGCAAGTTGCCGTTAAATCGCCACGTAATCGATTGTCCTGCTTTCGTATGGTAGCACCACCGCGCAAGAGAGGCAACGCGTGGCCCTACCTCGGCAGACGACTATGGCGAGAAATGTTCACTTGGGGTGGACGCGTCAGGAGTGCGCCGCCCCGTGGCTCGCGCTCGCTCCTCGACATGCTGTAGGAGTGCGAGCAGGCGATTCCGCTCCAGCGGAAGTGCGAGGTCGGCGAGCAACGCGCGCTGTACGGGCGGCGGCAGCACCGCGACCTGCTCGACCCGTTGATGAAAGGCGACCAGCGCTCCGCCGCGAACGAGTGGGATGCCGAGTAGCAACCCAGGCGCTGCCGCCGCGAGCTCACGTTCGACCACCGCAACCAGGGGCGTCGTCGCCGCGGCGCATTCCTGCGCTTCCTGCAGCCCCGCGGCCGCAGCGGTCATGTATCCCCGCGCGGCAAGCGTCTGCGCCAGACCTTCCAGCAAAGCGGCGTCGCTTCCGACGAGGAGAATCATCGTCGCGGAATTGTCCGTCATGGGGCGATCAGTCTATCGCGCCGAGGCGCTCGTCGCTAGTTGCTCGATTTGTTGCACTGTCGCGCCAACGACCTCGACAACCTTGGATCGGCCACGAAACCCGGCGATGATCCGCACGGCGCCGCGCTGCAGGCCCAACGCTCGTGCGAGCAGAATAACGAGCTCCTCATTCGCCGCGTCGTCGACTGGCGGTGCCGTGAGCCGCACCTTGATGGCGTCACCGTGCATCCCCGCGATCTCGCTGCG
>Ga0070713_100002216_pt1 | contig 12596 bp, 24 predicted proteins | sample LARL82metaG_FD_65465 | JGI IMG/M metagenome (GOLD analysis project Ga0070713, IMG submission 65465) | Corn, switchgrass and miscanthus rhizosphere microbial communities from Kellogg Biological Station, Michigan, USA - LAR L8-2 metaG | ecosystem: Host-associated > Plants > Roots > Rhizosphere ... | reverse complement strand
GCAGCGCCTTGAAGTAGGCGCCCATCTGCGCCGCGTCGGGGTCCTTCTCACGCAAGGCGAGACACAGCCGCGCCATCGCGTTGGCAAAAGCCGGTTTATCGGCGTCGGTCATTTCAGGAACTCCTCAACGGCGCGCGCGGTTTTGAGCGTGCTATTCGCGACCTGCGGCGTGTCGCTCGGTTCGTCCTCGAAGCGCCCCTGGTTGAGCCACGTGGCCGGGTGCGGGATGAATTGGCCTCGGTCCTTCAGCCACGCGTCTTGGCGTTTCTGCCACGCGAGCGCGGCCAGCATTTGCGCGAGTTGTTCGGCGTCAGGATGGCGGCGCTCGAAGGCTTTCCACGCCGCGTCTTTGCCGACCTTTCGCGGATAGTGCTTCCAAAATTCCGCGAAGCGTTCGCGTAAGCCGTTAGCCTTAGCCGTTGCCGTTAGCGTTAGCCGTTCGTGCCCGCCCGCGCCCGCGAGGTGTGGCAACGTTTCTGAATCATTTCCGCAACGCTCCTGCATTGCTGCCGAACGCTTGTCGCTACGTTCCTGAATCAGCTTCGCTCTCAGCTCAAAGAGTTTCTGTGTCTGTTCGGTGCAACGGGCTAAGGCCTCTGGCGGCGGCGTGGGCTCGACAGATTCCCTGGGGTATCTGACCTGCTGCCAGTCCTGCCAATCGTGCTGGTAGACGTATTGCCGCCCCTGGTGGTGGAAATCGAAGAGCAACCCGACATCGAGGATCGTTTGTAAGCAGCGCGCGATGACCTTTTGTGGGCGCTTCGCGAGGGCCTCATTGACGCTCTGTACGGTGATCGGGGAGCACCGCATGACGCCGCAATCGTCGGCGGCGAGCAGGTATCCCATCGCCCAGACGCGGGCTTCGAGGTCGGTCAACTGGCACACCTTGTCGGAGTGGCCAAGAGCCGGGTGAATTAAGCGGTCGTCAGGCATCTCGCGTTCTCGCCCTTATTTTTCTCGCCAGTTGCGCACGATGGCGCCGACGTATCGCCAGTCCTTCCACATGCCCCGGCTCATCGCGATCAGCATCGCTTCCCTGATTCTCTCGGCTGGCGTCCGCTCGAGTTCGCCGAGCAGCCATCGCCAGTCGGTTTTCGAAACATCTGCGAGTCCGAGTTCCTCGCACCAGTAATTCAGCAGTTGCTCAGCCTCTTGCTCTTTCCGCAACCGTATCTCGCGGAGAATCTCGTTGTATTCACGAAGCTGCCGCTCGCGCTCAAGCAGCATGACGGCACGGTCGTGTGGGTCTTCGCCGACGATGACCTGTTGAAGTGGAACGCCGGCCTTGCCGCGGTTACATTCCCAGCACGAAGTGACCAAATTGATCGGATCGTCCGAACCGCCCTCGCAGATCGGAACGACGTGATCCGCTTCGAGCACGACTTCAGGAGTCGTCCGACCGCAGTATCGACACGTAAACTCGTCACGCTTGAAGACCTCGAATCGGGTCCGAACGCTGAGCGCCATCGCTGTCTCCTGTTACAGCCCTGGCGAAAATCTCGGCGGTCAGGATGGGCCAGGAAGACCATCCGTTCGGGTTGCACTCCCTAGACCGCCGATTGCGAAACTCGCTGCCTGCCTCGTCCGTATTCCATCTACACGTCGCCTGTGAGCGTGCTGCGCGAGCGTTGTGTTTTCAGTCAGTCTGATGAGCCGTTTACAGTTGCCGGTCTCTGCCGGCTGTCACGCCTTGTTACTTTGGTCGGCGTTCACCATTCGTGTTGGGGACCGAGCACCATTGCCACGAACTCAGTTACGGATAGCTCTCGGGTTTTCTTGCTGCGTTGCCTCACTTCGCCTTCAGGGCTTACCGTCCAGCAACAGCTGGCAAACGGCCTAATGCTCGCCCCTACCGAGGTCGCACGGTCGGATCAGGCCCGGCCGTCCCCTGTTGTGGCATCTCTACATGCTTGGCGCCGGCGCAGCCGGTGTGTTCGCCGCGATCGCCGCGCTCAGATCGTTCGCGCTCGTCGTCAGCGAGGCACTCAACGCCGCCAGCTTCGCCGGATCGGTTCCGGCCTCCGTGATCTTCGCCGCCAAGCCGTTGATCAACGTCACGGCCGATTCTTCAATCGTGGTGTTTTGGGCGACTTGCGCGGTCAGATCGTCGAGTTCTTTGCTCATGTGCGTCTCCAAAAAGGTCAAACCATTCAGTCGCGTGAGAATGTGGGCGAGCGCGTCAGTCACGCGGCTGTCGGGCTCGGTGTGGAAGTACACGTGGATCTCCATCGGTCATCCGCCTCTCGTACTCTTCTTGCACCTCCAACGCGTGATCGAGAATCGCGGTTTCGGTGAATGTGGTGGTGGCGTGCTGCGCGGCGGCGAAGAAACAATCGATCGCCGCGTGCATCCACCGGAGGTCCTGCGTGAACTCCGCGAGTTCTACGGCCGCCTGGCCGGCCTGGAAACAGCAGAGGGCGCGGACAGGGTCGCGGGTCATCGGTGCACCAGTCGAATGCGCGGCGCCGTCTCCGCGAGCTGGCGCTTCACCTCGGCGATCGCCTGCGCTTCCGCCTCGCGACGGGCGCGGCTGCGCTGCTCGAGCGCTTCGTTGTGGACGGCGTACTTGACGACCGGCGGCACGATCAGCCGTTCAATTAGCGGGTCGGCTGTCCGGCGAGACCAAGGCCACCGCATTACGAGCCCACCCTGGCGCCGTCAGCGCTCCATACGAATTCCGCGACGGGAAGATGACGATTGCAGCCGCAGCAGAACGTCGCTCCGTAGAATTTCGGATCGCGCGCGTACGTCTCGCTGAGCGCGCGGCCCATCGTCGTCACGGTCCCGCAGCCGCTACTTAGCTGCGCGGCCGTCCAATAGCGGCCGATCGACGAGCCGCCGTTACTTTCTGGCGACCCTTCTGGATAGGCTTCGAACTTCACGTATCGTCCGAATTGGTCGTACCGTTCGTGCTGCTCAGGCGTCAGATCGAGCAGCGGGTACTTCGGCCGCTCGCCGACGTGCCGATATCGATCGCGGTACGGCCGAACGAAACCCTTCGCGCGTTCCTCTTCACAGAGCACGATGTAGCTCGGATGCTGGCCGGTCTCGTTCGTTTGGCTCGCTCGCGCTTCGGCGACTGTCCGTCCGTCCGTCGTACAGAGCGCATTCCGATCGACCGGCGGCGGTTCGACCTTAGCGGCCTTGACGGCCTCGGTGAGCTTGTCCGCGAGCGCCAACGCTTTGGCCTTCTCTTCTTCTGGTGTTTCACGGCGCGGGCCGAGCCGCGGGCCACCGGCCTGGATCAACTCGCGCAGCTCGGCAACTTCCGCCCGGAGCGCGGCGACCTGTGCCTCGATGTCGCTCATACCGGCAGCCCTCCTGCCTTCCGGGCGAGTTCCGCAGCGTCGTCTCCGTTCACGAGCTCCAGCGTGAGCAGATCGCCTTTCGGTTGCACCGTGATCGCGCCGTCTTGGCCGTTGCGACCAGCCCACTTCCGCGAGAAGGCCTCGATATCAGCCGAGCTGATCGTGACCTTCGATACGCCGAGTTTGTGCAAGGCCAGCGCGCAGAGCTTGTGCCAGTGGTCGTGAACCTCTCGCGTGACGGGATGGTTCGGATTCAGCTCCTTCACTTCGCCTCCTGAAACTTCAGCTTCTTGTCGGCGTTGATGTAGGACTTCCGGTTCTCCTCGCAGACGAACATCTGCTTCGCGGTCGCGAGGATGAACAGCTTGTTCAACTCCAGCCGCTCGTGATCGAGCGCACAGACCAGCAGCCGATTGCGCGGATCGAAGCGGACCGCCCGATCGGCACGGCCGGCGATGTGATGGCCTTCCCCGCGCTTCGGCGTGCGCTGCAGCGACTTCTCGACCTTGCAGCCGCACACCCGGCAGCGATGCTTGTCGCGATGCCAGATGGTCTTCAGACAGGCCTTCTCCAGCTTCTTCTCGTCGACGTCCGTCGCGGCCTTCGTCTCGACGGCGCCTTTCATCGCGTGTTTCGGGATGGCGCGGCGCTGCGCCTGGACCTCCGCGAGCGTGGGTAGGTTCGAAAGGCCGCTCACTTGCGGAACCATGATTCGAGATGCTTCGTGACGATCGCGTCGTTTAGCTCACGCCGACGGCGTTCCTCGTCGGTCGCTGGAGGTGGTAACGACGGCCCCTTAACGGAGAGCAATTCATCACGCTGCGCTTTCACGAGCGAGAGGGCGAGTTCGAAGTAGTCGATCATGCGGCCTCGCGATTCGACCCGACGATGAGATTGCCGTGGAACTCCTCGACGACCCATTCCTCGATCTCGCGCAGGTAGTCGCCGAATTCGATCTTGTTCAGGAGGGTCGTTGTCAGCTGCGCCAGGTCCTGCTCGTCGATGACAACGCCAGTCTTCTTGTCAACGATCTCGATCCGCTGCTTCGGCAGGAATTTCTGCTTCAGGTAGGCGTGCACCCACTTGGGGGAATTGCCGGTGTATTCGGCAATCGGGTTCACGTAGCCGGCCCAGTACAGCGCGTTCTGATCGAGGGAGCGTGTCGCATGCGCGCGCTCAAAGGTGACGATCAGTTCCTGCCCTTCGCGGAGGATTGCCGTGAACTCTTCGAAGCTCCGGTTGTTGCGGAGCCTGATCCGGCCGTCCTTCTTGATGGCCGTCGTTTCAAACGGCTTAGAGAACGCGCTCGTCACGCGACCGCCACCATCGCCATCCGGCTCACCTCGGCGAACTCCGCATCGACTTCGCGCAGAAATTGCCGCAGGAGCATCTCGTAGGAATCGATCTCGCTCTGCACGCGCTCGTACCGATGGATGAACAATCGGAGCGGCTCTGGAAACTTCGGATCGTACGAAACGAACTCGGCCCACTGCGCCCCGGTGACGAAGAGGTTGTGGATGACTTGCCAGCGGTGTTCCGCCGGCAGGCCTCGCGTGCGCAGGTACCGGAGATGGTTCGCCGAGCGCGGACACTTCAATTCGAGCAGGCCCTCGAACTCGCCGAAATGCCCGTCGAGCGAGCACCCGATTGGCAGTTCCTCGTGCGCCAGGAACCCGGTGCGCCAGACGATCCGTCCCGTCAGCGCCTCGTAGGCGCCGATGGCTTCCGGCTCCAATTCGATACCGCGGCGCATGTCGAAGTTCTGGTAGTCGTCTTCGAGTGGCTCGCCGACGATCCGTTCCAGCACCAGTCGCGTCCGCAAGTCACGGCGCGCGGCGGCCTCTGTGCTGTCCTTCCGCGTCGCCATCATCTCGGCCGCGACGGAACCCGTGAGACGGCCCGCTCGCGCCTTGAACCACTCAGGCGAGCGCTGATCGGCTTCGAGAACGGTGAAGCTCACAGCGTCGCCGCCTTACCCGTCCGCGCGCGCGTGCGCATCTTCGCCAGCGTCAGCGCATCGCTCTGCGTCAGGAAGGCGCGCAGTTTTTGGTCGGCGGCGCTGAAGGCTTTCTCGAATGGCTGGATACCCTGATTTGCGGCCTCGCTCAGCTTGACAAGCCAGTCCTCATAGCCCTCCGGAGGCGTCGGGCGACCAGCCTTAGCGCCGTCGTCGTCGACGCCGCGTGTCGCGATGTTCAAGAGGTCGAGCGTCGTGTAACGGCGACCGTAGCTGACGGTCGAGCCCATCGACTGGATGTCGGTGCGGTATTCGGATTTGTCGAGCGGCGCCTCGAAGATCGATTCCTCGCTGTGTCCTTGCTCGTGGCTGAGGATGCCCACGATCCGAATGATGACGCCGTCTCTCGCGTCGCGCACTTCCGGCCATTCGGTGCGATGACGGATCGCGAAGCCGAAGGCCTTCAGGATCGGCTTCACCGCTGAATGGATGTCTTCGAGTTTGGCGTAAGTGCTGCGCAGCTGGCCCTTGACGAGAATCTGCCCCTTCTCGGCGATCTCCGGCAGCTCGGCCTGCATCCTCGCGTATGCGGCATCGAACGCAGCCTTCGCGTTGTGCGCCAGTATGCGCTCCTGCATCGCGATCAGGCGTTCGAGCTTTTCGACGTCGACAGCCGGATCGCGCGCCAGCCGCTCGAAGACGGCGACGGCCGACGAGGACGGCTCAGACTGTGCGAGCGCCTGCTCCTCTGGCCGGTCAGGCTGCAGAAGGTCCGGCTCGGCGACGGGCGACTTCCTCATCGGCGTTCCCTTCCGGTCGCGAGCGCGGAGAGCTGACGACGGCGATATGCGTCGATCTGGATGGGCCGGCGGTCAATGGAGCGCGATCGACGGGTCGCCAACCACTGGCCGAAGTAGCCGAGTGTCGCGGCGATGCCGACGAGGACCGTCGCGACGATGGCGGCGGCGAGGAATAAGGTCGGCGCGTGTCCGCCTTGGAGCAGTTCGGTTAGAATGGGCACTTCAGTCATTGCGTGCAGCGTCCTCTCGCTGTGCGTGATGTTTCGAGGCTGCCGTTCACCGCGGCGGCCTCTTTTCGTTTCACTCAGACTTCTTCGACCACTTATCAACCATCGCCGCGTGTCCGCTCAGGGCCTCATCCTCTGTGCTATAGCGCTCCGAATCGACATCGCCCCAATCAGTGACATTGCCCTTTTCATCGCACGGGAACACCATCGTTTCGAAGATGAGGGGAGGCCCGGAACCGAAGGAATGATCGAGACCGAGCCACACCGTCGATACCCAATACCCTCCGACGACGGTTGAGGCGACGCGCTGCTTCTTTTCCCTGAGGCTTGTCGACCACTCGCGCATGGAGATCGCGTTGCCCTTGCGGTCGTAGTAATCGCTCATCACAGAAACTCCAGATCGTTCTCGTCGTCTTCCTCGTCGTCATCTCGATACGAGCAGTCCCACGCGTGTTCGTCTGAGTAGAGATTCGCACCGCATTCCGCACAGCGCGGTTCCTCGTCTTCGTCCTCCGGCTCGTCCTCGATCCACGTGCCGATGTCATCGAACACGGGTGTCCTCCTGCAACGCCTTCAAGCACTCTTCATCTTCCCGATCAAGCTTTAGGCATGTCGGGCAATCGATCCGCTGCCCCTGCTGGCGCTGCGCGTCCGTCTTGTCGATCGCTTCCCCGCACCGAGAGAAGATCGTGCGACCGTGTTGCGGCGCACCAGGCTCGAAGAGATGCGTCGTCACGCGATTCTCCGAATCTTCACGACCGTCTCGATCTCGACGCCTTCGCCGGCGATCGCCGCCAACGCGATCACGAGTGAGGACCGGAGCGCGATGATCGCGAAGAGCACGTCGAACTGCGGCCGCTCGGTGCCATCCATCCACCGCGCGCACTGCCGTTCGTTCTTGCCGGTCTTCGCTGCGAATTCCTTGAGGCTCCAGCCCTGCGCGTCGACCGCGCTCCGGATCGCGCGGCCGATGGCCTGCCTCCACACGTCGTCCTCCGCTTTCCGGAGATCGGCCTTCGCCATCGACGCGGCGCCGGCCTCCGGTAAACGGTGATGACGCGATACGGCTGAGTCGTGGATGATGGGCGGCATGAGGTCAGCTCACCCTTCGTTGGTCGCGCACCAAACTAATGGCCGAGTCGGCGCCGCGCACCCATGCGTCGATCTCGCGCTTGTCGAACAGGTACACGTTGCCGCGGCGCAAGGTCGGAAGGCGATGCTCTCGGACGAGACGATAGAGGTTGCTGAGGCTCTTGAGGCGCAGGTACGCCACCGCTTCAGCACTCGTGATGTACGGCGACTCGATCACGCGCGGCGGTTTCACGCGACTGCCTCACGCGACGGACCAAAGACCAGCTTTTCAGACGCTTTCAAGGCGCCCAACGCGCGTAGCGCCTTGTCGAGTTTCTCGTAGGTATCAAGGGTCGGGTTTGGATCGGCCTGAGTTTCGAGCTTCGAAATCCGAGTCCGATCGACGCCGGAGGCCTCCTCAAGCTGGAGCTGAGTGATGCCCTTACGGTCGCGCGCTTCGTTGAGCGTGACGAGCTTCGTGTGCTTCACGGCACATACTATGCGCCCACACGCACACGTCTGTCAACAGGGAATATGCGCCCGGAAGCACATTTCTATAGGTCTAACGGACTCAACGGTTTAGCGTGTGCCTATACTCACACTGTGCAATGGCACGCCCTACGAACCGCTCTGGCCCGCGCTCGCGAGCGTACGGCGCTGACGCTTGATCAAGCAGCTGAACAGAGCGGGACCAACCGCGCGACGATCCATTCGATTGAGAACGTGAAACGCGAGCCGACCCTGAAACCTGAACTGGAAACGATCGAATCCCTGGCGTCTACGTATGGGCTGACTTTGTCCGCCCTGTTCGCGGATATCGAACGATCACAGAATTCGGCCTTGCTGGGAGACGCCGCGGACGCGCAGAATGTGCCTCCGTCATCGTCCACCCGGGGGCAGCATCATGGTCGTACCGTTTCGAGCGACACCGCGAACATCGTCGGAAACGAAGTCCTTATCCTCGCCCTCAACGACACAATCGAACGCTGCACTAACCGACTGGTTGATCGTCTCGAACAACTTGCAAATACTCGCGCTCCGAAATCCCGACCGCGCTCGTCTCCTGATCGTCGGCGTAAAAAGGCTAGTTGAACGATTGATCGCGCTATAGCGAAGGAGCCGCGTGATGACGAGGCGTGCGCTGATATTCTCCGTCTGCTGGTTCGCGATCGCCTGCGGCTCATCGCCGACGGCCCCGACAACATCGACGACGCCATCCACACCGACGACGGCATCCCTTACCGGCACCGTGGTGAATCCCTCCGGCCAGGGCATCACCGGCGCGACCATCCAGATTCTCGACGGCGCCAACGCCGGGAAGACAACGACGTCCACAAGCGGAGGCGCGTTCAGCTTTGCAGGCCTCACCTCTGGGAATGCGAACCTCTCCGCGAATGCGCCGTGCTACAACGAATCGCGGACGGGCATCTTCATCAACGGCACGAACACGGCAGCCTTCACGTTGCCGTTCGGCGCGCCATTCACCCGCAGCGGGAGCGGGAACAACGTGTTTGATATGCCGACCTGCGTCTCGCGCATTCACATCGTCGGCAGCTATTCCGGGTTCTCCTCGAATTTCATCGTCCACATTGGCGGCGCGCATATCGTCAACGACCTTCTCGGCACCTTCTGGGGACCGACCGTGTCGGATGGCACGTACCTGACCACAGGAGGAACGGTCGAGATCATCGACTCGCTCGGCGTGAACTGGTCCTTCACGCAGGTCCGCTGAGCGGTTTCATTTGGGCGTCTTCACTCGCCCCGATTCGCCTTGGTGGTGGCTGTACCTCGAGACCACGAAGCGCAAAGAGCGGACGAAGATCAAGATCGGCCAGACGACCGCGCAACGGCACGACAGCCGCCGACTCGCCAACGAGCTGTATCACCAGCGGATGAACGAGCTCGCCGCGCGCCTCTATAAGCTCCCCACCGCACAACCCGCGATCCGGTTCGAGAAATACGCGGCCACCTACGCGGCCGACGTCATCGAGCATCACCGCGGCAAGCGACGCGAGCTGGAGCTGCTCGTCCCACTCGTCCGCTATTTCCGCGACGACATCCTGAGCACGATTGACCGCGACCGCGTCAGGGCATACATGACCGCCCGCAAGCAGAAGGTCTCCGCGCGTACCGTCAACCGCGAAATCGATCTGCTGAAAGCGATGCTGCGCGACGCCGTCCCGAAGTATCTGACGACGTCGCCGGTCGTCGGCCTCAAACGTCTGCCGATCGTGACGCCGAAGCGCCGGCTGCTGAAACCGGCCGAAGAGCGGAAGCTCTTGAAGGTGGGCGACGAGCAGGACCGCGCCATCATCATTCTCGGCATCGACACACTCATGCGACTCGGCGATCTGCTCGATCTCGAACTCACGGATCGAGACGGCGCGTGGCTACGCGTGAAGGACCCGAAGAGCGGCGAGCCGTACGAAGTCGCGCTGTCCCCACGCGCCGCGAAGGCGCTCGACGCGATCGACACCGAGCGCTACTACTTCACGAAGTTTCGAAAGGCCGAGAACCCGCGCGACTGGGCCGGCTCTGTCCGGCAGCGGCTCGAATACCTCTGTCGCGAAGCCGGCAATCTCCCCTACGGCCGGGCCATCGGCGGGATCACCTTCCACTGGAGCACCAGGCGGACCGGTGCGACGCGCCTGCTCGTGAAGAAACGAATCCCGGTGCCCATCGTTCAGCGACAGGGCAATTGGAAGACGCCGGACGTGCTGCTGAACATCTACGCGGAAGCGGATCGGGGCGATCTCCTGAAAGCCGTTGGGCACTCAGCGAAAAGCGCCCGTAAACACGGCTAATTATTCGGGAATGATGGCCGCTCCCGATACATGCTATGCTCTGCCGTATGAACTCTCACCGCATCGGCGGCGACCTCTTCGAGATGCACTGCGAGCCGATCGACGTCACGAGTATGCACCGTCCAGACACATCGTGGCGCTTCGTCGACGCGCATGGCCATGAGCATCGGTGGTTCGTCGGCGGTAAGCCGGCGGATCAATATTCGCCAACGCTCACGTACGAAACGCCGACGTTGGTCTGGATAAAAGACGGCGACGAATACTGGGACGATGACGATGAGCCCCACCCGGTAGGACATCTGGAGTGCATCGAGTGCGGCGAACACATCGCGCCACGCTACACCGCTGATTCATACACGCAGTACATACCTGGGCCGAAAAGCTGTCGCATCAACGGAGAGCGCGTCGGTGAAGAGGAATTCATGCGACGCGTGGAAGAGGCGCGGAAGCGTTAGCTGGCAATGGGCGTCTTTACCCGTCCCGACTCGCCGTGGTTCTGGTTCTGGCTGGAGCGACCGGGCCAGAAAGGCGTCAAAGAGCGCTCGCCAATTCGCAACCGTCCTGAAAACAGAGCCCTTGCGCAAGTCGCCTATGAAACGCGAATGTCCGAGATCAGCCGAGGCATTTACGTGCATTCGCACGTGACGCCGCTCAAGCGCGCGCCAGTGCCTCGCGTAGACACCTCCGGCTGGTGCTACATCTACTTCGTCAGCGATGGTGAATTGATCAAGATCGGTCGCGCGGTGAACGTGCAGGCGCGGCTACGAGCCATGCAGACCAGCGCGTCAAAACCGCTCGTACTGCTGGCGGTGCTCGGCGCTCACATTTCGGTCGAGCGGTTGCTCCACCGACATTTCAAGTTCTGTCGGCGTTCTCGGGGCGAATGGTTCACGCCACATCCCGAGCTGATTTCAGTGATCGAGGCGATCAATCAGGGCCGCGATCCGTTGCCAGAACTCTTGCAGCATTCTCAGGCTGTTCCCGAAATTTTCGCGCAGCTAAAAATGGCGGCAAAATGCTAGGAAATCAAGCGATCGTTTTCGACATCTCCGCGTTCGCAACGCGGAGGTCGGGAGTTCGAGCCTCCTGCCGTCCACCACTCTTCTCTCGTATCTTCCCTCTCATCGCGCGGCTTCTGGCCGCAGCCTATCGCAGCCCTTCGCAGGCTTTCGCCTTCCGTCGTTCCCTGCTCGTTCCCGCCGCGATCTTGGTCCTGTTGGCCTCGCCCGCCGTCGCCCAGGAGCCCGCGCACGCCTCCTTCGGCGCCGACGTCGCGACGCACGTGATCTTCGACCCGACGACCTATGTCCCCGCCTTGATTGGCTACGACGCCATGTCGCGCGACTGGACGAGCTCGCAGCCGCTCTTCGCGCACGGCTTCGTGGAACACAATCCGGAGTTCACCGTCGGCGGTCTCGTGAACGGCCAGCCCGTGAGCTACGGCGCCGGTCGCCAGCAGATTCTGAGCGACCTGTGGCTGAATCTCGAAATCTCGGCGGCGCACAACGTGGCGGCGCGCGCGATCGAGCGGGTGCTTCTCGATCGGCATCCGGAGCATGCGAAACTGATTCGACGGCTCGGCTGGGCCGAGCGGACGTTCGCCGCGGGCTGGCTCACCTATCACTGGTCCGCGAATCGGTACCGACAGTGGCAGGCGAATGAACAGGTGGCACAGCAGCTGGGGTACGGCCGATGACGCCGAAGGATGCGCTCTCTCCTGACGCCGCCCCGCAGGCCCGCCCGAGGGAAGAACTGAAAGCTCTCATTCACGAGATGCGGGACACGCACATCAGGTTCGATCACGGCGCCGGACGTGAGCGCGTCGTATTCGAGCATCGAGTGGACGACTGGGTGGATCGACTCGAACGCCTATTGTTCACCCCGGCGGACGCCGCAGGGAACAAGGCACACGACGAAGCGCGTGCCATCATCACTCGGATGCGAAGCGATGCAGCCCGATTTCGAGTATTCCCAGGCAGCGGTGAGGTGGTCGACGCAACGCATGTTGACGAGTGGGCGGACGAACTAGAAACCGCATTAGCCGGGGACGCCGCAGGGACACCGCACGCCCCGCAGGGCCGCCTGAGGGAATGGCGATGCTTTCATTGCGATGACGTGTTCACCGACAGAGCCGAAGCCTTAGAGCACTTCGGTGAAACGATGGACGACGACCCCCTCTGCAAAATCAAAGCAGACGAGGACGGTCTAGCCGGTGAGGTTCGGCGGCTTCAGAAAGAACTAGATGAAGCCTACGCCGATCGAAATTCTTACGAGAACGATGCTCGTTTATGGCATGAGTCCGAAGCAGATCGCGTCCGTCGCATCGGGAACCATCAGTGGTGGTTTCATCTCGACTGTCTTGAAGGCGAAAAGCTTGTGCTACAAGAGCGCGTCGCCGAACTCGAAAAGCTAATCACCACGGCTGACGC
>Ga0070713_100002215_pt1 | contig 12596 bp, 14 predicted proteins | sample LARL82metaG_FD_65465 | JGI IMG/M metagenome (GOLD analysis project Ga0070713, IMG submission 65465) | Corn, switchgrass and miscanthus rhizosphere microbial communities from Kellogg Biological Station, Michigan, USA - LAR L8-2 metaG | ecosystem: Host-associated > Plants > Roots > Rhizosphere ... | reverse complement strand
AGCTCAAGGGCGCGATCGCCCATTGCGAGAGCGTCAAGGATTATGTGAGCCGTGACCTCTTCTCCGACATTCTGGAAAACGAGGAGCAGCATATCGACACGCTCGAAACCCAGTTCGAGATGATATCCCGAATGGGGATCCAGAATTACGTTCAGCTCCAGTCGGAGCCTGCAAAGGACTAGATTCGGCCGAAGCCCTGGTTATTGACCTTGCGGCCGAAGCCGGTCGAGGGCGTTCGGCTCACGAGCGGGTTCGTCGCCTTGTCGAATAGCTCGACAGTCTGATCGAACAGGGCTCGAAGCTCCACGACCTGGGGCACGAGCTCGTCTGGGAAACGGTGGGTCTCGACGCAAAAGCGGGCGGTCGTTTCTATGAGCTCCGCGATCTTCGCCAGCGGTTCCGCTCCTAGCTGGCGCGCCTCACCCTTTAAGGTATGTGCGGGGAGGACGAGCGCTGTCGTGTTCTCGTCGCGCATTGCCTGTTCGATCTGGCCGATCGACTTCACTCCATCTTCCTTGAAATAGCTCAAGATCCTGATGAAGCCCGGCCCGAGCTCGGTCCGGCTTTTCTCAAAATAGGCCCAATCGACGATGTCCCGAGCTTCGTCGCTCACTCTTCCGCTCCTAGAACCACGGAAGCCGGATAGTCTGAAAAGGGTAAAATTTGCCTTAGCGCGCCGACTAGCGCCGATTCCGATCAAACGGATTGCCGCGGCCGCGAAAGTCGAGCCGGATCGGCACCGGGCCGAGGTTGAGGTCGCGCCGCATCGCATTGAGCAGGTAGCGGCGATAGCTTTCCGGCAACTCGTCGGTTCGATTGCCGAAGACGACGAAGGTCGGCGGACGGCTCTTCACCTGGGTGATGTAACGAAGCTTGATGCGCTGGCCCTTTGGCGCTGGCGGCGGGTTGGCATCGATCGCATCTTCGAACCAGCGATTGAGCTCGCCCGTGGGCATGCGCCGGCCCCAGGCTTCGCGCAGTTCGAACGCAACCTTGAGGATCGTGTCGATGCCCTTGCCCGTCTTGGCCGAAACGGTGAGCAGCGGCACGTCACGAAGCTGTGCTAACCCTTCGGCCAGCGCCGCCTTTACACCATTGAACAACGAGGAGGCGTTCTCGGCCACGTCCCACTTGTTGAGCACAATGATCAGAGCGCGACCTTCCTCGATGACCTGCGCGGCGATCTTCAAATCCTGCACCTCGAGGCCGCGCGTGGCGTCCAGCAGCAGTACGACGACCTCGGCATAGTCGATCGCCCGTCGCGCATCGGCAGCCGACAGCTTTTCCAGCTTGTCCTCGACCTTGGCGCGCTTGCGGAGGCCCGCGGTGTCAACCAACCGCACCGCTCGTCCGTCCCATTGCCAGTCGAGGCTGATCGAATCGCGTGTGATGCCCGCTTCGGGGCCGGTGATCATCCGTTCCTCACCGATCATCCGATTCACCAGCGTGGACTTGCCGGCATTCGGCCGGCCGACGATCGCAAGCTTGAGCGGATGTTCGATGTCCAGCTCGTCTTCGGCAGGATCGAAATGTTCGTGCTCGACGTGTGGGCGGATCGCCTCGAATAGGTCGGCAACGCCCTCGCCATGCTCTGCGCTGATCGGGATCGGATCGCCAAGACCCAACCGATAGGCGTCAAGGATGCCCGCCTCGGCGGCCCTCCCTTCCGCCTTGTTGGCAACGACGACGACCGGTGTTGTCTCGACGCGGAGCCAGCGGCCGATCTCCTCGTCGAGCGGGGTTACGCCTTCGCGACCGTCAATCAGGAACAGCGCTGCATCCGCCTCATGGACTGCCGCCTCGGTCTGCTTGCGCATTCGTCCGGGAAGCGTGTGCGGGTCCTCGTCCTCGAACCCGGCCGTGTCGATCACTCGGAACTCGAGCCCCAGGAGGTTGGCATCGCCCTCGCGCCGGTCGCGGGTTACGCCGGGGCGGTCGTCGACCAGCGCGACGCGCTTGCCGACGAGCCGATTGAACAGCGTCGATTTTCCGACATTGGGTCGGCCGACGATGGCGACGGTTGGGAGAGGCATGGCGGGCGACTAGCCGATGATGTCCGTCATTGCGAGGAGCCGAACGCGGCTTGGCAATCCGTTGACCCACTGCCTCGCTAGACTCGCAATGAGGGTCAGCGGAAAGCTGTCAGACGTCCGCGGTCGTCGAGGATATAGAGCGTCGAGTTCGCCACGACCGGAGACAGGCTGATCGGCGCTCCGAGGTTGGTCTGGCCGAGAACGGAGCCTGTCGTCGGATCGACATAGACCACTGTTCCGCTTGATCCAGTGACGATCAGCCGGCCGCCTGCGAGCACGGGACCCGAATAGTCGATCTCGCCCTTCTTGGCCTTGGGCTTCACGAACTGCGGGAGCTGGGTAAGCCAGCGGATGTGCCCGTTGTTGCGCGAAACGCAGAGCAGCCTCGCCTGGTCGGTCATCACAAAAATCCAGTCGCCGGCGAGCCACGGGGTGTCGATGCCGGCGATATTGAGTTCCCACTGGCGCTGGCCGGTGGTGAGGTCGAGGGCGACCATGCGTCCGCCTTGGCCGACCGCAATCACCTGGCCGCTGTCGATCACCGGGTCGGCGTCGATGTCGTTGAGCGACGAGACGCTGGTGCGGATGCTGGTACGCTGGAGCGCGTCCTGCCAAACCATACGGCCGTTCTCGTAACGGTAGGCATTTAACTCGCCCGAGGAGAAGCCGGCAACGACGGTGCCCTGGCCAACAGCCGGCGAAGCCGACCCGAACACGCCTGCGACCTCGAGGCTCGCGGTCTGCGACCAGTTGGTCGAGCCGTCGTCCTCCTTCAGCGCGTAGATCTGGTTGTCCTGGCTCATTACGTAGACCGAGCCGTTGGCGACCGAGGGCGCGCCGCGGAGCGGTCCGCCCGGCCGCACTTTCCAGATGATCCCGCCATTGCGCTCGTCGAGCGCGGCGACGAAGCCGAGGCCATTGGTCGCGTAGATCCGGCCGGAGTCGTAGGCGACCCCGCCGCCATAAAGCGAATGCTCGCCACCCTTCTCGGTCGGAGTCTGGCTCGCCCAGAGCTGCGCGCCGGTCCGCGCGTCAAACGCTCGGACCGAACCCATCGTATCAATTGTGTAGACGCGTCCATTCGCAACGATCGGCGAAGCCGCTAGGCGAGCCGTCAGCGAGCTGCCGCGCCCGGCCTGGACCGTGAAGGCGCGCCCGAGCGCATTGCCGAGCGCCAGCTGACCCATCGACTTGGTCGCGTTGCCGCCCGACTGGGTCCAGTCAGTGTTCACCGTCGCAGCCGGCAGGCTCATCGGCAATGTGGCCGTCCCGGGATCGACCGTTACGTCCCCCTCGCCGGTCAGCACCGCAATCCGCTGGCCGAGCACGGGTGTGCCAGCCGCCTTGCCTTTCTTGAAAATGCCGCAACCACTGGCGGCGAGTGCCACTGCGATCAGAGCGGCAACACGGAAGTACTTCGGTCTCGTCATTCTTGGTCCTACTGGGCCTGGGTCGGAAGTGCCGCGCTGGCATCGACGCCGAGCGTTCCGGCAACCTGGACGGCGCGGGTGCGAATGGTTTCAGGAACGCCGCTGTCCTTGGCGATTGTTGCGAAAAGCTCGCCGGCCTCCTGCTTCTTGCCCTGCTTGATGAGGGCCAGCGCCGTCATTTCGCCGGCGCTGCCGAACCACGGTTCGCCGGGCTTGGCGAGCGGCTGGAGACGCGCGATCACGTCCTGCGGCTGGATCTGGTCGAACTCGAGGGCGGTCTCGCGGATAAGAGCGGCGTCGCGGTAGGCCTGGGGCATACCGCCGTCATCAGCGATCGACTTGTAGGTGCTCGTCGCGAGCTTGGGGTCACTCTGCTGGAGCGCAAGCGCTGCCCGGGCGAAGAGGGCCGATGCCCGCACTGCCTTGCTGCCGCTGTTTGACAACTCGTCGAGCTGCTGAGGCGCCTGTGCCACATTGCCCGCACCGATGTTCTTGTAGATCTCGGCGAGCTTTTCGACTTCGGCGCCAGACCGCTGGACCTCATGCTGTTTCCACCAAATGAAGCCGCCACTCGCGGCCAGGAACAGAACGACGGCGACGATCAACCACGTGCCGTTCTTCTTGAAGAAGTCTTGCAGCTGGTCGCGGCGGAGATTCTCGTCGACCTCGCGGACGAAGGTTTCGCTAATGTCTGGGGGTTGCGCCAAAGTGCCTCAATCCGCTCGGTCGGGGATCCAATTGCCGGTAGCTTCCCTTCCCCACCCTAGATGAATGGAAGCTGGCGGCGCATCGTCTAGCGGCTACCGCGAGAAAGGCAAAGGCCGTTTAACTCTTGCGGCGGTAAGTCTGGTCGGCGGTCGGGAAGCTTCGTGCACGGACGTCCTCGGCATAGGTGCGGGCCGCCTCGCCGATCCGCGCAGCGAGATCGTCGTAACGCTTCACGAAACGAGGCGTGCGCTCGAACATCCCCAGCATGTCGTCGATTACGAGCACTTGACCATCACACTGCGCCGAGGCGCCGATGCCGATGATGGGCGCAGAAACGGCGCTGGTAATGTCGTTGGCAATATCTTCCAGCACGCCCTCGACAACGATGCAGAAGGCGCCGGCATCATCGACGGCTTTCGCGTCGGCGACGATCTTCTTGCGCTCATGCTGTTCTCGTCCCCGAGCCCCGTACCCGCCAAGGATATTCACTGCCTGGGGAGTGAGGCCGACATGAGCGATGACCGGGATTCCGCGGTGTGTCAGGAACTCGATCGTCGGCGCCATCGCCTCGCCACCCTCAAGCTTCACGGCGGCGCAGCCGGTTTCCTTCATGATCCGGGAGGCGCAGGCAAATGCCTGCTCGGGTGACTGCTCATAGCTGCCGAAGGGCATGTCGACCGCGACGAGCGCATGCCAGCTGCCGCGCACGACCGCAGCACCGTGGGCGCACATCATGTCCAGCGTCACGGGGATGGTCGAGGCGAGGCCGTAAATCACCTGGGCGAGACTATCCCCCACCAGCAGCATGTCGCAGTGCGGGTCGAGCAACTGCGCCATCCGCATCGTATATGCCGTCAGCATCACGATCGGCTGCTCGGTTTTCCCGTCTATCTTGCGAGCGCGGATCGAGGGTGCCGTCATCCGCTTTCCAGGGACCGGCGACGGTGTTGCACGGCTGGTGCTCGTATCGATCGTGAAGGTCGACATCGGCGCGGCTTCTAGCGGCTTTGCTGCGCCGCGGCAAAAGCCGGACCGAATTACCGGAGCCAGCCTCGCTGTCGCGAATGGCGCGCGAACCAGAAGATCGTCCAGGAGAGCGCGCCGACCACGAACAGGACCGCGATCTGGTCGGTCGTGAGCAAATCGCGGAATGCTGGAGTGGCGAACATGCCGGCGAGCCAGACCAGCATTCCAGCAGAAGAGATCAGTAGCGCCCGTTCGGCCTCCTTCCGGCGAAGCACCAGCAGGAGGGCGCCGATCAACCCGGTAACGAAGCCGAAGGCGGACGCGGTAAGAGCCCACTGCGGCTCAGCTTCCAGGAGTACGCGCTGGTCGAGCGGCAGCTTGGCGGGGTCGGTCATCCCGTGCATCACCAGAGCTACGCAGCCCAGTCCCATGAACAGCAGCGAAAAGATCGCTGCAGCCATGAACCAGCCGGCGACGGGCCGAGGAGTGAATCGATCGTCCAACCTGTCCTCCCGCTATTGGTCGCCGTTCAGCCGCTCTTCCCAGCCCGCTCCCTGCGCCAGCGAGATTGAATCGAGGACCGCGGTGCTCTGGTCGCGCAGGATCGCGAAGGCCCGCCGGATGGCGCAGGTCGCTTCGTCCTGGCAGTCACCGCAAGGGGCGTAGAAGTTGACGCTGGCGCAGGACACGAGCGCAATTGGACCTTCCATGGTTCGAACGACCTCTCCGAAGGAGATCTGGTCCGATGCCCGGGCGAGCCGGTACCCGCCCTTGGGACCTCGGGCGCTCTTTACGATCCCCGCTTTCTTGAGGTCGAGCATGATGAGCTCGAGATATTTGGGCGGGACGCGCTGGGTTTCGGCAATCCGGCTGAGCTGAACGGGAGCGCCTCCCTGTTCCTCGGCAAGGAACAGCAGCGAGCGTAGCGCGTAGCGGGTCTTCTGGGTGATCATTCCTGCGAGCAAGCGTAGCGCCGGCCAAAGCCGAGAGGCAAGGTTCGCGCCGGTTCGACGTCAATGAACGCCATTTAACCTTGCAGCCACGGCGGTGAGAAATGCCCGCTCCTAAGTCGCCCACGCTGGTCAATCTTTGGAGAGGAGAGAGCCATGAAAGCACTAATCGGGTCGATCGCGGCAATTGCTCTGGTTGCGACGCCGGCGCTCGCGCAAATGTCGAATACGGCAACGAACACGAGCGCCAAGACGACCAAGACGACGACAACGGCCAAGGCGCCGGTCGCGAAGGAGGCGAAGGCCGAAGGCGAATCTGTGAAACAGGAAGCCAAAGAACATAAGGCAGCCGCCGGCCACCACGCCAAGAAGCATCACAAGAAGATGCACAAGATGCACAAGAAGACGATGGCGAAGAAGACCACAACAACCGCAACGCCAACCAAGAGCTAGTCCTCACAACACCGTACGGCGCCGCCTCGCCGACTCCCGCCGCGGCGCCGTACGGACCCTCAACCCGGAGTTCGTGAAACAAAATGGGCCGCAAGATCCTGTTGATCGAGGACGACCGCGAAACCGCCTCATATCTGGCCAAGGGTCTCAACCAGGAGGGCCACAGCGTCGAGCAGGCCACCAACGGCCAAGACGGTTTGTTCCGGGCAACCGACGGGACGTTCGACCTCATCATCCTCGATCGAATGCTTCCGGTCCTTGATGGGCTATCGGTTCTGAAGGCGCTTCGCGCAGCACGGATCGACACTCCGGTGCTGATCCTCTCCGCGCTCGCGTCCGTCGGCGACCGGATCGAGGGGCTCGAGTGCGGCTCCGACGATTACTTGGTGAAGCCCTTCTCCTTTGCTGAGCTGCTCGCGCGCGTGAATGCGCTGCTCCGCCGCCGCGAAGCCCGTGTCGATCCGACCGAGCACCGGCTGACGGTCGGCGACCTCGAGATCGACCCGCTCTCGCGAAGCGTGAAGCGCGGCGGCAAGAAGCTCGACCTCAAGCCGCGCGAATATCTGCTGCTCGAATATTTTGCGCGCAACGAGGGACGGGTCGTGACCCGCACAATGCTACTCGAGCAGGTCTGGGACTATCATTTCGACCCCGGCACCAACGTCATCGACGTCCACGTCAGCCGGCTCCGGCGAAAGCTCGACGAGGGCTTCGAAAAGCCGCTGCTCCATACGGTGAGGGGCGCAGGCTACATGTTGGCGGCGTGAGCCGCTAAAAGCCGCTCGTGCCGACAACCCTACGCATCGCGCTGCTCGCAGGTTTGCTCGCGCTCCTGTCGAACCTGGCGGTCATCGGTTTCATCTATTTCCGAACGCACGACGAAGCGGTCGTGACGGTACACCAGCAGGTCGTCGAGCAGGCCAAGGTCCTCGCGGACGTCTACCGTTCCGGCGGCAAGCCGGCGCTCGACGACGCGATTCAGGACACAATGACCTATGGCGATCCACAGACGGTGATCGCATTGATCGCTCCTGGTGCCGGGCAGGTCATGGGCAATCTGGAAACCCGGCCAGCCACCGTGCTTCCGCGGCAGGAAGGCTATCGCAACACCCTCATCCGCTTGCGCGGCCAGACCACTCCGCGAGAGGCGGCGCTCGTCATCCATCGCCTGCCGACCGGTCAGTGGCTGGTGAGTGGCCGAATCGCAGGCGAGGGCTTCGCCATCCGTGACACGCTCGAGCGCTCGCTTCTCATCGCGCTCGTCGTTGCCGGCCTCCTTGGCCTCATCTGCGGGTTGATCCTCGCCCATTATGTTGGCCAGCGGATCGGCGACATTGCGACGGTCGCCGACCGCATCAGCGCCCGTGACTTGTCGCGGCGAGTTCCATTGTCCGGCGCCGGCGATGCCTTCGACCGCCTGGGCGAGCAGATCAACGCAATGCTGGACCGGATCACCCGCCTGATGGAAGAGCTTCGACTCCTGACTGACAGCCTCGCCCATGATCTGCGTTCGCCGGTCAGCCGGCTGCGGTCGGCGGCCCATGCAGCCGCAGAGGCGGATGATCCTGGTGAGCAGGAAGAGCTGCTTGGAAGCGTGATCCGACAGGCGGATGCGTTGATGCGCATCCTGACCGCCGTCCTGGAGATCAGCCGTTCCGAGGCGTTGACCGGTCGCAAGCAGTTCAGCTGGTTCGACATCGGCGAGCTCGCCGCCGAGCTCGCTGAAATGTATGATCCTCTTGCCGAGGAGAAGGGTGCAAGGCTTGAGTTTGATCGCCCGCCCCGGCCCGTGCCGCTGTTCGGTCACCGGCAGTTGCTTGCGCAGGCAATCAGCAACCTCCTGGAAAATGCGATCCGCTACGGCGCCTCGGGTGGGGAAATTCGCGTACGGGTCCATCCGGGCGAGCGCCAGATTCGGATAGAGGTTGGCGACCGCGGCCCAGGCATCCCGGCAGATCGACGTGCGGAAGCTCGACGGCGGTTCGGGCGGCTCGACTCCAGCCGCTCCGATGAAGGCGCAGGTCTCGGCCTCGCGCTCGCCGAATCCATCGCCCATCTTCACGAGGGAAAGCTGATGCTCGAGGACAATGCGCCCGGGCTCCTGACCCAGCTCGACCTTCCGGTCCACTCACAGCAGGCGCGCGCGGCCTAGCCGACCCGGCGCTGCGACCAGTCGTTCGACAAACGACGCATCCTCGAACTCCCGCGTTCGTTTTGCAGCCGGGACGAGAATGCCCCCATTTTCAGACGAAGGAGACTGGCATGGCTCAGCACGGCTATCTTCGGGAATATGACGAAGGTTGGGATCGCGGGGAGAACCGCGACCGCTGGCGCGACGAGGATCGGGAACGCGGCTGGCGGGGAAGCGATCGCGACTGGAGCGATCGAAATGAGCGCAGCCGCAACTTCATGCTCGGGAATCGCGACCGCGGATGGGAACGCGACCGCGACTACGAGCGCGGCTATCTTGGAAGCTCACGCGACGAGTTCAGGAACCGCTTCCGCGACGACGATCGAGAGTTCCGCGGCACCTCCGAAGGCCATCGGGACCCGCGTAGCTCAACTGGACTTCTCGGCTCGCGCTTCAGCGGCGACCGGCAGCACTCGCCGCGTCATTTCAGCAGCCGGCAGGACGATCATTATCTAAGCTGGCGCGACCGCCAGATGGACGCGCTCGACCGCGACTATGCGGATTATTGCCGCGAGCGCGAGGCTCAGTTCCACCAGGACTTTGACACATGGCGAAGCCAGCGGCACGGCAATCCGGAACCGCTTCGGACAGGAATGACACAGACCGGGCTATCAGCTGATCCGACCGGCGAACTCCAGCTTACAAGCGACGAGGCGATTGAACCGGCTACGGGGCCCGATCCCACGGCTACCGCGACTCTTGGAACGTCAGGCGATCGCGGCGGGCGCTAGACTGGACGGGCGCGGGTCGACCTCGGCCCGCGCTCCTATCCTTCGATGACCACCTTCGTTCCAATTTTGGTCACACTGTAGAGCCTCTCGGCGAACTTTATCGGCAGTCGCATGCAGCCGTGGCTAGCAGGAAAGCCGGGGTTTACGCCGCCGTGGAAGGCGATGCCGTAGTCGTCGATGCGCTGCATCCATGGCATGGGCGCATTGTCGTACTTCTTGGAACGGTAGAAGGGCCGCTTCTCGAGGATCGTCCAATAGCCGTAGGGCGTCACATGGCCGGTTTTGGCGCTCGACATGGTCGAGGCACCAACGAGCGCGTCGCCGCGATAGACGTAGGCCATCTGAGTCAGGAGATCGACGACGATGCGCGTATCTCCCTCGGTCGGGACATTGGTGGCCCAAACGTACTGGCCAGGCCTCAGACCGACTTTGCCGAACTCGGCGACCATGTCCCAGTGAGCCTTCGGAGCAGCCCCTTGAGTCCAATGGTAGGGAACCGGTTGGGGGCCGGCCCGAACCTCGTTTTTGGGCCGATGCGAGCCGAACAGGTAGATCTTGGCGTCGGACGCGCTTGAGCAGACCGCTAGGGCCGCGACGACGGTGCCAATTGTCCAATATCTCATCGACGCCACAGAACTCTCATTGGATTGCCGTTTCCCTAATGAACAGCCGAAAGGCGGCGCAGGAGTCAATCCGAGGGTAAAGCCGAAATTACCGGTTAACTCGCGCTCGTCGTCTCTGTTGGGGCTTCTTGGTGCCTGCGCCTCTGACGCGGCGCCCATCGGGACAAGGAAGGCCGAGCGAATAAGAGCTCCCGCCGCCTGGCTTTCGGCTAGCTCCAGTTATTGGCGTCCTTATCGAAACCTTCGCGCTGAACGCGGACGACGCAGAAACGCTGTCCGCTGGGTGCCTGCATCACCACCCATCGCTCCAGGCGCTTGTGGACCCTGGCGCCGAGCTTCTCGAGCCGGGTAACTTCGGCGGGAATATCGTCAGTCTCGATGTCGATGTGGACGCGGCTCTCATGATCCACGCGCTGGATCTGGATGCTGATCTCACCGGGTCGATCCTCGAGCATGACATAGTCGCCGCGTGTGCCGGGGTGTTTGGGATCGATTGGCCTTCCAAGCGCCTCGGCCCAGAAATGAGCGGCCCTACTGACGTCGTCGACGTCGCAGTCGATCAAAATGCCATTGATTCGCGAGCGGTGCATTGAAGAATCCTTATCCCCGGTCGTGAGCCCGATTCCCGTCATTCGAACCAATAATCGAGCCTCGCCTTCGAGCCCTTGCCGAACTCACCTTCAAAGCCGCCCCCTCCCCGAAGTCCTGACAAGTCATCGGTGCCGGAATGAGGAACGACAAACCAGTCCAATGCGATCCTGCCATCCTCGACGGTTCCTTTGCCCTGCAACACGAAGTTGCCGCGACGGCCACCGACCTTCCCCCGAAATCGCTGGAGGCTGGTGAGACTGGACGAACGATCACTGTGAACGACCTGCAAGGCTCGGACCGTCGAAGTCCCATCGATTTCGCCCTCGAAGGCTTCTTCGATGTGGATTTCCATCAGGCGAGGACCTGCGCTTTCATCGAACGGCTTCGATTGATGGCTTTGCACCGTGACCAAGGCTTCGGCGCTGGCTCGGGTCTGCTTGTTCATGGCAGCCTCCTCGGCTGGCTGAACACTCATTCCCATTCAATGGTGCCGGGCGGCTTGGAGGTATAGTCGTAGACGACGCGATTGATGCCCTGCACCTCGTTGACGATGCGAGTGGCGACGCGACTGAGGAATGTCGCGTCGAACGGGTAGATGTCGGCAGTCATGCCGTCGAGCGAGGTGACTGCCCTTAGTGCGCAGACATGATCGTAGGTGCGATAGTCGCCCATCACTCCGACGGTTCGCACCGGGAGCAGAACCGCGAACGCCTGCCAGATTGCGTCATAGAGCCCAGCGTTCCTGATCTCCTCGAGGTAGATCGCGTCGGCCTTTCGGAGGACGTCGCATTTCTCCTTCGTCACTTCGCCCGGGATTCGGATCGCCAGACCAGGACCGGGGAACGGATGCCGGCTGACGAACGCGTCGGGCAGACCGAGCTCGCGGCCAAGCTCGCGTACCTCGTCCTTGAACAATTCGCGCAGCGGCTCGACGAGCTTCATGTCCATGCGTTCGGGCAGGCCTCCCACATTATGGTGGCTCTTGATCGTAACGGAGGGGCCGCCCGTGAAGCTGACGCTCTCGATCACGTCCGGATAGAGCGTGCCCTGCGCGAGGAAGTCGGCTCCGCCGATCTTCTTCGCCTCCGCCTCGAACACATTGATGAACTCGGCGCCGATGAACTTGCGCTTGGCCTCGGGGTCGGTGACGCTCTCGAGCCCGCCGAGGAAGTCGGAACTCGCGTCCACATGAACCAGCGGAATGTTGTAACTGTTGCGGAACAGGCTCACGACCTGCTCGGCCTCGCCCTGGCGCATCAGCCCATGGTCGACGAACACGCAAGTCAGCTGGTCGCCAATCGCCTCGTGGATTAGAACCGCAGCGACGGCACTGTCGACGCCGCCCGACAAGCCGCAGATGACACGGCCCTTTCCGACCTCTTCGCGAATGTCGGCGATCTTCGCATCGCGGAAGCTCGCCATGGTCCAGTCGCCGGCGCAGCCACAGACATGACGAACGAAGTTGGCAAGCAGCTTGCCCCCGTCGGGCGTGTGCACGACCTCGGGATGGAACATGAGGCTATAGCGCTTGGCATCTTCGTTCGTGGCTATCGCGAAAGGCGCACCTTCGGATCGCGCGACGACCTCGAAGCCAGGCGCCAGCGTTTCGACGCGATCCCCGTGGCTCATCCAGACCTGGTGCCGCTCGCCGATGTTCCACAATCCGTCGAACAACGCTGAGCGCGATACGATCTCGACGAAAGCTCGGCCGAACTCGCGTTGGTCGGAGGCGACGACCTTGCCGCCCAATTGCTGGTGCAGCGTCTGCTGGCCGTAGCAGATCCCGAGCAGCGGCAGGCCGCTGTCGAACATGACCTGGGGAGCGCGGGGACTTTCGGCTTCAGTGACGGAGGCGGGCCCTCCCGAAAAGATCACGCCCTTGGGGCGGAGCCGATGAAAGGCCTCTTCAGCGGCATTGAA
>Ga0070713_100002214_pt1 | contig 12599 bp, 9 predicted proteins | sample LARL82metaG_FD_65465 | JGI IMG/M metagenome (GOLD analysis project Ga0070713, IMG submission 65465) | Corn, switchgrass and miscanthus rhizosphere microbial communities from Kellogg Biological Station, Michigan, USA - LAR L8-2 metaG | ecosystem: Host-associated > Plants > Roots > Rhizosphere ... | reverse complement strand
TGGCGACGCGGTTGGCCGTCCAGACGTTGACCCGCAGCCCGGCATCGTGCGCCCGCGTCACCAGCTCGGCGGTGGTGAGGGCGACGCCGGGGTGGATCGCCTCCGCGCCCATCGCCAGCGCGGGGGCAAGCATATCCGCCTTCTGCCACGCGCGCCCGCTATAGAGCGTCGCCACGCGCAGCCACGGCAGCCGTTCCTTCAAGCGCGCCACGGCCGGGTGCGCAAACGAGGAGACCAACAACCGCGCGAGTAGCGGCTCCTCCAGCGCGCGCAAGACCGGCTCGACCGCCTCCGCCGCGCCGATGGATTCCTCGACCGACTCGCCCTTGATCTCCAGGTTGAGCGCGCCCCCACGCCGCCACACCAGTTCGAGCGTCTCGGCCAGCGTTGGGATGCGCTGCGGGATGCGCCAGATACGCCCGGCATCGAGCGCGCGCAGGTCGGCGAAATCGAGCGCGGCGACGGCCCCGACACCGTTGGTCGTCCGGTTGACCGTGCCGTCGTGAATGATGACCAGCTCGCCATCCCGGCTGCGCTGCACATCGCACTCAATGGCATCCGCGCCGAGGTCGAAGGCGAGATCGAAGGCCAGCAGGGTGTTTTCTGGCGCGTGCCCCCGCGCGCCGCGATGGGCATAGCAGATCACTTGTTGCCGCTCACTCATGCGTGCCCCATATTCGCCCGTCGTCCTCGTTCCGCCTCCGTGCGCGTATGGTAGCACACTGGCGCGGCCGTTCAAGCCAGGTGATGCGCGTGCGGTTGGCTGCTCACGCCCGGCTGATGCATCTTCGTCTATTGCAGCAGCGCCGCCAGCCCGATCATCACCAGCCCCACCGCGAAGTAGGCCGCCTGCACCCAGACATCCAGGCCAACCATCGCGACCTCCACCGCCATCCATCCCACCATGATACAGCCCGCGCGCCGTTACCATACTGCTTGTAGGTGAAGCTGTGATAGCGGTTGCGCCCCTGGAACGCGGGAAGCCCGGCGTCTGGCCCGCCTTGATGCGGCGGAAGAACGCTTGATACGTCGTATCGAGGCGCTCCAAGACATCCTGCAAGACCTGCGAGTGGATATCTCCGTATTCAGGGAACGCCGCTTTCAGGTCGGGCAACTCGGCCTGTTGCTGGTAGCAGGTGAGGGTGACGCCGCAGCGCCGGTAGGCGGTGATGCGCTCTTCGAGCGCGGTGTTGTAGAGCGTGCGACAACGCCACAAGGTCTGCTCCAACTGGCGCGCCTGTTCGGGCGTCGGCCGGAGTTTGTACTTGTAGGCTTTGCGCAGGCTCTCGTCACTCACGGCCAGCTCTCAGTCGAACTACTGGCGGCTTTGCGCCTCAATGTAGCGTTGAATGATTTCACTACTGACGTTGCCAGCGGTGCTGATGAAGTACGAGCGCGTCCACAGCGAGGGCATCCGCTTCAGCGCGGGAAACTCTTCGCGTAGGGGCCGCGAGCTACGCCCCTTCATCAAGCGCGGGATGTCGGTTGGCAGCGTGTACGGGTTGGCGCGAATGAACAGATGCACATGGTCAGACTGAATCGCCAGCCGAATCACCTGCCAGCTGCGCTCTTCAGCCACCTCATGGATAATCGCCGCCAGCCGGTCACGGATGGGGCCATTCAAGATTTTGCGCCGTCGCTTGGGACACCAGATGACATGGTAGACCACCAAGTGGACGCTGTGATGTTCGTGTTGATAGTCCATGTAGACAGTGTGCCATATGACAACATCGTTAGCTAGGCGAGAGGGCCATTCATCCCCCGCTTAATAGACGGGGGCTTTCTGGCCCATTTCTGTAAGCTCCGAGCTCGCATTCCCCGCACGACGGCAGGGTAACCCCAGGTGCTCACGGAACGGACACGGCCTCGCACGCGCATCTCACGCTCGACTCACAATTGGCTTGGCCATGCGCCTCTCTATGAGATTTTCCTCATGAACAGACTCCAATCGTGCACCCATCTTTCCTTCATCCTCGCCTGTCACACTCTCAAAGTACGCGGAGTACATGACTGAACATGACGCAACGACGCGCCATACCTCCCCAGATTGCGAGCCGATGTGGGGGGGCTGAGGATATCCGAGAAGGAGTGAACGATGGCCACGGCTATCTCAGACACCAGGCGCACGCAGGCGACAGCCCGGACCATTACGGTGCAGGTTATCGCTATCACGCCCGCCGCACGCAACGCCCTCACCTTCACGCTGGCGCTTCCCGGCACGCACAGGTCGCCCGGCCTCTATCGCGCGGGCCAGTTCATCACGCTCACAATTCCCACCGCCAGTGGGGCGCCGCTCTACCGCTCGTACTCCCTCTGTGGCGATGGCAGCGCGGACGCTCCCTGGCAGATCACCGTCAAGCGGACCGCGGGCGGCAATGTCTCCAACTACCTGATCGACCGCATCAGGCCGGGTATGGTGCTGCAATCCAGCCTGCCGCAGGGCAACTTCACGATGACCCAGCGGCCCCATCCTGCTGTCCCGTTCATCTTCGTCGCCGGTGGCAGCGGCATCACGCCGGTCTACGCGATGCTGCGCGCTATCGCCCGTATGGCCCCGGCGGGGCGACCGCGCGTCACACTGCACTACGCCTATCATGGCCCCGAAGACGCCATCTTTGGCCGCGAACTGGCGGCGCTCGATCCGCAGCGGACCTGGCTGACGCAACGCCACTACCTGACGACCCAGGGGAAGCGGCTCGATCCGGCGCGCATCCTCGCCGCGATGGGCGAGCGGGCCGCGCAGGCGCATTGGTACGTCTGCGGCCCCACCGCGCTCCGCCGCGACCTGGAGGCGGCCGCCACCCGCCATGGCGTCCCCACCACTCATCTCCACGCCGAGGTCTTCGCCAGCCCGTCCGTCCGCCGCGCAACCCGGTCAGCGCACGCGGGGAAGGAGGCGCGCATCCGCCTGGCTGACACTGGCGCGGTGCTGAACGCGCAACCCGGCGAGACGCTGCTGGAGACGCTCGAACGGAGCGGCTACCGGCCCGATTTCAGTTGCCGGGCGGGCGCCTGCGCCACCTGTCGGCTGCGGGTTCTCACTGGCAGGGTCTGCGCGAGCGGCGAAAATAGCGCGCTAACCCCCAATGAACGCGCCCAGGGCTACGTCCTCAGCTGCATCGCGGAGCCAGAAGGCGATCTCACGCTGGCAACGGCGGGACGGCGAGTCGCCGCGCCACGAGCGGCCTCCACTGGCGGCGCGCGTCGTCCTACGGCAGCGGCGCGACTGGCGGCGCGGCGCGGTCTGCGCGCGGGCCTTGCGGCGGCAACGATTGGCCTCTTCGCCGGGGTGTGGGGGCTGACGCACACCTCGTCTGCCACGGCAAGCTCGGTGAGCTCCAGCGGTTCCTCGTCGAATGGCTCGTCCAGTTCCAGCTCAAGTAGCGGTTCGGACGATTCGAGCAATTCCAGCAGCGCAACCAATAACGGATCGAGTAGTTCCAGCAATTCAGGCAACTCAGGCAACTCCGGCTCGATCTTCACCGCGCCAAGCCTGGGCGGCTCCAACTCCAGCACCGGGACATCATAACAATGACAACAACCATACCTTTCGGTGGACGCTCCACCGTCCCGATAGACGATACCGACACCGACCACCACACGGACGAGCGCTACGAGCTGGTACAGCGCCGTGGACGACCGATGGCGACCGAAGTCAGCGTGCAGATCGCCACCCCGCCGTCGCGCTGGGCCGAGGCTGCCGCAGCCGCCGACGCCTGCATGGGCTGGTTCGACGAAGTGGACGCGCGCCTCTCGCGCTTCCGGCCCGAGAGCGAGCTGAGCCACCTGAACGCCGCGGCGGGTGACTGGTTCGCCGCCTCCGATGTGCTCTATGAGTGCGCCGCCCTGGCGCTCGAATCGGCTGAATCCAGCGGCGGCCTCTTCGACCCTTCGATGCTGCGTCAGTTGTGCGCCCTCGGCTACGACCGCGACTTTGCCGCCATCGCCCACCGCGACGTCGCGACTACTTTCAAGCGTCCAGCGCCCGCCGAACGCGCTGCCTGGCGCGCCATCGCGCTCGACCCACAGCGCAGGCGGATACGGCTTCCCGCCGGTGTGCAGCTGGATTTCGGCGGCATCGCCAAGGGCTGGGCGGCAGATGTCGCGCTGGTCCGCTACTGCGCCAGGTTTCCCGGCGCGCTCGTCAACGTCGGCGGCGACCTGCGCGCGCACGGTGGGCCGCAGCCAGGCGAGCTCTGGTCAGTGGGCATTCGCGACCCACGGCTAGAGCTATCGGGCATAGACGATCCGGCGACCCATCTGGCGACCGCGCGGCTGAGTCGCGGCGCGATGGCGACCTCCGGCGCGGTGCGGCGCTGGTGGCTGCGTGATGGCCAGCGCCAGCATCACCTGCTCGATCCGCGCACCGGCCAGCCGATACCGCTCTGGACCGCAGGCGGCGACGAGCCAGACGCGCTGATCGCGACGGCCACGGCATTCGCGCCGACGGCGGCGCAGGCAGAGGTAGCCGCCAAGATGGCGCTGCTGCGGGGTTATCCGGGTGCGTGCGCAGCCGTGGAGTCCGCCTGGGAGCGCTACGGCGCGCTTGGCCCGCGGGACGATGGCGACGCAGGAGTCGCGCTGGCCTTTGTCTTTGGCACGGGCGAGATCGTCTTCTCGAAGAACCTGAAAGAGTATCTTGCCACCTGGGGGACTCAAGGCGCGATGCTGCCGATGATGGTGGGCTCGGCGCTTCCCCCGCTCACCCTCTCCGTGATGCGCCAACTGGAGCAGAGACCATGAACATCTTCACGTCGCTCTCGTCGCTGAGCATCACGCTCGCGGCGACCGGCGCAACCGCTAACCCATTCTTATGGTACGTCACCCGCGCGGCGGCGACCTCCGCCTATATCACCCTCTCGGTCACGGTCATCATCGGCCTCTTCCGCTCGCTGGCGCGCGTCTCGCGGCTACGCAATGCGCGTGTGCTCTGGCTGCTGGATGAGCTGCATCCCTATCTGGCGGTGCTCACACTGGCGTTGGTGGTCTTCCACCTGCTCTCGCTGGTCTTCGATCCACTCATCCCATTCTCGCTATTCAACCTGCTGCTCCCCTTCGACCAGCCTTACCGGCCACTCGCGGTGGATCTGGGCGTGCTGGCGCTCTACGGGCTGGCGGTGGTCTGGCTGAGCTCGTGGGTGAAGCGGCGAATCGCCTATGCAAGCTGGCGCGCGCTACACTATACCAGCTTCGCCGCATTCGTCCTGGTGACGCTCCACGGCATCTTCGCGGGCAGCGACTCCGGTGAGCCATGGATGCGCATGGTCTACCTGGGTATCGCCGGTGTGGTAACGCTGCTCATCCTCGCCCGCATCTTCTGGCCAGAGGCGCGGCAGACGAACTCCTCGCGCGTCGCGCCCGCCCGTCGCAGCCGCTAAGGCACAGGGGGCGCCGTTGACATGCTGTGAGCGCGCCGCAGGCTGAAGCCCTACGGCTAATCCTCGGGCGAATGTACCTTTCGCTGGGCAATGGTGCCGTGTGGTTAGGATTAGCCGCGGCATTCATGCCGCGAAGTCGGGTTATTTCCCATCTCGCCAGAACGCGCACATTCTGGATCCCCCCTCCCTTTTAGGGGAGGGGGCTAGGGGGAGAGGGCAGGGGGTGAGGTCGCTTCCTATTATGAGAGAACACCCATCGGACTCACATAGAACATGAATGTTGCGCCTGTACAGTAGTTGAGAAACATCTCGCGCGCCTGCCGCATCTCGTCATCCGCTCATGCCACGATCAGCGCATGATTGGATGACTCAATCAACGACCACGGGAGGAGACCATGGCAACCGATATCGCCCCACCAGCGCTCGATGACGCCGCGTCGCCAGCCGCACCGTTGCGCTCGCTCCTCGGACGTATGCGCGCCTTCTGGGAGCCACGCCGCCGCCGGGCGCTCGCGCTGATCCTGCTGCTGGCCGCCTTCACCAACTTCTACGAGCTACAGCGCAACGGCTACGCCAACCTCTACTACGCGGCGGCCATTCGCAGCATGCTGGAGAGCTGGCACAATTTCTTCTTTGTCTCCTTCGATCCGGCGGGCTTCGTTAGCGTCGACAAGCCGCCGCTCGGCTTCTGGATTCAGACGGCCAGCGCCAAACTGCTCGGCTACAGCGGCTCCAGTATCCTGCTACCCGAGGCGCTCGCGGGCGTGGCGTCGGTTGGCGTGCTCTATCTCGTCGTCCGGCGCGTCCTTGGTGCGGGCGCGGGTCTGCTGGCAGCGCTATTCCTGGCCATCACCCCGATCAGCGTCGTCACCAACCGCAACAACACCATTGATAGCCTGCTCGTGCTCACAGTGCTGCTGGGCGCGTATGCGATGACGCGCGCCGTCGAGCGGGGCAGCCTGCGCTGGCTCATGCTGGCGGTGATATTAGTGGGGCTGGGCTTCAACATCAAGATGCTCGAAGCCTATCTGGTGGTCCCCGCCTTCCTGGTGATGTATCTGCTCGGCGCGCCGTTGCGCTGGCGCACCCGCCTCTGGCATCTGGCGGCCTCAAGCGCGGTGATGGTCGCTCTCTCGCTGGCCTGGGTCGTCGCCGTTGACCTCACACCCGCCTCGGCGCGCCCCTATGTCGGATCGAGCGGCACGAACTCGGAGCTTGATCTGGCGCTCGGCTATAACGGTATCCAGCGGCTGCTGGGCATGGTCTTCGGGCGTGGCGGCGGCTCGACCTCCGGCTCGTCCATCCTCTCGGCTATCACCAGCGGATCCAATGCGGTTGGCGGGCCGGGCGGCGCCTCCGAGAACGGCGTGCCGGGCCTCTTCCGGCTGCTCAACGCGCAGCTTGGCGGTCAGGTGAGCTGGCTGCTGGCGCTCGGCGTCGTTGGGCTGCTGGCGACTGGCTGGGGCATCCGCTGGAACGGGCAGTCGCTCGTCGCGTACGTCCGCTCCTGGTTCCGCTCGGCGGAGGCGCGGCGCAACGCCCACCTGACGCCGCGGCAGTCGGCGCTGGCGCTCTGGGGCGGCTGGACGCTGACGATGGCCGTCTTCTTCAGCGTCGCGGGTTTCTATCACACCTACTATCTCTCGATGCTTGCGCCGGGCGTCGCCGCCTTGGCCGCCATCGGGCTGACAATGCTCTGGCGTGACTATCGCGCGGCGGGCTGGCATGGCTATCTGCTCCCTGCGGCGCTGGTGGTCACCGCCATCGTCCAGGGCGTCATCCTGGCCGACTACACCGGCTGGAACGGCTGGATGACGCCGCTGATCGTCGGGGGCTCGCTGCTGCTCGCCGCGCTGCTGGCCTGGTGGCGTTACGCGCATACGTCCGCCGCGGCTGTTGATGCGCCGCGCAATCTGCTCGTGGACCGGCTCGTCCGCTCGTCGGCGGTCGCGGTATTGGCGACGGCGCTCGGCGTCGCGCTGCTGCTGCTTGGCCCGGCAACCTGGGTCGGCGTCTCCCTGGCCAGCGGCGCGGGTGGCACGCTGCCGACGGCTGGCCCCTCGGCGGATGTGGCGCAGCGCGGCGGCTTCGGCGGCAACAGTGGCGGGCCACAGGGCTTTACCGGTGATTTCCCTAATGGCTTCGTTCCCGGTGGCCCGCGCAATGGCGGGTTTGGCGGCTTTCCACCGGCATTCGGCGAGTCGGGCAACGGGCAATTTGGGCCGCGCAATGATGGCAATGGTGGCATTGGTGACGGTGGTGGCGCGCCCACTGGCGGCCCCGCGAACGGCAACGGCGGCCAGAGCGTGCAGGTGAACGAGCAATTGCTCGCCTACCTGGAGTCGCATCGCGGCTCGGCCCGCTACCTCCTCGCGACGCTCAACTCGCAGACGGCGGCGCCTTATATCATCGCGAGCGGGCAGCCAGTCATCGCGCTGGGCGGCTTTAGCGGCTCCGACCAGATTCTCAGCCTGAGCCAGCTTCAGGCGCTGGTCAGCTCAGGCGCCATTCGCTACTTCCTGTTGGACGGCGGCGGTGGCGGCTTCGGCGGCCAGGGCGGCGGCAACGGCCAACTGGTGAGCTGGGTCGCGTCGAGCTGCACGCAGGTGGCGGCGAGCGAGTACGGCGGCGCGTCATCCGGCGGCACGCTCTATGCCTGCTCATAGGCGGGCTAGCGGCGCTAACTCACAATACCGGGCAGCCTCACCTCGGCGGATGGACGCTTAAATCGCCCGCTAGGTGAGGCTGTCTTGTTGCCCACGAACGCGATTGGGTGGCAGCGGCGCACCATGGCATGGACTCCGCAAGAAGGTGTAATATAGTGGGCGCAAATGATTGGCGGGAAGGAGAGATATCTTGGATAGTTCGCTACCACAGGACCAGGCGACGCAGGAATTGAGCGACGAGCAGCTGTACGGCGAGAAGGCGCGCATCGCGCGGCTCAGCCGGATTCGCCAGTTAGTCTTTGGCGCGCTCGATGGGCTGCTCGTGCCGGTGGGCGTGGTGAGCGCGGTGGCTGGCGGCACGGGCAGCACGAACGCGGTCATCATCGCTGGGCTGGCGGAGGCGTTCGCGGGGGCGCTCTCGATGGGCGCGGGCGAGTTCATCTCCGGGCGCTCCGAGGCGCAGGTGCAGAAGACCGAGGTGGAGAAGGAGCTGCGCGAAATTCGCGAGAACCCGGCGTTCGAGCTAGGCGAGATGGCGCAGCTTTTCCGCCACGAAGGCGTGAGCGCCGAGGACGCCACGACGATGGCCAATCTGTTAGTGAAGTATCCCAATGCCTACCACAAAACGATGGTCGAGAAAGAGCTTGGGCTACAGGTTGACCCCGACACCGTCCGCATCCCCGAGGCGCTGACGATGGGCGTCTCCTATATTATCGGCTCCGTCTTCCCGCTGGTCGCCTACTTCTTCTTGCCGATCCCGGTCGCGTTGCCGGTCTCGCTCGTGTTGACGGTGCTGGCGCTGGTGATTGTCGGGGTCATCAAGGGGCGGCTCGCCAACATCAATCTGGTGCGGAGCGCGTTGGAAGTCGTCGTCGTCGGCGCGGCCTCCGCCCTGGGCGGCTACCTGCTCGGCAACGTGATACCGCACCTGTTCGGCTTCTAACGTAATGCTGATGCGCCCCGCGACTCGTAGCGCTCTCGTAACGGGCCGATGGTATGCTACGCGCCAGATGCCAGGTTGAACATCGTAGCCGTACGCGAGGAGCCAGTCAGACATGAAACAGCCAGCGATGACCGTCGAGCGCGCCACGGTCCAGCATGCGAGCGAGACCGGACAGACGCTTCATGGCCTCTGGCTGCTCGTCGCGCGGGTTAGCTGGATTATCGTAGCATTGGGAACTCTGGCGCTCAACCTGATTCTGCTTCCGCAATTTATGTCGGCGCTGCTCACGCCTTGCGCGCCGAGCATACACTGTTTCTACCTGCAAATCACTCCATACGACCAGCAAATCATCCGGCAGACTGGGCTTACCCGCGACTTCGTAGCGACCTATGAAGCAGTAACTGGGACGGCTTCGATGCTCGTCTTTTACGCGGTCGCAACAGTCATCTTTCTGCGGCGTTCCTCGGACCGTATGGCGCTCTTATGCGCCTATGCGCTCGTGCTGTTTGGCGGAGTCGTCTTCAACTCGGCGCTCTCAGAGACGCTGGCGGTGCAATCGACGGCCGGGTTCTGGATGTTCGGCGTGCTCTATACCCTCGCGGAGAGCGGCTTTATCGTCTTCTTGCTCGTCTTTCCCAATGGACATTTCGCGCCCCGCTGGAGCCGCTGGCTCGTCCCGCCGATTGTCGCGTTCTGGGCGTATGAATTCCTCTCAGGCCATATCTACGACCAGACCTTCAATCCGGGCACGCTGATGTTTTTTGTGATGCTGCTTACCCCTATGGCCGTGCAGATGTATCGCTACCGCCGCGTCTCAACGCTGCGCGAGCGCCAACAGACCAAATGGGTCGTCTTCGGCAGCGCCATAGCGCTCATTGGATTTGTCATTTTTGTCGCGGCGGGGAATCTTATCATGCCGCCGGATGCGCTGCAATCGAACATCATAACAGTGCTGGTGGCGCAGACCGGCTTTGCCATCTTCCTGCTGTTAGTCCCAATTTCGATTGCCGTCGCGATTCTGCGCTCGCGCTTATATGACATTGACGTTATCATCAACCGGGCGCTGGTCTACGGCTCGCTGACCGCCATCCTCGCGCTGCTCTACGTCGCGGGCGTGCTCGGTGTGCAGGCCATTGTCAACGCTTTCGCCCAGCGGCAGAGCGGCGAACCCTCGCCCGTCCTCATCGTGGTGACGACACTTGCAGTCGCCGCGCTTTTCCAGCCGTTACGCCGCCGCCTCCAGCGCGTGATTGACCGCCGTTTCTACCGCCGCAAGTACAACGCCGAGCAGACGCTGGCCAGCTTCAGCGCCACCCTGCGCAGCGAGACCGATCTGCCCCAGCTCACCGAACAGCTGGTGGGCGTTATTGCGGAGACGATGCAGCCAGCGCACGTCTCGCTCTGGCTCCGCTTCACGACGGATCGCTCATAAGCGCGCCACGTCATCAGACTGACGTATAGAGGCGCGCTCGCTGGCGGTCACAGAAGTAGCCTGTTATACTGTTGCCCGCAATCGTTTACGGCTATAGGCGAGCCAGCGCCCCGAAAGTGAGGAGCATCTATGGCCCAGCGGACCCAGCGGATGAACGCGCCGACGACCCTGATGGGCCATCGGCATCGGTCGCGCGCCCGTCTGCTTATGGGCGTATGGATCGTCTTCACACTGCTCTCTATCGGCTTTTGCGTCGCCAGTCTGGTCGCCCGCTATAACCTGCTGCTCCATCCCCCGGCCGACCTGCGCGCGGAGCTATCTGCGCTGGGCATCTCTCCCGGCTTCCACGCCTCCTGGAATATCGCGCTCGAGGCGCTGGTGGTCCTCAGCTACTTTGGCATGGCGGCGCTCATTGCCTGGCGCAAGCCGCGCGACCCCGCCGCGCTGCTGGTGGCGCTGGCGCTCGTGGGCTTTGGCGCGGGGCTGCCCGGAACGATCTACGCCATCCTCAACGCCGAGCCGATCTGGATACAGCCGTACGGCTTTCTGCAGACGCTGGGCTGGCTGCTGCTGCTCATCTTCGCCTTCATCTTCCCCAACGGGCGATTCGTCCCTCGCTGGACGGTCTGGCTGCTGATTCCGTGGACCGTCTGGGTTGTCGGCTTCTTTCGCTTTGCCGGGGCCATTGTGGCGGCGCATCCCTGGGCAATCGCGCTCACCTTCGTGATCTGGGCGGCCTGGTTTGTCGTCGGCGCGGCGGCGCAATATTATCGCTACACCTGGGTCTCGACCTGGCTGGAGCGCCAGCAGACCAAGTGGGTCGTCTTCGGCTTCCTGGGTATGCTGCTGGGCATCTTCCTGACGGTCCTCTACCATGTGGCCGCGCTCACCGGACTCGTCTCCGGCAGCGCCGCAATCATCCTGCGCATCGCCGCGGTGATTCTGCTCTGCGCCACGACGCTGCTCGTGCCGCTGACGGTGGGCATTGCGCTGCTGCGCCATCGACTCTTCAACGTCGATGTGCTCATCAACCGGACGCTCATCTACGGCTCGCTGACGGTCCTGCTGGCGCTCGTCTACTTTGTGATGGTCGTGTTGCTGGGTGTGCTGTTCAGCGGCGTCACCCACGAGTCCACCCAGGGGTCGGAGGTGGCGATCACGCTCTCGACGCTCTTCATCGCGACGCTGTTCCAGCCGCTGCGGGGAAAGTTACAGCGCGGCATCAACCGGCGCTTTTACCGCAGCAGCTACGACGCGGCCCAGACGATCCAGGCGTTCGCGGCGCGGCTGCCCAACCTGGTGGATATCGAGCACCTGACCGAGAGTGTCTTGAGCACGGTGGAAGACACAATGCGGCCAACCTTCGCCACGCTCTGGCTGCTCACACCTCACCCTACGCGCCCCTCTTCCGCTGAGAGAGGGAATGATGCTCCTCTACCTCAATAATCGCGCAGCAGGCAGCAGGTCATGCAGGTGGCGCCGCCGTCGCGATTTAGCGTCAGCTCGCGTCCTTCGTACTCCCAGACGGTGACGCCCGCGTCGCGCAGGCGTCCGGCGGTGATGGGGTTGCCCTTCATGGTGATGACATGGCCCGGGGCGACGGCTAGCGCATTGGGCGCGTGGGTGGCGAACTCGCTATCGGGAACCTCAATCGTGTGGATGCCGCGCGCCTCCAGCAACTCGTAGAGCGGCACTGGCACGAGCGGAGGGTAGACCAGCGCCAGGTCCTCGGCCACCGGGCTGATGACCGAGAGCAGATGAAGTATCTCGCCCCTGCCATGCCAGTGCGCCATCTGCACCTGATAGATATTTCGTACTTTGCCCGCCAGCAGCTCACGCACGCGCTGATAGCCCGCGTCGTTGGTGCGGTAGCTCCGTCCGATGACGAGCGTCTCGGGGTCGAGCCAGAGCACGTCGCCCCCTTCGAGCGTCTCATCGCCCTCCAGCGTCCCCAGAATTGGGATGCCCAGCCGGGTGAGCTCGCGGGCCAGCGCTGGCTCCTCGCCCCGGCGCAACTGCTTGCCCATGTGGCCGATGATCGCGCCCGCGTCGGTGACGAAGCCGGGATCGGTGACGAAGATGGAGTCGAGCAATTCGGGTTGCGCCTCCTCGGCGATCACGACCTCGGCGCCCGTCTCACGTAAGCGCTGCACCAGCCCATCATGCTGGCGGCGCGTCTC
>Ga0070713_100002213_pt1 | contig 12601 bp, 12 predicted proteins | sample LARL82metaG_FD_65465 | JGI IMG/M metagenome (GOLD analysis project Ga0070713, IMG submission 65465) | Corn, switchgrass and miscanthus rhizosphere microbial communities from Kellogg Biological Station, Michigan, USA - LAR L8-2 metaG | ecosystem: Host-associated > Plants > Roots > Rhizosphere ... | reverse complement strand
TCGGCCCCGGTGTCACCGGGCTGCTCGGCCCGAACGGTGCCGGCAAGACCACGCTGCTGCACATGATGGCGGGCTTCCTGCCGCCGTCACGCGGCGAGCTGACCGTGGCCGGCCAGCCGGCCTGGCGCAACCCGGAGCTCTACCGAATGCTCGGGCTGGTGGTCGACCGGGAGGCGGTGCCGGGGTTCCTGACCGCCTGGCAGTTCGTGCTGGCCAGCGCTCAACTGCACGAACTGCCCGAACCGGAGCAGGCGACGGAGCGCGCGCTCAGGCAGATGGAGTTGCAGGACGCCTGGCACCGCAGGCTCGGCACCTACTCCAAGGGCATGCGCCAGCGCGCCCGGGTGGCCGCCGCACTGGTCCACCAGCCGACCGTGCTGCTGCTGGACGAGCCGTTCAACGGGATGGACCCTCGGCAGCGGCTGCACATGATGGACCTGCTGCACCGCACCGCCGACGCGGGCGCGATCGTGCTCTTCTCCTCGCACATCCTCGAAGAGGTCGAGCAGGTCTCGGGAACGGTGCAGGTGATGGTGGCCGGGCGGCTGGCCGCGTCCGGCGACTACCGCAGCATCCGGCGGCTGATGACCCACCGGCCGCACGTCTTCGCCATCCGCTCCACCGACGACCGGCGGCTGGCGGTCGCGCTGCTGGCCGAGCCGGCCGTCGCCGGAGTCGACATCGGACAGTCCGGGTTGACCGTCCGGGCCGGGGACTACGGCACGTTCGCCCGGGCGCTGCCGAGGATCGCGCAACGCGAACGGGTGCGGGTCCGGCAGGTCACCCCATCCGACGAATCGCTGGAAAGCGTCTTCGCCTACCTGGTGGCGCCATGAACACGACCATCGCATCGATCACCGCGCGGGCACTGCTCGGCCGGCGCCGGTTCCTGCTGCTGCTCCCGCTGCCGCTGCTGCTGGTCGGGCTGACCGCGCTTGCCCACGGGTTGCACCCGGACCCCAGCAAGTGGGGCGAGCCGGTGGTCGCCGGGCTCGGGTTCGCGGTCGTGCTACCGATGATCGCGCTCGTGCTCGGCACCGGCGTGCTCGGTGCCGAGATCGACGACGGCACGATCGTGCACGTCCTGGCCACTCCGGTTTCCCGGCGCGACATCGTGCTGGCGAAGCTGGCGGTCGCCGCCGGCATCACGACCGCGGTCGGCGCGGTCGCGATGTTCGTGACCGGCGCGATCGTCGAGTCGGTACGGTTCGGGCTCGGTCTGGCGGTGGCCTGCGCGGTGGCCTCGATCGCGTACTCCGCCTTGTTCCTGGCGCTGAGCCTGGTCACCCGCCGGCCGGTGCTGCTCGGCCTGCTGTACGTGCTGATCTGGGAGGGGTTGCTTGGCAACCTGCTGACCGGCAGCCGGGCGCTGTCGATCCAGCAGTACGCGGTGACCATCGCGGCGAACATCACCCCGGGGTCGGTGCTGCACGCGCGGCTCTCGCTGCCCGTCGCCCTGGTCATGAGCGCGGCGTTCGCTGTCGGCGGCACGCTGCTGGCCATCGACCGGCTGCGGTCCTTCCGGCTGACCGGCGAAACCAGCTGACGCGGTCTCACCCGTCCCCTCGCGGCGGCGTCGACGAGGTCGCGGTGCTGCGTCGGCGCCAGATGAGGGCGGCAACAGCCAGTACGGCCAGAGTGCAGGCGAACACGATGCTCGCCGGCAGTGCGCCGGTCAGCGCCGACAGCAGGCCGACCCCGATGACGGGTACGGAGTTGGCGACGATGACGACCAAGGCGACGGCGGGGACGAGCACGGTCAGGCCGGTCGTCATCGCCGCTGCCGGCCGCAGCCGGCGCCCCAGGACGATGAAGACGACGGCGAACAGCGCGAGCTCGAAGACGATGACGCCACCGTTTGCGTCCGATCTGGTCCGACAGCTGCCCGAACAGCAGTGGCGCCGCGACATTGCCGACCACGTAGACGGCGTAGACGAGGGTCATCGACGGATGCCGGTGTGACCTCAACAGAAGGGCTCTTCCAGCTCCTCCTGTAGACGGCCGGCACGACCGGCGGCGTGATAGTGAATCGGGTCACACTCGTGCCGCGGTACCGTCCCACCGATGGGCGGGACCGGTCGGCAAGGGCGTGTCTCGGACACATGCCCCAGGCGTCGAGATGGTGACGACATGGACGAGGGCCCGTTCGCGACGCCGCGGATCGAGGCCGAGCCGCGGCCGGGCGGCCGGCTGCACATCCGGTCCACCGAGCCGCTGGGGACCCACCCGGTCAGCGTCGTGCACTCCTTCCGCGCGCACAGCGAGGTGCATCCCGAGCGGCTGCTGGTCGCCGAGCGAGCAGCGGACGGCGGGTGGACCAGCGGCAGCTGGGGGGAGCTGCGTGCCGAGGCCGACCGGCTCGCCCAGGGCCTGCTGGACCGGGGGCTGGCCGGCCGGCCGGTCATGGTGCTGTCCGGCAACAGCCGGCTGCACCTGGCCGTCACGCTGGCCGCGCTCACCGTCGGCTCGCCGGTCGTCCCGACCAGCGTCGCGTACGCGCTGCAGAGCAGGGACCACGAGAAGCTGCGGGCCATGGCCGACCTCGCCGACCCAGGAGTGGTCGTCGCCGAGGGCGGCCCGTTCGGCCCCGCGGTCGACGCCGTGGCGGGCGGCCGTGCGGTGCTGGGTCGGGATCTGCCAGGAGCGCTGACCCAGGAGGAGTTCGGAGCAGCACCGACGGACGAGGTGGACGCACGCTGCGCCGCGCTGGGCCGCACCGACATCGCGAAGATCCTCTTCACGTCGGGCTCGACCGGGACGCCGAAGGGCGTCCTCAACACACACGGGCAGATGGCGGCCAACCAGCAACAGATACGGCAGGTCTGGCCATTCCTCGAGGACGAGCCGCCGGTGCTGCTCGACTGGCTGCCGTGGAGCCACACGTTCGGCGGCAACCACAACATGAACATGGTGCTCGTCAACGGCGGTTCACTGTGGATCGACGACGGCCGACCCGCACCGCCGCTGATCGGCCGTACCGCCCGCAACCTCGTCGACGTCCGGCCGACGTTGTATTTCAACGTGCCCGCGGGATACGCCGCACTGCTGCCCCTGCTGGAGGGTGACGCGAGCCTCGCGCGGGCGTTCCTGGACCGGCTCCGGCTCGGGTTCTTCGCTGCCGCGGCGCTGCCGCAGCAGCTCTGGGACCGGCTCGAGTCGCTGACCGCCCGGTACGGCGGGCGGATGCGGATGACCACCTCCTGGGGCCTCACCGAGACCGCTCCAGCGGCGACGTCCGCGCACTACCCGATCACCCGCAGCGACGTTCTCGGCGTGCCGCTGCCAGGAGTCGAGGTGGCGCTGGTCCCGGTGGGGGACAAGCGCGAGATCCGGGTCAAGGGCCCGAACGTCACGCCCGGCTACCACCGCCGCCCGGACCTGACCGAGGCCGCGTTCGATGAGGAGGGCTTCGTCCACACCGGCGACGCCGTCGCCCTCGCCGACCCGGACGACGTCACCGCAGGGTTGGTCTTCCGCGGTCGTATCGCCGAGGACTTCAAGCTCGCCACCGGCACCTTCGTCAGCGTGGGGACGCTGCGGCCCAGGCTGCTCTCGGCGTCGGAGGCGCTGCTGCTCGACGCGGTGCTCTGCGGGCAGGACGGCGACTGCGTCACCGCCATGGTCTGGCTCAGTCCGGTCCACGCCGCGCGGGTCGACTCCGGCGGTGTGCCGGAGGACTCCCTGCGGGCCGAACTGGTGGCGACGATGCAGCGGCTGGCCGCGGAGGGCGGCGGCTCGTCGCAGTGCGTCGAGCGGCTGCTCGTGCTCACCGAGCCGGCGCAACTGGACGCGGGCGAGATCACCGACAAGGGCTACGTCAACCAGGCCGCCGTTCGCGACCGGCGGGCCGGTCTCGTCGCGCTGCTCGCGGCCGATCCACCGCCGCCGCGGGTCGTCGTCCGGCCGTGAGCGGCGGGACGCCTGGCTGTGGCCCGCGGTTGAACGGCGCTCAGCCGGCTGCGGTGCCCGTCGGAGCGAACGGGAGTGGGCAGGCGTCGATGGCTGCGCAGATGTCGAGGTCGTCGCAGCCGGCGTCGATCGCGGCGCGCAGCGTGTCGCTGATGACGGTGAGGTCGGCGATCCTGCCTTCGACTTCGGCGAGTTTCTCGACGGCGCGGGCGTGCAGTCCGCCCGAGCCTCGCCGCGGACCTCGTCCCACCGCGAGCAGGGCCGCGATGTCGTCGAGGGTGAACCCCAGCCGTTGGGCGGCCTTGATGGAGCGCAGCGCGGTCACGGCCTCCGGCGGGTAGAGCCGGTGGCCGCCGAGGGTCCGTTCCGGGCGGGCGAGCAGTCCGCGCCGCTCGTAGTAGCGCAGGGTCTGCACGTTGACCCCGGCCGCGCCGGCGACCTGGCCGGTGCGGAGCGCCGCGGTCACGCCGGACCTCCGACTGCCCGGGAGGCGCGGGCGGCCAGCCCGTCGAGGACACCGGCGTACGTTTCCGGCACGGTGACCAGCAGCCGCAGCGGGTCGCCGTCCTCGAGGCGGAAGTCGAAGAAGGAACAGCACTCGGTCTCCCGCCGGACCAGGTCCCGAACGACCTCCGCCCGGCCCGGTGCCGCGGTCAGGGTGAGGGCCAGCTCGGTCCGGCTGCCGCGGTGGACGGAGCGGAGTGCGGTCGCGAACAGCGCGTCGAACTCGGCCGCTCGCAGCGGCCGGTCGGGCGCGGGCAGCGTGCAGGCGGTGGGTGCCCAGTTGTCGGGGCTCGCCGGTGCGGTCATGACTCGACGGTAAGCCTGTACCCACGTACCGGATGCAACCCCGCGCCCGCCCGGATCCGACGCTCTCGGTGTGGGGCATTCCGCCGGCCGGAGGGCGAGGTCGGCCGGCGCGAGCGGAGCTGCGGGCCGGCCGGCGCGTGATTGCGGACGATGGCAGGATTGAGTCGTGCGCCTGCCACGGACGATGTCGAGGTCCTCATGACGGCGACGGGAGCGCCTCCGGTGCTCGTCACCGGAGCCACTGGCCGGGTCGGGCGGGCCGTGGTCGACCTGCTGGTCGACGAGGGCGTGCCCGTCCGTGCCCTGACGCGCAGCCCAGAGGCGGCGGCGGCGCTGCCGGCGAGCGTCGACGTCGTGACCGGCGACCTCACCGAGCCCGAATCGCTTGACGCCGGACTGCGCGGTGTCGGCGCCGTCTTCCTGGTCTGGACCGCCCCGCCGGCCACCGTTCCGGCCGTCGTCGAGCGTCTCGCGGCCAATGCGCGGCGGGTCGTCTTTCTCTCCTCACCGCACCAGACCCAGCACCCCTTCTTCCAGCAGCCGAACCCACTGGCGGTGCTGCACGCCGAGATCGAGCGCCTCATCGCGGCCTCCGGTCTCGAGTCGACGATCCTCCGGCCGGGGATGTTCGCGTCGAACACGCTGTTCTGGTGGGCGGCCGCGATCCGCGCCGACGGTGTCGTCCGGTGGCCGTACGGCGGTGCCGAGACGGCTCCAGTCGACGACCGCGACGTGGCCGCGGTCGCGGCGCGGACCCTCCATCGGGACGGGCATGCCGGCGGCGACTACGTCCTGACCGGCCCCGAGTCACTGAGCCAGGCGGAGCAGGTGGGCATCATCGGTGACGTCGTGGGGCGCCGGATCACGTTCGACGAGCTGACGCCGGACGAGTTCCGAGGCGAGACGGAGGGGACCTGGCCGCCGGCGGTCGTGGACATGCTGCTCGCCGCGTGGGACGCCACGATGGGACGGCCGGCGTTCGTCACCTCGACGGTGTCCGACATCCTCGGATCGCCGCCGAGATCCTTCCGCCAGTGGGTCGCCGATCACACGACCGCGTTCACGGACGGCCCGACCCCGGCGAGCTGACCTTCGCCCGCGCAGCGCACCAAGGCCCGAGGCCGAAAGTCCACAGTGGACCACCGGTCTCGGTCACGGGACGATTCGGTCGGCGCCGCCGCCCTGCCACTCGACGAGCATGGCGGTGGCATCGTCGCGGAGGTCGCCGATCTGGTGATCGAGGATCGCGTGCATCAGCCGGCGCATGGTCTCGGGGGCCGGGTTTCCGGCCGCGTCTTCGCGGGCGACGAGGTCGGCGAGCCGGTCGAGGCCGAAGAACTCCCCTTCCCGGGAGCGGGCCTCGGGTACTCCGTCGGTGAACAGCAGGAGCCGGTCACCGCGCTCCAGCCGTTCCTCGGCGATGCCGATGCCGGGGTTGAGCGGACCGAGCCCGAGCGGTAGCCCGCGGCCGCCCTCGAGGGTCTTGACGACCCGGCCGCGGCGCAGCAGCAGGGGTGCCGGGTGCCCGGCGCTGTGCCAGCGCAGGCGGCCGGAGGCGAGCTCGAGTTCGGCGACGACGGCGGTGGCGAACCGGTCGCCGGAGAACTGCTGGTGCAGTGCGCGGTCGATCGCGGCGACGGTGCCGGTGAGGTCGAGGTCCTGCCGCCGGCTGTTGCGGTACGCCCCGATCACCAGAGTGGCCAGCCAGCCGGCATCGAGCCCGTGTCCCATTGCGTCGATGACCGCGAACCGTGCGGTCGTCGCGTCGACCGCGTAGTCGAAGCTGTCTCCACCGAGGTCCCAGACCGGCGCGAGCACGGCCGAGATGACCAGCCGATCGGTACCGAACGTGAGCGGGGGCAGCAGGTTCCAGGCGATCTCGGCCGCCATTGACATCTGCCGCCGGCGCCGGATCCTGTGGAACAGGTCCCCGTAGGCACCCTTGACCATCACAATCTCGGCGATCATGGCCGCGAAGGCCTTCACCTGTTCCGGGTCGGGCCGGTCGCCGCCGTCGAGGTCGAGCTCGAGGACGCCGAGGCGCTCCAGCCCATCCAGGACCGGAACCCACATCCGCCGACCACGGTCCGAGTTCTGGACCGTCAACCGGCGGAAACACAGCCCGGCCAACGTCGAGTCGATCGCCTGCGGCGACCGCTCGGTTCCGCCGCGGAGGGGCAGCGGCACCAGCACCCGCTGCTCGTGGTCGACCAGGTAGAGCGTCACCTCCGCCGCTCCCAGCGCCCGCCCGTTGTCGGTGAAGAACGCGGCGAGGTCGTCCGGCACGGTCAGCCGCGCCGCCTCGGGCAGGTGGTTCAACATCTGCGCAGCACGGTCGCCCACGACCAGACGATAGCCACACGACGATGCAGAACCACGGCCCGGACCGCGTTCGCGCAGGTCGGCGCGACATAGCACCGCCGTGGGCGGCCGGCGCCGGCCACGGTTGATGTATCTGGCGGTCGTCGCGGGGCTCATGGAATGAGGGGCGGCGTCGGCGAGGGGGCGGGTTCGATGGTGGGTTCCGGTACGGATACTGCGACACGTGCGCCGAGCCGGCAGGATGCGTTCTTCGACCGGGCGATGTACGTGGTCGACGTGCAGGGCTGGCCGCCCGGCGTGGTGTATCCGCCGAAGCCGCTGACCGAGCCCGTGGTCGCGCCGGACGGCGCACGGCTGCGGCTCTGGGCCGCGCATCCGCACGACACCCGGCACCTGCCGCCGCCGGCAGCCGACGGCGTGCTGCTCGACACCGGCCGATTCTCGCTGGCCAACGGCGGCAACCGCACTCTGTGGGCACCGAAGCGCTCGTGGAAGGTGGACCTCGATCCCGGTGACGACGAGGTCGCCGGCATGTCGTGCCTGAACTTGAAGTCGATGTACAACGACCCGTCCCAGATGCGCGAGGCGCTGGCCTGGCGGATGTTCGCGCAGGCCGCGGTCGTGGCGCCACGGCACACGTACGCGCGGTTCGGGATGAACGGTACGTACCGCGGCCTGTTCTCCCTCATCGAGCAGGTCGACCGCGCGTTCCTCAAGGAGCACTTCGCCGGCAGCTCCCGCGGCAACCTCTTCAAGGTCTACTGTGGACAGATCGGCCCGGGGACGCTCGAGCATCGGGTCGGCCCCGACGGCGACGACAGCGGGCGGCAGTACCGCTCGTCCGGCGACGACCCCACCTACCGGCTGCGGTCCTACTCGCGCGAGCCCGGGGCGGACAGCTACGACGACCTGGCGCAGTTCGTCCGCGCGGTCAATGGCGTCGGTCTGGCGGGCGGCGACGACCGGTTCGGCAGCGACGCGTTCGCCGAGTCCGTACGGCAGGTCTTCGCGATCGACGGCTTCCTGCGCTGGGCCGGCCTCAACGTGCTGATCGGGGCGTGGGACAACTACTTCGCGACCCCGGCCAACTACTACCTCTACAACTCGGGTGTCGCCGGCGCGCGGGACGTCGTCTCGAAGCCCTACTTCACCTTCATCCCCTGGGACTACGACAACACCTTCGGCATCGACTACTTCGGCACCGCCTGGCAGTACACCGACCTGCTCGACTGGCCGGGCAACACGGTCGCCTACTGGCGCCGCAACGGCAACGGCCGCACCTCACGGCTCCCGCTGCTGCAGAACGTGCTGCGCCATAGGGAGTTCCGCCGGTACTACCTGGATCACCTCGAGCATCTGCTCGACACAATCTTCTCGCCGGCCGCCGTCGACCGGGTGCTCGGCACGAACGGCGAAGGCGGCCTGTGGGACCGCGCCGCGCGCTCGGCGTACCTGGAGTCGGACACTCCCTACGGCGCCCCGTTCACCGGTCGGCAGTTCACCAACGACGAGGTGTTCCGCAACGGCTTCGCGCAGTACGAGCTGCGCCACGGTGAGGAGTTCGCGCTCGGCATCCACCACTACGTGCTGATGCGCTACGACAGCGCCCGGACCCAGCTGGCCCGGCTGCGCCGGGTCGATCCCAGCGGGTCGAGCGGCGCCACGTTCCCCACATCGGTCGAGCCCGTGCCGGGGCGGGGATGAGCACCCCGGCGGCGGCGGAAGTCGACCGGCTGCCGGCGCTGCGGCTGCTCGGTGAGGCCAAGGTCGGCGAGCTGATCGGAGACGGCGGCGGCCGGTACGAGGCCAGCGGTGTGCTCGCGCACGGCGGCTGGTACTGGGTGGTCTTCGACAACCTGGCGGACGTCGCCCGGATCGACCCGGGGCTGAGGCCGGGCGACCCCCGGTCGACGCTGATCCGCCAACCGGACGGCACGGTCGGCTACGAGGACATCGCCCGCGACCCGACCGACGGGCGGTTCTTCCTTCTGGTCGAGGCGGCGCGGCGCGGGTCCGGGCTCATGGCCCAGGTCCACGAGCTCGACAGCGATCTGCGGTCGCTGACGACGCGATGGCTCGACGTCCCGCTGGAGCGGGCCAACAAGGGCCTCGAGGGCCTGTCCTGCGTCCGCCGGGCCGGCCGGCCGTACCTGCTCGGGCTCTGCGAAGGCAACGGCGGGCACGGCGGCAAGCGGGGCCGGCGCCCCGGCGGCGGCCGCCTGCACGTGTTCAGCGAGGGCCGGGCGGAGTGGGAGCGCGTCGCCACGATCCACCTCCCGGCGAGCCTGCGGTTCATCGACTACAGCGGCATCAGCGTCGCCGGTGACCGGGTGGCGGTCGTGTCGCAGGAGTCGTCGGCGCTCTGGGTCGGGCGCCTGGCGCCGTCGAGCTGGGAGCTGCTCGACACCGGGACGACCTACGTCTTCCCGCGCGACGAGCGGGGCCGGATCCGCTACGGCACCGTGGAGGGCGTGTCCTGGCTGGGCGAGGACGAGGTGGTGGTCGTGTCCGACCGGGCCAAGCCGACGCAGCCACGTCGCGTCCGGGCGACCGATCAGTCGCTGCATCGGTTCGCCGTGCCCGGCCCGGCGGGCTCGGACTGGTAGACAGGCGCCATGGTCCTCCAGCCGCTGCGCGCGCTGTTCCAGAAGCGGGTCGACGGCGACGACGCGCTGCTGCGGCTGGCCAGGCTGCGCTTCGAGCAGGCCGGGCTCGCCGCCGAGGTGTACGCGAACTCCCCGGATGACCTGGAGGCCGTGCTCGCCTTCGTTCCGCCCGGGCCGCCGCCCACGGTTCACCTGTCCCGCCGCATCGACCTCCTGCGGGCCGCCGACCGGGACGTGGTCGGGACCTTCGCGCGGCGCTTCGCCGACCGCGTGGCGGGCTTCGTCGTCCATGACCGGGCGGACATGCCGGATCGGCTGGACGAGATGGAGGCGGTGGGTCGGGAGCTCTCGGCCGCGCTCGGGACGTCCACCCGCTTGTTCGTCGAGTACGCGGTCGGGTGCGAACCGGCCGAGTTCGTCCGGCTCGCCGGCCGGCTGGTGCCGATCGAGCGGATCGGCGTCTGCGTCGACACCGGACACGTCGGCATCCGGCAGGCCAGGCGAAGCTTCGCCCGCCGCCGTCCCGAGGTCGGGGACATCGCAACGCTCGACCCGGCCGACCCACGGCTGCCGGAACTGGCCGACGACGTCCAGGCCGCTGTCGCCGACGGCGGCCGGGACGTCCTCGAGTTGATGACCGCCCTGGGAGCCCTCGGCGGTCCCGTGCACCACCACCTGCACGACGGCCACCCGCTCGTCCGGGGCCTTTCCGACCATCGCGGGTTCCTCACCCGGCTGCCGGTGCCGTTCCCGCACGGGGGCCGCTCGTCACTGGATCCGCTGTTCGGGCCGGCCGGGCTCGCTGCGATCGTCTCGACCGCGGCGCGTGTCTACCCAGCCGGGCTGGCGTCGTTCTCGCTCGAGATCCACGAGAGCGGCGGACGCCTGCCTCTGGACGACGCCGCTGCGCTCTTCTCGCACTGGCGCGACACGACCAACGCCGAGCGGATGAACGCATGGCTCGATGTGCTGGCGCAGAACGCCGCTCTGGTCCGGGCGTACGGGTAGGGACTCGACCCGGGTCGCGGCCCCCGCCCGGCGGATGACGCCCGACGTCAGGGGCGGCGCAGAGCGTCCGGAGCGGTGCCGCGGACGTGGCCGACCTTCGCATCGGCGACGACGCGCAGGATGTTGCCGTGGGCCAGCGCGGTGCAGTCGCGCTCGCTCCAGCCCCTGTCGCGGAGTTCCGCGAACAGCGCCGGGTAGCGGGACACGTCGGTCAGGCCGTCGGGCAGGTCCGTGGTGCCGTCGTAGTCGCCGCCGAGGCCGACGTGCTCGATCCCGGCCACCTGCCGGACGTGCTCGACGTGGTCGGCGACCTGGCTGAGCCGGGCCCGGGGCTGCGGGTGTGCCGCCTCCCACTCGGGGGCGATCGAGTCCACGTCGGTGAGGTTCCGCTCGTCGATCCCGCGCCGACCGGCCTCGGCCAGGAGTCCCTGTCGCCAGTCCGCGCACTCCTGGGACACGAACGCGGGGACGAACGTCACCATGCAGACCCCGCCGTTCCCGGCCAGCGTGCCCAGCACGTCGTCGGGGACGTTGCGCGGATGGCGGCACAACTCGTACGCAGAGGAGTGGGAGAAGATCACCGGCTCCGCCGTGACGGCGAGTGCGTCCCGCATGGTGTCGGCCGACGTGTGGGACAGGTCGACCAGCATGCCGATGCGCTGCATCTCCCGGACGACGTCCCGGCCGAAGTCGGTGAGGCCGCCCGCGTCCGGCCGGTCCGTACCGGAGTCGGCCCAGCCGATGTTCGCGTTGTGGGTGAGCGTCATGTAGCGCACGCCGACCGCCTGCAGCATCCGCAGCACCCCGAGTGAGGAGTCGATCGCGTGGCCGCCCTCGGCACCCAGAAGCGAGGCGATCCGGCCCGCTCCCATGATCCGCTCCACGTCCGCGGCGTCCAGGGCGATCTCCAGGTCGCCCGGATACCGTTCCGCGAGCCGGTAGACGAGGTCGATCTGCTCGAGCACGGCGGCGACGGCCGCCGGGCCGGCCATCGAGTGCGGGACGTAGACCGACCAGAACTGGGCGCCGACGTTCCCGGCGCGCAGCCGCGGCAGGTCGGTGTGAAGTTCCGGTAGGCCGGCGGCCAGGTCGGCCCGGCCGAGGTCGCTCTCGAAGTACTTGCGCAGCGCCCAGGGCAGGTCGTTGTGTCCGTCGAACACGGCCGTCGGGGACGGTCGGTCGCGTCCGTCGTCGCGGCTCATTCGGCCAGGCTAGGCCGTGTCTCCCGGTTCGCGGTGGATGCGGACGGCGTCCAGGTTGCCCCGGCCGCGCTTCCCGCCGCCGGGCCGTCAGACGTCCGGACCAACGGCTCCCGTCATGGTCGGTGCACCGAACTCCACGGGTACCTCGCGATCGAGATGCCGGAGCGCGGCGCCGATCAGGAGGAAGAGGATGCCCATCCCCGCCGCCATCACGGCGACGCCGAACGCGACGACCGACGTGAACAGCGAGGCCTGTAGGAACGATGCCGTCATCACGGTCTGTCGATTGGGATCGTTCTGCGGCAGCTCGGCGTACGTCTTGCCGCCGGCGATCGCGTCGGCGTGGGTGGCGATGATGTCGGCCTGCGCGTACGCCTGCCATGGTTGCGTGACCTTCTGGCCGCCGAAGTGGGCGGCATCCGCCGACACCGTGATCTGCTGGTCGGCGAGCTTCGAGCTCACGAGCCCGTAGGTCACGACGCCGGCGACGACGAGGACAACTCCCGCGATCATGATGATCAGCCCGATCAAGGACACCATGCCGCGTCGCTGAGTGGAAGCCACTGGATCACACTCCTGACCCTTGTCCGGTGCGTCTAGGCCTGGTCACCCCGGTAGGCAGGGGGTCGTACGACATTGTTGTGCTGTCTGACCGGATGTGGTAGGGCAACGCCGAAGTTGCTTGGGAGAGGTGCTCTGACCCGCCTCTGGCCTGCACTGGACCGGAGCGGTGGTATGCCGGAC
>Ga0070713_100002212_pt1 | contig 12602 bp, 12 predicted proteins | sample LARL82metaG_FD_65465 | JGI IMG/M metagenome (GOLD analysis project Ga0070713, IMG submission 65465) | Corn, switchgrass and miscanthus rhizosphere microbial communities from Kellogg Biological Station, Michigan, USA - LAR L8-2 metaG | ecosystem: Host-associated > Plants > Roots > Rhizosphere ... | reverse complement strand
GGGCTCGCGGCAATTGTTCCGGACATAATCTATCTGTCGATTTTCGCCGTGATAACGCTAGCGGCGGCGGTGCCCTTATTCAAGCGGACGCTGTAGATCCAAATTGCGTCCCGCCCTCAAGCTCCCATCTCACCTTGTTTGTAACGGGTTCACCGGATAGAGATCGCGAAAGGCGCGCGTAAGCAACGGCCGCGGAGAATCGTTGGGCAAGCGAAACACAAGATTAGTAGTTATTGGGTGCGGCTTCGACTGGACAATTCCGCGCGGGCTTCGCTCAACGCTACTTCGCTCAACTCCGCGATGCAGGTTCCGCACGTGCGACCGGGTGTTGGGATTGACATCGAGGCGCAGCCAAATGAAGCGCCCAACGCGACTCAGACGAACTTGCGCCGGACTGAGCCTCGCAGTGTAACTGGAGGCGATCCGCGCCATCTCGGAAAGATCGCTCATCGGCCCGAATTCGACATCACTGGGGTGGGATAACTGGCGCATGGTGTCGAGTTTGCGCGCAATACCTTCACGTCCAGCGACGCAGGGCACGGTACGGCAATCGAGGATTTTTTCGATGGCATAGAGGGCCGCATGGTCAACGCGCTCGCCGAAAGCCAAATAGAGCGTATTGCTAGCGGCCACATAATTTAGCGGCAGCATCTGAAAAGCTTCGAGGATAGAAAGGGGAATCCCGCTCGCAAAAAAGTTTGCAGAGGGATCAAAAGAAGTCGCGACCGCGCACCCCCATTGCAGAGCTAACGCTTTGGTTACTTCATTCTCGCTGGCAAAGCCCAGTTTTTCGATCCACTCGCCGATTTTTCCATAGTCGCAAGCTCCATTACGCATGGCTTCGACCGCGTCCGGCACGCAACCATAAGCGGTCAGCAGAATCACTGCTGTGCGCGCCTTTGTCCCGACGCACGAGCTTTGCACTTCGCGCATCAATTCAAAGCCGTCGCACCCTGGCATGCGCACGTCCGTGATCACCAGCGAATGCAAATCCGAGCGAAACTTTTTCAGCGCTTCCGTGCCGTTCACGGCCACATCGACCTGCCATCCGCGGCGCTCAAAACGCGCTTCGAGCGCAGCACGCATGCCGGCATCATCATCCGCCACCAGAAGCCGCTTCACTGGCCTGCTCCGGCTATGGCCGCGGCCGCCGCTGGGGGTGCAATTGCTGGGCATAACAATTCCGGCATCCTTGGCTGCGTTTGCTCTGCTAAATACTCGCGCGATATTCTCTCGGCGCTTGCTATGCTTCGAGGAAGTTGCAGTCGGAAAGTGGCCCCCCACCCGGGCCTACTCTCGACCCCGATCGAGCCGCTGTGCTCCTCGATGGTGCGCCGGCAGATCGCAAGACCTAATCCCAAGTTGCCCGCGTTACCGGTGAATCCTGCGTCAAAGATACGGTGCACGTCAATCGCTGCAATTCCGCTTCCCGTGTCCCGTACCTCGATTTCAATCGACTCGCCAGTTCCCCCACCTTCAGCGCCAGTAACTGGGGTGACACGGTCGAGGCCGCGAATCGAGAGCCGGCCGCCTTCCGGCATCGAGTTAAACGCATTAATTGCAAGGTTCAGGAGCACTTGCTCGAGCCGGTGGCGGTCCCCAGGAATTTCGATGCCACGCAAGCCGTTGGTCACTTGCAGTTCTGCCTTGTGGTGCCTGGCGAGGGGCGATATAAAGTCGTACACCCAATCCAGCAACTCCCCGGCATCGATCAGCGGGAGTTCTGCCTTGTGGGTGCTATGCAGCTGAAGCACATTATTGACGGTGGCAGAAAGTGTGCGCAGTCCGGCCTGCACGTGCTCGATCCATCGGTGGCTCTCGCCCTCAAGATTCGCTTCCGCCAGGAGGCCGGCGAAAAGTTCGAGGCTACCCAGAGGATTGCGGATTTCATGCGCCAGCAGGGCAGACACCTCGACCAGAGCCTGCTGCCGCTCTAAATGCTCGCGTTCGCGTTCGAATTTCTTAAACTCGCTGACGTCCCGCAGAATAAAGATCGAAGTCGGGTCCGCCTGGCTTTGCTCGAGCCATGCATGCCTTATAGCAATCCAGCATCGATTACTCGGACTCGAAACAAGCGTCTCCGAAGGAGCCTGACTCTTCGTGGCCGGGCCCGAATCCGATTCCTGCAAATTGCACGGCGCCAACTCCACCTCTTCTCCGGTTTGCCTCGCCCGCTCCAGTACCTCCGAGAGCAACAGCGGAAACTCCGCCGCCACTTCGAACTTCCTTCCCAGCATCCGCACCGCTTCTGGATTGAGAACACAGATTCGAGTTCCAACTTGGGGCGTTTTCGCTTCCGGCTTTCCGGTTTCGATCACTAGCACGCCACAAGGCAAGCCTTCAAGGATGCGGCGCAGTCGCTCGCGAATCCGGTGGTTTTCCGCCAGACTCGACGCCAGATTACGATTCGTGACTTCGAGCTCCCGCCGAAGCTCAGGAACCTGTTGTTGCAGTAGTCCGTAGGCACGCTCGAGTGATCCAGCCGCTTCCGTGAAGGAAGCAAAAGCGCGCGCCAGAGGATGCTCGGGCTCCCGCGCCGCTTTCGGAGGTAGTGGGAAAGAGGTCGACATGAAGATGAGCGAGCAAGGACGGTGCCAAGGGCGGCATAAATTGCCTTAGAACTGTCTCATGGCGTGCTCAAAGGGGACGGCCTATTGCTTGACCCTCTCAGCTTGCCGGCGGGCGCTCGCCTGACTTCGCTCTGGCGATTCCTCGATAACCTCACGGTTGCTGCCCCACTTCGGTCCGCCACTATCGACACCCTGCTGCCGCCAAACTCGCTTCCGTGAGCATGAGATGCTCGGGGCGAATCAGGGCTTGGCCATCGGTCAGAATTAAAGCCCGTTCGATCACATTCTGCAGCTCCCGGATATTTCCGGCCCAGGGCTGAACGCGCAGCACTTGGAGGGCTCCCACGGTCAACTGTGGCACCGGCCTTCGTTCGGAATATTTCTCGATAAAATGTGCCGCCAGTTGCACAATATCTTCGCACCGGTCGCGCAACGATGGAATTTCTATCGGGAAGCCGCACAGCCGGTAATACAGATCCTCACGAAACTTACCCTCGCGCACCAAGCTAAGCAGATGCGCATTCGTAGCGGAGATTATGCGCGCATCGACCCGCACGATCTCCGCGCTGCCCAGCCGCTGCAGTTCTTTCTGTTCCAGAAAACGCAGCAGCTTGGGTTGCAGGCTCAGGGGCATCTCACCGATTTCATCGAGAAAAAGTGTGCCTCCTTGTGCCGCCTGAATTCTTCCCCCATAGGCCTGCATGGCGCCGGTAAAAGCGCCCCGTGCGTAACCGAAAAGCTCGGCTTCAAGCATGGTCTCAGGAATAGCTGCGCAATTTACAACCGTGAACGCCTTCGCCGCGCGCGGACTCAAATAATGAATAGCATGCGCGACAACCTCCTTGCCCGAGCCCGTCGGTCCGGTGATGAGCACCGTCGTATTACGCGGCGCAAGCAGGCGCGCCAATCGATACACGGGTTGCATCATCGCAGAATTGCCGATCATTCCTGGCAAGGGAGCCGCGCCACCACAATGGCTGTCTCCAACTCGGGGCGAACGGCCAAGAGCTTCCTCGTCGCCTTCGCACTCCGAATTTTCGCCGCGCTCGGCATCGTCGAACAATATTGCGTTCGGCGGCACTGAGTCTCGAAGTGAATCTGGCGCTGAGTCTGGAAGTGACACTCCAGGCATCCCGGCGTTCTGCGAGATGACCTTCCGCAAAGCCTCGTCCGGCCACGCGCGCCAAGCCGAGGCAAGCAAGGAATTCTCAGCCAAGGGTCCCACTGCTCCGGCATTTTCTTCTAACGCTTGCTCTGCCGTTTGCTCTGAGTCGAGCATCACCACCTGGATTCCCGGATAGCGCTGCCGAACCGTCAGGCTCAGTTCCTCGGCGTCAAGGTCAGGCAGTTTGCGATCAAGAAAGAGCACCTGCCATGAGCCGCTCTCCAAATGAACCAGCGCCTCGGCTCCGCCCGTTGCCTGTTCGAAGCGCCGAACCGGAGAGCGCAGGCTTTCGAGTACGCGCTGCCGTACGACGGTGCTGGGACTGGCGATTAGTACGTGATCGCCGTAGGCCGCCGAAGAAGGGAAATTATGCGCTATGGGATAACTCGTCATGCAGTTCATTTGAAACAAGCACGGTTAGAGGGAGATTAGTTAGAGATTAAAAAACTCTTACGGAATGAAACGATGGTGTAGCCGGCGAGGCAAATTTTGCTTTACAAGCAGATGGATTCGTAGGCCGTCGGCATTTTCTGCCGCCTAAAGTTTTTTCACATCATCGCTGGATCCTCAGCTCGCAGAAGAACACTGCGCCTTTATTTTATGCATTGCTTCACTCAACGACGGCAAGGATGTCCCCCGGGCTAACCGCGGCGCCCGCAACCGCAGAGAGTTTCTTCACGATTCCTTTTTTTGGCGACTTGATTTCATTTTGCATCTTCATCGCTTCCACAACCACAATCCCCTGGCCAGCTTCAAGTTTTTCATTCTCCGCCACCAATATGCGAACCACACGCCCCGGCATGGGAGCGACAATTTTTATTGGACCCTTTTCGTCCCCAACCGCTTTCCGGCGCGACCGCAGGGAGCGGGGGTCGCGCAACTCCACCGCAAAGCGGTTGTTGCCTACCCACATGTGAAGATCAGTCGCAGTCCGCTCGCGTTTGATTTCGTAGGAGCGTCCATCGACGATCAGAGACAGAACATCGCGCCGCGGAATCAGGGCGTCAACAACAACGGACCGGCCATCCAGCCGGCACTTCCACCCGGCCTCAGCTTTTTCAAGCTCCAGCCGATGTGCCTTATTTCCTGACTTATCGCCCACTACGACTTCATAAATCATAGGATTTAAAAGCCAGATTTAGAAACCAGGTTTGAAAAATACGACGAGCGAGCCGAGAACATCTCAGTGCAATCCTTCCGCGCGTCCCTGCCGTTTCCATTGCGATGGGGCGGCAGTCGTTTCGCTAGAACAAGGGCCGTTAATACCGCCATTGCTTGTTGTGGGCGAAGCCTGATCGAGCACTGCGAACATGCCCGCTGCAATCCCCGCGATCATCTCCAACCTCTCCATGTTCTCCTCTGGCGCATTGGACACAGTGTCCGGTTTAGCTTTCGCCAGCAACCGGTCAAGATAACCGGTGTCAAGCTTTCCCGCCCGAAAATCGGCGTCGCTCAAAATGCGCTGGAATAGCGAGATATTGGTCTTAATGCCGGTCACGAAATATTCATCGAGCGCCCGCTCCAGTCGCATGATCGCGTGCTGGCGGTTGCTCCCATAGCCAATCAGCTTCGCCAGCAGTGGGTCATAATCCATGGGCACACTCCAACCCTCATACATTCCGCTATCGCGTCGAATCCCAGGTCCCGAAGGTTGTAGTAACACCGTAATTTTCCCCGGACTGGGAAAGTAATTGTTGTCCGGGTCCTCTGCGTAAATCCGGCATTCGATGGCATGCCCGCGAATGGTCACGTCGGATTGCTTGAAGGTCAGTTTCTCGCCCGCCGCAATTCTGATCTGCAGGTGCACCAGGTCAAGGCCGGTGATTAATTCCGTGACGGGATGCTCCACTTGCAGCCGCGTATTCATTTCGAGGAAATAAAAATTCTTTTTCTGATCGACCAGAAATTCGACGGTGCCAGCGTTGGTGTACTCGGCTGCCTGCGCAACTTTTACCGCGACTTCGCCCATGCGCCGCCGCATGTCTGCCTCAACAATCGGCGATGGCGCCTCTTCCAAAACTTTCTGGTGGCGGCGCTGTATGGAGCACTCGCGTTCGCCCAGCCACAAAGTGCTGCCATGCTCGTCCGCCAGTACCTGCATCTCAATGTGACGGGGATTGACGATCGCCTTTTCGATATAAACTTCGTCGTCGCCGAAGGAACGCTGCGCCTCACTTTGGGCAGATTCAAGTGCGGAGCGAAGTTCCTGGCGGCTCTGTACCAATCGCATGCCCTTGCCACCGCCGCCGGCGGCCGCCTTCAGCATTACAGGATAGCCAATGCGTTCGGCAACTTCTTCGCCTTCCTCCGAAGAAGCTAAGCCGCGCGACGTTCCGGGGACAAAAGGCACACCGGCCTTTTCCATCTGCTGACGGGCGCTGGTTTTCGAGCCCATCAATTTCATGGAGTGCGGAGTGGGACCGATAAATTTCACACCTGCATCAGCGCACGCCTGAGCAAACTTCGCATTTTCCGAAAGAAAGCCGTAGCCCGGATGAATCGCTTCAGCTCCGGATCGCTTGGCCACGTCGAGGATTTTTTCCATTCTCAAATAGGATTCGGCCGCCGGCGCCGGTCCGATGGCATAGGCTTCATCGGATTTACGGACGTGTAGAGAAGCACGATCGACGTCGGAATAAACAGCAACGGTCGAGATGCCCATCTCGTGGCACGCGCGGATGATGCGCACCGCGATCTCTCCTCGATTGGCGATCAGAATCTTTTTGAACATGTTGGCGATTCGCAGCAGGCAAGCGCGTTGTGCCGACCCGATTTTACATGCGAGGCCGGACACTGTGCAGCGCACAAATCAGCGAACGGTTGTGAATTCCCAGTTTTTGAAGGGGTGGCACTGGAAGAAAAGGACGGGGCAGAGCCCCGTCCCACACGAGCTCGAAACCTACTTGTTTTGATCCATCACGATGCCGCCGCCAGGCTGTTTTTCCGCCTTGGCCTTTTTAGTGGCCATCGTTTTATCGACCCATTCATCCGCCGTTTTCAGATCGGCAGAGCGAGCAGCGGGATCTGTGCACTGGATGTCGGCGCGCTCCCGATACATCAGGTTCATGTATGCCATAGCGTCGTCATAATCGGGACGAAGCTGCAGCGCCTTGTTCAGGTTATCGATACCTTCCTGAACGTCGGCGGTGTTCTTATCTTTCATGGCGGCACAGACTTTCTTATCTTTGGCCGGCAGCGAATCTTCGGGCTTCATGCCGAGCTTCGCTCGCTCTTCCTGACGCGGCACGTAAGTCTGTGTCCAGTCAATGACTGCAACAGAATAGTAGGGTTCCGGGTCATTCGGATCTACCGCGGACGCCTTTTTGTAGTACTCCTTGGCCAAGTCAAACTTTTTCTGCTGCAGATAAAGGTAGGCAATCCCTTTTATGCTGTTGATGTTTCTGGGATCCTTTTGCAGCACTATCTTGTATTCATCGATCGCCTGCTCGGCAAAGCGGTTGTTGTCCGGCGTATCTGCGCCCGGAATATACTGTTGCGCAAAAGCTGTAGCCAGATAGAGGCGAGCATTAATAAGCGTGGGGTCGAGCGCGACGGCTTTCTGGAAGTGATCGATCGCCTGCTCAAATTTCGAATTCTTATACGCCTGAACACCCTTATTCAGATGGTCGCGCGCTTGAAGCTTACTGCAGCCTGTGCCGCAAAGAATAACCAGCACGGCGGCAAACACCACCAGGAACCTCTGAGTCATTTTCATTGCTTATAAATCTCCCTTGACGCGGAGTGAAACCACATCAGCAAACCGCGTGCGGGAGGCGCAATCACCGCCTCCGCGCTTTTGGTTAATAAATTTCCCGCCGGATCGTTTCCGCTTCGTCGTTCCGAAGCCGCGAGTATTCTAACCGCCCGCTTCGATTTTCGCCGTAATCAAACCGACTTTGTCGACGCCGGCCGAGTGCGCGATATCGATGACGCCGGCGACATCGGCAAACGGCACATTATCGTCGCCCTTCACGAACATGACTTTCTCGGCGCGCGTCTTGAAAATGTCTTCCAACCGTCCCTGCAGAGTTTCCCAAGTCGCGTCGTCCTGATTGATCTTCAGTCCGGGAGGATTGCCGGCGCCGTGGTCAATCAACTGCACCACGATGGTGCGATCCGGCGTGGGTGGCTGTTGCTTCTGATCCTTCGGCGGCGGCTGCGGCACCAGCGCGTCCAACCCCTTTGGCGTCAGGGGCGTGATCACCATGAAAATGATGAGCAGCACCAGCAGCACGTCAATCAGCGGCGTGACGTTCATATTTGCGTTCTGGCCCCCTTTGGGGCCGACTGCCATACCCATAATCGATCTCCTGTACTGCTGTTGCTGACTTATTGACCGCCTGTCGGTGGAGGGTTGGTCCCGGACGGCGGAGTAATACTTCCAGGCTTCTTTTGATCCGTCAGAAGACCCAACTGGTCCACTCCTGCGGCACGTACATTGTCCACCACTTCGACCACCCAGCCATACTTCGCTCGAGCATCGGCCTTAAGAAATACCCGTTTGTCGGTCCGATTGGTTAGCTTGTCTTTGATCTTTTGCGTCAGATCGTCCGGTTTGACCAGATCGGTGCCGAAGAAGACCTTGTCATCGCGAGTAACCGCAACCTGCAACGCGTCTTCTTTGTCCGCGTCATGCATGTCGGTTGGATTATTGACCTTCGCCATATCGACGGGCATGCCATGTTGGAGCATGGGAGTGACCACCATAAAGATGATCAGCAGCACCAACATCACATCCACCATCGGTGTGACGTTGATGTCGGAGGTTACGTTCGCTGCTTCGTTCCGCTTTGCTAATGCCATTGAATTCTGTCTCCTGCGTGCGACTTACCTCGCGCCGCAACCCACGTTACCTGATCGCCGAGTTTGATCGCCCAGCTTGATCGCTACTCGATACGATGGAGAGCCGCGCGTCCTCGCCCGGCCGTTCCAAGCGTCAGCAACTCATGGGTGCTACTAGCCGCTCAAAATAATTACGAGCGGCGCATGCTTCGGCGCTTCAGGAAGTAATCAATCAATTCGCTCGACGAGTTATCCATCTCCACGTCAAACGCTTCCACGCGACCGGTTAAATAATTGAACATCATGACCGCCGGAATCGCCACAAACAAGCCGACTGCGGTCGTCACCAGCGCTTCGGAAATACCGCCGGCGACCGCTGCCAAGCCGGTTGCCTTTTCCTTAGCGATACCGTTGAAGGCGTTCAGAATGCCGACTACCGTTCCGAACAGTCCCACGAATGGGGCCGTCGATCCGATCGTCGCCAAACCGCCCAGCCCACGCTTCAGTTCTGCGTGAACAATCGCTTCCGTACGCTCAAGTGCGCGCTTGGACGCTTCAATGGTCTCGCCCGGAATTTCGCCAGGACTGTCCTGGTGAGCCTTGAATTCCATAAGGCCTGCGGTGACCACCTTAGCCAGGTGACTTTTCTTGTTGCGCTCGGCGACTTTGATCGCTTCGTCAATCTTGCCCTCTCGCAGCGCTCCAGCAACCGCGGGAGCGAACGAACGGGACTGATTGCGGGCGGCGTTGAAAGCCATCCAGCGGTCAATCATCACGCCAATCGACCATCCGGACATGATGAACAGAATGATGACCACGGCTTTCGCCAGAAGCCCCATCTGCTTCCAGAGCGAAATCGGGTCCCAACCGACCGAGCCCTCTTGTAAGAGCCAAGCGGCGAAAAGATGGAAATTGCTGAGTGCTACTGCTGCCAGATTAACTACCATGAGTTGCTTCTCCTCCTCGGAACTTTTTCAAAAGCGTGTACGAAGACCATTGCATTGAAACCTGCCGTTAGCGGCCTAATCTAAACTTGCAAATCCTGACATCTCGCCCGCCAACCCACACCCCAATTCGCGGAGGGTCAGCAACGTTTGATGCAAGAAAACCAACAGGCAGAATCGCCCTAAGGCACTGGAACTAACTTTGTTTCCCTCCATCCCTGTTCAAAAAGGTCGGGCGGAGGCCTCTTTTCGGCCTTGAAACGTACTTCCCAAAGAGCACGCTTTCCCGGCCTGATTTCATCGCAAAATTAAAGCTTGGCTGGAGAGTCTAGCCTCCGGACAAGCTGAAGATCACATCTACCTGCGTTTCCACGGCCACTGGCTCGCCATTGAGCAGGTAAGGCTTGTAACGCCATTGCTTTACAGCTTCAATCGCTGCCGGTGCCAGCATCGGATGGCCACTAATCAGCTGTAAATTCTGAATAGTGCCATCTTTGCTGATTTCTGCCTGCAGCAGCACATGCCCCTGAATGCGCGCCGCCTTGGCCAACGGCGGATAACTCGGCTGCACCTTCCGGATCAAAAGACCGGTCGCTACGCCAGTCGACACTCGCACGCGCTGCGGAGTCGCAACTTTCGGAACCGCAACCGGGGTCGAACTCAAAATGCCGCCCATCACGCCTCCGGTTGAGCCCCCGGGAATGCCGCCCGGTACGCCGCCCGGTACACCGCCCGTTCCCAGATCGGGTGGCGCTTCTTCTTCTTTAATCATCTGTACTTTCTGTGGAATCTTGGTTGGCGTACGAAGCTGCCCATTGATGACTTCACTCTGGACCTTCACCACTTTTACCGCCGCTGCCGGCGGTGGGGGCGGCGGTGGCGGCGGCGGTGGAGCTACCAGGAAAGTCATCAGCTGCGTCTTGGGCAGCGCATCGGTATAAATCAGTGGGATCAAAATCAGGACCCCGATGAGCCCCACCTGCAGCAGGAACGACAGGATGGTTGTGCTGAACCGCTTGGTACTCAGTCTATTGCCGGACTCAATCAGGCTGTCTTCAAACATGGGATTTCTCCTACACCAAGACCCTACGTCAACTTAGACACCAACACCATCCGCTTTGCTCCCTATCTTTAAGCGGCTCACTCTAGGGCGAACCCCCTAGAACCCTGCCTCTGCGGGCAGGTCAATGATTTTACGACACATATGCCGGTTCAGGCTTTTACTTTTTCTTTCGGCTGCGCCGCGTTGCCGGTTCGTACCGGCATGGCGAGCGGCTTCTTGCCGCGCCCGGCGCGCCATTCCTGGTAGGCGACCAAAATTGGAGCAGCAATCGCGATCGAGGAATAGGTGCCGATCAGAATACCGATAACCAGGGCGAAGCTGAACCCGTGAAGCACCTCGCCACCAAAAAGAAACAGAGCAAGCACGGTAAGGAAAGTTAGCCCCGCTGTCAAGATGGTTCGACTCAGGGTCTGATTAATACTCTTATTTACGATGTCGGCCAACTTCTCACGGCGCAGCAGTTTAATGTTCTCCCGGATTCGGTCGAACACAACAATCGTGTCATTGTTCGAATATCCAATCAGCGTCAGGATGGCGGCGATCACAGTCAGCGATATTTCCCAATTCAAAAGCGAGAAGGCGCCTACAGTAATCAATGTATCGTGGAAGACCGTGAGCACGGCGGCCACACCGTAAATCCATTCGAATCGGAAGCCCAGATAGATCAGCATTCCGCCCAGCGAATACAACGTGGCTAGAACTGCTTGCTTGCGAAGCTGCTGTCCAACTTGCGGGCCCACGATCTCGACATTGCGTATTCCAAAATCGGATACAAAGAAGTTGTCCTGCAGCGAGGCGACAACCCCAGGGGCCGCAACACCTTTCAGCTCATCGATCGATCCCAGTACTCCACCCTTTGCCTTGTCGCGATAATCGACAACGGCTTGGGCGCTGGAAGCGTAACGCAGGTTGGCGTCGGAGCCAGGACCAACGTGGAGCGGATCCTTCTCTAAAAGATAATTTGTGATTGCCAATGAGCTGGAGTTGTTCAGATCCTGTTTGCCCGGAGTGGCATGACTTTCGAGCGCTTGAATGATCTGCGTCTTACCCTTATCCAGCGCCTGTTCGCTCGTCTCCTGGATATCGAGCGCGATCAGCACTTCGTTGTTGAAGGGTTGTCCATAACGCTGCACGCGGGCATTTTTCAACCCGGCGCGTTCGATCTCATTGTGGATCGCGGACGGATCGGGCGTATGCGAATACTTGACGTAAACCAGCGTGCCGCCGCGGAAGTCAACGCCGAGAGGAATGCCATGCCAGAATGCCATGGAAAGTACTCCCGCCACGCTGAAGATAAGCGAGAACGTGAGGAAGTACCATTTCTTGCCGAGAAAATCGATATTTGTATTTCTAAAAAATTCCATAAAAACCAAAGTTTCAGCTTTCAAAATTTCAAAATCGCAAGAGCTTCAGGTTTGAAAGAGTCCATCACGACTCACGTTGAAACCTTGAAACCTCTGAAACTTTGAAACCTTCTATATGCTCAGCGCTTCGCCCCGCTGCTTCCGGCTCAGCACCCAATCGAAGATCATGCGCGACACAAACACTGCCGTAAAAAGGTTCGCTAGCAAACCAAACACGAGCGTTGTGGCAAAACCCTTTACCGGCCCCGTTCCAAAGATGAACAAAATCGCCGCCGAGACAATCGTCGTGACGTGCGTATCCACAATCGTAATCCAGGCATGACTGAAGCCCTGCTCCACCGCCGATGGCGGCGTCTTGCCATTCCTCAGTTCTTCGCGGATGCGCTCGAAAATCAGCACGTTCGAATCGACGCCCATGCCGACCGTCAGAATTACGCCAGCGATCCCCGGCAGCGTAAGCACCGCACCGAAATAGCCCATGAACCCGAGCAGGATGACCAGATTCAGAACCAGCGCGATATCGGCATTCACCCCAGCCCACCGATAGTAGACCAGCATAAAAATTAGAACGGCCAGCATTCCCACCATAGCCGCCCGCACGCCGGAACGAATCGAATCGGCTCCAAGCGACGGTCCCACCGTGCGTTCTTCAAGATATTTAATACCCGCCGGCAGCGCGCCCGAACGCAGCGTCATCGAGAGATCCTGCGTCTC
>Ga0070713_100002208_pt1 | contig 12614 bp, 9 predicted proteins | sample LARL82metaG_FD_65465 | JGI IMG/M metagenome (GOLD analysis project Ga0070713, IMG submission 65465) | Corn, switchgrass and miscanthus rhizosphere microbial communities from Kellogg Biological Station, Michigan, USA - LAR L8-2 metaG | ecosystem: Host-associated > Plants > Roots > Rhizosphere ... | reverse complement strand
ACTACCTCTCCCTCCAAACGTCCTGTATTTTGAGCTCTCTGTCCCACTTGTTACATTCGTGGTTCTCGCGCCATCTCACCCAAAACTGGTCTATATTGTGAAAGCCTTTCGGGAGATCCCATGCTTTTCCCTGCGCGAACCCTTCTCTTTACATGGCTGGCAGGCACCGCCATCGCCAGTGCGCAATGTCCCGTCGATACCGTGATTGTGAAAGGTCGAGTCGAGAACTCGACTCGCGACTCAAAGGTGCGCGTTCAGTTGATGTTCGCCAACGACCAGCCCGGACCGTCCGCCGAAACCGCGCCTCAGGATGGAACCTTTCGCCTCCCAATCGAATTCCTGACCCAGAGCACCCGCCCGCTCCTCACCAACCTGAAGCCCAAATGCGACCGCAGGCCAATAAGCGTGGTCATAAGATGGCTGGCGGGTGATCAGGAAATCGCCAGCCTCACCCTCGACTTCAAACGCGACTTCAAGATGACGGACTTCAGCGCCTACATGCCACAGTCAGACATTGTGCTGAAAGCGTCCCGATGAGGGATGTATCTAGATGGCATGGTATTCGGAAGGAATTCGTCGACCTTCATCGGGATTCCCACGATGGAAAACCGAAGTTGATATCGTGCGTTCTCTCAGGAATGGCAGACACCCACCCAGGTCCCGGAGGGACCGCTGACAATAGCCCGGCGTTTCAACGCCGGGTTGTGTGCGGAGCAAGCATCGTGTCCCGAAGGGACACCTGATTCTTTGCCCGAATTCCCACGATCGAAAACGAACGTTCCTATTTTTGCCCCGCGGCAACACCAATATTCTACCGGAAGTCCGTATCGTATTTCCGCGCAATCTCCCGGATCTGTTCCCGGCTAAGCTGCCTCGCCGGCGCTCCCAGCGGACTACACGTCTCGCGGAAAAATCCGTCCAGTCCTGCCGGAGCTACAACCCACAGCACCAACAATTCGTGATCTGGATTCTCAAATCCATGCCAGGAGTTCTTGGGAATCGAAATAACGCTGCCCTTTTCGAAAGGATGGGGTACATCGTTCAGTAGCACGCGTCCGCTCCCCTCCAGCACGTAGAACGCTTCATCCATTTTGAAGTGCCGGTGGACAGGAATACCCGTGCCTCTCATGACTTGCTGCGTGCCCATAGCCAGATCGTTCGATCCCGTGGCCGCGCCGATCTTAATAAAAATGTCGCCGTGGTCTCGAAAGTGAATCAGATGTTCGCCCTCGCCCGGACCCAGCACAGCTCCTTGCCCCGCGGCCGCCTGCCCGCGACAATGCCTTGCATCAATACCTGGCTGATGCCGAGACCTCCAACCGTAATCAGGAAATCTCGGCGTTTCTGCTCAAAATTCTCCATTCCCGTTTCATCCTCGTCTGCGTGAAGTCACCGACATTCCCTTGCCCGCTGGACGGACCTCTTCAAAGATTTCGGGGGTGATGATTTGCAATTCTGCGGATGCGCGCCTCAAGCAGTTCACGAATTGTAAATCAACTTGCCTTCCGCTCGAATTTTGCACATAGTTTCAGCTTCCGTCAGACTCTCGGCTCCGTCAGACTGAAGTGGAGAACCATAACCATCATGAGAACTCGTCGCGCTGCACTCTGTCTCTTTACAGCCGCTCTTCTTTATATAGCTTCGTCTCTGCCCGTGGCGGCGCAGTCCACGCCAGCATCCACGGGCCATGTGGGGACGGGCGCCTTCGCCCGTCCAGCGAAGCCGCAGGCGAGCGCCCCGGCGAAAATCGCCGAAAGCGCCTCCGGATACAACCAGCCCCCGCAAAACATTCTCGACGTCATGCGCGCCGGCTCTCCTCCTCAGCCGATCGTGAGTCCCACCGACGACACCATCCTTCTTGTATCGTGGCAGGACTATCCCTCCATCACCCGCGTGGCCACTCCGTTTCTCCGCCTCGCAGGCGTCCGCGTCGAACCCGGCAATCACAGCAAGCACGACACGCCCGGCGGCTACGGCATCACTCCATGCGCGGCGAAGTTCGATCTCGTCCACGTGGCCGACTCGAAACAAGTCCACATCGCTCTTTCCGCTGCCGCATGCCCCGGCGAGCCCGTCTGGGCCGCTGACGGAAAGCATTTCGCCTTCGTCAACCTCGCCACCGACTCCGTGGAACTCTGGGTCGGCGATGTGGCCACAGGCCAGGCGCATCGCATTCCCGACGTCCGTCTCAATCCCATGTTCGACGACGAATTCATGTGGATCCCCGACCAGAAAACCATTCTGGCGAAGTTAGTTCCTAAGGGACTGGGTGCACCTCCAGCACCAACCAAAGCCCCCATCGGCCCCAGCATCCAGGAAACCGATGGCCAGAAAGGCCAGAGCAGCACATACGAAGTTCGCGACACCCTCAACAGCAAGCATAGTGAGGACGTTTTCGACTACTATGCCGCCTCACAACTCGCGCTGGTCAACATCGCCACGGGAGCGATCATGCCCATCGGCAAGCAGGCACACTACGAGAGTCTCAGCCCCGCTCCCGACGGAAAGCACATCCTGGTCACTTACATTCACAAGCCCTATTCCTACATCACCACCTACGACCACTTCCCCAAAGAAGTCGAAGTCTGGGACATCTCCCAACCCGCTCACGTTTCCCCGCACACTATCGCTTCACTGCCCCTGGCCGACCGTGTTCCCATTCACGGCGTTCCTCTTGGACCACGCGATTTCTCCTGGCGCGCCACCGATCCCGCCACGCTGGTCTGGGCGGAGGCACTGGACGGTGGCGACTGGAACGTCAACGTCCCCAACCGCGACAAGATCATGCTCTCGAAAGCTCCTTTTGACGCCCCGCCCGCAGAGATCGCCCGCACCGAGCAGCGCTACGTCAGCTATGGATGGAGTGAAAAACCGAATGTCGCCCTGCTGACCGAGTACGACCAGAACAAGCACTGGAGAAAGACCTTCCTGGTCAACGTCGACGACCCGCAACAGAAGCCTCGCTTGCTCTGGGATCTCTCCACCGACGAGCTCTACAAGAATCCAGGCAGTCCCGTTCGCCGACAACTCGCCAATGGAGCCTCCGTAATCCTGCAGGAAGGCGATTCCATTTACATGCGAGGACAGGGCGCCTCCCCTGACGGCGACCGCCCCTTCCTCGATCGCCTCAATCTTTCCAGCCAGCAGTCCGAGCGGCTCTTCCGCTCCGACAGATCCTGCTACGAGCAATTCGTTGCTTTCACCGGAGCCGATACCAAGACCTTTCTTACCTGGCATCAGACGCCAACCGATCCTCCCAACGCCTTCAAGCGCACCCTGGAAGATAAAATCGATCCTCCCGAAGGAGAAGCCACTTACAGCTCCACCAGCGCCGCCGTTACACACATCGCCGACCCAACCCCCGCCGTCCGCGCGATCAAGAAGCGCCTAATAAAGTACAAACGCTCCGATGGCCTCGATCTCTCCTTCACCCTCTACACGCCTCCGGACTATAAAGAAGGTACCCGAGTTCCAACGATCCTCTACGCCTACCCGCTCGACTACGCCGACTCTTCCACCGCCGGACAGGTTTCCGGTTCCCAACAGACGTTCACCCAGCTCCGCCAGTACCGCCTGCTGCTTCTTGCCGGATACGCCATCATCGACCGCGCCGCCTTCCCCATCATCGGCGATCCGAAAAAAGCCTATGACACCTATCTCGACCAACTCGTCGCCGACGCCAAAGCCGCCGTCGATGAAGCCGTCCGTCTGGGTGTGGCCGATCCCGATCGCATCGGCGTCACTGGCCACAGCCATGGCGCCCTGATGACTGTGAACCTCGTCGCCCACTCCGATTTATTCCGCGCCGGAGTCGCCACCAGCGGCTCCTACAACAAGACGCTCACTCCTTTCGGATTTCAGAACGAGCGGCGCTCCGTCTGGGAGGCTCCCGACGTCTACGTGAAAGTTTCCCCATTCTTCTCCGCCGATAAAATCAAAACGCCGCTCCTGCTTATGCACGGCGCCGAAGACGCCAACCCGGGCACCACCCCCTTGCAATCCAGCAAGCTCTACGAGGCGATACGCGGCAACGGAGGCACTACCCGCCTCGTCCTGCTTCCCCATGAGCCGCACTGGTATACCGCCCTGGAATCCAACGAACAGGAGGTCTACGAGATGCTGCACTGGTTCGACAAATACGTGAAGAATGCTTCCGCCCGCACCACTGCAGGAGGCCAACAGTAGGCAGGGCACAAAGTCTGAGGGTGCCCCACTTCTGGCCGGTTTTGTCAGAGGTGGGGATTTACGAAGCCCCCAACTCACTCTTTAGAGCGTCCTCCACCTACAGTCGAGCCCCCTAGAGACACTGCGTACAATCCTGTATATTCCCTCGTGACCTCGCCTGCGACAATAAAGAGCGCGCGTTATGAAGCGCGTTCATCCAGCTCTGGTCAGGTTTCTTAATTAATGCTTCACGCCAAAATACTCTTGGTCGACGATGATGCCCGGGTTCGCCGACTCATCGCCTCCATGCTTTCCGCCCGCTCTGAGTGGGAAATCACCGAAGCCGCCGATGGCCAGGAGTCCATCGTGCGGGCCCACGCGACTCATCCCGACGTTGTCCTTATGGATGTGAGCATGCCCGTCATGAACGGGCTCGACGCCACCCGTATTCTCCGCCGTGAACTCCCGCAGGCCGAGGTGATTCTCGTCAGCCAGAACGATCCCGCCATCGTATCCAGGCAGGCTGTTGAAGTGGGAGCCCGCGCTTATTGCAGCAAATCCGATCTCAGCCGCAACCTGCTTCCGATCATCGACCGCGCCCTCGAGGACCGGCACAATCACCGTTCCGATACGGCCTCTCAGGAGTTCGGACGGCATAAGAATGATCAATCCAGCAACTTGCTCGCTGCGATTGTCGATTCCACCGACGACGTCATCATCAGCAAGACTCTCGATGGCATCATCACCAGCTGGAATAAAGCTGCCGAACGCGTCTTCGGCTATTCCTCCAAAGAGGCCATCGGCAGCCATATCAGCCTGATCATCCCCAAAGACCGTCTTGCGGAAGAGGATGACATCCTCGCCCACATCCGCCGCGGCGAACGTATCGAGCACTTTGACACAGTCCGCCAGCGAAAGAACGGCAGTGTTTTCGATATTTCCCTGACGATCTCTCCTGTCTACGATTCCACCGGCCGCGTGGTCAGCGCATCTAAGGTGGCCCGCGAAATTACCGAACGCAAACGCGCCGAGCGCAACACCGCCCTGCTGGCCTCAATCGTCGATTCCTCGGACGATGCAATCGTCAGCAAGACTCTCGATGGCATCATTACCAGCTGGAACAAAAGCGCCGCACGCGTCTTTGGATACTCCGCTGAAGAGGCCATCGGCAAGCACATCACCCTCATCATCCCCCGCGATCGCTGGGACGAAGAAGCCGGCATTATTGCTCGCATTCGCCGAGGCGAACGCGTCGATCACTTCCAGACTCTCCGGCGACGAAAAGACGGTTCCTTGGTCGACGTTTCACTCACCATCTCTCCAGTCAGGGATTCCGCCGGACAAATCATCGGAGCCTCCAAGGTCGCTCGCGACATCACTGCCCAAGTCCGCGCCGCCGAACTTGTCCGTGAGCGCGAAAAAGAATTCCGTCACCTCTCCGAATCGTTAGACGCCGAAGTCCGCTCCCGTACTCGCGAACTACAGGAACTCTCCTGGCAGCTCATGCGCGCTCGCGATGATGAACGCCGCCACGTCGCCCGCGAGCTTCACGACAGTGCCGGACAATCCCTCGCTATTCTCGGGATGCAGGTGGACCAGCTTGTCGGCAAGGCAGGAAATTCTCCCGAAATCATCACTCAGGCCGAGCAGCTCCGCGAAACTGTCCGGCAGCTGCAAAGTGAGATCCGCACCACCTCTTACCTCTTGTATCCTCCGCTGCTCGACGAAAGCGGCCTACAGGCCGCACTCAGCTGGTACGCCGCAGGATTAACCGAGCGCACGGGCCTCGAAATCGACGTCGAAATTCCGGATATGCGTGGCAGGCTCGTTCGCGAGCTCGATCTCGTCCTCTTCCGCTTTGTTCAGGAAGCTTTGACCAACATCCACCGCCACTCCGGTGCCACCAAGGCTCGCATCGCCGCCTGCCCATCCAACGGCGGCATCAGGATTGAAGTAGCCGATAACGGCAAAGGAATGTCTCCCGAAAAACTGGAGCAAGTCCGATCGGCTGGTTCCGGCGTGGGCATACGCGGCATGCGTGAACGCATCCTCCAATTTCAAGGCGCAATGGAAATCGATTCCGATCCCAACGGGACAAAAGTCTCCGTAATAGTCCCCCTCCCCGCCGAAAACGAACAATCCCAACCGCAGCCTCTGCGAGCCGCAGTCTAATTCGCCACCCCAATCCACCACCCAAAGACCGAAGACCTGTCATGCTGAGCGGAGTGGCGTCAAGCGAAGCGCCGACGCCACGCAGTCGAAGCATCCCTACCTCCACCACACTTGGCTTACCAACCTCGGACCACAACAAGCAAACCCCGCACAGGCGAACTGCTCTTGCACGACGGTTACGTAAGCCGCGAAGCGGCGAAAGAATGCAGCCCACGGCGCAAGCCGTGGGAAACCGCGTCCGCAACCCCAAGCTCCGTAGGAGCGAAAGAAACCAATCTCACGTTCGGCCCCCCAGACGCCCAAAATAACTGTCATGCTAAGCGGAGTGGCGTCAAGCGAAGCGCCGACGCCACGCAGTCACCTCCGCCACTCGCGTTGTCCTAGGCAAGAACCGCTGAACAAGCAAAACGAATTGCTCTTGCACCACAGTCACGCAAGCCGCGAAGCGGCGAAAGATTACAGCCCACGGCGCAAGCCGTGGGAAACCCATGCCCGCAGCCCCGAGCTCCGTAGGAGCGAAAGAAACCAATCTCCCGTTCGATCCCCCCGGACGCCCCACCCAAAAAACTGTCATGCTGAGCGGAGAGGCGTCAAGCGTAGCGCCGACGCCACACTCACCTCATGGAGCCACTAAACACGCCGCTGCAAGTCCTGCACGACGGTCACGTAGACCTCGATCCCCCTACGCCTTAATATTCTCGCCATGAAGCAAGGGTTCGCCGTATTTCTGCTCCTCGTGGCAACAGCATGCAGCGCACAACAATTGCCCGCCGGATGGACGAAGCCCACCCCCGACCTCACCAGGCAAGACTTCAGGCAGAAAGACCCAAACCAATTCTTAACAGTAAAAGCAGATTTCAACGGAGACGATGTCAAAGACATCGCCCTCCTTCTAATCAATCAGCGCTCTCATCAGCTTGGCTTTTTCATCTGTCTCACAACCGCAAAGGGCTGCGATTGGCACCGCCTCGAGGTGATGGACATCGCATTCTTGGAAGTGATGGGCATCGCAAAGGTCAAACCCGGGGAATACGAAACCGCGTGTGGAAAGGGGTATTGGGAATGCGACAAAGATGAGCCCGAAAAACTGAAAACCAAACGCGATGCTGTTGAGTTTTTCAAAGACGAAAGCGCCAGCTCCGTATACGTATACAATCCAGCAACCCACAAATTCATCTCAGTCGCCACCAGCGACTGAGGAAACCCGCGCCCGCAGCCCCAAGCACCCTAGGAGCGAAAGAGACAAAATCTCACGTTCGATCGCGGCAGACGACCAACAAATAACTGTCATGCTGAGCGGAGTGGCGTCAAGCGAAGCGCCGACGACACGCAGTCGAAGCATCCCTACCTTCACCACACTCGCCTTGTCCTACGCAAGACCGCTGAACACGCAAAACTTCCAGCAAAAAGAATTGCTCTTGCACGACAGCAGGTAAGCCGCGAAGCGGCGAAAGATTGCAGCCCACGGCGCAAGCCGTGGGAAACCCATGCCCGCAGCCCCGAGCTCCGTAGGAGCGAAAGAAACGAATCTCACGGCGGCAGACGACCAAAACTGTCATGCTGAGCGCAGTGGCGTCAAGCGTAGCGCCGACGCCGCGCAGTCGAAGCATCCCTACACCCGGCACTTTACAAACATTCGTCAACCTGAAGACAACGTTTTTACAATTTGCCCGAACCGCCGACATCCAATCCTCCAGACGTCGGACTTGACCCTATTACTCGGCCTGCCGCGTTCAACCAGCATCAACAAATTTCTTTGGAGTCGTCTGGAAATCTCTGCATGTCGAAGCCTGTCAGCTGCACTCGATACTCATCCTTATCCCTCGTGGATGTCGTGGGCCTGTGCGCGGGGTCTTGCGATGATGATGCATGGTGGGAGTTCGTTTCTCGGGTTCATAAGCCGATTTGCCTCACTGTGCTGCGATCAGCCACGCTGTGGGGCGAGCCTTCTCGAACCGTCGTCGAGGATCTGGTCCAAACAACCTATCTCAAGCTCTGGGAAGATAACTGCCGTCGGCTGCACGAGTTCGCGCTCGTGCACCCCGATGCCATCCTCGCCTACCTCAAGAGAGTCGCGGCCAACGCCACACACGACTATTTCAAGCACCATTGCAGTCAGTCCTCCGGCGGCAGCAACCCCCATCTTTCAACCGCAGACGTCGACCCTGAAGCCGGGCAGGACATGCAGGGAAGTCAGCACCAGATCGACTACACGCTCTTCTTGCAGGAAATCGATGCCTATTTGCGCCACGGCCTCCCGGGTCCCGATGTCGAGCGGGATCGAATGATCTTCTGGCTCTACTTCCGGCAGGGAATGAGTACAAAGGAAATTGCCTCACTGCCAACTGTCGGGCTGACGGCCAAGGGTGTCAGCAGCGTCCTGGAACGGCTCAAGCGTTCCATCCGCCAGCAACTCCTCGATTCTCCTCGCGATAACAATGCCGAAACGACCAAAAGCAAATTCGCTAAAGAACTCGTAATTAGTTATGGAGGTTCCCAACTTGGAACGTCCATGTAATCGACATCTCGACAACCGTGAATTCGAGGCTCTCGCGCAGCCTTCTACCAGACGTGTGTCCAGCTCCGGCTTCTTAGCCAGCGCCATCCGCAACGCTGAGAAGCATGCGCAGTCGTGTTCCGATTGCCACAGGAAACTTGCGAGATATCGTCATGTTTTGCAAGGACTGTCGGACTTGTCAGTCACAGAATTCGAATCTCCCGGAGACGCCTGCCCGGCGCCCGACGATATCGACTGGCACGAAGTCGCCTCGGGACTCTGGCCGGAGTTCAAGGCCCGTCAGCTGATCGTTCATGCTGCGACTTGCGGTCATTGTGGACCCCTGTTGCGCGCCGCAACCAACGTGAGTGCCGATCCAACGCCACAAGAGGAACAATTTCTCGCCTCGCTCGAACCTCCGCTGCGGCCGGCATTTCATCGGCCCCCGCAGCCATCTTTCGCGCACCAGTCGTTCCTTTGGAAGTCGCTACTGCAGTGGAGGATTGCGGCGCCGGCGTTCGGGCTCGTGCTCATGCTTGCCGCGTTTCTGGCAATCAACATCTCGCCTTCTGGACCTCTCGCAGGATCCAGGTTCGCTCAGTTCGCCGTCGCCACTCACCGGCAGCATTTCCAGGGAGGTCTCGCGCTCGATGTTCATGCGGACTCGCAGCAAGTGCTCAATGAATGGTTTAAAGCCAGTGTCCCATTCGCCCTGGACCTGCCCGCGTCGCCACCCCTGGCGGATGAGAATAGACCTTATCGCCTGAATGGAGCACGGCTGGTACGATTCCGCGGGAAAACTACGGCATTCATCGCCTACCAGGCTGATGCAGGCGCGGTGAGCTTGATGGTTGCACCCAATTCAGTCGCCGTGGCTGCCGGAGGTGTTGAAGTTCCCTTTAAGAAGGTCAGCTTTCACTACCGTAATGTCGAAGGCTACAAGGTCGTGACCTGGTCGGCTCACGGATTGACTTATGCGTTGGTCTCTCAGGAAGGCAATCGCACACAGCAATCCTGCATGGTATGCCACTCCGCGATGCGAGATCGCGATCTGACCAAGACACCCGCCCCGTTGCCGGAAACCAGAAACGCGGGCTCGCATCTCTGGCAGTAGATTCTTCTGGCGGATCGGAATGAGAGATAGTGAAAATGAGAGGTAATAAGGAGGAGGGGAGGAATTGTCATGCTGAGCGGAGTAGCGTCAAGCGAAGCGCGGACGCTACGCAGTCGAAGCATCCCTATCTCCACTACACTCCGCGTCTCAGGATCGGTGGCGCGTAGCAGCGGATCAGTCTCAGCCGCGAAGCGGCGAAAGATTGCAGCCCACGGCGCAAGCCGTGGGAAACCCATGCCCGCAGCCCGAGCTCCGTAGGAGCGAAAGAAACCAATCTCCCGTTCGATCCCCGGTCGACGCCCAAGAAAACTGTCATGCTGAGCGGAGTGGCCTCAAGCGCAGCGCCGACGCCACGCAGTCGAAGCATCCCTACCCGAACCACGAACCTAACTAGTTAACTCCCTAACCCAGATCCCACTTGAAGGTAGGAAATGAAACCGCCGAGACTTGGCCAAAGCCCGAAACGAATCCAAGGACCCAGCTCCATCCCACTATTACCATCTTGATTCCCCAAAAAACCCCCGAAAGACGGCGAAAAACAAGATATCCGGGCAGAAGGCACGATCTCTTTTCCATCAAAACGATCTCTTTTCCATCAAAATATCGAGCAAAACTGTCATGCTGAGCGGAGTGGCGTCAAGCGTAGCGCCGACGACACGCAGTCGAAGCATCCCTACCCGCAAACACGAACCTCGATAGCTAACTCCCAATCCCATCTCCCACATCAGTCCACAAATGAAACCATCCAAACGAGCCCAGCCCCAAAAATGCATTCCCAAGCGCCGAGCACCGTCCCACCAATTACCATCTTGATCCCACAAAAAAAGGCGGCCGTAAGGCCGCCGCTAACTAACCTCTAGCCCCTAATCCCTAACCCCTGCCCTACTTCTTCCCCCGCAACATCTCCACCACCCGCTCGTAATCATCCACCGTGGAGTACTCAATCACAATCTTCCCCTTGCCTTTGCGATCGCGAATCCGAACCCGTACTCCAAGCATTCTCTCCAGATCCACCTGCGCCGCCCGCACATTCGGATCCACCCACCGCGCTCCGCTGCTCTTTCTCGGTTCCTTCTTAACTCCCGGCATGTCGGGCAACGGATCAAGCAGCCCGTCCATGCGCAACACCAGCATTTCGATCTGCTCGATGTTCATCCCCTTCTCTACCGCGTAGAGCGCAGCCTGGGCAATACGATCATTGTCTCCGAGCTTCAACAGCTCTTTCGCCTTCGCGAAGGTGATCCTCTTCTCCGCCAGCATCTGCATCACCTCGCGCGGCAGTTTCAGCAGGCGCATGTAGTTCGCCACCGACGCCCGTGCTAATCCCACGCGCTGCGCAATCTCATCTTGTGTCAGACTGAACTGGTTACTTAGAACCTTGAACGCCTGCGCCTGCTCTAGAGGGCTGAGATCCTCACGCTGCAAGTTCTCGATAATCGTCATCTCGGCAGCTTGCTGATCCGACAAGCGCCGCACCAGCGCCGGAATGTGCGTCTTTCCCGCCTGCTTCGAGGCATGCAATCGGCGCTCGCCCAGAACCAGGATGTAGCGCCCTTTTTCCTCCGCCGGACGCACCACAATCGGCTGTATCACGCCGCTCGCCGTAATCGACGCCGCCAGCTCCTCCAGCTCCTCGTCGTCCTCCACATATCGAGTCTGAAATGGATTCTTATCGATGTCTGAGAGCGCGAGGTTGACCACGAGATTTGAAGGCACGCGCGAGTCCGCCACCGCCTGAATCTCAATGACGTCGTCCGCCTTGGTTTCCTCAAACGGATCGTATCCAACAACCCCAGTAGCAATATCGGGAGCGGCCGCAGAAGGAGAGGAAGAGTATGTGGGGACAGCCGCCATCGGCTGTCCGGCGGAGCCAGAAACGTCAGGGTGCCCCATCCTTGTCGCGTCTTCTGCGACAGGGCCTGCCCTGAGCGAAGTCGAAGGGTGGGGCTTTTGACTTTCACCCGCCGGAATCCCGGCTTCGGCGACGTGTTGCGACGCAGCCGGGTGCCCCACTTCTCCCTGCTTTTGGGAGAAGTGGGGATTTTCAGCATGCGCTGCCCGATTCCCCGGATGCGAATCTGCTGCGTTTTCCGCTGTGGAAGTGCTCCTAATAGAAGCGTTAGCCGCAACCCCAGAAGCAGGCGCTTCCGTGGAAGAGCGGCCCTTTAGGGCCGCGTCAGCGGCACCTTGCGAAGGAGGGGCTTCAGCCCCCGTGGTCGCCGCACTCTCCTCTTTCTTCGCAAATGGATTCAAAATCCGAGGGCCCGGCAACAACGACGCCAGACCGCGCCCCAGCGCCCGCCGCTTCTCCGCCTTGTCCTTGTCTTTATCCGCGTGCCCCGCCAAATTCCCCGCCGCCGAAGTAGTCATAATTTCTTTTCGCTCGCAATCCCAGGAATTGTCATCCTGAGCGGCGTCCTTTCGCCGCGAAGGATTCCTACACGTTAAACCGCCCTCCCGCCAAAAGGCGTTCCCAGCAGGCCCAGTATATCGACGTACATCAATCTAATACATTGACGTTCATCAATATACTAAGCCGACTTGTCCATCTCCGCAGGAGCAGGTATCTCCTCAACACCCGCCTCACTCCTGTGTTCCTCTGTGGCGATACCCTCAGCAGGCGCCACCGCAGCCGCGACCTCAACAGCCGCCTCTCTGTGTTCCTCC
>Ga0070713_100002206_pt1 | contig 12616 bp, 12 predicted proteins | sample LARL82metaG_FD_65465 | JGI IMG/M metagenome (GOLD analysis project Ga0070713, IMG submission 65465) | Corn, switchgrass and miscanthus rhizosphere microbial communities from Kellogg Biological Station, Michigan, USA - LAR L8-2 metaG | ecosystem: Host-associated > Plants > Roots > Rhizosphere ... | reverse complement strand
ACCGACGCGCCCAAGCCGGCGAAGCCGTCGCCCGCGCTCAACGTGGAAACCATCGCCAGCGGCCTCAACTCGCCGTTCTCGCTCGCGTTTCTTCCGGACGGCACGTTCCTGGTGACAGAGAGCGCGGGTACGATGCGCATCGTGCGCCGGGACGGCGTCGTGTTTGCTCCACTAGATGGGGTGCCCGGCGTGAAGTCGGTCGGGGCGCAGGGACTGCACGATGTGGTTCTCGATCCCGATTTTGCCCGCAACCGTACTCTGTACTTTAACTATTTCGCGCCCCCTCCCGGCGAAACTCCCGGGAGCTGGCCGATTGAGTTCTTCTACGATAACGTCTGGAAGCAATCCATAGCCGAACGCAGAACGGCGTCAATCGGCATGGAACAAGCCGCGAGCGCGAAGCTGAGCGCCGACGGCCGCCGCCTGGAAGACGTCAAGACACTGGCCGAGGGAGCCGAGCGTCGGATCGTGATTGCGCCCGACGGCAAGCTGCTGATCACCGGATCCGACCGTTTCTTTTACTACGAGAAGGATTACGACGGCGATGAGCAGGATTTTACCGCTGATCCGGATCTGCGCCGTAATTTTTCGGGCCGCGTGCTCCGCATCAATCGCGACGGCTCGATTCCGTCTGACAATCCCTGGCTGGGCCGCGCGACGGTTCCTGCCACAACCTTTGCGTACGGACTCCGCGATCCTGAAGGAGCCGCGATTAATCCGGCGACCGGCGAGCTGTGGGTCACCGACCACGGTCCTCAGGGCGGAGATGAGATCAACATCATCCGCTCGGGCAAGGACTACGGTTGGCCGAACGTTTCCTATGGCACGCAATATGACGTGCGCCGCACTGACGGACGGAAGAACGTTCCGGTGGGCAACGGAAAAGCATCCATGCCTGGAGTCGAGGAGCCGGTGTACTGGTGGATCCCCGATATCGCCCCATCGGGCATGATGTTCTACACGGGCGATGTATTTCCGGAATGGCGCGGCAATCTTTTCGTCGGCGGGCTGGAAGCGCGATGCCTGGTCAGGCTGGTGCTCGATAAGAATGAAGTGGTGGCCGAAGAACGTCTGCTTCTGGACCGGAAGGAAAGTATCCGCGATATCCGCCAGGGTCCTGACGGCGCGGTTTATCTTCTTACACGAAGCGGAAAGCTTCTGCGCGTCACGCCCAAGCACTGAGGCAGGGGGAAGATCATGAAAACCATTCGGCTGTGCGCGACGCTCCTTGGTCTCGGGTCTGTGCCTGGATGGACGCAAACCACGCAAGACCTGGTGAACGACGGCAAGAACACGGAAAACGTCACCACTCACAGCATGGGCTACGACCGCAAGAGTTATAGCCCGCTGAAGCAAATCAACAAATCCAACGTAAAGCGTCTGACGCCCGTGTGGAGCACGAGCCTGATGAACGATCAGGGCGAACTCGCGGCGCCGGCGATTTACAACGGCGTGATGTACGTGATCAACGGGAAATGGACCTTCGCCATCGACGTCGAAACCGGCCGGCAGATCTGGCGCACGCCGGTAGAGCTCGAACCTGGAATCCAGCGGGCCGCCATCAACCGCGGCGCGCCGGCGATCTATAACGGCAAGCTTTTTCGCGTGACGATCGACAATCACGTGCTCGCGCTCGACATGGCGACGGGCAAAGAAATTTGGAATCAGAAATTCGCGGACGCCAAGGACGGCTATTACTCGACCAGTGCGCCGATTGTCGCGAACGGCGTGCTGATCTCCGGTGTAGCCGGCGGAGAGTCCACGACGCGCGGATTCCTGGACGGGTGGGATCCGGACACGGGAAAGAAACTGTGGCGTAGATACACGATTCCGGCCCCGGGTGAGCCCGGTTCGGAGACGTGGCCGAAGAACAGTGATGCATGGTCTCAGGGCGGAGGCCCGACATGGCGCTCCGGTTCCTACGATCCTCAGCTCGATCTGGTCTATTGGGGCACGGGCAATGCGGAGCCTTACGATCCCAGAACTCGCGGCGGGTTGGACAGTTTGTTCACCAACAGCGTGCTCGCCATCCGGCCGAAGACCGGTGAGATTGCCTGTTATTTTCAATACACGCCCAATGACGTGTACGACGTGGATGCCACGGACGAGCAAGTGCTCGCCGATATTCAGGTTGGCGGCCAGCTTCGGAAGGTGATGATTCAGGCCAACAAGAACGGCTTCCTGTATGTGCTCGACCGCACCAACTGCAAGCTGATCGCCGCGCATCCCCTGGTGAAAGTCAATTGGGCCACGGAAATCGACCTGAAGACCGGCCGGCCGGCGCTGACGGACGTATACAAGCGCTTCGCCGCCGGTGAAGAAGTCGAAGTCTGGCCATCGCGCGGCACCAACGCAGTGCCCATCGCGTTCAATCCCGCCACGGGCCTGATCTATGCGAGCACCTGGAACATTCCCCGGATTCAGAAGATCGCGCCGCCGCGGCCGGTAGTTCCCGGCAAAGACTCGACGGGCGTCGTCTCCAGGATCCCGGAAACCAAACCCGGCGACGTCGTGGGCCGCTTCACCGCGATCAACCCTCTCACCGGCGAGAAAAAATGGGAGGTCCCTCTGACGGATCTGCCGAGCTCGGCTGGCATGTTGGCCACGGGCGGCGGGCTGGTGTTCACCGGCAGGTTGACGGGTGAGTTTCTGGCGCTCGACCAGGACACCGGTAAAACGCTGTGGCAATTCAAAACCGGTTCCAGCGTCAATTCCACAGCCATCACTTACACTCACAAAGGCCGCCAATACGTGACCGTCGCATCGGGACTCGGCGGCATTGTCGCCACTCGTTATGCGTCGCACGCGGTGCCGACAGGCGGATCGGTCTGGACATTCGCGTTGATGCCCGAATAGCGCGTCAGGCGCGGCTTTGACGCTCGGGCCTGCCACGTGCTGAACGAACCGAGCGATTACGGAATCTGAAGAATCGGGGTGGCTCCGTCGTCTAATGGATCGGCAAGGGAGTCAGAGCGACCGGGCGGCCGCAGACAATGCCAGGTTGGCGAAGATCGCTGTGCCAGCTTCGGCCGAGGAGGATCTGGCGTGGAAATGGTGAGGAACATGAAACGCACATTAATTCCGGCGGTGCTGTTCTCCCTCGTGGTGCCGGCGCTGTGGGCCAAAGGAGATATGGTGCTGATCGAGGTGAAGGGCGCGACGCTGCCCACGCCGATCAGCATCACCGATCCAAAGATTCAGGATTTCACGCCTTGGGCCGGCCCCGGCGTCAATGGCGCCCGAGTTCCGAACGCCGAAGGTTTCATCGTCGATTGGCACGCAGGCATTGTGTCGTCACAAGCCGCGCAACCGGCCTCTGGACTCCAGCATTACGACGTTTCATTCTATGAGGGCTGCCGCACGGGGAACGATTCGCGTTGCCTGGCGGAGAAGCCGAGCCTGGTTTACGTTGTGTCCTACGACTATGACCCTTCCGCTCCAAGGGGCTTCGTTTATCTCCCGGGTAAAGGCGATCCGTCGTACTACCTCAACATGGGTACGATCGCGCGTTGGGTTGAGGGGAACTGGTTTTTGGCTGCGAAACCATGGGAGGAGTTCATACGGCCGGTTATAGAGAAAGCGACTCGAAGTCACTAAGGAATTGCCAAGAGATACCATTGATTCTGATAGTGCTGGCTGTCTCTGCGTTCGCGCTCAGCGGGTGAGGGCGGGCGGTTCCGTCTGGACATGCGCGCGGACGCCCGAATAATTCGCAGGTCGGATATAATCCGCCAAGGGAGAACCCGCATGCGTCTTCAAATCCTGTGCGCTGTGACCATCAGCGCCTCGGCCATCGTCAGCGCTCAAGCGCCCGCAAAACAGGCGAAACAGGCTTCCGATCCCCACAGTCTGGTTCTGGTGGGCGACCGGTTCAAGCCGCTCAAGTATGACCAGATGACGCCTGAGCAGAAGGTCATGATCGATCACCTGCTGGCGGGCGAACGCGGAGGCGTGCGGGGGCCGTTCAACGTCCTGCTGCGCAGCCCCGAGGTGGGCGATCTGGGCGCTGAATTCGGTGGCGCCATGCGTTTCCGCACCGGCCTGCCAGGGAATGTCCGGGAAGTCATCATCATCATGACGGGACGCTACTGGATGGCGCAATATGAGTGGAACTCCCACAAGGCCGCGGCGCTCCAAAACGGCGTGAGCCCGGCGATTGTGGACGCCATCGCCACGGGCAAGCGTCCTACGGGGATGCCTCCGGAGATGGAATTGGCGTACAACCTCATCGACGAGCTCCTGACCACTCATCAGGTGACGGACGCGACCTTCAAGGCTGCCAAAGACAAATATGGCGAGCGCGGCGTCGTCGACATGATCGGGCTGAGCGGGTGGTACGGCCTGGTTTCGATGCTGCTCAATGTGGACCGGTATCCCATGCCCGAAGGCGTTCCGCCCGGACTGAAGCCTCTGGAGAATCCGCTGCCGGTAGTGGGAATGGGATTTGCCACGCCGGTTCCCGGAGCAGTCTCGCCGGCCGAGGTGAAGTCGGCAGCCAACGGCAAGGCATTCACCATGCGGGGCGACCGCTTCAAGCCGCTGACCTACGAACAAATGACGCCTGAGCAGCGGAAGATGACGGATATCGCGGTGGCCCAGCGCGGCACGGGGGGCAGCTTCAATATCAACGTCCGCGATCCCGACGGGGGCCAACTCCTGTTCGACATGGGGGACCGCGTGCGTTTCCATATGTCGGTTCCGGACAAGCTCAAGGAATTGGCGATCATTCTTACGGCGCGCTACTGGGGCGCGCAATTCGAATGGATCGCTCACCACCGAGCCGCGGTGCAGGCCGGGTTCAGCGAGGAAAAAGTGAAAGCCATCGCCGAAGGCAGGCACCCGGTGGGAATGTCGCCCGATGAAGAGGCCGTCTACAACTTCATCACCGAGCTATACAAAACCAGACAGTCGAGCGACGCGACGTTCGCGGCGGTCAAGAACGTGGCGGGCGAGCGCGGCGTGGTGGATTTGATCGTCAGCGCGGGCTACTATCAGATGGTTTCGATGCTCATGAATGCCGATCGTCTGCCCGTGGGGGCGAATCAGCAGCCGGAGCTGAAATATATGGCCAAGCCGATTCCTTGAATGGTGGGTGAAGCACACTAGCCGCCGCGAGCCAGCCGCTCTGTCGCTGCGCCGACAAGCCCGCCGACGCCGGCGATCGCCATCCCGGGCAGGACTAGCCACACTGGCAGCATTAACGCTTCCTCCAACCCGCCACTTCCGCGGATGGAGGTCATGGTATGTGGGTCGTGCCAGATCGCCAGCAGGACTGTGGTGCCACCGATGCTGAGGACTGCGGCGATGACCGTGGTCGCAAGCCCGGCGGCTGCGCCCGCGGCGAATGACCCGGACCGCCAGGCAGTCCAAAATCCCGCCGCCAATAAGATCCCGGCTGCGAGGGCGGTTGACACCTCAGAGCGCATCAGGAAATCCGTCGTCGGTCGCAGCCAGTCCAGCGTAGTTCTTGCCACGAAGGCACCGGCGAACAAGGCCGCCCAGAGGCGCGACCCACGCCATACGAACCCAAGCACTTGCGTCCGATACCACTTATCGGCTCCGCGCGGTCCGCGGGCCGGATGAATGCTGTCGCGGTACTGTTCTAGTAAATCGCCAGAAACACTGGCAAAAGTGTCGAGGCTCACAAAGAGCCGGAGCAAAGCTTCGCCCCACGGAGGGGGAGCGGGTTTCATGCGTGTCCTTTCAGTGGCCAACGGAGGCCGCGCCAGAGTTCGTCGACGGCCGCGCGCGCGTCGTTGAGCGCGGAGACGCCCGCTGGTTCCAGCCGGTAATAGCGGCGAGGCCGCCCCGCGCGAATCGGCGTCCCAGATCCGAGCTTTGAGGTCACCAAGCCCTTATTTTCCAGACGTTCAAGCGTCGCGTGCACGGCGCCTGCAGCCACCTCGCGCCCCAACCTGGTTTCGATTTCCCGCACGACCTCACGTCCATAGGCTCTGTCCGCTAACCGGAGGATCGCCAACAGAACGGCTTGCTCGAAGGTGCCTAGAACTTCCGCCATGGAGTGATAACTACATTGTAGGAGTATTAAGGCCGCTTGTCCAGGGGAAAATTTCCTGGAAGTAGCGTGGGTGTATGATGACTGCACAAACCGGAGGTTGAGATGACCAGACGCTTCTACTGTGGATTGGCCACGATCGCGCTCAGCATCGGGTTCGCTGCGATACCAGCATCTTGTCAGTCGTCAGCGCCCGCCGGCAGCGCAGCGAGCGGTAACGGGGGCGCGGAGGGCTGCAGTCACTCGCCTATTTGCGGCTGGGGAAAAGGGCGCGACACCATCGTTCATGAGCAACACAAACCGGATCTGGGTTTTACCTTCGCATATCCTTTTGCGTTGCCGGACGGACTGACCGGGGGCGTCTCAGCAGTAGCCTTGAATTCGAAGGAACATCTTTTCGCCTTTCAGCGCAATCCTGCCGGCGCACCGCAGTTGTTCGAGTTCGACCAGAATCACAAGCTGGTCCGCACCATCGGGGAGGACGTGATCGGGCACCACAACAAAGCCCACGGCATGGCCATCGACTCGCAAGACAATGTCTGGATCTGCGATGAGAACGGCGACACCGTGATGAAGCTAAGTCCCGATGGGAGGCTTCTGATGACCATCGGAGTGAAGGGACAAAGAGGGGATTGGGATGAAGCCAAGGGACAGAGGCTTCTGTGGCAGCCGCTGCACGTCGCGTTCGCTCCCAATGGCGATATTTATATCGGCATGGGCCATGCGAATGAGAGTCCCAATGACACCGAGAAATCTCCGGCCAATCGCAGCGGCGCGGCGCGCATACTGCACCTCGACAAGAACGGCAAATTCATCCAGCAGTGGTTCGGCAACAATGCGGGCCAGGGGCATTTCAGCATGGTCCACGGGCTCGCCATCAATCCCAACAACGGCAATGTTTATATCGGCGACCGGGAGGAATATCGGATCGTCGTGTATGACGGAAACGGCAAGTTCGTCAAAACCATTCAGATGAGAAACCTGGTGTGCGCCCTGTATGTAGACCCGCACAACCAGCTTTGGATGGCGACCGGTCAGGATGGCCAGTTCTTCAAGATTGACTGGGACGGCAACGTGCTGGGTGCGATCGGCAATGGACCGGGGCGAGGAGAAGGCCAATTCGTCGAAGCGAGCTACATGGCCATGGATTCGCACGGCAACCTGTTTACGGGCGACACGAGCGTAGGCCGCATCACGGAAATGGTCGCGGCCAGGAAATGACGGTGACGTGCGGGTCTATATCCACGAAGCCGCTTTGGCCGGTGGGGGGCCCCGCTGTTAGCTTACGTCGCATGTGGCCTGCTGAAACAGCTCCGCCGCGCGATTGAGCTGTTCCTCGGTATGGGCCGCACACACCTGGGTGCGAATGCGAGCCTTGCCCATCGGCACCACCGGATAAGAGAAGCCGATCACGTAGATTCCGCGTTCGAGCAGGTACTCAGCCATGCGCCCGGTCTTAGCCGCATCACCGAGCATCACCGGAACAATGGGATGCTCGCCCGGCAGAATGTCGAGGCCGAGTTCGGTCATGCGGCGGCGAAAAAACGCTGCATTGCTCCTCAGACGCCGCGGCAAATCATGCGACGATCGCAAGATCTTCAACGTCTCGATCGACGCTGCGACGATAGCCGGCGCCAGCGAGTTCGAGAACAAATACGGCCGCGACCGTTGGCGCAGCAGGTCGACGATAGGCTTGGCCGCCGCGATATAGCCGCCGCTGGCTCCGCCGAGCGCTTTGCCTAGGGTGCCGGTGAGAATATCGATGCGGCCCATGACTCCAGCGTGCTCGTGCGTCCCGCGGCCGTTTGCGCCCATGAATCCCACGGCGTGCGAATCGTCCACCATGACCAGGGCGTTGTACTTGTCTGCAAGATCGCAAATGCCGTCCAGGGGCGCAATATATCCGTCCATGGAGAAGACTCCATCGGTCGCGATCAAGCGGAACCGGGCGCTTTGCGCGGCTTGCAGTTGCTTCTCCAGATCCGCCAGGTCGCAGTTCTTGTAGCGGAAGCGCTGGGCCTTCGACAATCGCACGCCGTCGATGATGGAGGCGTGGTTGAGCTCGTCGGAGATGACAGCGTCTTCGGCTCCCAAAAGCGTTTCGAACAGCCCGCCATTGGCGTCGAAGCAGGACGAGTACAGAATGCTGTCGTCCACGCCGAGGAAGCTGGCGATCTCGTGTTCCAGCTCCTTATGCTGCTCCTGTGTGCCGCAGATAAAGCGCACCGAGGCCATGCCGTAGCCCCAGCGGTCGAGCGCCGCGCGCGCGGCAGCGATCACACGAGGATCGTCGGCCAAGCCGAGATAATTGTTGGCGCACAGGACCACCACATCCTGCCCGCCATGCAGCCGGACTTCGGGGCGCTGCGGCGAATCGAGAATACGTTCGGGCTTCCACAATCCCGCGCCGCGGATTTCCTGGAGTTGCGATTCGACGTGCTGCTGATATGCGCCCAGCATTTTACTGAAGCTCCTCCCAATTCAGGATGACCTTGCCGCTGTTGCCCGAACGCATCACTTGAAAGGCTTGCTCGTAATCCTTGTAGCTGAGGCGATGCGTAATCACCGGCATGATGTCGAGACCGGATTGCAACAGCACGGTCATCTTATACCAGGTCTCATACATCTCGCGGCCATAGATGCCTTTGATGTGGAGCATGTTGAAAATCACATCGCGCCAGTTGATGGACATCTCCTGGGTGGGAATGCCCAGCATAGCGATGCGCCCGCCGTGCGCCATATTGGAGATCATCTCGCGGAAAGCCGACGGGTTCCCCGACATTTCGAGGCCAACGTCAAAGCCCTCGGTCATGCCCAGGGTTTTCTGCGCGTCCGAGACCGCCTCGTGCTTCACATCGTTTTTAACGTTGAGAGCCAGATCTACTTTCACTTTGCGGGCCAGATCCAGGCGGTAATCGTTGACGTCGGTGATCACCACGTAGCGCGCACCTGCGTGGCGGACCACGGCGGCCGCCATGATGCCGATAGGACCCGCGCCGGTGATCAGGACATCCTCGCCCAGCACGTTAAACGAGAGCGCGGTGTGCACGGCGTTGCCGAAGGGATCGAAGATGGCGGCGGCGTCGCGGTCCACGCGCGGATCGTGACGCCAGACGTTAGTCATAGGCAAAGCGATGTACTCCGCAAAGCAGCCGGGCCGGTTCACGCCCACGCCGGAGGTATGCGCGCACAGATGACGGTCCCCGGCCATGCAGTTGCGGCAGCGTCCGCATACGACGTGGCCTTCGCCCGAAACCAGCTCGCCGGGATGAAAATCGATCACATTGGAGCCGACGGCGGCGATCTCACCGACGAATTCGTGACCGATCGCCATGGGAACTGGAATGGTCTGCTGGGCCCAGGAATCCCAGTCGTAAATGTGCACGTCGGTGCCGCAGATTCCGGTGCGGAGGACGCGAATCAGAACGTCATTGATACCGATTGCGGGCTCAGGAATGTCTTCGAGCCACAGCCCGGGCTCGGCGTGCGCCTTGACAAGTGCTTTCACGGGATCTCCAGACTGCTATCTTAGCGACCAATCGGGGAGTGAGTGTTGCTGAGGTCCCCGACGACATCCAATCGGGGATAACAAAAGGAACTGACATGAAATCCGGCGTTCTACGAGTAGTGAAAACACCCACTTGCGCCGACCCACGCATGCCTTCTTCGAGCGACACCCAGCTAAGTCCTTGCCTTCCTGTCTTTGACGAGTAGCGCCGAGCGGCTATAGGATTGCCTTGGTATTACGAAGAGGAGAAACCCATCTATGGAATCGGGCGCTTTCTGGGCATTGGTGCTGGGCCTCATGGCAACGATATTTGGCGGCTTCGCGCTCTGTTACGGCCTCGTCAAGCTCGCCGAGGCTGTTGTGCATCGATTCAAGCCGAAGCACGTAGTGTTACCTTCCGCGCCGCCCATCCGGCATGCCGCGTAAGGACGTCGGGTCGGTCTGAACCGGCCGGCCGCAGCTGACAGTCTGGGTTAAAGACTCCCGCGGACGAGCACCGTGGTGGAAGTAATATGAAGAGGGCCATGTCCAGACTGTTCGCTGCCATCCTGCTAGCCGGCGTACTGAACGCACAGACACCAGATGCTGAAACGAAGGATTCGCTCGGCCGCACGACACCTCAAGAGTCTGTCTTCCAGTTCCTGGAAGCTTGCCACGCCCGCGATTATTCCAAGGCGCTCTATTATCTGGATTTGCGGCAAATGTCTCCGGCGGCGCGGGCCAAAGATGGTCCCGAACTCGCGATGCAACTGGAAGACTTGCTGGATGATACGCCCTTTGACATCACGACGCTGAGCCGCGACCCGGAGGGCGATCAGTCGGACGATGTTTCGCCGGCCTTGGAGCATCTTGCCACCTTCCAGGTCGATGGCCAGAGTGTCGAGCTGAAATTGGAGCGAGTTGAGCTGCGGCCGCGATTTCGCGTCTGGCTGGTCTCGGCGGGCAGCGTCGCGTTGATCCCCAAGGCGCACCAGGCTGTGGCCGAGACTCCGTTTGAAAAGAAGCTCCCGCAACGGCTAGTGACCTTTGAAATCCTGGATACACCGGTATGGCGGTGGATCGCTCTCATTGCCGCTTCTGTGGTGCTTTGGTTCGTGGGCGGCCTTCTGTCCTGGGCGTTGGTGGCGGCCCTGCGGCCGCTGGTAGATGGGCCGGGATTTCGGGGTCCTATACGTATCGCCTTAGTCGTGGCGGGACTCCGGGCTACGATGGAGTTCGCGCCGCCGGCCACCCTCTCCCGGACATTCGTGGAACGTGCCTTGGCCTTGAGTTTCTTCCTCGCCGTAGCGTGGGCCGGCGCCGTGGTGGTGGACCTGGTGACCGAACGCTGGCGTTCACGGCTCGACCCGCGAATGCAGGCTGTCAGTTATTCGGTGCTGCCCCTGGGGCGGCAAATTCTCAAACTTTCCTTCTTCCTGATCGCGATCTTGAGCGTAGTGAGCGCTTGGGGTTACAACACCACGACCATTCTCGCGGGCCTCGGCGTGGGCGGGTTGGCTGTGGCGCTGGCCGCGCAGAAAACCATCGAGAACCTGTTCGGCGGAATCTCGGTGATCGGCGATCGCCCGGTGTTGGTGGGCGATGTCTGCCGCTTCGGCGATCGCGTGGGCACGGTGATGCACATCGGTCTGCGCTCGACCCGCATTCGCACGCCCGACCGCACGATCATTAGCGTGCCGAATGCCCAATTTTCATCCATGGAGCTGGAAAACATTTCCGGGCGGGATAAAATCTGGTTTCACCCAACTCTGAATCTGCGCCGGGATACCAAGTCCGAGCAGCTCCTGGAAGTACTTTCGTCGTTCCAAAAAATTTTGGCGGACCAGCCCAAAGTGGAAGCCGGGAAATTGCCGGTGCGCTTCATAGGCGTGGGGCCTTATTCTCTTGACGTAGAGGTAGTTGCTTACGTGAACACGTCGGACTACGACGAATTTCTTGCGTTGCAGCAGGAACTGCTACTGAAGATGTTGCAAGCAGTGGAACGCGCCGGAACCGCGCTGGCCGTACCCCTGCAGGAAAGCTTCGAATCGCAACGCGCTCCGCAGCGATAGGTCGCCGCGTTAGGTGGCAGCGTTAGGTCCCAGCGATAGGTCTATGATGAATGAGTTGTGCCAGGAGAGAGTTCGATGAAAAGAATCTATACAACTGCGATCATGCTATGCGCCGCGCTGTTGCTCGCGAGCGTCGCGCACGCCCAGGTGACGCTGAACTCGGTGCGAGTCGGCGCAAAAGATACCGTGGCGTTGGCGAAGTTCTATCAGGCGGCGTTCGGCATGCAGGAAGTCAATCGGATCGGCTCAGCCGCGGGACCCGAGGTCTTCGTGAACTTCGGTGCGACCGTCGAGAGCGCCAAGGCCAACAAGAGTGAGCCGATCGTGATCATGCATCGCGATTCCGACGACATCAAGGACCCGATCGCGCACGTGATCCTCAACGTGAAGGATATGAAGGCGACCGTCGCCTCCATTAAAGCTGCCGGCGGCTCGATGACCGGCGACCCTCGTCCTTTCGGAAACACCGGCGTGGTCATAGGTATCGCGATCGATCCGGCCGGCAACCGCATTGAGATGATTCAACGGCCGTAGCACTTCTTGTATTTCTCCAGTCCTTCATAAGGAGGAAGCGTATATGAGTTCGATGGCAGTTCCGGTGCGGGAAACGACGCCGAGGCCTTGGATGCTGTGGACCGGGCGCGTCCTTTCGCTGTGGCCGGTCTTTGTTGTAGGGATGAGCGCGACCTGGAAGCTGACGCGGAACCCGTGGTACGTCGGGGAGTTTGTAAGAATCGGTTGGCCCGCGAGCGATTTGCCACTGCTCGCCTTCCTGCAGCTTGGCTCGCTCCTGTTGTACGTCATTCCGCGGACGGCGGTGCTGGGCGCGGTCTTGCTCACCGGCTACCTGGGCGGCGCGATCGCCACCTATGTCCGCATAGGAGAGCCTTATCCGGTGCTGGTCCCGCTGTCGACAAGCATGATTGCCTGGGCGGGAATCTACTTGCGCGACGAGCGCCTGCGATCGCTGCTCCCGCTACGCAGGCGGGTTCCGCAGTCGTGATTTGAAACGGGGCGAGAGCGGAATGCTCGTAGCTCAGG
>Ga0070713_100002203_pt1 | contig 12625 bp, 10 predicted proteins | sample LARL82metaG_FD_65465 | JGI IMG/M metagenome (GOLD analysis project Ga0070713, IMG submission 65465) | Corn, switchgrass and miscanthus rhizosphere microbial communities from Kellogg Biological Station, Michigan, USA - LAR L8-2 metaG | ecosystem: Host-associated > Plants > Roots > Rhizosphere ... | reverse complement strand
GATCTCTATGTCGTAAATGGCATGGTGTCGGGCCCGAATCGCTATGACCTCAACAGTTTCTTCTGGCGTCAGGTGGTGGTCAACTCACCCGATAAGGCGGGCTCCTCACGCGACTACGAGCAGGGATGGAACGCGATTAACGAACTCATCCGTTCCGACGAAACCTGGAGCGGATATGAGCGAAATGTTTTCTACGCGAACAACCGCGACGGCACGTTCTCAGATATCTCTTCTGTCGTCGGATTGGATTTTCGCGAAGACGGACGCTCCTTCGCACTGGCTGACTTCGACCATGACGGACGGCAAGAGATTTTTCTCAAGAACCGTAATGCCCCGCAACTCAGACTCCTGAAAAGCGAACTCAAGGGACTCCCACCGTCAATCTCCTTTCGACTAAAAGGGACCAAGAGCAATCGCGACGCCGTCGGTGCAACAGTCACGATTCAAACCGCGTCTGGCCGGCAAACAAAGATGCTTCAGGCCGGTTCCGGCTTTCTGTGCCAGCACAGCAAGGACGTTTTCTTCGGACTAGGAGGCGCAACCGGTTCTGTCCAAGCTTCCATAGACTGGCCGAGTGGACTCGTGCAGGAGTTTAGCAATCTCCATCCGAATCATCGCATCTGGGTCGAGGAAGGGGCCGCCTCTACTCGGGTGGAACCCTACAAAGACCGGTCCGGTTCTCCTTCGCCATCTGCGCTGTCATCCCAGCGTCCCGAGTCGCTCCCAACGCAAGTGGAAACGTGGCTGCTCTCGCCGTCTCCCGCCGCCGATTTCTCCCTGAAGGATCTCTCCGGGAAACCGCAATCGTTGCTGGCGCAAAAGGGAAAAAGTGTACTGCTGAATTTCTGGACTTCTCAATCCGTAGACTGCCAGCAGAACTTGGCACTTCTGGAGAAGAATCACACAAAATGGTCCACCCAAGGACTCCGGGCCTTCTGCGTCCACATCGACGGAGTCTCGAGCGACGGAAAGCAAGTTTCTTCAAGTAGTGAGCTCGGAACGTTTCTTCGTAGCCGCACCTTTTCTATCTCGATCTTGCGCGGCTCCCCTGATGTAGCCGCCATCTACAACATCCTCTTTCGCCAGATCTACGACCGCCACCGCGATATGCCGCTTCCCACATCTTTCCTGATCGATCCGGCTGGCATGATCGTGAAAATCCACCAGGGACGAATTGTCACTGAACACATCGACCAGGACATCGCACATATCCCAACCAATGATGCTGAACGCCTGGAGAAAGCGTTGCCATTTCCAGGCACGAAACCTGCACTCGAATTCGGACGAAACCAACTGTCCTTGGGCGCCCTATTTTTCCAGCGCGGTTATCTTGAACAGGCTGAGACTTCATTCCAGCAGGCATTGCGCGGGAATCCTTCAAGTGCCGAAGCTCTCTATGGCATCGGTAGCGTCTACCTCAATCAAAACAAGAATGCCGCCGCGAAAGAGATGTTCGAACGTTGTGTTCAACTCAAACCGAATTATCCTGAAACGCTTCCTGACGCGTGGAATAATCTGGGAGTCCTCGCCACGCGTGAAAATCACATCGACGAAGCGATCAATTTTTTTCAGAAGGCGCTCGGTGTCAACCCGCGCCACCTCCTGTCGCTCGACAATCTTGGGAATGCCTATCGGGCACAAAAGCGCTGGGGAGAAGCTCAAAAAGTCCTTGAGCAAGCCGTGAGCATTGCGCCCGAGGATTCAGAGGCGAACTACAGCCTCGGTATGGTCTTCGCTCAAACCAATGAGACCGCCAAAGCTGAGGAGTACCTGCAACATGCGCTAAAAGCGCGTCCCGCATACCCGGAGGCTCTGAATAATTTAGGGATTCTCTACCTGGTTACAAATCGGCGCGACCAAGCAGTAGCGATTTTCGAGAAGTGCATCCAAATTGCTCCCGCATTCGATCAGGCATATTTGAACTTGGCCCGCGTCTATGCGGTGGAGGGAGAACGAGACAAAGCGCAATCCATACTGGGTAATCTACTAAAGCGACATCCAGGTCACCCACAAGCGGAGCAAATGCTGCAACAACTCCAGCGCTGAGGTTCCTTCGTGTACCTTCGTGACCGTTGTGGTGAAACTCTTAAGATTTGGGCGTGGGAGTGCCAAGCAGTTCGACAAACATTTTATAGAATTTCTGCAGATCCAAATCGTCCTGAATCTCCACCGGTGGCCCAATGATTTTCGGCTTGTCGTGCTCTCCCCAACTCAACGTATCTCCGTACGCCGCGCCACGGTTCATAGAGACGTCTAGATAACGAATATCCTTTGCGGTAATGATGCTCGGATCAAGCCACGCCACAGATGCCAGTTCGTCCCACAAGTAGTTGTACTGCCCATGAAGCCGTGCGTATTTACCAACGTACTGCGCAGCAGCAGAATTGCCCGCCTTCACGCGGTCAATCAAATCTTGCGTCAGCCGAGTCTTCACCGAGATATCTACGGTGGTGCACACAACTTTCTTCCACGGCGCCATCAAGACCGTATGCGCCGCCTCTGGGTCGAACCACAAGTTAAACTCCCGCCGCGGAGTGTTCGCGAACTCCGGATCGTCTGTCACCGGATTTAGGCTGCCTCCCATGAATATCAATTCTTTCGCCAGGCTCGGAAACTCTGGATCGATCGCAATGGCCAACGCCAGGTTCGTCATCGGACCGCCCGCGTAAATCGTAATTTCGTGTGGATACTTTCGAACCATCCGTATCATAAAATGCGCAGCATCTTCATCAAGAGGCTTTGTCGTGGGTGTTCCTTCCGGCATTTCGCCCAACTGATCCGCGGGATGATACAACCGAGGCGTCCACGCTCCCAGCCACGCCACCGGTCCATATATCTGTTCCCACAGTTCTGTTTCGTCCTTTCGGCGGACGAGTGGATACTCCGCACCCGCCACTACTGGAATGTCAGTGCGGCCAATAATCTCGAGCATGCGCAGTGTGTGTGCCACCTCGGATTTCAACCATGCATCGCCCGTCACAACCGTGATCCCCAGAACCTGGGTTTGCGGGGATTGGATAAGCAGCAACATCGACTGCTGATCCGTTCCTGCCGGTCCGGCGGCGTCCTGGTCGATAATGATTTTTCGTTTGTCCGAAACCTGTTGAGCGAAAACTGATAAGACACACATGTAAGAAATTGCAATAAGCGCGATGACTTTGAGTGCAAGAGCACGCTGAGTTGTCATGAGTGTTGGTTGCCTGCGAAGGGAAGCATTGTATTGCTTCCAGCAATTCCTGCCAAACAGTAATTGCCTTTGTTGATGACACGGGCAGTCCAGACTAAAATCCAGACCAGTGCGGCACCCAATATTTACAAGTTGCTATGGCCACACAGCGGTGATCAGTAGCCGAAACCGAGCGATCGCGTTACGGCACAAGTGGCTTTCAGTCGTTGTATTAATCTCCTGCGGTATCGCCTCCGCTCAAGGTAACAAGTCGGGCGCTGCATCGATCCGTGGGCTGGTCCAAGATCCCTCAGGAGCGCCGCTGTACAACGTCTCTCTTGTTCTGCAGTACAAGAGTTCACCCACCACGCTGACCACCACAACTGACGCACATGGAAGCTATACATTCATCGGGCTCTCCGTAGGCCAATACTCTCTGCAGGCAACGAAAAAGGGATATGTGGATAGCGATCTGAAATCCCTGGTAATCACGGCGCGTGATGCCGAAACCCAGGATTTCGTCCTCAAAATCAACGCGATTGCTGCGACCGAATTCTTTGACAAGCCCGAGTTCACAGTATCGGGAGTTGTAGATACTACAGCTCTCGGAGGGCACGGCTCCGACACGGTCGTTCGCACCCGCGAATCAATCGCGAAAGATACGGCGAAACTCACCACCTCCACACCCGCGCCTCCCAGCGTTGAAGCCTCACTGCGTGTCGGAGACTACAAGCAAGCCCGCGAACAAGTTCGACTCCTTATCGCATCCAGCGACAAAGCCGAACTCCATCATCTGCTCGCAGACATCGACGAGAGGACCGGAGATTCCCTGGAAGCCGTCCACGAATACGAGCGCGCCGCCGAGATGAATCCATCCGAACCGTATCTCTTCGACTGGGGCTCCGAGTTGCTCTTGCACCATGCCCCCGAGCCCGCAGAAGAAGTATTTGCCAAAGGAAACCGCCTCTTTCCGCAATCGGCGCGCATGCTTATCGGCCTGGGAGCAGCTTCGTTCGCTCGTGGTTCTTACGATAAGGCCGTCGAGAAAATCTGCAAGGCTTCCGATCTGAACCCCAACGATCCCTCAGCGTATCTTTTCCTCGGCAAGATGCAGGCCGCTGAAAATGTCTCTTTGCCCGAGCTGATCGACCGGCTCCATCAATTCGTCACCATCCAGCCCCAAAACCCACAAGCGAACTACTACTACGCCGTTGCCCTTTGGAAACAGAATCGTGGGCGAAACACTTCAGATTCTCAAATCGAGGCTCTGCTAAATAATGCCGCTCGTCTCGATCCGAATCTTGCCCCCGCGCAACTTCAACTTGGAATCGTAAAGTCCGAGCAAGGAGACGAATCAAGCGCCATCGCTCACTTCTCTCGCGTGATCCAGATTGACCCGCAAAACCAAGAGGCGCATTTCCGCCTATCACAGGCCTATCGAAAACAAGGGCAGGCTGAAAAGGCAAGACAGGAGCTCCGGATTTACCAGGAACTCTCAAAGACATCCGCGGAACAGGTGGATCGCGAGCGCCGCGAAATTCCACAGTTCGTCTACACGCTGCGCAGCAGCCAACCGCCGTCGCAAACTCCTCAATAAGTCGCGCGTTTGTCCGCTTCAGCCCTGCTCCCAACTCCTGCCCTGTGTTACACTCTGATGTTCATCGTAAGCAAGCGTTGGCCTCAAGACGTTTTACCCGTGCATGCTTTTTTCCAAAGAATATGTGGGCTACTTAGCCCGCGAAGTCACTAAACGACTGATTGCCGGCAAATTGATCGAGACCTCATCAGTCCCGGCAACGAACGAGCGCGTCCACTCCGCGCTCCTCGATGAGCTCTCTTTGGAGGACCGTATCAACGACGAGGTACGGGTGATCCTGGAAGCCTACTCCGACGAAATGCGCAAGACTGGTGCCAATTATCAGGAGATGTTCCGCAAGATCAAAAATGAGCTCGTTCGCAAGTACAAGGCGGTGCTGTGAGACTAAGCCGCGACAAGGTAAACGTGCTGGCGCGCGCCGTTTCTGACGTCCTCAAGGAAATGGACGAGGTCGAGTTTATCGAAGATCCCAACACCATCCGCCAGGAAACCCGCAAGATTCTCGAAGATCTTCTGAATCAAGAAGCGAAAATCGATCAGGCAGCTCGCCAGAAAATCGATACCCAGAAGCGCACCATCCTCGAGGGCTCGCAGGAGTGGGACATTCTCTACCGCAAGTACTACAACGAAGAAGTGAAAAAACTCGGCGTGTAGTCATCCGCAGTTGATTTAAGTCGGGGTTCGCCGGTAACGTTCGTCCCTCCGGCGCGTCTGTTCTGAAGGTTCCGGAGTGCCTATGAAGCTATTCGTGTGCCGCCTTCTGCTCGCGACCTTTGCCGTCTCCGCTTTGACTGCTGCTTTAGCGCAAGATATTGCGCCGCCCATCCCGCAGAAACTCGTGGTGCACTCTAACATTCTCAACGAGGATCGCACGATCTGGGTGCGAACTCCGCGCAGTTATGATTCGGAAAAGAATCCGTTTCCGGTGCTGTACCTTACCGACGGCGACGGCCACATTAACGAGATCGGCAACTCAATCGACTTTCTCGTCGACAACGGACGCATGCCGTCGCTCATCGTGGTCGGTATTGCCAATACAGACCGCACGCGCGATCTCACCCCCACCCATGCGGACGCGAAGGACTCGGCAGGAAAAGAAACGTTGCCGACTAGCGGCGGTGGCGACCGTTTTTTCGATTTCATTCACTCCGAGCTCATGCCTGAAATCGAAAGGCGTTACCGCACTGCCCCCTACCGCATCTTCGCCGGACACTCCCTCGGCGGCCTCATGGCTATCCACATTCTGACCTCACGTCCGGAAATGTTTCAGGCATACATTGCCGTAAGCCCGAGTTTGTGGTGGGAGAAACAGTCCACACTGCATCAGGCGCAGGCGTTCTTTGCCGCCCATGACGAGCTCGACAAGACACTCTTTTTCTCGCTGGGAAACGAAGGCGAGGACATGCAAGCCGGATTCGATGGGCTAAACAAGACCCTGACGGCAAAAGCCCCAAAGGATTTCCGCTGGCAGTCGGCGCGATTTCCTGACGAAAACCACGGCTCGACGGTGCTACGCGCCCACTACGCAGCCTTGCGAAGTATTTTTTCAGATTGGGAGATGCCCCGCGATGACAAAGGAACGTTCATCGGCGGGATGAGCGGAGTCGACCAACACTACCGCGAACTCTCCCAGCGGTATGGCTATCCCATTCCAGTGCCGGAGCGCTTGATCAACAACCTCGGCTACCAATTGATGGAGGATAAGAAATTCGACGAGGCGATCGCTACGTTTCAGCGCAATGTGACCCTCTATCCAGGCTCCGCGAACGTTTATGACAGCCTGGCTGACGGATACGAGAGCGCCGGCAAGTTAGACCTCGCAGTGCAAAACTGTCAAAAGGCGGTTGAAGTCGGAACAAAGACAAACGACAGGTCTCTCGATCAATTCAAGGATCATTTGAAGCGCTTGACAGAGAATGTAAAAGCCGCAGGCGCAAAAACTGGCGGGCAAAAATAGACCGCAGACTCCATCAGAGCATGCGGCTATTGAGCTAGTCGAAGCTCGATGCTGATTAGGTTCCGCACTGAGCGTGCTGGACGTTTCTCCTCGGTCACGACCACCTTGAACGGGCCATTGTGCGCATCAAGCGCCTTGCCATCCATCGCATCGGCCACGATGACTTCTCCGGAATGAAAGCTTGGGTCAACCTCGCCGAGTGCCAGCACTGACTTGTAACCATCGGAACCGGTCGCAATTACGTAGTTGGCTAGCGCCTTTCCGCGTAGCGCGTCCCCCAACGGCCCTCCGAGCTTAGCGAGCAGGTCAGCGATTCGGACTCCGGAATAGATTTCGTCCGCATTCGTGTGAGAGTTGTGGAATGTCACTGTGATATGAGGCAACGCCTTCAGTTCGGTGATGCTCAGGTGCAGGGGCTGTTGCGAAGGTACGGTGATCAGGACTGCGCTCTTTTCGGCGGCGGGCGCCGGCTGCTGGGCACCCAGATTCCCTGCCGCAAGCAGGCACGCTACGATAATGGTTAGACGGAGCGTCTTCATTCGCATGCAGGAAGCATATCGCAACCAGGATTTGGTCAGCTTTGTAAAGCAAGCGGCGGCTGAGGCTGGATTTGATCTTTCAGGAATTGCTCCAGCCACGGATGCGCCGGAGCTCGAATCGTTTCCTGCCTGGATCGAAGCTGGGTATGCCGGAGAAATGAAATACCTTGAAGCCCGCGACGAGAAGGGTCAACTCAAGCGTGGGTCACTTGCCCGGGTTGCTCCATGGGCAAAAAGCGTCATCGTATGCGCGATCAACTACAACACCGACCAGCCCTATTCGACCCAATTGAAAGACTCAAGCCGAGGCTGGATCTCTCGTTACGCCTGGAGCCGCGAAGATTACCACGATGCAGTCTTGCGCCGCTTGAAAGAAGTGGAGACTGCACTCCACCAATCAACCGCGAAATTCCATCCTGATCTGGTAACGCGCAGCTATGTGGATACTGGTCCCATCGTCGAGCGTGTAGTGGCGAAGTATGCTGGGATCGGGTGGATCGGCAAGAACACTTGCCTCATAAACCAGAAAAAGGGGTCGTGGTTGTTTCTTGGCGTGATTCTGACCTCGCTTGAACTGCATCCCGATCTGCCGGCTCCCGATCGCTGTGGTTCCTGCACACGCTGCATCGAGGCCTGCCCAACCGATGCCATTCTTAGCCCGTATCAGCTTGACTCAAACCGCTGCATCTCGTACCTGACCATCGAGAAGCGAGGATCGATTCCTGAAGACCTGCGCGAAGGCATGGGTCGACACGTTTTCGGTTGCGATATCTGCCAGGATGTCTGTCCCTGGAACCGCAAAGCTCCAATCACGAACGCCCCTGAATTCGCCCCTCGACTCCCCCTTGTCAACCCTGCCTTGGACTGGCTCGCAGAAATGTCCGCCGAGGACTTCCGATTGCAGTTTCGCGGATCTCCCATTCGCCGTGCCAAGCACAGCGGCCTGCACAGAAATACTGCCATTGCGATGGGAAATAGTGGCAACCGTAAGTTCCTGCCAGCATTAGAGAAGCTTGTGTCTGATGGGGATCCCGCAGTGAGCGAGAGCGCCCAATGGGCAATCAAGAAACTGGGTGAGCCCGCCCCTTAACTTCACTGTACCTTTAATTAAACTTCGCCGGATCTTCGCAGGGTAAACCCCTTATTTTCTTGCACTTCAGTAACTAGTTTTTTCGCTAAATAGCAACTAATCTTCCGCTAAGGGGTTCACACTAGAACAGGTTACACTAGGAGTAGCAGCGGTGACTTTCTTCTCCAGCCTAGCCCGGTTCGTTCAGCGACTCGTGTTCCCGACGCTGATGTTATTGCTCGCCTCCTGCGGTCTGGCAAACGCTTCAGCCACTCTGCTGCTCGAAGAGCCCTACGGGAAGCTCGGATTTTTTAGCGCTACAGGGCACGTGGCGGTGTATCTCTCCGGCGTTTGCGCTGAAAGTCCTCTGAAGCTCCGTCCTTGTGTGCCTGGCGAAATCGGCGTCGTAATCAGCCGCTATGATGGTGTCGGCAAATACGACTGGGTGGCAGTTCCCCTCATCCCGTACTTGTACGCGGTAGATCGCCCCGAGGATGTCCCACTTTTCGCAGACTCGAGAATGACGGCTTTCTTGCGCGATCGTTATCGGCGCACGTACCTCGAAGCCATCGCTCCGGATTTGAAAGATGGAGGCGCCCCGGGCGGGAACTGGTACCAGCTCGTAGGCTCGTCGTACGACCGTACGATCTATGGATTCGAAATCGAGACTACTCCTGAGCAGGATCTCGCGCTAATTCAGAAACTGAATTCCTCGTCGAACCGCTCTCACTTCCACACGGTCTCTCGCAACTGTGCAGACTTCGCCAAGGCAATCATCAACTTCTACTATCCGCATGCCCTGCATCGCAGCATCATCGCTGACGTGGGGATTACGACTCCCAAGCAGATGGCGAAAATGCTTATTAAGTACAGCGCAGGTCACCCGGAGTTGCATTTCTCCCGTGTCGTGATGCCCCAGGTTCCCGGCAGCATGCCTCGCAGCACCACGATCCATGGAGTCGTCGACGCATTCTTCACTTCAAAGAAGTACATCGTCCCCAGTGCTGTCGTGAGTCCGATCTTTGCGGGATGTGTGGCCGCGGTGTATGTCGGCAGCGGTGCAAGCCGCTTCGATCCTGCGCGCAATGCTATGGTGTACGTCGTAGGCGGTGAGCCGCAGTCTCCGCTGGATCGCGAAGATCTTCGTGCCTACCAGCATCAACTAAAACATTTTCTTGCTGGGGCTTATCCAGAAGAAGGCGAACGGAAGGCTGAAAAGAATTGGGCGAAGCTCCAATCTCATGCCACGGCGGGAGTTGATGAAGACGGTCATCCGATCCTGCGTATGCAGGTGGGGGAGCGTGTCGTGGATGTCGGCGTCTCTGCCGACAATCTGTTCGCCGGTGACGCGCCGCCGCAACTTGTGCGGCAGCTTCTGGAAGCCCGTCTCGCCTCTGAGTTGAGTCGTTCGCGACACGGCATCACCGATGTCGAAGTCGCCCGAGATTGGCGGCTTCTGCAGAAGGCATCTGCTGCGCCTGAATCGCCTTTCACAGCACACGCGGGCCCGCATTCCCCGCAAATCCGCAGAAATAATCCCTAGTCTATCTCTCGCCTTACTGTTCTTGCGGAGGATGCGGCGGCATGCCCGACCCGGGTATCGGAGGCTGTCCCGTCGGCTGCTGTTGCTGTAGCTGCATCTGTCTCTGCTGCATTTCCTGCAGCATCTGCTGTGGCGTCTTCACCTGTGGATTATCTTGCTGCTGCTGTTGTTGGTCCGCTTCGTTCACCGGCTGATCGGGGTTTTCCTCAGGCGCGGCGTTTTCTTCCGGCTGATCTATGACCTCGTTCCCCTCTGCCTGCGCATCACCAGGCTGTCCAAAGATCTGCTGTTGTTGCTGCTGCTGCGGAACAGGTGGCTGCATTTGGGCAACGGGAGCCGGATTTGGCGTGACTTCCTGGTTCCCAGTCTTGACAACCAAAACAACACGAGACAGAGCCGCGAGATTGTCGGGCGATCCCAGCAAGACATAGTTGAATCGTGATCCATTTAACAGATCTGCAACCACGTCCCGCGCCGGGCCCGGACCCAACCGCGTGACTACACGCTCCGGTGCCGCTGGAACATCAATCTCGGCTCCGGTAAGTTTCTTTACCGCCCGAAGAATATCCGCCAAAGTCGAGTTTGGCGCGACGATGGTTAGCTCATTGTTTTCATACGTCACTTGCGGAGGCACCGCCGCAATCGAATCCAACGGAATCTGCTGGACCGGTCCAGTTGGCCCCGATGGCAAGGGCGGAGGCGGCACTTTCTTTGCCGACTTTTTATGGCTCTGGGTAGGAGACGCCATCGCAAGCTGCAAGCTGCACGCCAGCATTACTGCCAACAGCCAGCTGCCAAGCCTCTTGCTCTTGAATCTCGTCTTCATACCAACTCCTCTCAACCACAATTCTAGCTTTTGGGAAACTTCGTGGGGGGCGCCTTCCCTAAATTCTAGCACTTGGAGAAGCGCAAAACGAACCCGACGGACAACCCGTCAGTTGGAACGTTGAAACAGCACTCTCTTGCATGGTTTGGATGCACTCTCTATCACTAGATGCACGCTCTATCACTAGAAGATGGCGGCAATGCAAGGATTGCAGTCAACCCTTTCGCGCCGTAGAAGCTCTTAAGTATGGCATGTTCAGGCTTTACCGGAGATTGGTACACACCGGTAAAGCCTTGAGCACAAAGAAGGTAACCAAAAATGAACTCGACTCCGCTCCGCCTTAACTTCGTCTTCTCGGCTTTCGTAATTGGGGTAATCGCATTTCCGGGAGTCATGGCTCGGGCCCAGACCTGCCAAACCTCCGCCGATATGGATGCCGGAACCCGCACCGCGATCACCAACGCAGGCCAACGCTATTTCGACATGGTCTCAAAAGGCGATGTCGCTTCCTTGAAACAGAACGCCGTCCCTAGCGTCGCATCCGATTTCTCCGGGATGGAAGAGCGCGTGAAAGCGGCCCAGCCTCAGCTCGCCGGAGCCCAGGCGACGGTTAAGAATGCCTTTTTCCTGGACAACACTCAAACGGCGCCGGATGCGCGTGCTGAATTCTATTGCGGCGTCTTCGCCAAGAATGGACAGACCGCGAACAGCGCCGCCTTCTACTTCGATACCTTGCCTCCAGGAAAGTATGCGATCGTGTTGCTCGATGCCAACTCCTCCAAGGCCCGAACAATGTTTTCGGTGATCGTCGAACAGACAGGGTCGGATTGGAAATTTGGCAACGTGTTTGTTAAGCCTGCTCAGATTGCTGGCCACGATAGCGAGTGGTTCCTCACGCAGGCGCGTCAGTTTAAAGCCAAAGGGCAAATGCACAACGCGTGGTTTTACTATCTGGAAGCGCGCAATTTGATTTCGCCCATGCCCTTCATGAGCACCCTCGCGACCGATAAGCTCTACGACGAGTCACAGGCTGCTCAGCCTTCTGATCTGCCGGCCGGTGGGAAGACGACAGATCTGCCTGCCGGAACCTCGACCTACAAAATCAGCTCCGTGTTTCCCGACGTCGTCGGCACAGATCTCGACCTGATCGTCCGCTACCAATCGGCAAACGTGAGCAATACGAATCAGGCATACCAGGACAATGTTGCCGTGATGAAAGCCATGGTCGCGAAATATCCCGAACTAAGGGATGCGTTCGCTGCAGTGGTAGCACGAGCGGTAGACGCCACAGGCCGTGACTACGGCACACTACTAGCAATGAAAGACATCAGGTAGTGGCGTGATATAGACCCAATGTGGCGCGGGCGCCCCGCCCGCGTCTGTCCACATCATCGTTCGCGAAGGTCGGGCAGAACTGACCATCTCCGCGACAGAACTGACCATCACCGTGGAAGAGCGGCCTTAAGGGCCGCGTTAAGGGCCCAAGAAGCTGATGTGGGCCTTCAGGCCCCGCGAGCCTGCTCAAGAGTACACTCCCGCGGCTCCTTATCATCCCGCAAGCCCAGAAAAACCGGCGCACGCAACTTCGGACCGCTTCCGGAATTCGCTCCTTCGGTCCATTCCGCATACTCAACTTCCGCTACTAGCTCCGGCTTAACCCAGGTCACTTTCCGCAGAGCTTCAACATCCCCATAGAACGGATTCTTCTTCGTCTCCCGCTTATCCAGTTCCTTGAACAGTTCGGACAGCAGCTTCTGATCAAATCCGCTCCCAACTTGTCCCACGTGAACAAGTCTCTTTTCCTTGTCATAGAGCCCAAGCACGAGTGATCCGAAATGTGCCCGTGTGCCCTCAGGTTGTGTGTACCCGCCCACGACGCACTCCATCCGATGCCGGATCTTGATCTTCAACCAGTCGCGGCTGCGGCG
>Ga0070713_100002202_pt1 | contig 12626 bp, 14 predicted proteins | sample LARL82metaG_FD_65465 | JGI IMG/M metagenome (GOLD analysis project Ga0070713, IMG submission 65465) | Corn, switchgrass and miscanthus rhizosphere microbial communities from Kellogg Biological Station, Michigan, USA - LAR L8-2 metaG | ecosystem: Host-associated > Plants > Roots > Rhizosphere ... | reverse complement strand
TTGCGGCGCTCCTTCGGCGTCATCGAATCAATGATGGCGATCTGCCGCTTGATGACATTCTCGTCGAGATTGGTGGCGGCGAGCTGGTTCTTCATCTTGGCGGCGCCGGGCAGCATCCCCATCAGACCGCCAAGCCCGCCCATCGCCTGCATCTGTGTAAGCTGTTCGCGCAAGTCACCAAGATCGAATGCGCCCTTGCGCATTTTCTCGGCCGCACGCATGGCCTTTTCGGCGTCGATGTTGGCCGCTGCTTTTTCAACCAACGCGACAATGTCGCCCATGCCGAGGATGCGGCCGGCAATGCGCGCCGGATCGAATTCTTCAAGTGCATCGAGTTTTTCGCCGGTGCCGATCAGTTTGATCGGCTTGCCAGTGACCGCGCGCATCGAGAGCGCGGCGCCGCCGCGGCCGTCGCCGTCAACACGGGTGAGCACAATGCCGGACAGACCAACGCGTTCGTCGAACGAACGTGCGAGATTGACCGCGTCCTGGCCGGTGAGTGAATCGGCGACCAGCAGCACCTCGTGCGGATTGGTGGCTTGTTTGACTTGTGCCGCCTCGTTCATCATTTCGTCGTCGAGCGTGGTGCGTCCGGCGGTATCGAGCAGCACGACATCATAGCCGCCGAGCTTCGCTGCCTCGATCGCGCGGCGCGCGATTTGCGGCGGCGCCTGCCCTTGCACCACCGGAAGAGTGTCGATCTGTGCATCACGGCCGAGGACGGCAAGCTGCTCCATCGCCGCCGGCCTGCGGACGTCGAGCGAGGCCATCAGCACCTTGCGGCGTTGCCGGTCGGTGAGACGTTTGGCGATTTTCGCGGTGGTGGTGGTTTTTCCCGAGCCTTGCAGGCCGACCATCATGATCGCCACCGGCGGCACGGCGTTGAGATCGATGCCTTGATGTCCGCTTTGACTGTCACCGCTAAGCGTGGCAACCAGCTGGTCGTGCACGATCTTCACGACCATCTGTCCGGGCGTGACCGATTTCATCACTTCGACGCCGACGGCCTGTTTCTTCACTTCGTCGGTGAAGGCGCGCGCCACATCGAGCGCGACATCGGCTTCCAGCAATGCCCGGCGAACTTCGCGCAGCGCGGCGTCGACGTCGGCTTCGCTGAGCGCGCCGCGGCGGGTGAGCCGGTCGAGAATACCGCCAAGTTTTTCCGACAGACTATCGAACAACGTTAAGCCTCTTCAGAACGGCCGTCCCACGGATGGCCTTTGCAAAACAATTTTACGCCCGAGGGCGCATTGCGCTGTCGGGCGGTGGCCTCCGGCCTCTCATTGGACCGGGCGGCAAAGCTGAATTTCACGTCTCTATCGAGAGCGGGCGGAACCTAGGGTTGCCGCACCATCAAGTCAAGATGGGGCCGATTTAGGGCGTCAATTCATAGCTAACGGTCACTGCCGCCCTGAGTGTCTGCTCGCCTGGAGAAATCGGAACGGCACCAGCCCGCAGTGCCTGCATCGGACGAGGCGGTGGCGCCGAACCCTCCTCGGAAATCGCAATGACATGCCCCAGCTTGGACCCTGCGGCTTTCGCATAAAGCTCTGCCTTGCGGTGGGCATCCGCAATCGCATCGTCGCGCGCGCGATCGAGCAGCTTCGACTGCTCGGATACGATGAATTCGATACCCGACATCTCATTGGCACCCGCGGAAATCGCGCTGTCGAGGACAGCAGCCAGATTTCCGATATCTCGAATTCTGACCGTAACCTGATTGGTGGCTTGAAATCCGGTGAGGCGGGCGGTGCCGCTCTTGTTCGGGTCGTATTGCGGCTGCAGTGAGAGCCGCGACGTCTGGATGTCGCGGTCAGCAATGTTGTTGCTTTTGATGGCGGCGAGCACGGCAGTCATCTGCCTCGCGTTTGCATCGCTCGCCTCGCGTGCGGTCTTGTCCTGGCTGCTGACGCCGATGCGGATCATGGCGGAGTCGGGCGCGACCGCGACCGTCGCTTCGCCCGTGACGGTCACCAGCTTCTCGATTGCAGACGACGGCAGCGGCGCCAGCGAAACAATCGACACGATCGACGCAAACAGAACGCGCGAGAGGATCATCACTTCACCGGCACGAACACATTGACGACTAGCTTGCCAGGCTCCGTCTTAACAGGATCCGTTGCATATTCCTCGATGAACAGGTCCTTGGCTTCCAGCTGCTTGTCGTCGAGATAATTGGTGATGGCTTCGTAGGTCGTGTCCATTGCGTCGTAGGAACCGCGATGTACGAATTTGAGGGCCTTGCCGGCGGGCGCCGGCCCGACGGCGATATCGCCCTTCGGCGGGTCTTTTGGAGGTTGCGCGACCGGCAGTGCGGCCTGGAATGAGAAACCGGAATCGTCGGTCTGCGTATAAATCGTAATCGCCGGGCCCGAGGGCTGAAGGGCCTGCTTGTCGAGATATTCGTGCAGCGACTTGAACGCATCGACGAGGGTATCGAAAGCGTTGTCCCAGCGGCTGTAGCCCTTGAGGTAGATGATCGTGCGTTCCGGCATGGTGACCGGCTCCCCGAAAGCATCGCCCGGCTGCAAGGGCGACGGGGACGCCCCCGACCTCGGCGGTGCCGGCGGCGGCATCGGATCGCTCGGTTTCGGTGCGGGACTCTGGGCGGCAGCCACGTTCACCGCCAGCGCGAACGCCATGGCAATAACGCCTGAAGCAAGCCTGAAAGGCGACATCACGGTTCTCCGTCGTTTGCGGCGGTCCGGCGATTCGCCAGCATAATTGCGCATTCTAGCATGGCCTCTGGTCAATCCTCGTTTATTCGCCATATAAACCGGGCGAAACCCGGGCAAAACAGAATATGAGCGCGCTCGCCAATCAGTCCTTCGTGAAGATGAACGGCATCGGCAATGAGATTGTCGTTGTCGATATGCGCTTGGGCGGCGCCAAGATCGAGGCCGCGGAGGCGCGCGCGGCGGCGGGTCCGGATGGCGCACCTTACGATCAGCTGATGGCACTTTATCAGCCGCGCACGGCCGGTACCGACGCCTTCATCCGAATTTACAATAATGACGGCTCCGAGGCGGGCGCCTGCGGCAACGGCATGCGGTGCGTTGCCGACCTGGTCTCCAAGGAAAGCGGCAAAAGCGAGCTGGTCTTCGAAACGACGGCCGGCATCCTCAATTGCTCGAAGGGCACTGACGGTCAGTTCACCGTCGATATGGGTCCGCCGCACTTCAAGTGGAATGAGATCCCTCTTGCTGAAGAATTTCGCGACACACGCGCCATCGAATTGCAGATCGGACCAATCGACAAGCCGGTCCTGCATTCGCCATCGGTCGTGAGCATGGGCAATCCGCATGCGATCTTCTGGGTCGATGACGTGAACGCGCATGACCTCGCGCGGCTGGGGCCGCTGCTGGAAAATCATCCGATCTTTCCCGAGCGCGCCAACATCACGCTGGCGCATATCGTCTCGCGTGATCACATCATCATCCGGACGTGGGAGCGAGGCGCGGGGTTGACCAAAGCCTGTGGTTCGGCTGCCTGCGCAGCCGCAGTCGCGGCGGCGCGGCTCCGGCGCACCAGCCGCAAGGTCAGGGTCACGCTTCCCGGCGGCGAATTGTTGATCGACTGGCGGGAGAAGGACGATCACGTCTTGATGACCGGCCCGGTGGAATTTGAATTCAAGGGACGCTTCGATCCCGCGCTGTTTGCCAAAGCGGGCGTGCCATGAGAATCGCGCCATGAACATCGATGTCGTCACCTTCGGCTGCCGTCTGAATGCCTATGAATCCGAAGTGATCCGGCGCGAGGCGGCTGCGGCCGGTCTCGAGGACACGGTGGTGATGAATACCTGCGCCGTGACGGCGGAAGCGGTCCGCCAAGCGAAGCAGGCGATTCGCCGACTTCGGCGGGAGAAGCCCGACACACGCATAATTGTTACCGGTTGCGCCGCGCAAACCGAAGCAAAGACGTTTGCTGCTATGCCGGAAGTCGCCCGCGTCATCGGCAATGAAGAGAAATTCGACGCCGGAGTCTGGACGACCACGGACAAGCTTGCCGTGTCCGACATCATGACGGTGAAGACGATGCGGCCACACGCGATCGACCACATCGAAGGCCACACCCGCGCGTTCGTGCAGGTGCAGAACGGCTGCGATCATCGCTGCACGTTCTGCATTATTCCGTTCGGCCGCGGCAATTCGCGCTCGCTGCCGGTTGACGACGTGCTGGCGCAGGCGCATCGCCTGGTGGCGAACGGCTATCGCGAAATCGTGCTTACCGGCGTGGATATCACAAGTTACGGCACCGACCTGCCGGGCTTGCCGCGCCTGGGCGCCCTGATCAAGCACATCCTCAAGAGCGTTCCCGGATTGGCGCGCTTGCGGCTGTCCTCGATCGATTCCGTTGAGGCTGACGCGGATCTGCTGGACGCATTGGCGCACGAGTCGCGGCTGATGCCGCATTTACACCTATCATTGCAGGCGGGCGACGATCTCATTCTTAAACGCATGAAACGCCGGCATTCGCGTGCGGAGGCAATCGCTTTCTGCCAACAGGTTCGACGGCTGCGGCCTGACGTCGTTTTCGGCGCCGATATTATCGCCGGCTTCCCAACCGAGAACGACGACATGTTTGCCCGCTCCCTTGATCTCGTCGATGAATGCGGACTGACGCAGCTTCATGTGTTTCCGTTTTCGCCGCGGCCGGGCACACCTGCGGCGCGCATGCCGCAGATTGACCGGTCGATCGTCAAAGATCGCGCCCGCCGTTTGCGTGAAAAGGGCGAAACTGCGTTGCGTCGCCATCTCGATCTCGAAATCGGTACTCGCCGCAGCGTGCTCGCTGAGGCGCGCGGGCTCGCCCGTACCGAACAATTCATGCCGGTGCGGCTTTCGGCACCGGTCAAGCCTGGTGTAATACTCGACGTGACGATGACGGGGCACGACGGCCGGCAATTGCAGGCTGCGTAAGGGGGCGAACGATGGGCTACCGCGATCACCTGGTCACGACCATGGAGCAGCTCCAGGCGCTCTACGGCGAAAAAATGGGCGCTTCGGTCGTCAAGGAAATCGACCACATCAACGGCGCCTATCGCAGGCTGATTGAAGCGGCGCCTTTCGTTGCAATCGCGACCAGCGGGCCGGAAGGTCTGGACTGCTCGCCCAAAGGCGATCCAGCCGGCTTCGTACACATCCTTGATGAAAAGACGCTCGCCATTCCCGACCGCCCCGGGAATAACCGTATCGATGGCTTCCGTAACATCGTCCGCGATCCGCGCATCGCGCTGCTCTTTCTGATCCCGGGCGTCGGCGAAACCTTGCGCGTGAATGGCCGCGCCTCGATCTCGGTCGATCCCGAGCTGATGCAAAGCTTCGCGATCAACGGCAAGCTGCCGCGTTGCGTGCTGGTCGTCCATGTCGAGAGCATTTATTTTCACTGCTCGAAGGCAATTGTGCGCTCGAAGCTTTGGGATGAATCCACCAAGATCGATCGCAAGAGCCTGCCGTCGACCGGCACCATTATCGCCGAACTGAGTCAGGGCAAGCTCGGCGGCGAGAAATATGATCGCGAAGCGCCGGAGCGCATAAAGGCGCAGCTTTACTGACTTTCACCAGTCCAGCCGCAGGCTGTGAGTTTCTCGCGCATATGCTCCGGCACCGGCGCGGTCACGGTAACCGGCGGCTTGTTCTTGGAAATCGGCACGGTCACTTCGCGCGAATGAAGATGGAGTGCCGGCCCGCCCGCGCGCGGCGCGTTGCCATAGATATTGTCGCCTATGACTGGCCAGCCCATCTCCGCACAATGGACACGCAATTGATGCGTGCGTCCGGTCAATGGCTCAAGCGCAAGCCAGCTGATCCCTTGCCCCCGGCCCATGACCTTCCACGTGCTCGCCGACGGAAGCCCGGTTTCATCCGCCTTCATCCACCAGCCGCGCGTTTCGTCGCGCTTGGAGAGGGAAATGTCGATGCGGCCCTCGTCTGTCTCCGGCCCGCCCTCGACCACAGCCCAATAGCATTTGCCGACCTTGCCTTGTTTGAACAGCTTGCCCAGCAGAGCGAGCGCTTTGCGGTGGCGGCCGAGCACCAGGCAGCCTGTCGTATCGCGATCGAGCCGGTGCGCCAGCGCGGGCGGGCGGGGCAGGCCGAAACGCAGCGCGTCAAAATAGTCCTCAAATGCGTCGCCACCTTTGGGACCGCGATGCACTGGCAAACCGGCCGGTTTGTCGACCACCAGCATCAGCCCATCACGATAGAGAAGGCGAACCAGCATCTCTTCCGGTGTCATGCTGAAACCGCTATCACGGGCGCGCCATGAACGACAGCACACGGGGCGGAAGCTGGTGGAAGCGCTTGAGCGGCGGGCTCGGGCGTACATCATCCTCGCTTGGTAGCGCGATCTCGGGCCTAGTTTCCAAGCGCAAGCTCGATGCCGAAACGGTGGAAGAGCTCGAAAGCGAACTGATCCGCGCCGATCTTGGCCCTGAATTTGCCGCGCGCATCTCCGCTGTCCTTGGTGAAGGGCGCTTTGAAAAAGCGATCGCGTCCGACGAGGTGAAGGCGATTTTGGCAGGCGAGATCGAAAAAGTGCTCGCGCCCGTCGCCAAGCCATTGGAAGTGACGACGCGGCCTTTCATTATATTGATTGCCGGCGTCAACGGTTCCGGCAAGACCACAACGATCGGAAAGCTTGCGGCCCGTTTCCGTGCCGAAGGCAAAAGCGTGATGCTGGTGGCCGGCGATACATTTCGCGCGGCCGCGATCGATCAACTGAAAATCTGGGGCGAACGCACCGGCTCCCATGTGATTGCGAGCGAAGCGGGGGCCGACGCAGCCAGCCTCGCCTTTGATGCGGCCACGGCCGCCAAGGCACAGGGCGTGGAAGTTGTTCTGGTCGACACGGCCGGGCGCCTGCAAAACCGCACCGAGCTCATGAATGAGTTGGAAAAAATGGTGCGCGTCATACGTAAGGTCGAGGCGACCGCGCCACACGCGGTGCTATTGGTGCTCGATGCGACGGTTGGTCAGAATGCGCTTAGCCAGGTAGAAGTTTTCGGCAAGATCGCGGGAGTGACCGGATTGGTGATGACCAAACTCGACGGCACCGCGCGGGGCGGTATTCTGGTTGCTATCGCGGCCAAATTCGGTCTGCCCGTACACTTCATCGGCGTTGGTGAGGGCGTCGACGACCTGGCGCCCTTCACCGCGCGCGACTTTGCGCGCGCCATCGTTGGTCTCGAATCATAGCGAACGAAATTCCATGGCGAGCAAAAAGCAACTCAACCCCACACTTAAGCTGGTGCTCGATATCGGGCCGCTTATCCTGTTTTTTGCCGCCAATGCGAAATTCGGCATCTACGCCGCGACCGGGACCTTCATGGTGGCCGTGCTGATCGCACTCGCAGTTTCATATGGCCTGACGAAACATGTTGCCGTGATGCCGCTCGTCACGGCTGCGATCGTGCTGGTGTTCGGCGGACTGACGCTGGTGTTGCACGACGACCTGTTTATCAAGCTAAAGCCGACCATCATCTACGTCTTGTTCGGCGGGACGCTGCTGGGCGGGCTCGCGTTCGACAAGCCGCTGCTCGGCATGGTGTTTGATTCCGTCTTTCACCTGCGTGAGGAAGGTTGGCGCAAACTGACCTGGCGGTGGGCGCTGTTCTTTTTAGCGCTCGCAATATTGAACGAGATCGTCTGGCGCACGCAGACGACGGATTTCTGGGTCAGTTTCAAGCTGTTCGGCGTAGTCCCACTGACGTTCCTGTTTGCCGCGCTGCAGGTTCCGCTGCTGACGAAGTACGCCATCGACAAGAAAAACTAGCACGGGATATGGATTTCGATCGCACCTGGAAGTCGATCGCGGCTGGCCTCTGCGGCAGTGCCGCACATACTGCCCTGATGGCGTTCAAGTCCTGGGCTCGAATTTTGCCAAGCTTTCAGCCCTATGATGACCTGCAGGCCTTGCTGACAAATATGATCGGCAACTCGGTGAACCCCGCGATTCCATGGGCGCTGTCATATTTCAATGGCGCGGTGGTGCTCGGCTTCCTGTTCGGCCGCTTCTATCAAGTCCTGCCGGGCCGCACCGGAGTTACGAAGGGACTCGTTTTTGGTTTCGGGGTCTGGGTGGCGATGGGCCTGATTTTCTTTCCCGCAATCGGGAAAGGCTGGTTCGCGGCCCAAACGGGGCTCGGATACGCTCCGACCGTTTTCACGCTGGTGATGGTGTTGACCTATAGCGTGACGCTTGGCGTCGCATATTCCATATTCACGTCGCAAAGACGCGGACGATCACCCTAACGCGCCGCTGCCTTCGCAATTTCCGGCTCGAGCGTGCGGACGAGATTGTCGGCGGTGACAGGCCCGACCAATTTGTAAGCAATGCGGCCGTCGCGCCCGATCACATAAGTCTCGGGCACGCCATACACGCCCCAGTCGATCGAGGTGCGGCCCGATGCATCGCGGCCGTTCGCCACAAAGGGATTTCCAAACCTGTTGAGAAATCGCCGCGCATCCTCAGGCGCATCTTTGTAGTTGATGCCGACAAGCTGGATGCGCTTGTCCTTCGACAGTTGCTCCAGGAACGGCACTTCGTCACGGCATGGCACGCACCAGGATGCCCATACATTCACCAATGTGACCGCACCCTGAAACGTTGCATTGCTGACGCCGGGGATCGGCTTTCCGTTTCTCTCTGCGCCCGGCAGTGGTGGCAAATCGGTTACTGGCGCCGGATGCCCAATCAGCGCCGAAGGAAGAACCGATGGATCGCCGGTCCCGAGGCGGTAGAGGAACAACGCCGCCAATGCAATGAACGCAATCAGCGGCAACAGGATAAAGACGTTCCGGCGCTTTCGGTCTGATTGGTCGTTCGACACGGTGCTCATCGTCCGGCTCCGCGCTGTGAACGTCGGTTGATGCCGCGCTCTTCGAGATCGCCAAGAATGCGCCGTTGCGTCGCATAGTCCAGCAAAACCCACGCCAACAGCGCAGCGACCACGAATATTGTCACCGCATAGGCGGCGACGATGAAATCGGCGTGTGGTCCGAGGTTCATGTTACTTGTGCCAATTCCTGCGCCTGCATCAGCCGCATGGCGCGCACGCGCCGCCGCAATATTTCGTTGCGCATGGCCGCGAGATGCAGCGTCACGAACAGCAATGTGAATGCGATCGCCATGATCAGCAGCGGTGCCAGCAATGCTGGGTCGATCGTCGGCCCGCCCGTCCGGAACACAGATGCCGGCTGATGCAGGGTATTCCACCAGTCGACGGAGAACTTGATGATCGGAAGATTGACCGCGCCGACCAGAGAGAGGATCGCGGCAGCGCGCGCCCCGCGGCCGGGCTCTTCGGCCGTCCAATAGAGCGCGAGCACCGCGAAATAAAGCAGCAGAAGGACGAGCATCGATGTCAGCCGCGCATCCCAAACCCAGTACGTGCCCCAGGTCGGGCGGCCCCAGAGCGAACCGGTAATGAGACAGATGAAAGTGAAAGCGGCGCCGATCGGTGCGGCTGCCTTGCCGGCGACATCCGCCAGCGGATGCCGCCACACCAGTGTGCCGAGTGCGGCAACGGTCATCAGTCCCCAACCAAACATGCCAAGCCAGGCTGCCGGCACGTGCAAGAACATGATCTTGACGGTGGCACCCTGCTGGTAGTCGTCGGGCGCATTCATCGCGCGATAAAGTCCGACTGCGAATAGCACAAGCGTTATCGCCGCGAGCCAGGGCAGCACGCGGTTGACGACGTTCAAGAAGCGCGTCGGGTTGGCGAGATCAACTATTGCCATCGGCGGTCTCTTACCACGTCATTCAAGTCCATGGCGAAGCGCTGCGGCTGCGGCTATCGGCCCTACCACGAAGCTCATCAAGCTTAGCGCACAAAGGATGGTGAAAGGTGGGCCGAACGGCGTAGGTCCGACAATCGCGGCATTGGCTGCGGCAACGCCGAAAATCAGCACGGGGACGGTCAACGGCAGCACAAGGACTGCCAACAGCAACCCGCCGCGCCGTAGGGCGACGGACAGCGCGGCGCCGATAAGCCCGATGAAAGTGAGTGCAGGTGTGCCGGCGAGCAGCGTGAGTGCGAGCCAGCCCATCGCATGCAATTCGACATTGAGCATCAATCCAAGCACCGGTGCGATCAGAACCAACGGCAATCCGGTCGTCAGCCAATGTGCAATCGCTTTTGTCGCCACTGACAGTTCAAGTGGCAATGAACCCATCATCAAGAGGTCGAGCGAGCCGTCCTCGTGGTCGGTTGCAAACAGCCGGTCGAGCGCAAGCAGGCTCGCGAGCAGTGCGCCGAGCCAGAGGATTGCCGGCCCGATGCGGGCGAGCAGCGCCAGATCCGGGCCGATGGCAAAGGGCATCATGACGACCACGATCAGGAAAAACAGCGCGCCCATCAGCGCGCCACCACCCACGCGCGTTGCCAGCCGCATGTCGCGGATGAGGAGGGTGGTAAATGCGTTCATGCGTCACCCAACTTGAGTTCGCGTGCACGTTCGAGGCCGATCGGTCCGTGCGCCGCGGCAACGATCATGCCGCCCCCTGCAAGATGATCGCGCATGAGTTCGGCCAAGCGCTTCTGCGATGGCGCATCGAGTGCCGACGTCGGTTCGTCCAGCAGCCAGATCGGTCGGGGCACGCCAACAAGTCGGGCGATCGACAACCGGCGCCGTTGTCCCGCCGACAAATAGGCAGCAGGCAAGCCAGCGAGGGGTGAAAGGTCCACCGTGTTCAGCGCTGCTTCGACGGCGTGGCGTCCGGCGCCGAAAAACTCAGTCCAGAATTGCAGGTTCTCACTGACTGTCAGGGAAGGCTTCAATGCGTCCTGGTGCCCGAGGTAGTGCGCCTGCTCGGCGATCGGCGCGTCGGGCTCGCCGCCATCGAGTGTCAGATGTCCGGCCGCGATACGCACAAGCCCGGCGACTACGCGCAACAGGGAGGACTTGCCGGCTCCGTTGCGGCCGGTGACGACCATTGCCTCTCCGGCGGCCAGACTGAAATTCAGGCCCCGGAACACGCTACGCCCGCCGCGATCGCAGGCCAGGTCATCGGCTCTGAGTTGCATCACGGCCGCAGGGGTCGGTCGGACGGCCGATGGCCGTAGGACCAGGTCCCGGAAAACGTAGGGATTCCGAGCATTTCTGGTAATGTTCCCCGGTTAATATGGCGTCGGGCGAGAAAAGACCTTATAAGCCCCGACTTGCGACGTTACGTTATTCGAATTCGGACGCAAGTCTCGCCCAGCGAGAAAAACATCGCCTTGCCAATAGGTTAGTCCGAACTAGCGCCGGTACTCCGGTCGGGAATGGAAACAGCCGACATGACTTCGCTCGACAGCTTCAGATGCTGCAAGACCCTGCAGGTTGGCAGCAAGACCTACGCCTATTTCAGTCTGCCGACCGCCGAGCGAAACGGCCTCAAAGGCATTTCGCGACTGCCCTTTTCGATGAAGGTGTTGCTGGAGAATCTGCTGCGCAATGAAGACGGGCGCACGGTAACCAAAGACGACATCAAGGCGGTCGCCGAATGGCTCAAGACCAAAACCTCGGAGCATGAATTCGCGTTTCGTCCCGCCCGCGTTCTGATGCAGGACTTCACCGGCGTGCCGGCGGTCGTCGATCTCGCCGCTATGCGCGACGCCATGAAACAACTCGGCGGCGACCCAAAGAAGATCAATCCGCAGGTGCCGGTCGATCTGGTCATCGATCATTCGGTGGCGGTGACGTTCTTCGGTAACAATCAGGCCTTCAAGAAGAACGTTGACGAAGAGTACCGGCAGAATCAGGAACGCTACAAGTTCCTGAAATGGGCGCAGCGCTCGTTCGATAATTTCAGCGTTGTGCCCCCCGGCACAGGTATCTGCCATCAGGTCAATCTTGAATATCTGTCGCGCGTTGTCTGGAGCCGCAAGGACAAGGTGAAGGTGGATGGCAAGGCCGGCAACATGGAAGTCGCTTATCCTGACACTGTTGTCGGCACCGACTCGCATACAACGATGGTGAACGGCCTTTCGGTGCTCGGCTGGGGCGTCGGCGGCATTGAGGCGGAAGCCGCCATGCTCGGCCAGCCGTTGTCGATGGTCCTGCCCGAGGTGATCGGCTTCAAGTTTTCCGGCAAATTGAAAGAAGGTGTCACCGCCACGGATCTCGTGCTCACCGTCACCGAGATGCTGCGCAAGCGCGGCGTGGTCGGAAAATTCGTCGAGTTCTTTGGACCTGGTCTCACGCACCTCACAATCGCGGACCGCGCCACGCTCGGTAATATGTCGCCGGAATACGGCGCGACATGCGGTTTCTCGCCGATCGACGATGACACGATACGCTACATGAAGGACACCGGCCGTCCGGCCGAGCTGGTGGCGTTGGTCGCCGCGTATGCCAAAGCGCAAGGCATGTATCGCGTGAAGACCACGCCCGACCCGATGTTCACGGACATCCTCAAGCTGGAATTGGGTTCGGTCGAGCCTTCACTTGCAGGTCCAAAGCGCCCGCAAGATCGTATCGCACTGAAGGAAGTAAAATCCGGATTCGCGACTTCGATGGACAAGGAATTCGGCAAGAGTTCCGAGGCAAAGAAGCGTGTGAAAGTGTCCGGCAAGAACTACGATCTGGGGCACGGCGACGTCGTGATCGCGGCGATCACATCCTGCACAAATACCTCCA
>Ga0070713_100002198_pt1 | contig 12635 bp, 10 predicted proteins | sample LARL82metaG_FD_65465 | JGI IMG/M metagenome (GOLD analysis project Ga0070713, IMG submission 65465) | Corn, switchgrass and miscanthus rhizosphere microbial communities from Kellogg Biological Station, Michigan, USA - LAR L8-2 metaG | ecosystem: Host-associated > Plants > Roots > Rhizosphere ... | reverse complement strand
CGGCCTTCGATCTTGATGTTCGCGCCCATGCGCACCATCTCCAGCGCGTGCATGAAACGGTTTTCGAAAATATTCTCGGTGATAACTGATGTGCCTTCAGACTGGGTCGCCAGAGCCATGTACTGCGCCTGAACGTCGGTTGGGAAACCCGGGTACTCTTCGGTGATCACGTCGGCGGCTTTGAGCGTGCTGGTGCCTTCGACACGCACGGAGTCGCGTGTGCTCTTGGTCTTCACTCCAACTTCTTCGAGCTTCTGCAGCAACGCGCCCAAGTGCTTCGGCTCGCATCCAGAAATGTTGAGATCGCCATCCGTGAGCGCACCGGCGAGGATGAACGTTGCGGCCTCGATGCGATCGGGAATGATGCGATGCTTGGCCCCTTTCAGCTTCGTGACGCCCTTGATGCGAATGGTTGGAGTGCCTGCGCCTTCGATCTTAGCGCCCATCTTGTTGAGCAGATCGGCAAGATCAGCAACTTCGGGCTCGCGCGCGCAGTTCTGCATCACTGTTTCGCCGTCCGCCAGGGTAGCAGCCATGAGCAGGTCTTCGGTCCCGGTCACAGTAATTTTGTCGAATACAATCTCGGCGCCCTTGAGCCGCTCGGCTGAGGCTTCGACGTATCCGTGCTGCTGGTCGATCTTCGCGCCCAGGCGCTCCAGACCCTTGATATGCAGATCGATGGGGCGGGCACCGATGGCACAACCGCCCGGAAGCGAGACACGCGCACGGCCGCAGCGAGCAACTAATGGGCCCAAGACCAGCGTCGAGGCGCGCATCGTTTTCACCAACTCGTAAGACGCCTCGGGTGTTGCCAGGCTCTTGCAGCAGATGGTGGTGCGGTTTTTCGCGCGGCCGTATCCCAGTTCGACTTCGGCCCCCATGGCGGAAAGCAGCTTGCGGGTGGTCTCAATGTCGCGGACTTGAGGAATGTTTTCAAGGATAACGGGCTCTTCGGTGAGCAGAGCGGCGGCCATCGCCGGCAGGGCCGCGTTTTTGGCACCGCTGATGCGCACCGTGCCGAGAAGAGGATTGCCGCCGCGAATGACGAATTTATCCATAACCGTCTTGTGTACGACCGTACACTATGTGGGACGAGGCCCACAATGTCTGCTGCCGGAGATCGAAGAGCCCGAACGGTCAAGAAGGTCGAGAAACTCGTCCGTCCCTCCGGGACTAACCTCATTTTGCTGCTTTCCCAGCACTGCCGTGCTGGGCTAAGCTGGTTCGCCCCTGCGGGGCTTGGACTGTCTGACTCCCGACGCGTAACTGTGTTGCATCCTCTTCGCCAAAGCGATCGCGTTCCGCACATGGCCTTGCGAGTGGACCAAAGATCGTGCCGCAGTTGCACGCGAAACGCCTGCCTTTGACATCACGATGGCTACTGGAACGCTATTCTTTGCAGCCCTCAGCGCCTCCAGAGCCTCCCGCTGCGTGACACCGAGCGCCCGCTGCACAATGCTTACCGAGCGTTCCGCCAGTTTGGAGTTCTTGCGGTGCAGGTTCACCATCAGGTTGCCATAAACATAGCCGAGGCGCACCATAGCGCCCGTAGAAAGGATGTTCAGCACCATCTTTTCTGCGGTTCCGGCTTTCATGCGGGTGGATCCGGCGAGGACCTCCGGCCCGGTTTCAACCACGATGGCAAGCTCAGCCACCTTGGACAGTGGTGTGCCCCGATTGCAAGTGATGGCGACCGTCTTGGCTCCCGCTCGCCGCGCATGTTGGACGGCTGCGACCGTGAATGGCGTGCGTCCGCTGGCGGCAAGGCCGACGACCACATCTTGGCTGCCCAAGCGTTTGCGTTTCATTTCGCGGATGCCAAGAGCGCGAGAATCCTCGTCGGCTTCCGTCGCACCGGCCAAAGCTTTCGCACCGCCGGCGATCACAAATTGCACCATCTTCGGATTTGTATTGAAGGTGGGTGGACATTCGGCGGCGTCCAGCGCTGCGATGCGTCCGCTGGTTCCCGCACCAACGTAGATCAGGCGTCCGCCGTTTCGCAAGGAGTGCGCAACCCAATCGATCGCCGTGGCGATCCGCGGAAGAGCGTTTTGAACAGCGGCCGCAACCTTCGCGTCTTCGGCGTTGATAATTCGGGCGATCTCGATGGCAGATTTCGTGTCCAATTCACGCGCAGAGGGATTTGGTTGCTCGGTCGTGAGTCGCCTGAGATCGAATTGGGATCGTTTACGTGTCATTCAATGTGATTCTTGCGCCCCTTCGGGGCTTGTCTCATTCGCGCTTGCCACCCGGGGCTTACGCCCCGGGCTTTATTCTTTTCCGCTTCGCGGCTTGTGTTATTCACCTACTACCCGGCGATTGCGCTGCTTCGCGGTTCATCGAATGCTGCAGATCAAAACTCCTCTTCGAACATTCCTAACGCTTCCCTGCCCGCTCGATCGCCTCAACCACCGCGTCGTGGAATCGGGGGCGCACTTGCTTGATGGTTTGGTTGGAGCAATCCGGCCAGGTGCGGTTCGTCAGTAAAGTGACCGAGAGTTGGCGTACTGGATCGATCCACAATGAGGTTCCTGTGTAGCCCAAATGTCCAAACGATCCAGGCGAGAAATATTTCCCGGATTGCGAAGGCGCCGATGGCGTGTCCCAGCCGAGCACGCGCGATGTCCCTGGCGGCGAAATCTCTCGGCGCGTGAAGAGCGCAATCGTTTCTGGCCGAAGGATCGGGGCCCCGCCACTCAGCATGCATTGCGCAAATACCGCGACCTCGTCGGCGGTCGAGAACAAGCCGGCATGTCCCGCGACGCCGCCGAGTACGCTAGCATTTTCATCCTGAACTTCGCCCTGGATGATACGTTTGCGGAAGGTCTCGTCATTGGCGGTGGGCGGGATTCGCGGACGCCACTCTGCAGGTGGGTTGAACGTAGTGTGTGCCATGCCAAGCGGGGCAAAGATTTCGCGCTGCGCGAAAGTGTCGAGCGCTTCTGCCGCGATTTTCTCCAGTGCAACAGCAAGGAGGATGAAACCGATATCGCTGTATTCGGCGTGGGTTCCAGGCGGATATTTCAAGGGAACCTTAAAAGCCTCGTGCAAGAGCGCTTCCCTCGTCGAGGTACGTAAGAATAGTTTTTCGTAGGCAGGCAAGCCCGAACTATGCGCAAGAAACATGCGAAACGTGACTTCGTTCTTTCGCGGATCGCCAGAAGCAAACTCCGGAAGAATTCCCATGACCGGTGCTTCCAAATCGAGCAGGCCGCGCTCATAGAGGATCATAGCCATGGCGGTGGTTGCGACGACCTTGGTGACCGACGCGATATCGAAAATAGTCTCGGCGGTGACCGCAAGCGAGTCGGAGTTGAAGGTGAACCGCCCAAACGATTTCAGGGCAGCCAGATCGCCGCGCCACGTAACGGCAATCGAAGCGCCGGGGAAAGCACAGGCGACGATCGCTGCCTTGATGACGCCGAAAGCATCGGCGAACAACCTGTCTTGATCTGCGAGGCCTGCAGTCACTCCAACAGCATAAAACTGCAAGGCCCACTACGGATTGGCACAGATGGCACCCGTTCGTCCGTAACTTGATCGGTCATGCTGGAGCTGTTGTAAATTCGAGACATCTGCTCCTTTATTCCAACTCCGCTCAGTAAATCAGGGCCGATGGCAGCCTTCGTTGTGATTGCCGTTATGAGTGCGTTCGCTCAGCAGAATGACTCGCGGCTGGCGGTAGTCGATTCCATTATTCAGGCGTCCATTGAGAACCACGAAGTCCCGGGTGCGGTGCTGATCGTGGGTCATGATGGGCGTGCGATTTATCGCAAAGCGTACGGCATGCGATCACTGGAACCGACACGATCGGCCATGACGGTGGACTCGGTATTCGATATTGCCTCGCTCACGAAGGTAGTCGCTACCACCACTGCCGCGATGCAGTTGATGGAGCAAGGCAAGATTCGGCTAAACGATCTAGTCGTGAAGTACATTCCGGAATTTGGGCAAAACGGGAAAAACGACATCACGGTTCGCGATCTGATGACGCACTACTCAGGTCTGCCCCCCTCGCTCGACTTGAAATCACCTTGGTCGAGGCGCGAAACCGGGTACAGCATGGCGTTCGCCGTCACTCCGATTGCGCCGCCGGAAAGCCGGTTCATTTATAGCGACGTTGATTACATCGTGCTGGGCGCAATCATTGAGCGGGTGACCGGCACCTCGCTCGATACTTATTGCGCGCAGCATATTTTTGCTCCGCTCGGGATGACCAAGACCTCTTTCCGGCCTCCTGCGGCATGGCTTTCGGAGATCGCGCCAACGGAGTACGACGAGCACGGCCAGATGCTGAGAGGAGTCGTCCACGATCCGTCTGTGCGGCGAATGGGCGGAGTCGCGGGAGAAGCCGGACTCTTCTCCACCGCTGACGATCTGGCAAACTTTGCGCAGGCGTTGCTGAGCGGAAGCTCCATTCTGTCGCCGCTTGCAATCCAGAAGATGACTACGCCGGAGCAGCCGGCGAATGCGTCGACTCTGCGCGGGCTCGGCTGGGATGTTGACTCGCCGATGTCGCACAATCGCGGCGAACTGCTGCCGGTCGGATCATTCGGTCACACGGGATTTACGGGCACGTCGCTGTGGATTGACCCGACGACGAATACCTACATCATTCTGCTAACGAACGCCGTCCATCCTCGCGGACAAGGGTCGGCGATTTCGCTGCGTGCAAGAGTCGCGACTGCGGTGGCGGCAGCGCTGGACCTCACACCTTCCGAACAAGATGCCATGCGTTGGAAAGCCATAACCGGATACAACGAGAGCATGCCGGCACAGCGCCGGGTGGCCAATCGGAATGGCGCGGTGCAGGTGGGAGTCGATGTTCTTGAGGCGCAGGACTTCGCTCCACTAAAGGGAAGGCACGTTGGCTTACTCACAAACCAGACTGGCTTGGATTCTTCCGGGCGGCGAACGATTGATGTACTGGCGCACACTAATGGAGTGCAACTCACCGCGATCTTCAGCCCCGAGCATGGGGTTACGGGCACGGTTGACACCACCAAGATCGGCAACTCGGTCGACAGCGCCACGAAGATTCCTGTCTACAGCGTTTATGGCGGTACCGATGCCGCGCGGCGGCCCTCTATGGATGTGTTGCGCAATCTCGATGCCGTGGTCATCGATATTCAAGATGCCGGTGTTCGTTTCTATACCTACGAAACCACGCTCGGATATTTTCTGGAAGCTGCTGCGAAAGCCGGTATCGCTGTATTCGTATTGGATCGGCCGAACCCGTTGATGGGGGCCGTCGTGCAGGGCCCCATGTCGGAACCCGGCCGCGAGAACTTCACGAATTACGGTCCCATTCCCGTGCGTCATGGAATGACACTCGGTGAGCTGGCGCAGATGTTCAACGCCGAACACAATATTCACGCCAAGCTCACAGTTATTCCCATGCAAGGGTGGATGCGCGGCGACTGGTTTGACGAGACCGGTCTCGAATGGACGAACCCTTCTCCGAATCTGCGCAGTCTGAATGAGGCGACTCTGTATCCGGGTGTTGCGTTGGTGGAAGGAACGAACGTCTCTGTAGGACGCGGCACGGATACGCCGTTCGAGGTGCTCGGTGCGCCGTGGATCAATGCGCGGGAGTTATCTTCGTATTTGAATGCGCGGCAGATTCCCGGGGTGCGGTTTGTGCCGGTGACGTTTACGCCGACATCGAGCAACTACTCGGGGCAGCCATGTCACGGAGTGAACATGTTAGTGACCGCCCGCGAGTTTCTAGACTCGCCAGAGATGGGGTTGGAACTCGCGGCAGCACTGCACACGCTTTATCCGGAACAATTCCACATCGAAAAGATGGGGGAGATTGTCGCCAATCAAACCGTGATGAACTCTCTCAGCCGCGGCGAAGATCCGCGCCGGATCGTGCTTGATTGGCAGGATGGCTTGCAGAAGTTCCAGCAAATGCGGGAGCGGTATCTCATCTACAAGTAGCCCACAAGGCATGGCCAAGACCGATGCCTTTCAACTCTCGTGTTCATTCTGAGTTTCTTTGGCTGTGAGAAATGAGCTATGAGCAGCGAGCGGGCCTGATTTTGCCGGTTCAAAGCTCGCTGCTCACAGCCCACAGCTCGCCGCTCAAATCGTGCCCTTCCCGCTACCCTCATAGTCCCTGAACTGCTCTAAAATGACCTAAACCTGCCAGGAGCCGTTCTCCTATGAAACTTGGTAATCTCCGGAACCCGGTTGCTGATGCGTTCTATCGTTGTGCCGGCCCGAATTGCGGGGTGTTGAAGAAGACGTCAGACCGGTGGTGGCTAATGTGGACTTCGGCGGTGAATTTCAACCAGCCGGTATTGTATCTATGCGCGTGGGACGAGGAGATTGCGAACCGCGAAGGAACACTGCATGTCTGTGGCGAACTCTGCGCTCAGAGACTGCAATCGCAGTTCATGGGGAATGTACGGGAGAATCAACTCAGGCGGCTCGCGGAGCACCGATGAATTCCCTCGCCGTACGTCGTCGGTCGTACGTCGTACGCGAAAAACCTACCACAGCGGGCACCGAGGAACACAGAGGAACGCCACAGAGGAGTTTTGCCATCGGCCACGCTGAACCACAACATCCGCGCGACTCTCTCTTGTGACCTACTTCATCCGCTCCTCTGCCGACGGTAACTTCGGAAAAGCCGCATGGGGTTCTGTCTGGTACCAATACGCGACAGAGTAAAAGTTGTCTCCTCGATCGTTAGCAGCCCCATGCTCAACAGTCGCCCGTAGTGATTTCTGAAACGTGATTGGCGAATCGAGGTGGAAGCGGTACAGCGACCACTTCGAGCCTTGCTTCTCCGGGCCGACAACCGGCGCGCCGAATAGCTGATAGGAAAACGGTTTGCCACCAAAATCCCAGGCTCCGAGGAAGTAGTCTTCACTGCCTGTGCCATTGATGGAAGGAAGTTTCTCGCCATCCACAAAAAACATGTCGTCGCCCTCACCCCACCAGCGGTCTGCATTCTCCGCCACAGACATGGTCACGCCGACAAAGTGGCCTCGGCCAGTGGCTTCCATCCATACGTAGTTGCTCTTGCCGTCGAGATTGGTTTTTGCGTCCGGAACGGCAACGTTCGGCGTTGCCTGACGATACTGGGCGTGGAAGTAGAGGGTATCCACCGGGAGAGCCGAGGATAGCTGGCGCCAGTCGATGTTCCAATAGAGCGCGTCAATTCGCTGGCTGCCGTCATTGGTGACGGTGATGCGCGCGTGTTTGCGGAACGGCATCGGGAAAAAGCAGTTGAGGGCGTTGTCGGCGCCCACCGCGAGCGGCGCAGATTGATACAAGAAATACTCACCGTTGCCGAGGCCGAAAAAATCGCCGATCGGCGCTTCGATGCTGGGCGTGCTCTCGCCATCCCAAAACGCGCGCAGGACAATCTTCTTGAGGTGCTTGTCTTCCTTGTCGGCGATGGTGAACCAGATGTGCGAAATCTGGCCAGGGCCATTCACGTCGAGCACGGTAATAGTGTTGCCGGGGGCCACTGGACGCGCATCGGCGTTGCCGCCGGTGCGGTCAAAACTGGAGGAGCGCCGTAATCTGTAGTTCTGCGCCTGCGCCAGATCGGAGAGTTGGGTATCCCAGGTTTGTCCGTTGGCTGATATGGCAGCGAGCAGAAGAAGCGGGATGAAGCGGAACACGAGGCCCTCCTGGCAGAAACGTGGCATGATAGCACGCATAAGTTACTTTGCCGGGCGAGCCCGCATCGTACTTGGAAAGCGACCGAGGAGGAACTATGCGCACCTTAATTGCATTGCTCTTGCTGGCGGGCGCAGCGATGGCGCAGGACACATCGAAGACAAGTCAGCCGGCACTCGTACCGGGAGCGCATGCAAACACGGACGAAATTATGATTCCAGCGGGTACAAAGGTTCCCATCAAACTGGAAAATGCTATATCGACGAAAAGCAATCAGCAGGGCGACCCGATTTACGCGGTCACAACTTTTCCTGTGGTGTTGAATGAGCGCATTGTGATTCCCGCGGGAACGTACGTGCAGGGCCGCATCATGCAGATCAAGCCGGCTCCGCGTTTCAAGGGCCGCGCTGAAGTGATGATGCACTTCACGACGCTGATTTATCCCAGCGGGTACACGGTGATGCTGCCGGGGTCGCTGGAGAACGCGCCCGCCATAGACCAAGCCAAGGTGAAAGATAAAGAAGGAACCATTCGCGCTGACAGCGACAAAGGTTCCAAAGCTGCCAAGATAGCCATCCCTGCCGCGGGGGGCGGCGCGACGGTGGGGGGCATTGCAACCGGAACACGTGGCGGTGCGGCGCTCGGCGCCGGGTTGGGAGCGGCGGTTGGTGTCGGAATCGCCATGCTGAGCCACGGGAACGAAGTCAAGCTGCCCCCGGGCACGACGCTCGAAGTTGTGCTGCAGCGTGACGTGGCGATAAACAGCGAACGGATTAAAGCAGCGGCCAATCCGTAAGCGCATTCATCGCAAGACAAGTTCTTCAGAACCTACAATAACTCTCGTGAGCGATGACGGCAAAATCCGCTTAGGGCCAGCAGGCTGGTCGTATAAGGACTGGGAGGGCATTTTCTACCCGCCGGGAATGACGCGTCGCAAGCAGCATCCCCTGGAACTGGTGGCGCGATGTTTCGACATGGTTGAGATCAACACTTCTTTTTATGGCCATATCAAGCCGGAAATCGCCAAATTGTGGGCGCGCATTGTGTCCGAGGTGAATCCTGATTTTCTTTTTACAGCAAAGCTGCACCGGTCGTTCACGCACTCGCCTCTGGCGGTGATGGAACCGACCTCGGCAGTTTCAATCAAGCCGAATGACGACGACGAGCGCCTCGCGCGCGAAGGATTAGAGGCATTGGCGGCAACCGGAAAGTTCGGGGCACTGCTGATCCAGTTTCCGGTTTCGTTCAAGAATACCTCGCTGAATCGCGAGTATCTGGAAACGTTACTGCGACAGTTTATCGAGTATCCGCGCGTCGTCGAGGTGCGGCATTCGACATGGAACAATCCTGAGACGCTTGCGTATTTCGAAGAACGCAATGTGAGCTTCTGCAATATCGACCAGCCGCAACTCGGGCGATCGCTGGGACCGACGACGCATGTAACTTCAGGGCTGGGCTACGTCAGGCTGCATGGCCGCAACTACGACCAGTGGTTTGAGGCGGAGAAGAGTGCCGATCGCTACAACTACCTCTACAAGTCGAACGAGCTTGAGGGGTGGAAGGATCGGGTGGTGTCGATCGCCGAAAAAGCGAAGATCACGTTTGTGGTGACGAACAATCATTTCGAGGCAAAGGCCGGAGTGAATGCCCTGCAGATGAAAAATATGCTGACCGGCAAGCGCGTGCTCGCGCCGGAGGTACTGATCGGGCACTATCCCGAGCTCAAGAAGATTGCCGATCCCGTGGGCGAAGGTCAGCCTCCACAGAGTCTGCCGCTGCTGAGGGATGAGAGGCCGGCGTAGGAAGCGCTTTCGTCGCTCACTTTCCCAAGAAACTTCCTTGATATTTACCGACTCCGCACGATAATCTTCCGTTCGCTCTCGTATCCGGATTTCTCTTTGCCTTACCCTTTCACGATTAGAAAGGAGATCCATGATTCATTTTCGACCAGGTGGCTTCCGGCCACTGGCTTTATGTCTCGTAGTCACCGGCTTTGCGCTCCTCTCCTCAAGTCACGCCAGCGCCCAATGCGCTGGTGTTCCAACCAGTACGACGGGTAATGTAACGTGGACGGCCCAGTGGTGCGATGAGTTCAACGGGGCCTTGAATAGCCCGATCAACAGTGCGAACTGGACCTTCGACACGGGCAGCAGCGGCTTCGGCAATAACGAACTGGAATTTTACTGCGACCCGTCGTCAAACACCACTCCATGCAATTCAAACACACCAAACGCATACATTGACGGCGGCGGGCACCTTGCGATTCAAGTCAGAGGTCCGGCCGGTAACTGCACGCCTGCGGGCACTTGTACCTCCGCGCGGCTTAATGGTTCCGGGGGCAGGCAAGCTTTCCATGCCGGTCGAATCGAGGCCAGCCTCCAAGTGCCTTCTAACGTTGGCTTGTGGCCCGCATTCTGGATGCTTGGCTCGCAGTCGGGCGTAAGTTGGCCAACGGTGGGCGAGACCGACATCATGGAAAACTGGCCCAAGACTTCAACAATCAATGGGCCGGGAGCGACAGGAAACTGTTCCACCATCCACACAACCATAACGGCGGGGAGCGGAAAGGGTAAGTGTTTCACGTTTCCATCGGGCCAGCAGATCGATACCGCCTTCCATACCTATGGCCAAATCTGGTCGGCTAACATGATTCAGTACTACATTGACGATCCCAACAATCCGTATTTCGTGGTGACGGCCTCTGACCTGCCTGCTGGCGATACTTGGCCGTTTAGCAGCGCGGCTAATCCGTTTTTCATCATCGTGAACGTCGCCCTTGGAGGAACGCTCGGCAACCCCACCGATAACACGACCAGCGCCCCAAATCCAATGCTGGTGGACTATGTTCGGCAGTATGTGCCGTCTGCTGTTGCGGCACCGCAGATGACTCCGAATGGAAACATCACCATCACGGCCGGTGCGACTACTGGCACTACAACCACCATCGATATGCTCGGTACCGTTGGAAGCGGTCGAGTGACTTTCAGTTGCACCACGAATGCACCGAAAGCAAGCTGCGTGGTTACGTCAAGCGACTCCGTTAACAATCACACCGTTGACTTCACCAGTTCAGGAGCTGCCAGTCCAACTGTGACTGTGACTACAACCGCCAATACTTCTTCTTCCGTATTCGCCCGTTTGAAGTGGGCTGCAGGATTGGCGATTTTTGCTGTCGCATTTGTGCTTTTGCCGCCCTACAAGCGAATGAGCAGGTTTCGTACCCGGGTTGGGCTGGTTTGCGTGTTAATGGCACTGGGCCTGTGGGTGGCCTGCGGTGGAGGTGGAAGCTCCAGCTCTACCTCAAGTGGCGGAAGCAGCAACGGCACAACGCCTGGTTCCTACACCGTGACCGTTAACGCTTACACGGTTAGTAGCACTGATGCCGCAACTCCTAGCGCAAGCACGACAATCAATCTGACGGTCCACTGAGACGAACTGCGGGTTCAAGGAGGTCATTGGTGTCCACGACTCACAGAAGTCCTAGCACGCCTTCTGCAATTCGCATGGCCTTATCTCTTGCTGTCATGGGGATTTCCTTGTCGGCACAGAATCCTGCCCCGCCACGTGCCATCGCGACCTACGCCAACCTTAATTACGCAACAGCGGATCCTCCAGGCACAACCGGGCATAAGCTCGACTTATATATCCCCAGCGGCAGTTCCAAGCCGTTGTCGGTTGTCATTTGGACCGGCGGTTCCGCCTGGATGGCAACCAACGGCAAGGACCTCGCGGGCATTCTCGCTGCGCAACTGAATCCTGCCGGTTACGCGGTGGCTGGGGTTTCAATCCGTTCCAGTTCTCAAGTGAAGTTTCCGGGACAACTGTACGACATCAAAGCCGCAATCCGATGGCTGCGTGCCAATGCAGGTAAGTACGGCCTCGATCCGAATCACATCGCCATCATGGGAGACAGTTCCGGCGGCTGGACGGCTGCGATGGCGGCTGTGACAGGCAATGCGCCGGAGATGGAAGGCACTGTTGGCGTCACTGGAGTAAGCAGTAAGGTACAGGCGGCGGTGGCATTTTATCCGCCGACAAACTTCCTGACGATGGACCCTTGGGCGCTGCGGCCCTGCGACCCGAAATCGACTAACTTCACGGCATTCTGTCATGACGGGGAGAGTTCTCCGGAGTCGCGATTGCTGGGGTGTCCGATTCAAACCTGCCCGGACAAAGTCAAGGCGGCGAGCCCCATGACTTACATCAGCCCAGACGATCCGCCGATCATGATCCTGCACGGCGATTCAGACCAGTTAGTGCCGCACAATCAGGGTGAGGCTTTCTATATGGCGCTCAATAAAGCTTGCAAAGATGTCGTGTTTATCACCCTCCCGAAGGCTCCCCACGGGAACTGGAACGGATTTCTCACGAATGACAGCCTGCGTGAGGCTGCAACCATGCGGTCGACCTCATCTGCTGGATGTGCCGTAACGAATCCGACGCCGTTTACGCCGACCTGGAAGACGGTAATTGATTTCCTGGACAAATACATGAAGATCGGTGCATGACGGCGGAGCAGTCATTGCCTACCGTATTTCCCGCATTGACAATTTCTGGACACGAGGACTATTGTTTGCTGGTTTTTCCAGGAGGCAGTCATGGTCTGTGTTAGTCGTGGGAACAGGGCATGCAAGTTCGCGGCGCTTCTAGTGATGACCGTTGTCTTCTCATTGATTTCCAACCCGGCAGTTGCGCAGGCATGCGGCACCACCGGGCCGACCGGCGCGATTACATGGGCCACAAACTGGTGCGATGAATTTAACGGTGCGGCGAACAGCGCGATTAATCCTGCAAACTGGACGTTCGACACCGGAGGCGGCGGGTGGGGCAACAATGAACTGGAAACTTATTGCGCACCGTCATCAAACACATCTCCATGCAGCTCCAGTTCGCCAAACGCCTACATCGACGGCAGCGGACATCTCGCGATCCAGGTGAGACTCAACGGATCCACTTACACTTCGGCGCGCCTGAAAACTCAGGGACTCCAGACTTTC
>Ga0070713_100002197_pt1 | contig 12639 bp, 14 predicted proteins | sample LARL82metaG_FD_65465 | JGI IMG/M metagenome (GOLD analysis project Ga0070713, IMG submission 65465) | Corn, switchgrass and miscanthus rhizosphere microbial communities from Kellogg Biological Station, Michigan, USA - LAR L8-2 metaG | ecosystem: Host-associated > Plants > Roots > Rhizosphere ... | reverse complement strand
AGACGAACATCGTCGCGGCGGCCGCACGAGCATGGAATCCGGTCATGACGCAGATCGATCCGAGCAGCTCGATCACGAGCCCGGCGCCCAGCAGTGGCGGAATGAATCGCATGCCGTGCGAGGCCATGTACGCCGCCTGCCCACTCCACCCGGAGATCTTCCCGTTGACGGCAACGAGAAACTCGAGGCTCAGGAGCAGTCGCGCGACGAGCGGGAGGAGGCCGAGGCGCAGCCGCTCGCTCACTTCATTCACGGTGTTCTCGGCTTGTACTCCCACAGCACGTTGACGATCACCCAGCGTCCGTTCCATTTCGCCATCTCCAGGAAGTCGACCCAATCCGACGCCACAATCTTCGCGACGGCGGCGTCGACGAAGATGTCGAGGATTCGAAAGTCTTTTTCCTGCCGCTCCGGCGGCGTGCGCTTCCCACCGCCCGCGCGTGTGCGAAGAATGAGCGTCATTGCACCGATCGACTCCAGCTGGCTGTGGCCCATCGTCGGATCCGTCGTCACGATCCGTTTCGCCAGCTCGGGATGGACCGCGCGCTCCATCCGCGCCGCGTCGCCCGCGTACCAGCCCTCGATATAATCCATCGCCGTCGCTCGAATCGCTGCGCTATCGGCGGCTGATTGCGCCTGCACTCGCGAGGCAATCGAGACAACAATGGCCGCGGCTATCCAGACGCGCCGCGCAGTGCGCATTCTCATATTCCCGGGCTCCGCGAGAAAAAAGATCGGGTAAGGTTGATGGCATCGCGGGCAGCGTCGAGAAGCAAAGAAGCCAAGCAACGACGGAATTCGGCCACGAACGCCCTGAGGAACTTCGCGCTATGGCGGCTCGCGCCTTTGGCCGACCAGGGCGCGGTCCGCTCCGATGAGGATCGCGCCCGGTTCCGATTGTGTGCTCAGCCGCCGATCTGATTGTTGATGGCGTTCACGACACCCTGCGCTCCAGAGCCACCCGTTAGGCCCGACGTGAGCGCGCTGAGCAGATTACCGAGGTTGCACAACAGACTACCGACGGCTCCTGAACCTTTGACGGTGACGTTGGCCGGTAGGGTACCCGTCACGAGGCCAAGACCGTTGATGTTCAAACTTGATAAATCGAGCGTCACCAAACTGCACTGACCCGGCCCCGAGCTCGTGACGGCAACGTTCGCCGTAAACGGGGTAGCGTCCAAGCCAATCGTCTTGCCAAGCACGTTCACCGCGGTGCCGGTGAGCGTTCCAGTTGCTTCGAGGCCGATGATCTCTCCGACGGTGTTCTCGATCAGGGCGAAGTTCGTAACCACCGCCTGATCGATGGTAACGGAGCCGCCGAGCCCGAGCGGAAGTGTCACGTGTGGAACGATGTCGAGCGCCAGGCCGGTTCCCTTGGGAGGCGCTTGTTGAAACGAAGGGCTGAAGGCCGGGCCGCGTGGTGCCGCGGGACTCTCGCTACACGCGCTCGCGGCGAGCGCGACGAGTGCGGCGGACGCGGCCAGAGTCAGGATTTTCATTAGAAACCTCTCATGTGAAGTGGAGTGCCGTGCATCCCTCGCGAGGAGTGCCGCGAGATGCACGATGTGCTCCACGTCACAAATGAGCGGTCAGCTCCCGAGAAGAGTAGAGAGACTGTTACGTGAGGAGCAGGAGTGGACGGTGGAAGAGGTCGCCGACTACTGACGCTCGCGCCGAGGAGCTGACCGCAGCGTGAGGGCTCTCGGCCGATTGTGATCCGGCGCCCCTCGTGGCGCGCTCGAAGGACCGAGGTGTTTCGCGAACGACACCGGTGGCCCCGGCAGCGCCGCGCCGAAACGGCGCGCAAGCGTCGGTACCCACTCAGCTGACTCACGAAGCACATCACGCAGCAGCATTCAGCCTCACGCTTTGAGCGACTCGAGACGCAGCTCGCGTGGCCGTGCGCTTGCACAGCTAGCGTACAAGCTGCTCATCTCGAGGCGACACCAAAGACTAATGTGATGGAGGGAGGCGTTGTATGAGGTCGATCCCAAGGACGATGTTTGTGGCTGCCCTTGCCGTGCTGGCGGCCAGTTGCTCGAGCGATCATTCCACATCCCCAGGGGCGGTGGCAGGGACCTACACCCTCACCACGGTGAATGGTCAGGGACTCCCGTTCCACCTGGCGAGCGCCACGCTCGGCCAGGTCGTGATCCAGAGCGCCACGATCACACTCACCCCCGGCTCGCCCTCGTCTGCCTACCAAGCCACAGTCTCCGGTACGGTCAACGGCTCCCCGACGACGACTCTGATCAGCGACACGGGAACCTACACCCTCTCGGGGGCCAGCTTGACCTTCTCTTCGACAAGCATTCCGCTCCTTTCATTCGGAGGGAGCTTCAGCAACAACACGTTGACCGTGAGCGTTCCTGGTCAGGCCCTCGGCGCGTCAGGTACGCTCGTGCTGGGTTTATCGAAGTCCTGAGCCCCTGGCATCCGCAGTGTTGCTATAACGCGAACATGGCCGTACACTTGCAGTCCGCCCTCGAAGGGTGGACCGCTGTTCGGACAATTGATTCTTGGGATTCAGGTGCGTGACGCTTCACGCGTGGTGCGGGAAGCGGTGATCACGCGCCAGAGAGGAGCTCCGGCGATGGCATTCCTCCGCACTGTCGCGAGATCGGTTCTGCTGGTTGGGTTCTGTGCCGCCTGGTTGCAGGCGCAGTCAACGGCCTATCGCGTGAACGAGTCACCGCAAGGTCGACCGCGAATCGTCTCGATCGCCCCGCCCCCGGCATCGCCGCGCGCGGACGACTACGGGCCAACGGTATTCACGCATCTGGCGACGACGACTCTTGCCGATGGCCGCATCTATTTGGATCTCGGCAACGCCTACCAGGAAGTCGCTGGTCCCTGTGTGTATGCATACGACTACGTGTGCATTGGCTATGGGTATCCGATATGGGTATATCCGGCGTTCTTCTACGCGCCAGTTTACGTCGAGCCGGTGTACGTCGCGCCAGTCTACGCTGCGCCGGTGTATCCCACCGTCGTATATCCATCCCCCGTGTACCCGATCCCAGAGCGTCGGGTCTGCTACTCGTGTGTCTATCCGTCGCGAACCGTCGTGAGGCCAGCGGCGATTCCGATTGGCGCGGTGCATGCCGCGCCGGCGCGAGCGGTTCCCGGTAGGGTGGTGGCACCCGTGCGCTCGCGGCCCTAATACCTCCCGTCGGCATGGGCCGTAGCGCCCTTTAGTCCTTCGTCAATCGACCCGCCGGTAACGCCGGCGCGGTCGTCAAGGTCCCGAGAAAGGCTGCGAGCTGCCGTAACTCCGTCGGCGAGAGATGGAGTGGCTTCAGCTCACTCTTGCCGAACGGTGCCTTCCCCGGCGCGTTGTAGTGCGCAAGCACCGCAGCTCCTCACAGTCGTCGGCCTACGCATCGCTATATGGCGTCCTATGGCTCGTATCGCGCATGGCATTGAATGACGCAGGCCTCGCCGCCAACCTATAGTCACTCAGGCAATTCGTTGCACCCCAGCCGGTAAACACGACGATGGCCGCAGACCCTCTCTTTTTCATCCCGCCGTTCTCGCACGACCCAGCAATCATGGCCGCCGACCGCGCGCTGGCCAATGTGCTGCCGCAGATCATCTGGACGTGCGACGACCAGGGGCAACTGGAGTGGGTGAACGATCGCTGGTTCGAGCTCACTGGTCTTACCGAGGAGCAAACGCTCAACGACAAAGGCGCCCTCGTCGCCGTCCATCCCGAGGACCAGGATACGCTCGCACGCAGTTGGTCATTGGCGCTCGAGACGTCGCGCGCGACGGAGCTGGAGTATCGCATTCGCACCGCCGCGGGGGAGTATCGCTGGCATTTCGCGCGCGTCGCCCCACTGTGCGGCACCGATGGCAAGATCGCCCGCTGGGTGGCCGGCGTTCTCGACATTCATGACCGGCGCATGGCCGAAGACGCACGGCACGCGTCGGAGCGCCAGTTCCACTCCCTCTTCTATGTCAGCCCGATACCGATGGCGATCACCCGTCAATCGGACGGGGCATTTCTCTTCGTCAACGACGCGTTCACTTCGCTCACCGGCTACACGCGGGAAGAAGCGGTGGGCCGGAGCTCGGTAGAGTTGGGGATGGTGGCGAGCGACGCCCGTGCCGAAGCCGTGGCGCTTTTCACAGCCGCCAACGGGCGGAGTCTTGAGCTGTCGGTCCGCACGAAGGACGGACGCCAGTTGACACTGCTGCTGTTCAACTCGCACATCGAGATCAACGGTGTTTCCTGTTTCCTCAACACCGGCGTCGATCTGACGGAACGAAGGACGATGGAAGACGCGCTGCGCGCGAGCGAAGCGCAAGCACGCGCCAGCGAGGACGCTCTGCGTCACGCCAACCGACAGAAGGACGAATTCCTCGCGATGTTATCCCACGAGCTGCGCAACCCATTGACACCGATCCTTACCTCGGCGCGGCTCCTCGAGGGACATGTCGACGCAGATGCACGTCGTGACCTGGACACCATCGTTCATCAGGTGAAGCACATGTCTCGCTTGGTGGACGACCTGCTCGATGTCGCGCGTGTTGCACGGGGCGCGGTGACGCTTTCGAAAAGCCGGCTCGAGCCGGCAACGGCACTCGCGCGTGCGGTTGCGGCGACAGCACCGTCGTTTCAGCAGCGCGGCCATCGGCTCGAGATCGATATGCCCGAGCAGGGCCTGGCGGTCGAAGCGGACGGCATGCGGCTGACGCAGATCTTCGACAACCTGCTTTCCAACGCGGCGCGCTACACGCCACCGGGCGGCACTATTCGCGTGAGCGGTGCGCGCGAGGGCGACGTCGTGGCCGTTCGCGTTCGCGACAACGGCGCCGGCATCGAGCCATCGCTGCTTTCCAAGGTGTTCGAGATCTTCGTGCAGGGACCTCGCGGCACCGACCGCGCCGAAGGTGGGCTCGGCGTGGGTCTCTCACTCGTGCGTGCGCTCACCGAGCTGCACGGCGGAACGGTGACGGTGCAGAGCGACGGACGGGGGCTCGGGACCGAGTTTACCGTGCGGCTCCCCGCAGCCGCTCCGGATTTCAAATGGTCGGGCTCCTCGAGCGCGCGCATGGCGGCGACCGACGGCGATGCCAAACGACGGCGTGTTCTCGTCGTTGACGATCACCCCGCCGTCGCCGATGGCCTAACGCGTCTGCTGCGGTTGCTTGGATACGATGTTCGCACGGAGTTGAATCCGACCGATGCAATCGCCACGGCCGAAGCGTTCCGACCAGAGATCGCGCTGCTCGACATCGGCCTGCCAGTGATGGACGGCTACGCGTTGGCCACCGAACTTCGCGCCAGGCTCGGCCCCACAGCGCCGGTGATGATCGCCCTGAGCGGCTACAATCCTCCACTCGACCTGCGCCACAGTCAGTCCGCCGGCTTCGCGGCGCACCTGGTGAAGCCCATCGATTCGGAAGATCTGGTCAAGGCAATCAACGAATTCGCGCCGGTCGCGGGTCGCGGCCGTTAGACCTGGCATCGCTGCCCAGGGCGAGCGGCTTGAACGGCCGATGGAACCAAAGCCGCATCGCCTCGCCATGGGAGCCGCGTCATTCTCATGGGGAACGGAGGTCACCCGTGCCTAACGATTGCCAGGCGATCACAGGTGTGGATCGGCGACAATTTCTGCAGAGTGCGGCTGCTGCCGCAGTGGTCGGCGTTGTAGCACCAGCCTCACGTGTGTCGGGATGGCTGCGTCGTCTTGCTGCCCGCGCGGCGCTCGCGCCAGACGCGGCGCTCGAGGAGCTCATGGCCGGGAATCAACGATTCGCCGCGAATCAGTTGACCTCGATTGAGCACGATCTGGCAATTCTGAAAGCACACACCGTGGATAAGCAGGAGCCCTTCGCCGCCGTGCTCGCGTGCGCCGACTCGCGCGTTCCTGTCGAGCTGATCTTCGATCAGTCCATCGGCCGCATCTTCGTGACGCGGGTCGCGGGCAACGTGGTGACGCCGGAGCTGATCGCGAGCCTCGAGTACGCCGTCGCCGTCCTCGGCGTGCGGGCGCTCCTTGTCCTCGGCCATACCAACTGCGGAGCGGTCAAAGCGGCGATGAAGACCGATCCAGTTCCTGGACAGATCAGCGCACTGTATCAGCACATTCGTCCAGCGGTGCAGCTGTCGGGCGGAGCCCTCGGCAGAGCGATCGAGGCCAACGCACAATTGCAGGCGGATCTGCTGCGAACTTCCTCAACCGTGATCGGTGATGCGATGACGAAGGGGACGATCAGTGTGGCGGCCGGAGTTTACGATCTGGCGACAGGAAAGGTCGCGCTGGTCTGAGCTACGCATCGGCCGCCGGCGTCCTCGGCCGGTCAATCGGGGGTGCGGGTAGCTCTAAGTGTCTCTTTGACATAGTTCTTATCCGGTCACCACGCCTGAGAATCCATGATCGATTCGCTCCGACGAGAGCTCGTGTATGCCGGGCGCTCATTGCGTCGCGCGCCCGCATTCAGCATTACCGCGATCCTGATCCTCGCTCTCGGCATCGGCATGACGAGCGCGATCTTCAACGTCTTTCAGACGGTCCTCGTCGACCGAATGCCCGTGCGCGGCGAGGATCGCATTGTCGAGCTCTCCGGTGTCGGTCGGGGCGCTGCATCGGAGGTGCCGCTCGACCCGTCGCAGTTCCGGCGCTTTCGCGATCACGCCCGAACGCTGGAGTCCGTCGCGGCGATGGCGCACTGGCGGATCGTTAGCGACGCGTTCGCAGACAACGGCCGGCCCGTCATCCTGCGCGAAACGGTCGTCACCGAGAATTTCTTCCAGGTGCTGGGAGCAGCGCCAGCGCTCGGGAGGCTTTTCCGACGCGGTGACGAAGTTCGGTGGGGCGGCGACCAATTTCAGGACGCGCGCGCCGTCCTCAGCTACGGCGCATGGCAGCGCCTCTTCGGCGGCGACTCGAGCGTCATCGGCCGGCACCTCGAAGAACCGAAGATTGGCTGGCGGACGACGATTATCGGCGTGGCACCTCCGGGATTGGACTATCCACGCGGCGTGGAGTATTGGGTCGCGTCGCAATATGGCAGCGTCGACGTCGTCGGTCGCCTAACGGCGCGTGCCACCGCTGGATCGGCGCGTGCCGAATTCCTCACCTTCCTCGACAACGATCCGGAATTCGCTCACGCGCTCGGGGCACGCACCATCGGTGCTCAGGTGCATTCCCTCCGGCAGATGGTGACTGGCGATGCCAGACCGGCCGTGCTGGTGCTGAGCGGCGCGGTCGGGCTGCTGCTGGTGCTCACCTGCGCGAATGTCGGGAACCTGCTGCTGCTTCGTGCGGCGGGACGCGCACGGGAGATGGCCATCCGCCGAGCGATTGGCGCTACAGCGGTTGATCTGTTTCGACAGTTGCTCATTGAGAGTATGCTCGTCGCCGCCGGCGGCGGCATCATTGGCGTCGCGCTGGCCAGGGTGTTGTTGGCCGGCGTCGTCCGTCTCGCGCCGACGAGTCTGCCACGATCCGATCTCATCGCGCTCGGCCCCCACTCGCTTCTCATCGGCGCGCTCGTGACTGGCCTGACGGTGGTGCTGTTCGGCGTGCTTCCGTCGCTGGTCGCACTGCGCGTCAATCGCGCTTCACCACTGCGCTCCGACACGCGCTCCGGCACGGAAGGGAAAGCGATGCGCAGATCGCGGCAGGCACTCGTCGCGTGCCAGCTCGCGCTCGCCGTCATCGTGCTCGCGGGGGCGGGGCTGCTCGCGCGGAGCCTGGCTCGCCTCACGGATCTCGACCTGGGCTACTCGCCGGCGCGTCTATCGCTGCTGTCGGTGTCGCTCCCCTGGCAGAAGATGTTCGCCGACTGTCGTCCGCACGGCACCTCGCTCTCGACCGCCGATAGCATGCGGTGGGGACAGTGTTTCAATTCCCTCAATCTCGACACCCACGATCGAGTCATGGCGCTGCTTCGGATGACGCCGGACGTCGCCGGTGTCTCGCCAATAGCGGCACCACCCTTCCTCGGATCCAACGTCTTCATGGGAAAGATCGTGGGGTCGAATCAGACGGAAGCGGAAGCGAAAACGAATCCGTGGTTCGGGCTCGACTTCGTGGGACCGGAATACTTCCGGATGTTGAAGCTGCCGATTCTCGAGGGAAGAGCATTCACGGACGCCGACCGCGAGGGCACGCCTCTGGTCGCCATCGTGACGTCGGGTGTCGCGCATCGGATGTGGCCTAACGAGAGCGCGCTCGGGAAGCGCTTCCACGATCCCGGTCAGGCCTCTCCGGATTCGCTCGTGACGATCGTCGGCGTCGTACCCGACATCCATTTTCGCGAGTACCGAGAAGCGACGCCCACCGTGTTCAGACCCTTCCGTCAGGATTTCGCGCAGGGCTACTTCCTCGTGAGCACGCGCGGCTCGCCCGCCGGCTCACTCGCCGCGATGCATCGCGCGGTGCACGACGCCGGTCTGGTGTTCGTGAGCGCGAGACCGATGAGTGGCCTCATCGCGCCAGAGCTCACTCCGGCCCGATTCGACGCGCTATTGCTCTCCCTGTTCGCCACCGCCGCGGTCGTTCTCGCCGCGATCGGTCTGTACGGCGTCGTGTCCTCGGCGGTGAATCAACAAACGCGCGAGCTCGGCGTCCGCATGGCGCTTGGCGCCACGCCCGAGACTGTGCGCCGGATGGTCCTCGGCCGAGCAGTGATTGGGGCGGGTACTGGTGTTGCCATTGGAGTGGCCGGCGCGGCAGCAGGGTCACGGCTGCTTGGATCGCTCCTGTTCGAGGTCAGTCCCGTTGATCCCGCCACACTGATCGGAGCGACACTTCTCCTCCTCGGCGTCGCAGTGTTCGCCGCCTACCTGCCCGCGCGCCGCGCAACGAAGATCGATCCGGTGCAAGCGCTGCGCGCTGAGTAGCTCAAGCCGTCACGGCACGGCGAGTTTGCGGTATGATAGGCGCACAGGCTACTCTCGTGTCGAACTGCATCTCGAGTTTCAACTTCCACATTCAGGAGAGCACGCTTCGGTCGTGTCGCCTGACCGTAACGCGCTTCTGAAACTGGTGGCCAGGAACGATCTCCGAAGTGAGCTCCCCTGAGCACGAACACCTAAGTCAAGCCGCTTTTGAATTCGTCGGCCTTCCGTGCCAGATATCGACGCATCACCTCTAACCGACGCTCGGAATCGGGCATCTCGCGCACGAGTTGCTCCACCTCGCGAAGGTACTCGGGGAGACCGGAGCGCCGCCGAAGTTCGGGAAGAAATGGCTCCAGCTTCGCGATGACCGTGACGTATTCGGAATTGGTCGCGTGAAACATGTCGGCATCGATTGCGCCGCGTCGTACGAGCGCGGCCGCCATGTCCCAGTAGCTCGTGACCATTCGGTACTGCTCGCTCGCCGGGCCGATCCAGGTCGCGAACACCTCGTCTGCAGACCGCGGATGAAAACGGAAGAAGAACCAGTCGCGCGCGGCACGGAGCGTCGGCTCGCGGCGCAAGTCGTACAAACGAAGTACCAGATCGGCACTCTCGTATGTTGAGGAAGTCATCATCTGAGCCTCGCACGAAGGGCCGATGGTTCGGTGCGGACATTCTTGAGTAGTCGCCGAAACGATGCACGCGCCTTCCGATCGGCGGCTGGATCGCGCAACAGACGGCCAGCAACGCGATGCATGAGCAGGATTCCCCAAAGATCGGCGACGAATTGCGCCGTATTGACACGAGGGGCGAGCTCTCCGGCTTCGATCGCGCCATTGACGATCCGGCCGAGCGACTCGAACCACTGCTGATACAGCTCAACGAGACGATCGCGGACGGGACCAGGCTGATCGTCGAGCTCCGCAGCCGCCGCGTAGAACAGGCAGCCACCGGGGAGCTCGGCACGTTCAGCCCAGTCGAGTGACAGCTCGAACGCCGTGATCAGCCGCTTGAGCCCGCGCCGACTCCGAAGCGTCGGGACGACGACCGTCTCACGGAAGCGCTCGGCGGCGAAGTCCAGCATCGCGAGCTGCAGTGCTTCCTTCGAGCTGAAGTGCGCAAAGAGCCCGCTCTTCGACATGTCACAGTCGGCGGCCAGCGGCGCGAGACTCACACCACTGAAGCCGTTGCCGCTGGCCATGCGCACGGCCGCCTCGAGGATGCGGATCCGGGTCTCCTGGGCCTTCCCCATGCCCCATAATAGCACGACCGGTCGGTCTGTCAACACGGGATGATCGACTCATCTCCAGGTTGGTTTCGACAATCACCCATCGTGCGTCTTTCGGAAGACTCGTTTGGCATCGTGAGGCCTATGCAGCTCCGAATGACGTTCGTTCCTCTTCTCGCTGTCTTAGCGATCGCCGCTGGCGCGCAGGAACGCCCCATCCGGCGCGTGCTGCTCAGCGTCGATTCGCGCAACGAGGAGTGGACGACCACCTCGCTCACCGTGAAGCCCGGCGACCTCATTCTCGTTAGAGCACTCGGTCTCATTCACGTCGGCACATTCACCGGCAGCGTCGACGCCAGCGGCATCAAGCCGGGCAACACCTCACCATCCGGCAGCGCGTTGCTCGAATATCGCATTGGAGCTGGAGAACCGAAGCCGGCGGGGACGTCGGCACTGCATGAGGCCGAGGTGGCCGGCGAGTTGAAGTTTCGCGTCCGCGATACGCGGTACGACGACAACGCTGGGTCGTTCACGGTGGACGTCGCCATCATCCCCGAAGGGCTGCTGCCGGTGCCGATGTCGCCCAAAGAGATGGCCGAGACGACTGAGACTCCGCTCAAGACCATGCGCGCCTACCTCCGCACTCTCGCAACCGCGGAGGAGGCGTACTTCAGCAATTACGCAAAATACGGCAGTGACCTCACCGGTCTCATGCCGAAAGCACCGGCCGGCGTCTCGCTCGTGTCTCTGACTGTGAGATCGGACGGCAGAGCATGGGTCGCGATAGCGACGCACACCGATCTCCCGGGACAGCGCTGCGCGATCTCCGTCGGCATGCCCAATCCGCTCGACCACAGCGCTGATGAGGTGGTCGCGATCTGCCGATGAAAAGATACTCAATATTTATCGGTGCGGCGTTGCTGGTTGGCTGCCACCAAGCGCGGCTGGCCGCCGAGGACCGGTGCGCGAAGTACCGGCGTGAGACGGCGGAATGGGATAACGAGGACGTCGATTCGTTGACGTTCAGCGACATGCAGGTGGACAGCGGCGGCAAACCAACCTCTGGGATGTCGGGCTCACCACACCTCGACTTCGTCCGTGGCTACAAGGCCCCGCTGCTGCTGCAGTTCGTGATCGACACGACGGGCTCCGTCGTCCCCAAGAGCTTCACCCCGCGACACGTTGGCGACTCGGCGCTCGTCGAAGCGGCGCGCACGGTGTTTCCCCAGTGGGCGTTCGAGCCGGGTTACGTAGACGGATGCAAGGTCAACCTGAAGGTTCTCTACGGGGTCAGCTGGTGAGGAGATGGCCAATCGCTCAGGCATGACTGATAACTGGATGGACAGGCATGGGCTACTACATGCGCTTCATAAATACTGACACGCGGCCGATCACGGCAGCGCATTTGCGGAGCGCTCTCGTCGGCGCTGATCCGGGCTACGATATCGAAATTGATGATACCGCTGCGACGATCAATCACTCCGGTGTCACGATCGCCCACGTAGAGATCAATATTCCCGGCGACGGCCTGTTTGACGAGGAGCGCGATGAGCTTGTCGAATTCGCAAGCGATGCGTCCGGCGACCGATCGGCAATGGCGCGTGTGGTCACGACGCTACGCGCGGCTCGTTCGATCGTCGCCGCGCAGGTTCTGTTCGGCACCGGCGATGTCGAGCAGACCTTGGCTCGCCTCGACCCGTTGTGGGCGTGGCTGTTCCAGAATCGCCAAGGTTTAGTGCAGGCGGATAGCGAGGGATACTACGACGCGCGCGGCATGGTGTTGAAGGTCAACTGACGACCGGCATTCGCGCGGCCGCCTAGCGATTACGCGGCAAGGCTTGTAATGGCGTAGCTCGCCGTTCTTCTGCAATGCGCTGGAAGAAGGGAATTCCATATGCTCCCAACTTGTCGACCACTTCCGAGACCACTTCGGGAACCTGGGCAAGGCGGCGACGCGTTTCGTCCTCACTGTCGAACGCATCGCCCGACTCGACCAGAGAATCACCGAGCTTCCACCACGGTTCGACTGCTGATTTCCATTTTTCCCGCCAGAGGCTCGGCAGACGGATGCGGCCATCGGATTTGAGATCGAGCCGCTGCTTGTTTTGCAGCGCGGCCTTGGCAGGAAAAGCGTGCCCGGTACTCCAGCCGAGTTCAATGATGAATCGGTCGTGATACGACTTTAGACTTGGCAGCAAGTACAGAAAGAAGTTCAGATCGGCGGAAAAACGCCAAATGTAAATATCCGATCCGGCAGCTCCACGCTCTTTCGTGTACTCGAATCTGCCGCCACTCTCGATCGCCTGCCTGAACGTTGCACGAACTGCGCGAATCAACTCTTTCCGCATCGGGCCTCATTCCGTCGAATGGTCACTTTACGCCAGCGGAACCGCAAATCTGTGGGCAGGGGGCTTGACACGCTTTTTTCCCTCGACTTCACCGAAAAAAGAGGCCCATCGAGAGCAGGAACCGCCCTGTCTCCTGCCAGGAAATCTGCTCGACGGCAGCCCGGACTGAGACCTGCATCATCAAAGCTGATGAGCACTTACAGAGC
>Ga0070713_100002195_pt1 | contig 12642 bp, 11 predicted proteins | sample LARL82metaG_FD_65465 | JGI IMG/M metagenome (GOLD analysis project Ga0070713, IMG submission 65465) | Corn, switchgrass and miscanthus rhizosphere microbial communities from Kellogg Biological Station, Michigan, USA - LAR L8-2 metaG | ecosystem: Host-associated > Plants > Roots > Rhizosphere ... | reverse complement strand
AGCTTTTATATTGTTTCGCGGGGCTCCGCTAAATTTGTCGGAACGGATTCGCAGTCCGCGGTGGGAGGCGTGACAGGCGTCGCAACTCAGCAATTCTCAAATTCCGGGTTCGACGCAACATCGCTCAGCGGCAATATTGCGTTCCTGCTGGCGGGTCCAGTTCCCAATAGAAACATCGCCACGGCCGGAAGTTTCGCCGCGGATGGCAGTGGACACTTGAGTACTGGCGTGCTCGATGAAAATGTAAATGGCGCCGTGGCCCCCGGCGTCGCCTTTACCAACGGAACTTACCTGGTGACCTCCACTGGGCGAGGTACGGCGACCTTCGCCACCGCGAGTCACACTTATAATCTCGTCTTCTACCTCAGTGGACCTGGCAGCGCGGTTGTCCAGGAAACGGATTCAGGCAGAACCAGCGACGGATCGTTCGTCCAGCAGCAGAACGCGGCTTTCTCGCAGGCCTCGCTAAAAAGCAGCTATGCCCTGCAGACCACCGGGCTTTCAGCAACGTCGGCGCAGACAATTTCGGGCCAGATGAGCGCGGATGGCGCTGGGGCGATTTCTTCCGGCAATCTGGATATCAATACTGCGGGAGCGACCGCCAGTGAAGCCCTCACCGGCACTTATTCCGCGCCCGCCGCTAGCGGACGCGCCACCCTCGCACTCAATCCTTCCACGGATAACCGCAATTTCGCCATTTACATCGTGGATTCCACCAGGGCATTCGTTATCGGAATCGATGCCGGACGCCTGGCGTCCGGTGCCGTGTACCTGCGGTTCTAAGCCCACACGCCCACAACATTTCCGGTGTGACCATGCTCCGGCGTACAGGCCCCCACGAGAGCGAGCGCCGTTTTACACACTCTTTCGCCGTGGCACCAGGAGACACAGATTTTCGGTCCTGCAGGGGAAGCCTGTATAATATCGCAATGCCCAATCGTGCTTATGCCAGTCTATGGGTCCGGAATTTTGACGAGACCTCCATGCTTTCGCATTTCGAGCATTTCCTCGCCACTATTCCCCTGGCTGCTGGTCCGCCTGGATTTACGGAACTGGTAATTCGTGCGGTGGACTCGGCGGAATCTCCCATCGAAGAATTTGATCTGCGCGCGCAACCGATGACGCCCGCCGATATCGTCGCACTGACGCGGGAACATCTTGCCAGTGATGTATGCTTTGAGGTCGCAGCGTTGTGGGACCTGTGGATTCGCGACATGGAAACCGCCAGTTGGAAGAAGCAGGCCGAACGGCTGCACGTTTCCTGCTTCGGGCCGGAATACGATCAGGGAATTTTCGCCGAGTCGGGCCATTTTATGGTGGACTTGGGATTCGAACACTTGTTCACCGGACACGCGGGCTTGCTGTCGGCGGAAACCTCCCAGGTGGCGCGGCCCGAACATCCTGACGAGGCCCGGTTTCTGATGTGGATGTCCCAACCGAAGAATTTGCGCGAATATCAGGAGAAAACGCGGGAGAATATCCAGAAGCTGATGGGGTGGATGCGTACGGCTGAGGAAACTCTGCCGATCGAGCGTTTGCGCCTGTGGTCCGAGGGAGAGGAGAATTTTGAAGCGCGTTTGGATGAGATCCTGGCTGTGCGCTAGTCTGCTTGCGGCAACGCAAGTCGGCTCCGCGCAAGTGGCCCCGCAAAAAGCTTCCGCAGCCGCTCCGCAGACGGCCGTACGCCGCGTGAATGAAACGCTGCTCGCGGGCTTGCGTCCCGGCCGCGATACCCTGGCAGTGGCGGAAAAGCGCTTCAAATCGAAGACAGTTAGCGAAAGTCAGGGTTCGGGAATCAAGGAATGGCGTGATGACTGTTCAGGGCGCTCAATCCGCCTGGAACTCGATGCCAAGGGCATGATTCAGAGCATCACCATCACTACGCTCGGTTTTCAAGAAGGCAAATGCGGTGACAAGCGGGTGGATTTTCTGGACGGCAAGAATTGGGTAACCGGAACCGGCCTGCGCGTTGGCGATTCGCAGGATCGCGTGGTCGATTTTTATGGGGAGCCCAATTCCAGCGGCCCCGCGGCAAAGAATGGTCAAGAGCTGCAATTGATGTTTTATCAATTTGATTGGGCCGGGTCCGACGTTCCTCAGGCGATGGAAGTCCTGTGCGCGCGGGATTCAGGGCGCGTGGTGGAAATTACGCTGGCGTTTCCGAGCCTGTAGGAAATAAAAAGAATGGCGACCCGAAAATTGCGTGTGATTACTTTGCTGTTCGCAGGAGCCACGGCATTGCTATCAGCGGGATGCAACGCATCGCGGCCAGCCACACCTGCCGAGGCGGCGGCCCCGCCCAGCGCTCCAGAAAGCCAGCAAATTGCCGAAGCGGTCCTGGGCAGGCAGGCGGAAGTGATAGCGAATGGCGACCTGGCGCGCAACGGAGCGGAACAATTGCTGGTCGTCAACCGGTATGACCCAGCCAGAGGCGGCAAGGCTCAGCCCGCTGACGCATCCGTGATTTTCGTAACACGCGCGGTGATTGTGGAGAAAGATGCGGGCAAGTGGACCGAGGTCCTGCGTTGCGATGAGCACCTGAAAAACACCAGAGGCTACCTGGGAGGCGCGCCGGCTGCCCCGGTCACGGGCTGGCAACTGGGGGTAGATCGCGACACCCCTCAAGGTCTGGAGCTGCGGTTCTCACCGGCAGTAGCCGGCGGAGAGTCTTCCGCATCCAATAAAGACGCGGGAGGCCGTACAATTTCGATTCGGTGGAATACAAAGGCGAAACGCTATCAGTCGCTCGACCAGTCTCATAAAGGGTTCCTGGGTGAAGTGCCCACGCTGGAAACCCCGCAGTCCATTTTAAAATGAGTGCAGCAGCAAATACATTGTCAGGTTCCGCGGTGAAAAGCACGCCCAAGCGCGCCTCGGGTTACGCGCAGCTGATGCGGCTGGCCCCCTACGTGCGCCGTCATACCGGCGAAGTGATCCTGGGGATGGTGACGCAAACCGGCATGGGCATTACCGGGACCCTGCTGCCCCTGCTCATCGGCGCGATCGTGGACTGTATCAAGGGCGCCGCCTCTCCCCTGGCGCAATTGGGGCGGCTGACGCAAATTTCGCTCGGCTTTCTACTTCCCTACTACCATCCGAAAAGTCCCCAGACGCTGGCCATTTTTTGCTCGGCGCTCATCATTGTCTGCGCCATTCAGGGAATTTTTTCCTACTGGACGCGGCAAATCCTGATCGGGCTGTCGCGCGACATTGAATACGATTTGCGGAACGACCTGCTCAGCAAACTCGTGACACTGGAACCGGAGTTTTACGTGCGCAACCGCACCGGCGAGTTGATGTCGCGATGCACCAATGATTTGAACTCGGTGCGCATGGTGCTGGGTCCGGGAATCATGTACAGCGCCAACACCTTTGCCACCATGGTGCTGGCCGTGGTGCTGATGTTCTGGATTTCGCCGCGGCTCAGCATTTACGTTTTGCTTCCTGTTCCGGTGGTGGCCATCACCGTGTGGGTGTTCGGCCGCCAGATTCACGCGCTATATGGAAAAATTCAGGCTTCACTTGCAGTGCTCTCCGCCAGGGCGCAGGAAAACCTCGCCGGTGTGCGCGTTATACGCGCTTACGGACAGGAAGAAGCTGAGATTCGCGGCTTTGACCAGCCCAACCGAGAATATATTGAGCGCAACCTCCGGCTCATCTATTTTTGGAGCCTGTTCATGCCGTTGCTCCAAATGCTGGTGGGGCTGACGTTTGTGCTAGTCCTTTGGCAGGGCGGCAGCCAGGTGATTACGGGGCGCATTACGCTCGGCGAATTGATCGCGTTCTACACTTTCATGACGCGCCTGATTTTCCCCATGATTGCGCTGGGATTTGTGACCAACATTTTTCAGCGCGGCGGCGCTTCCATGGGCAGGCTGAACTACATTCTCGATTCCCAGCCGAAAATTGACGATTCGGCGGTGGTGCAGGAAAAAACTCCCGCGGAAATCCGCGGCGAAATCGAATTCCGGCACATGACCTTTACCTACCCGACGGTCCGTGGCGACACCGACGGAGCGAGCTCCAACGGACATGGCGGACTGAACAAGCCGGTGCTCGAGGACATTTCCCTGCGCGTTCCCGCGGGATCGATTCTTGCGATCGTAGGACCCACGGGCAGCGGCAAATCGACATTAGCCGCATTAATCGCGCGCTTGTGGGAAGCGCCCCAGGGATCCCTGCTGATCGATGGGCGGCCAATCCGCGAGTGGCCACTGGAAAAGTTGCGGCGAGCGGTGGGTTATGTGCCGCAGGATACTTTTCTCTTCAGCGAAACTCTGCGCGAAAATATCGCCTTTGGCGTGGAGAGCGCCACCGACCAACAGATTCAGGAGTCTGCTGACGTCGCTAGCATCGCTACGGAGATTTCCGAATTCCCCGCGAAATTCGACACTATGGTCGGCGAACGCGGCATCACGCTCTCCGGCGGCCAGAAACAGCGCTCGGCCATCGCACGCGCAGTGATTCGCGATCCTAAAATACTGATTCTGGATGATTCCCTTTCCAGCGTGGACACGGGAACCGAGGAGCGCATTCTGCGGCGCCTGGAAGCAATTCTGCGCCAGCGAACCACGGTTCTGATCTCGCACCGCGTTTCCACCGTGCAACACGCGGATCAGATCGTGGTCTTGCGCGACGGCCGAATCGTGGAGCGCGGCACGCATAGCGAACTGCTGGCGCGCGGCGGCTATTACGCCGACCTGTACCAGAAACAATTGCTCGAGGAAGAGTTGGAACGCGAATGAGCGACTTCCGCGAAGAAGAGGCTCTAGGAAAAGCATACGACTCGCAGCTCTTGCGGCGGCTGATGACTTATCTGCGGCCGTACATGGGCAGCGTTGTCTTCGCTGTGTTCCTGACTTTGCTGGTGGGCCCGCTCGAGGTGGTCGGGCCGTACCTGTTCGGCTTTGGCGTCGACAAATATATCGTTCCGGGCACAAACGGTTCGCTCCCGGTCGCGATCGCGCTGCACGGCGTCGGCCTGGTATCGCTTGGATTTCTCGCGGCCCTGCTATTGAGCTTTGCCGTGCAATATCTGCAGGTTCGCATCATGCAGAACGTGGGCCAGCAGACGCTGTACGACTTGCGCAAGGAAGTATTCGAGCGCCTGCAGCGTCTGCCAATGAGTTTCTTCGATCGCACGCCGGTGGGGCGCCTGGTGACGCGCGTAACCACCGATATTGACGCGCTCAATGATCTTTTCGCCGCGGGCATCGCCGCCATGGCCAACGACGCCATCGTCCTGGTGTGCATCGGCGCGGTGATGATGTGGATGAATTGGCGGCTGGCGCTGGCTACCTTCGCGGTTCTTCCGTTAATTCTGATCTCCACGTGGATTTTTCGCGATCGCGTCCGCGACGCCAACCGCCGCATCCGCACCGCGATCGCCCGCATCAATGCGTTTCTCCAGGAACATATCAGCGGTATGGGCATCGTGCAGCTGTTCAATCGCGAACGGAAATCAACCGCCGAGTTTGCCGAGCTGAATCGCATTCATATGGAGGCATACAAGGACGCCATTCTGGCCTTTGCGATTTTTTTCCCGGCGGTGGAACTATTCAGCACGGCGGCGATTGCTGTCGTCTTCTGGTACGGCGGCCTGCGCTCGCTGCGCGGCGCGGTGGACGTCGGGGTACTCATCACGTTCATGCAGTACGCGCAGCGCTTCTTCCGGCCGATTCAGGACCTCAGCGAAAAATTCAATATTCTGCAGTCGGCCATGGCGGCTTGCGAGCGCATTTTCAAATTGCTCGATGAGCCGCTGCCTGCGCCGCCCAAGGAAGCTCCCCTTGCGCTCACCAATCCGCGCGGCGAAATCGAATTCCGAAACGTGTGGTTTGCCTACCACGGCGCAGCGAATCCCTCCGACGAAGACTGGGTGCTGCGCGACGTATCGTTCCGCATCGCTCCGGGGCAGACACTGGCCATCGTGGGGCATACCGGCGCCGGAAAAACCACTCTCATCTCCCTCCTGCTGCGTTTCTACGACATTCAGCGGGGCGAGATACTTCTCGACGGAATTGACGTTCGCCGCTACGACGTGCACGACCTGCGAAGGCAATTCGGAATCGTTCTGCAGGATCCCTTCCTATTTACTGGGACGCTCGAAACCAATGTGCGGCTGGGCAATGAAGACATCGGGCCGGAGCGCGTCGAGGCCGCCCTGCGCGAAGTGGGGCTCGGCTCTTTACTCGACACCCTGCCCGAAGGCATCCAGACAAATGTCAGCGAGCGCGGCGCGACCTTTTCGGTAGGCCAGCGCCAACTGATCAGTTTCGCGCGCGCCCTGGCGCATAATCCCAGGTTCCTGATCCTGGATGAAGCCACCTCCAGCGTGGATACCAAGACCGAAGTCATGATTCGCGAGGCGCTCGATCGCCTGCTCGAAGGCCGCACTGCCATGGTGATCGCGCACCGGCTCAGCACCATCCAGCACGCCGACCGCATACTCGTATTCCATAAGGGCAGGCTGCGCGAGCAGGGCTCGCACCAGCAACTCCTTGCCCTGCGCGGGATTTATTACCGCCTGTATCAGTTGCAGTACAAAGATCAGGAACTGCGAGCCACGTTTGAACCGGCCAGCAGCGGGACGGGCACTTCGCTGCCCGCCGACGACTAGGCGATCGCACGTCCTCGACGCGCCCAGCGATGCCACCCACTCAAATTCTCATTTCCGCCGGCGAAGCGTCCGGTGACATGTATGCCGCGCGCCTGGCGGCGGCGCTGCGCGCGCGCATGGACGTCCATCTATACGGCATGGGCGGCCCACGCATGCGCGAGGCAGGCGTGGAACTGCTTGCCGATTGCGCCGAAGTCTCGCTGGTTGGTATCGTCGAAATCGCCAAAAAACTTCCCGCACTCAACAGCGTGTGGAAACGCCTGGTCGGCGAATCCCGGCGGCGGAAACCGCCCTTCGCGATCCTTACGGACTTCCCGGGCTTTCACCTGCGGCTCGCGCGAGCGCTCAAGCGGCATGGAGTCCGGAATATTTATTTCGTGTGCCCGCAATTCTGGGCCTGGCGGCCCTGGCGCGCAAACCTGGTGCGGAGGCGATTCGTGCGCGGGCTGTGCATTTTTCCGTTCGAACAGGACTGGTATCGCTCACGAGGCGTCTTGACGGATTTTATCGGGCATCCCCTGGTGGGCAACGTCGCGGCGAAACGATCGCGCCAGGAATTTGCGGCGGCCTTCGGACTGGACGCGTCCAAACCCATCGTGGTCCTCTTGCCGGGAAGCCGCGCGGGCGAAATCGCGCACCACATGCCACCCTTGGTGCAATCCTGCCATCTAATAGCACAGGGCCGGTCGGTGCAATTTGTTCTGGCGCTCGCGCCAGGGATGCCCAAAACTCTCCTTGCGCCGTTCTTGACCGAGGATACCCTTATACGCGTCGTCGAAGACGCCACCTATGATGCATTAGGCGCTGCCGACGTGGCCGTGGTCTCCAGCGGGACAGCGACGGTGGAGGCGGCGTTGATGGACACGCCCATGATTGTGGTTTACCGGCTGGCGCCGGTTACCGCCGCAATCGCTCGCTGGCTGGTGCGCACGCCCATGTTTGCCATGGTGAATCTGATCGCCGGAAAACGAGTGGTAACCGAGCTGGTTCAGAACGATTTCACTCCAAGGCGGGTGGCCAATGAGGTTATCCGGCTGCTTGATTCACAGCAGGCGCGCGACGAAATGCGACAGGGGCTCGCCGACATCAGGGAGAAGCTGGGCCCTCCCGGCGCTATCGAACGCGCGGCGGACATCATTGCCGGCATGATAACGAATCCAGCCGGCCAAGGATAAGGCACGCGGGGCCGGGGCGGTGGATTCGCCGGTTTGCATAGGCGCACTGCCACTGGCAACTTAACGCGGTCACTTGGTATCCTATTGATTCAAGCGTTTGGCCCTGGATGCGAGGCACACGAAAGTCATGTTGAAGTTTCGATTCCCTCTCCTGGCAGTAATCGCGGTCTCGGCCGTCTGCGGGTACGCGCAGTCGCCCGGGCAGGGACAAGGTCCCGGCCGCGGCGTTGCTCCGGTGCAGACCGCTCCTTCCATTGCATTTCGCGCGACAAATTATGAGATTCGAGCTTCGCTCGACGCCGCAGGCCGCGTGCTGACCGCACAGGCGAAAGTGGATTTTGCCGCCAGTGAGCCCTCGCGCATCGTGGATGTCGAGTTGAGCCAGACGCTTCGCGTGAATGGAGTTCGCGACGTTGGCGGGAAACCGCTCAATTACGACCGGGATGAAAACACGCCGCTGAAGCTGCACGTGACGCTGCCGGAATCAGTGCCCATGGGCGGAAAAGTCACGCTGCAATTCGATTATGCCGGACCGCTTTCCACCCGATCAACTGCTGCCGAGCAGGGCGTGGAATTGGCGCACATGGACAAAGACGGCGGCTATTTGCTGCTGCCGGCGCGCTGGTTTCCGCTCACCGATTTTCCCACGAATCGCTACACAGGCGTTTTTCAACTCGAAGTGCCCGGAAGCATGGCCGTCGTCGGAACAGGCACATCCAGCGCTCCTGCATCCGTAACACCTAAGATGGCGCCTCCTACCGCACCCATTGGAAATTCCCGGTCCGTCGCTCCCACGTCGCCAACCGCGGCTCCTCCGCCGCCGTCGCTTGACAACGAGCGCATCTTGTACACGTTTCGTGTGGATAAACCCGAGGCCGCCGGAACATTTGTAATCGGGCCTCTACAGCTGAGTCCGGTGAATGCGGAAGGCGTGACGTATTCCATCTACACGCCCAAGGCCATGGCCAACACCGCGCAGAAATATGCCGACACCCTTTCCCATATCATCGACGATTTCAATGGCCAGTTTGGTCCGCTGCCGGAACCCGGCATGAAGGTCGCGCAACTTCCGGATGGAACAGTGGCTTCCTACGCCGCGCCCGGCTTATTGCTGATCGGGGCGCATCAATGGACCGAACAGCCCAACGCGCGGCTGCTCGCCAATCTGGCTGCGCAACAATGGTGGGGAAATCAAGTGGCGGCCGCGTCGCCCTCTGATGTGTGGGTCACGGTAGGATTGGCGCGCTACTCGGAGGGATTGTACGTCGAGGAAACTTCCGGCAAAGACGGCCTGAATAAAGCCCTGGAGGATTTCGCCGTGGGCGCGCTGATGTTCGATGACGCCGCTCCCATCGCGCAAGCCGGCCGGCTTGACCCGCAATCGGAGGAATACCGCTCGGTGGCGGTGAACAAGGGAGCGATGGTGATGCACATGCTCCGCGCGCAAATCGGCGATGCGAATTTCTTTGCGCTGCTGAAGGATTTCTATTCGCGCTATGCGGGCAAGGCCGCGCGCATCGAGGATTTTGAAACATTGGCGGAAGCGCATGCCACACATCCTGCCGCCGCTCCGGCGGAGTTCAAGCTCGGAAATCCCGCGCCGGCCGCAACCCCCGCTGAAGGCGCGGTAAACTTGAAGTCATTTTTTACGCAGTGGCTACAGTCCACTGGCGTTCCGGAATTCACACTGGAGTATGTGACCTACCGGACCAAGAAGGGGTTCCGCATCGTTGGCAAAGCCAAACAAAACGTGGAATTATTCCACATGGACGTCGAAATCGAGGTTCAGACGGAAGGCAATCCGGAATTCAAGACCATCCCGATTTCCGGCAAGGAATCCGCGTTTACCGTGGAAACCTTCGGCCGGCCCAAGCCCAACGGGATCATCCTCGATCCGCACAATTTCATCCTGAAATCGAGCCAGCGGCTGCGCGTTCGCGGGATCATCGCGCGAGGGGAATCCCTCGCGGAACTGGGCCGCTACTATGACGCCGTGCAGCAATACCAGCGCGCGCTGGAACTGGACAAGAGCAATGCGCTCGCGCAATTCCGCATGGGCGAGGCCTTCTTCTACCAGAGGAATTACGCGGCCTCGGCGCAATCCTTCCGCGACGCTCTGGAAGGCAGCACGGACTCGAACACCCGATGGACCGAAGTGTGGTCGCACATTTATCTCGGCCGCATATACGACATCACGAATGACCGTACCCGCGCCGTCAACGAATACAGCAAAGCCAAACAAACCGGGGATGATACCGGCGGCGCCCAGGCCGAAGCGGAAAAATCCCTGAAGAAGGCCTACACCGAAACCGCGTCGTCCTGATCCTCCATCAATAGCCGGAAAGTCCGGTGAGCAGCGGATTTTCAACCCCTTTGTGCTGGATGAGGACCTGGAATTTCTCTCCCATCCCCTCAGGATGAATTAGATTTTTCAGCGACAGCCGCGCGCGCAATTTTTCCACTTCCGATTGCCCCGGCTCATAAAGATCAGCGAATTCATTGGCCCTGCCCAGGGCCACCAGAAATTGTGATTGCGTCACCAGGCCTGTTTTCTGGAGGCCTGCGCGGCGTCCGCAGTATTCCAGCGCAGTGAAATTGACGTGCGCGGTGAGGTCCTGTTCACCCGGCGCGTCAAGAATATTTTCCGTGACCTGGTGTTCGCGGTAGGCCAGCAGCGTCCCCCGATTGTGATGTTCATTGTAAAGTGCCGGCGCTTCGTGGCCGTAGTCGATGGTCATGACGAAGCCTTGGGCGATCGAGCGCCCCGCATCTTCGATCCAGCGGCAGGCGTCCAGGCACGCTTCCGCCTGATGGCCCTCCGGAAGCGCAATGCCCTGCTCCTGAAAATACCGCGCGAGGGCCGGCGTGGAAGGCTCGCGCAACGTTTCGATGAAGCCGCCGTCCTGAAGATCAACATAGATCTCGCGCAACCGACTGTCCTGCGTCACAACGCGGTGCGTCGGGAGGGCATCGAGTAATTCATTGGAGAAGATGCATGCGGCGGCGATTTCCGACGGAATCTGCGCCGCACTCGATGCGCGCCCCCTGGCGATATGTGCACCGAGGGCGGCCGAGTGCTTCGCGCGGCGCTCCGCGGAAAACTCCACGGCAACATATTCGGTCGCCGCGTAAAACTCAGGAAGTTCCCGTGCCGCAAAATCCAGTACGTTCGCGGCGAGTTTTCCGACGCCGGCGCCCGATTCCACCACCAGAAACGCTTGCGGCGAACCGAGCAACCGCCACATTTCCGCAAGCTGCCGCCCGATCAGACGCCCGAAAATCGGGTGAACGTCCACGCTGGTGTAGTAATCGCCGCGACGCCGCATGGCGAGGCGCGAGTAATAGCCATGCTCGGGGTGATAGAGGCACTCGCGCATGAATTCGGCAAAAGGGATGGGGCCGCTCGCTTTAATACGCGCAGCCAGAACTGCGGAGAGCGGGCCGCTCCTGGCGTCTTTCGCGGGGAACATTTCCGGAGTCACTGGTTTTGCCGTTGCGGGTTGCACGTGAACATCTCGATGATGAAATCATGCAAACAATCGTAAAGTTGTTTCTGAAAAGTCCAGGGGAATTGCCGGTTCTCTATTTCACGCGGCCGGAGCAGGAAAACATAGACATGCACTTCAGGTTCGGCCTGCGAATAGCGGATTTCTACTTCGACGCCTTCCGCGGCAGGGCGCGCGCCAAATACGAATAGCGGGTGCTCGTAGCGCGCCAGTTCCGCGCGCACTTTCTCGGCCAGGTCGTTCATTTCTGGCCGGCGGCGGATGCCGAGTCGAGTTCGCCGCGCGCAGCCATCTCCGCGCGGACCTTTTCAAACGCCGCGAGCGCGCCGGCGTCAAACAGCACAAAATAAATTTTCTCCAGCGAGGTCGCGCCCTTCAGATGGTCGACCACTTCCCTTAGCATAATCTGGGCGCATTCGGCGAGAGGGAATCCGGCAATTCCTGTGCCGACCGCGGGAAAGGCGATGGAGCGGAGCCGCCATTCGGAAGCGATGCGCAGGCAATGCGCCGTGGAAGATCGCAGCGCACGCGCCGTGGTCTCTCCCCCCAACTGCATGCTGGCCGCGTGGATGACGTAACGCGCGCGCAGGTTGCCCCCCGAGGTAATCGCAGCGCCGCCAATGGGGATGGCGCCGATGGCGTCGCATTCCTGTTGAATGGTGTCGCCGCCCTTGCGCCGGATGGCGCCGGCGACACCGCCGCCAAGCTGCAGCACGTTGTTCGCGGCGTTAACGATGGCGTCGACTTCCATCTCGGTCAGATCGCCTTGCATGAGGATTAATTTTTCGGCGATGCTCATGGCAATTTCCCCGCCGCCTGCCTGATGTTACCTGGCGATTCTGGCGAGCGCTTCCTCATCGTAACCCAGAACCAGCTCAGATCCACGCACAACCACCGGGCGGCGGATCAGGTTAGGCTGGGCAGCCATGAGTTTCAAGGCCTCGTCGCGCGACGGCGGATTTTTGCCCATCTTGCGGGTGCGATACAGTTCGTTGCGCGTGTTCAAGAACTTGCGATGATCCGCGGTGCCGATGAGCTGGTCGAGTTCGGCAACCGATAATTTATCTTTTCCCAGATCGCGCACATCCAGGTCCGCTTTTTTCTTTTCCAGGAATGCTTTCGCTTTGCGGCAGGTCGTGCAATTCGGCTTGTGCAGAAACTTGATTTTTGCTTTCGCCATGTTGCGGATTCGCTCCTTAGAAACCGAAATCGGCCGGCGCGGAGAGGGCATGATCCCGAACCCGTAAACTTTCAAGGCGAGCCTCGCCCACCCGCTTCAAATAAAATTCACGCGAGGGGACCTCGGTGACCCAGTGCTTGAGCCAGCGCTCAAAACCTTCCA
>Ga0070713_100002193_pt1 | contig 12645 bp, 11 predicted proteins | sample LARL82metaG_FD_65465 | JGI IMG/M metagenome (GOLD analysis project Ga0070713, IMG submission 65465) | Corn, switchgrass and miscanthus rhizosphere microbial communities from Kellogg Biological Station, Michigan, USA - LAR L8-2 metaG | ecosystem: Host-associated > Plants > Roots > Rhizosphere ... | reverse complement strand
GGGGAACAGGTCCTTGCGCCCGTAGCCGCCCAGCGCCAGCAGCGAGACGTTCTGTGCCGGCTGACCCGCGAACGCCCGCCTCCACATTTCAATCAGGATACGGTCGACCACCGCGGAGCGGCGGCGGATCGCGGCCGTGCCGTCCCCGGTGCGCTCGCAGGTCTGGCGGACGAGCGCCATCTCCCGGAGATACTGATCCCGAAGATCGTCAACCGCTAAAGCGACTGGACTCATGAGTGTAGTTTTGAAAGGCTCGCCGAAGATTAAAGATGTTTTAACAGGATAAGCGATTTGCCGGCGGGATGGGGGAATTGCGCTTAATGAAAGCAAAACTGGATGCCGAAGTTGGTATGCCTCGGGCATTCCATTGCAGGTTATCTGCAACATGGTGCGGAACGCGCATTGGGGAGGTTGATAGAGCAGCCCGACGAAAGTGGACTCATAGAACCGGTCCGATTACTGCCGATGGGTTTAGAGCGCCGTTTCGCCGCGTTCATCGTTACGGATACGGATCGCTTCTTCCACACGGCTTACGAAGATCTTGCCGTCGCCGATCCTTCCCGTGCGTGCGGCCGAACCGATGGCCGCGATTGCTTTCTCTTTCATCTCGTCCAGAACAACCATCTCGATCTTTACCTTCGGCAGGAGGTCAACTGTGTATTCGCGGCCGCGATAGAACTCGGTGTGGCCCTTTTGGCGGCCGTGTCCGCGCGCCTCCAGAATCGTCATGCCTTCAATACCGACTTCGAGCAGCGCGTCCTTGACTGCATCGAGTTTCGATGGCTGGATAATCGCTTCAATCTTGAGCATGCTTGATTGCCTCGTCTGGTAGCCTATCAGGCCGGATGGGCCGGTGGCCTGCCCTTGGCCCTAACTTTTCATCAGGAATTCAGGTCGTAACCTTCTTCACCATGCTGGGAGAGATCGAGCCCGGCGTTTTCATCTTCAGGCGAAAGCCGGAGCCCAATGATCTTGTCAACCACAAACAGCAGGACCAGCGTTCCGACGGCAGAGAGACCCCATGCGATCGCCACCCCCGCAGCCTGGTGCCATAGTTGCCCCCAGTGTCCATCGATAGCGCCGGTGGCCACATTCGGTCCAAACGCAGGATTGATGGCTCTCGTTGCGAAAATGCCAGTGAGCAGAGCGCCGAGCGTTCCCCCAGCGCCGTGCACGCCAAAAGCATCAAGCGAGTCGTCATATCCAAACCAGCTCTTGACCCTGAAAACCATGAAGGAACAGAAGACCCCGGCAACGAGTCCGATCAGCAGCGCAGAGAAAGGTTGGACGAACCCCGAAGCGGGGGTAATGGCAACCAGTCCTGCAACAGCTCCGGAGATTGCGCCGAGAGCCGTCGGTTTTCCATTGTGGATCCATTCCGCGATGGTCCATCCCAGCGCGGCGGTCGCGGCAGCAAAATGAGTATTGACGAAGGCGCTGGTGGCCAGCGGGCCCGATCCCAGTGCGCTCCCGGCGTTGAACCCGAACCAGCCCACCCACAGCAGGCAAGCCCCGATGAAGCTCAGCACCATGGAGTGCGGCTGCATGTTCTTCTGCGGATAGCCGAGGCGCTTGCCCAGATAGATGGCTGTCACGAGAGCCGAGACGCCAGAGGTGACGTGGACCACCGTGCCACCGGCAAAATCGAGCGAAGGGATGCTTCCTCCGTTTGCGTTCAGCAATCCTCCAACACCCCACACCATGTGCGCCATCGGGCTGTAGACGACGAGCGACCAGAGCGAAAGAAACAACGCCATCGCGCTGAACTTCATGCGCTCGGCAAATGCCCCGGTGATTAACGCCGGCGTGATGATGGCGAACATGAGCTGATAGACCATGTAGGTCTGCTCGGGAATCGTGGCCGCGTAATCGGGGTTCGGCGCAAGACTCACGCCGCGCAGAAAGATGTGTTCTAACCCGCCGATGAAACTCGTGCCGTGCGCGAAAGCGAGGGAGTATCCCACAACGGCCCACAGGATCGTGACCAGGCCCATCATGGCGAAGCTCTGCATCATGGTGCCGAGGATGTTCTTGCGGCGCACCAGCCCGCCGTAGAACAGAGCCAGGCCGGGCCCGGTCATCAGAAGCACCAGGGCCGCCGAAACCAGCATCCAGGCGTTGTCGGCGCTCATCCGAGCCGCGAAAATCGCGTCTTGAAGCGCTTTCAAGTCTGCTTGTGTGGCAGGAGTGGATGATGTTTGCGCGGAGAGCAAGGAAGGAGCAAGCGCCAAAAACGAGCAAAGAGCAATCCCGGTGCGAATACTGGACATTTCAACTCCGCCAACAGGCTCATGCACGGTCTTCAACACAGCAAGACGATTGAGGCGTTCGTCGGCAGTTAGCTTGCAATGCCGGCGGCGCCTGACTTGCGTTTGCTCGCATGATTTCCGTGAACATTGAAGAATAAACCATCGGTCTTGGCTACCCGGCAGTTACCAGGCGGCGCCGATGATCGCGAGGGCCCGAAGAGTGAGGTCAGGAACTCAAACTAACTCGACCTGCGGCGAATTCTCCTCGCATGGAAAGAAAGAGGTAGGATAGGAGTATGGGGACTCTCCAGGAACGCGATCGCTACCTTTTCGGCGCGCTCGAAAGCAGCGCCAAGAATCGCGCCAAGCTGCAGGAAGTCAACTACGGCTTTGAGCAACCGGAAGGCGTATTTCTCACTACGCTGGATTTTGCCGTGAACTGGGTGCGCAAAAGTTCAGTGTGGCCCGTGACCTTTGGGCTAGCCTGCTGCGCCATTGAAATGATGTCGATGGGAGCATCGCGCTTCGATATCGCGCGATTCGGTGCGGAAGTGTTCCGTCCTTCGCCGCGACAGTCGGACCTGATGATCATTGCCGGCCGGGTAGCCCAGAAAATGGCTCCAGTCATCCGCCGGCTTTATGACCAGATGCCAGAGCCCAAGTGGGTCATCTCCATGGGGGCATGCGCAACTTCGGGCGGGGTTTTCAACAACTACGCCATTGTGCAGGGAGTAAACCAGGTGATCCCAGTCGACGTGTATGTCCCTGGGTGCCCACCTCGTCCCGAGCAGCTGATGTATGCCATCACGCTCCTACAGGAGAAGATTCAGCGCGAACCGCGTAGCCTGCTGAAGACGCTCAACGCCGAATAGCTCTTGCTCTGCCGGTTTTGCCATTCGCAGCCGGGATTTGCAGGAATTTCCAACCAGCAACCCGGGGGATACCAGTTGGTCAACCCTTTCAGAAAGTGCATTCTGGCACGGAAACCTATGTTACGTTAATTGGTGGCGCGCCCTTGACTCGGAAGTGCGATTTTGCAGGGGGCGAATCCGTTTTTTTAACCGGAAGATGGTCCGCTTGAAACGCCATTTCCAAACTTGTTTTAGTTTTTGATTGCGGAGGAGAAACGCATGTACTCGCGAGTTTCAAGATTTACCCACCTGGCCTTGGCTTTGGCATGTACAAGTCTGTTGCCCGTTGCCTTGGCAGCCCAAGATACAGCGAAGCCGGCGGCACCGGCTTCGGCCCAGTCCCCATCCAAATGGGACCTTTTTGCCGGATACAGCTACCTGGCGCCCAAGGGATCGATCATCAAGAACGGGACCCAGCAGGACAACGCCCGATCGATTAGCTGCTGCGTTGACGTGAGCCTGGCGCGTTACTTCTCGAATTATGTTGGCGTTCAGGTTGAAGGCGATTTCCACAAAAACGGCGGAAACCATAGCTCGGTCGTGCATAACCAGTTCTCCGGCGGGTCTGGTGGATTGATCTTCCGTTACCCAACGGAGGACATCACTCCATTCGCGCATGCTTTGGTCGGCGGCGAGAGCGTGAGCAGCACCTACTATCCCAGCAACCAGTGGGGAATGGTGTTGACCGTCGGCGGCGGCATCGACTACAACACTCCCTGGCTCGACCATCATCTTGCGATTCGAGTCTTCCAGGCCGACTACCAGTACGCCCACGTCAACATGTTCCCCGTTACGCGCGGCAACTTCAATATGGCGCGTTTGAGCACCGGCATCGTCGTGAGCTTTGGCAACATGGCACCTCCGCCGACGGTCACGATCGCTTGCGCCGCACAGCCCACCTCGGTCTTTCCAGGAGAGCCGATCACGGTTACGGCAAACGTGGGCAGCACGCTGCCTAAGGATCACGTGATCTACTCATGGTCGGGCCAGGGAGTAACTGGAACCGACACGACGGCGAAGGTGGACACCACCAACCTGGCGCCCGGCAGCTACACCGTCAACTGCGGAGTGAAAGAGGGCAAGCCCGGCAAGGAAGGCCTGAAGCCCTGGGAGAGCGCCTCAAGCACCGCTACCTTTACCGTGAAGGAATACGAGCCGCCGACATTGAGCTGCTCCGCCAACCCGACCGACCTGAAGCCGGGTGATTCCTCGACCGTTACCTCGCAGGGTGTCAGCCCGCAGAATCGTCCGTTGACCTACAGCTATCAGGCTTCCGGTGGCACCATCAGCGGCAGCGGAACTACGGCAACCTACTCCTCTACAGGCGCTTCGACCGGCCCCGTGCAGATTACCTGCAACGTAGCCGACGACAAAGGCCACAGCGCGACGGCGAATACCAGCGTTACCATTGCATCCCCGCCGCCGCCGCCGGGACCGTCACCCGAGCAGGTCCGCCTCGAACAGCGGCTCGCACTGCACAGCGTCTTCTTCCCGACCGCACAACCTCGCGAAAACCATCCCGAGGGCGGCCTGGTCGAGAGCCAGCAGACGATTCTGACCACGCTTGCCACGGACTTCAAGAGCTACCTCCAGTTCAAGGCGGATGCTCATCTCACCCTGACCGGCCACGCGGATCCGCGCGGTTCGGAGAAATACAACCAGGCGCTTTCAGAACGCCGTGTCAACCGCGCCAAGGACTTCCTGGTTTCGCAGGGAGTTCCTGCAACTGCGATCGATGTGCAGGCTGTTGGCAAGACTCAGGAACTCTCCAAGGACGAAGTGAAGGATCTGGTGGAGAAGAATCCTGACCTGGGCGATGCAGAAAAGAAGAAGGTTCTGCGCCAGATCAACGTGATCTTCCTGGCGCAAAACCGCCGCGTCGACATCACCCTGGCCAATACTGGTCAACAGTCGGTGCAACTGTACCCCTTCAACGCCGCCGATTCCGCGACCCTTCTCGACCAGAAGGCTGCGGCCCACGGCAAGAAGAAGGCAGCACCGAAGAAGAAGTAATCTCTGAACCCTGGAGCGGGCCTTCCCGGCCTGTTGCAGACCGGTTGTGATCAGAAGAGGTTGGCTGGATCTCCAGTCAACCTCTTCGTTTTGTGTGGGATCGTGTGCGAACCCAATCTATGGATAAGAATTCGGGGAGGTCCGGACGCGCCACTTGAGTTCAGTGGAAAGCGCAGGAAATGCGTTTTCATGGATCCGTGCTTCAGGGAATTTACGCCGATTCTGTATCATCGAGTCATGCAGGCTGAAGCTGCCGGACACATGCAGATCCCAGGTTTTCGCACTTACGACGCAAAGCTCGAACCCATTGCCGCCAAGGTCATGGCGGGGGAGCGTCACAGCGCCGAAGATGGACTGGCTCTTTATCGCTCAAAAGACGTGCTGGCGGTTGGCTGGCTGGCGAATTTCGTGCGGGAACGAATGCATGGCGACGTAACCTACTTCAACGTCAATCGCCACATCAATCCGACCAACGTTTGCGTAGCAGCCTGCAAGCTCTGCGCTTTCGGACGCAAGAAGGGCGATGCCGCGGGCTACACGATGGCGCTTGAAGAGGCGTGGCAGACTGCGGCCTCCGGCTACAGCGAGGCCGTCACCGAGTTTCACATCGTCGGAGGCCTCCATCCGGATTTGCCCTTTGAGTATTTCCTCGATCTTGTCAGTGGATTGAAGCAGCGTTTTCCCAAGGTGCACATCAAGGCCTTCACGATGGTGGAAGTCGCCTATCTTGCGCGGCGCGCCAAACTGACGATTGACCAGACGCTTGTGAAACTGCGCGAAGCCGGAGTGGATTCGATGCCTGGCGGCGGCGCCGAGATTTTTGCAACGCGGGTGCGCTCCATCATCTGCGATCACAAGATCGATGGCGATGAATGGCTTGAAACAGCGCGACTTGCCCACAAGCATGGCTTCAAGTCGAATGCGACCATGCTCTACGGCCACATTGAAAACGATGAAGACCGCGTCGATCACCTCCTCAAACTTCGCGCTCTTCAGGACGAGACCGGCGGATTTCAGACCTTCATTCCGCTGGCGTTTCATCCTGAGAACACGCCGCTCGATCACCTCCCCGTGACAACGGGTCTCACCGACATCCGGCAGATTGCTGTAAGCCGGCTGCTGCTCGATAACTTTCCCCACATCAAGGCGTATTGGCAGATGATGACGCCGAAAATTGCGCAGATTGCGCTGCGTTTCGGCGCCGACGACCTCGACGGCACCGTGATTGAAGAGAAGATTTATCACGACGCGGGCGCGACGACTCCGCAGGGCATGACCCGCAAGGAACTATGCAGGCTTATCACCGAGGCTGGTCGCGTCCCGGTTGAGCGCGATACGCTGTATCACGCCGTGACTCGCAGCGAAGACAGCTTCACCGTTGCAGTCTGAGGATCCTGCGGAAAGGCCGGTTCTGCCATGTCCGACTTCAGCGCGTTTGGTCTCCTCGGCCTTTGCATCGGATTCCTCTGGGGAATCGGATGCTCGCTTGCGATTCTCTACTCCATCTACCTGGGCGGATATCGCAAAGCAGTGAAAGACTCTCTCGCCACTGAGAAACCGCGCCGCTTCCGAGATGTGCTGAAGAAGATTGAAGCCAAACGCGCGCGTAAAGCACCGATTGAGGCGAAAGATACGACCTCCGCTCTTTAGCTGCTACGGTCGCACAACCTTGCCGTCTTTCATCACAAAGCTGACGTGCTCGCAGGTGGAGATATCGTCAAGCGGGTTGCCGGGGACGGCGATAATGTCGGCGAAGAACCCAGGTTTCAGCTCACCGATCTTGCCTTGCCAGCCGAGAAGCTTCGCGCCGTTGATCATGTCGGCCTGGAGCACGGCGAGAGGCTTCATGCCGTACTGGACCATCAGCGTGAGCTCGCGCGCCTGCGTGCCGTGCGGGAAGGGACCGACGTCAGAGCCCACCGCGAATGGCACACCGGCAGCCACCTGTTTCTTGAATTCCTTGATCTTGTAGTCGAGCATCTCGGCTTCTGTCGCAGCCTGATCTTGCGTGTCGCGGTGGTGTGCAAAATAGTCGAAGATGGTGAAGGTCGGCACCGCAAAGATGCCCTTCTCCTTCATCAGGCGAATGGTTTCGTCGCTCAGTTGCGTTGCGTGATCGATTGAAGCGACGCCGGCCTGTGCCGCGTAGAGGGTGCCCGGCTCACCCATTGCGTGAACCCCGACGAACCCACCCAGCCGGCGCTCCTCTTCAACAGCCGCCGTGAGTTGCGCGGCAGTGTATTGATACGGCGTTTGCAAAACCCCGTCAACCATGCGGTCCGGCCCGGTCTCGTAGATCTTCGCGAAATCCGAGCCTTGTTTGTGCTGCTCCCGCATGACTTCAACGATCTGTTCGGCGGAGTTGGCGTAGTCGGCATTCGAAAGAACATGCTGCGCCGGGTTGTAGCGGTTGGCATCTTCGTGCCCACCGAGAATATCGATGGCGTTTCCGCTGATGCGGAGGCGCGGTCCAGGAATCAAGTTCTGGTTGATTGCATTGCGCACAGCAGTATCTGCTGAACCAGCGCCCTCCGTGCCCATGTCGCGTTCGGCCGTGAAGCCGGCCATTACGTCGGCCTTCGCAGCCTGCTCCGCGAGGATTGTTCGCCACGGCACAGACTCGATTACGGTCTGCAGATCTTCGGCGCCGGGATGCAGAAAAAGATGGATGTGCGCATCGATCAGGCCCGGCATAAGCGTCGTGTTGCCGAGGTCAATAATCCGCGCGCTTGCGGGATGTTCGACGGAAGTGCCGACAGCACGAATCACGTTACCTTCCACGAGAATCTCGCCGGGTTGGACGATGGCGCCATTCTCCACCTGAAGGAGCCGGGCAGCGTGCAGGACAATTGGTGAAGCCTGTTGTGCGTTGACAAGAACCGGAGCAACAGCGAATAGCAAGGATGCGGCAACGCAACGCAGGCGCATGGATCCTCCAATATGGATACGACTATAGCAACTGACGCAGTAAGGGCCGAAGGAATTGCGCGGAGCTGGCACGTGCGGCTGGAAATGGCCACGAGGGCATAATGCAAGTCGTCTGTGTACTTTCACGATAATCGATAACTCTTCATTCGTCGTGTTCGAAGGCGATGTTATGATCTGCGCGAGGGCCTCGTAAGATGGAGAACGACAATTATGTGCTGGCGCACCGGCAGGCCAGCAAGGAGCGCGAAGACCTTCGCATACTGATCGAGAAGCTGCTGGCCCGCGACGGAAAGCTCGAGAAGCTCCTGGATTGCCTGAAAGAGTTCATTTCCGAAGCGGAACTCGCGGCAACTCCCGAGCGTCAGCAGGCTGGCTCAGACGGTCATTCGGGCGAGAGACACCATCCTGAGGCGCACTGATTTCCCCGCGCATGCCTCCGTTTTCTCGTCGCCTTGGAAATTTCAAACTACAAAATTCAATAGGCTGCTATACCGGTAATGTGCTGGCCCAGGATCAGAGCGTGGATGTCGTGCGTGCCTTCATAGGTCTTTACGGATTCGAGATTCATCATGTGACGCATGATGGGATAGTCCTCGGTGATGCCATTGGCGCCGAGGATATCGCGGGCCGTGCGCGCGCATTCAAGCGCCATCCACACATTGTTGCGCTTGGCCATTGAGATATGCTGGTGGCCCACCGTGCCTGCGTCCTTGAGGCGGCCCACGTGCAGCGAGAGCAACTGCGCCTTTGAGATCTCGCTGAGCATCCAGACGAGTTTTTCCTGGATAAGCTGATGCGAGGCGATGGGCTGGTTGCGAAATTGTTTCCTGGTCTTCGCGTATTGGAGTGCTGTGTCGTAGCACGACATGGCTGCGCCGATGGCGCCCCAACTGATGCCGTAGCGCGCCTGGTTAAGACACATGAGGGGACTCTTGAGTCCGCCGGTTCCGGGAAGCAAATTCGCGGCTGGCACATGCACGTCCTCGAGAGAAAGTCCGCTGGTGACGGAGGCGCGCAGCGACCACTTGCCGTGAACCTCATTAGCGCGGAAGCCCGGTCGGTCGGTTTCGACCAGGAAGCCACGCACGCGATTGTCTTCGTCTTCAACCCTGGCCCAGATGATGGCGACATCGGCGATGTTGCCGGACGTGATCCACATCTTCTCGCCGTTGAGAATGTACTCATCGCCCGATTTGCGGGCGGTGGTGGTCATCCCGCCGGGGTTCGAGCCGAAGCCCGGCTCAGTAAGGCCGAAGCAGCCGAGCTTTTGTCCGCTGGCGAGCTCGGGAAGCCACGCGCTTTTCTGTTCTTCCGAACCGAAGGTGTAGATCGGATACATGACCAGCGCCGATTGCACGCTGACGAAGCTGCGCAGGCCGGAGTCACCGCGCTCGAGTTCCTGCATCACAAGGCCGTACTCGACGTTGGACATGCCGGCACACCCGTAACCCTCGAGGCTGGCGCCGAAGAATCCAAGCTCGCCCATCATGGGCACGAGTTCGCGCGGGAAGCGTTCGGTTCGAAAACACTCCTCAATGATGGGAATGATATTGTCTTCGACGAAATCACGTGCTGTGCGCCGGACAAGCAATTCATCTTCATTGAAACTGGAGTCGAGGTGGAGAAAATCAAAACCCTGAAATTTGAATGCCATACTTACACCCGCCGTTCGTCGTGATGCCCGAAACTGCAAGGCTAGCAGATTCCGTAAGGCGCGGGAAAGGCGCTGGGCAAAGGCGACGCCGAGGAGGGTGAGAGGATGACCGCGCGGCGTGCTATTCGCTTGCGGCTGCGTCGTCACCGTAAGTTGGATATGGTTGCGGTTCGTTGCTGGTGGGCACGCCCGCAAGTGTCTTGAGGTCGGCGAGGACTTCGCTCCAGCGCGCGGGATCTTTCTTTGTGGCGATAGGCAGGTTGAGATTGGAATAATAATCTTGGACGTCGCGCTTGATGCCGGGAGGTATGGGGCGATCCGGTTTTGCAACCAGTTTGTGGAGCAGGTTGGCGTAGGTGGAGTCGGTGAGCGAATAGCCTCCGGGCTGCACGACTCGGCCGGTGTCGAGATCGCGATTAGGCAGGGGATGGCGCGGATCGCGGGCATGGAGCGAAGCGTCGTTTGGGCGGGTGAGACTCCCGAGTGACGGAACCGGACCTCTGAAGCGGGCCGCCTCTGGCGTGAAACGCACAAGGGCCCTGCGCAGATCCGTGGTTGCAACGGCTACGCTTTCGGCGTAGTCGCTCTCCGTCTTCTGCGTGGGACCCTTGATGTTGACCAGCGCAAGCGGACCAATCTTGGGAAGGATAAAGATGAGGCCGGCGAGCAAGTGGGTTTCGATTCCCGCCTTTTTCCGGAAGGCCTGCCAGTTGTTTTCCTGGGCGACGGCGGCCGCTTCTTGTTCGAGTTCAACCACCGCAGGAGTGGTCGGGTCAGGCGGCTCGCTCTTGCGGTGAAGCAGAGTGAGAGCGTAAGCGATACGCGGAATGAAAGTTCGCGTCGCAAAACGGTAATCGCGGACGTTGATGATGCGTCCGCGCTTCAGGCCGAAATTCTCGTTAATGCCGTAGGTCTGATAGAAAGCGAGAGCGAGTTGACGTGTGGAGACCCGCAGGCCGATGTGCCGCAGGAACGGGAGAGGAGCTACGCGATGGTGCGCGATTTCGTTGATATCGAACGCGAATTCGGTTTGCACGTGCTGGTGCTTACCTTCCGCATAGCTCACCGATGAGCCGTACTTCGCGCGAAGCTTTGGAAATTCGAGAGGGACGGCGAGGTTGGTGGCCTCGGAGTGTCCGATGGAGTCGCCGATGTAATGGGAGAGTGCGCCGATTGCAAAGGCCAATTCGTTAGCGTCGTGGGCATTGCGAAAGAGATTGACGACGAAGTCTCCTGAGCGGACGTAGTGCGTCAGGTTCGAAAATGACTGATCGCCGAAGGGATAGTAGCCGATGTCCTGGATCACGCAGCCACCGTAGGCATAGGCGCGGGCGCGGTCGAGTTCAGCATGGGTCAGGTTGGGGTAGCGACTCAGCAGCAGCGGAACGATCGAGTCCTTCCACGTAAGGTCGATGAGCTGCTCGTGAGTGAGCAAGGAATAGCCAGAGGCCGGTCGCGCCCAGAAAGCCTGTGCGATCAGCACCAGCAGGAGCGCATAGATTCGATAACGCCCGCGTTCCATAGATCTCCGGGGATAGTCGGTCCTCGAAACGTGTGGTGGCAAAGTAACGCTGCAAGCCGTCGCAGCATTGTGTCATTGTATCCAGCCGATTGCCGTCTGCAAAAATGAGCTGAAGCAATCGCCGGCGACCGGCTCACTCAATAAACTCGCGCACGAATGGGTCCTGGCTGGTTACCAGCTCGTGAAGAGAACCATCAAAGATGAGACGACCCTCCGACAGCATCAGAAATGTCGTCTTCGGATCGATTTGATCTTTTGGCAGCGGCACCATGCGGTCTTCCGCAGGCTCGAAACGGTGACTGCACATCGTGAAGGCGTCCTGCAGTCGATGCGTAACGAGCACCGAAGGACTGTGATAAACGTCGCGCTGCTTCACGATTAGCTCGATGATCGTCGTCGAGGTGACCGGATCGAGTCCGCCGGTTGGCGAGTCGTAAAGCAGGAGTTGAGGATTGTGGATTAGCGCGCGCGCAATGGCGACCCGACGCCGCATTCCGCCGGAGAGGCTGCCCGGATAGAGGCTGAAGGTCTGCTCGAGTCCCACAAAGCGAAGCGCCTCGCGAACGCGGACATCGATCTCCTCATCGGGAACCTCTTCCTGGATTAACTGGTAAGCGACATTATCGCGCACAGGAAGCGAGTCAAAGAGAGCACCTTCCTGAAAAACCATTCCGGTTCGAGTGCGCAAGTGAAAGAGTTCCTGTTCGGGAATGCGCGAGATCTCTTCGCCGAAGAGATGGATGGAGCCGGAATCCGGACAGAGAAGGCCATTCGCGAGCTTAAGAAGGACGCTTTTGCCAACGCCGGCGGGGCCAAGCAGGATGCGCGTCTCATCGGACGCCACCGAGAAGCTCACATCCTCCAGCACCGGATGATCGAACCCAATGGAAACTTTGCGAAATTCGAGGACCGGTTCGGCGCTTGCGGAACCATTGTGCGCGGGGGAGATGGAGGCAGTGGAGTTTGTCATCAGCCAAAAATGGTCAGCATAACCTGGGTGACGAGAAAATCAACGAAGATAATCAGCACGGAGGAGATAACGACGGCCTTGATCGTAGATCGGCCCACACCCTCGGTTCCTCCAGTTGTTCTGAGGCCGTAGAAGCAACCAATGGTGGCAATGATGAACCCGGAGAACAACGGCTTGATCAGTCCCTGCATGATGTCGCCGATGCGCAAGTACTCATAAGCCATGGAGAAGTACTGGGTGCCGTTCTGGTGATTCATAAAAACGGTGACCGCAGCTCCGCCGAGTATGCCGAAGAAGTTAGCAACAATCGTGAGGAAAAAGAGCATCGTGACGCAGGCAAAGATGCGCGGCGTAACAAGCTTGCGCATCGGATCGACGCCGAGGGCACGCATGGCGTC